>Ga0209607_1000306_pt1 | contig 44775 bp, 26 predicted proteins | sample AD_UKC117_MetaG_FD_184413 | JGI IMG/M metagenome (GOLD analysis project Ga0209607, IMG submission 184413) | Active sludge microbial communities of municipal wastewater-treating anaerobic digesters from Hong Kong - AD_UKC117_MetaG (SPAdes)... | ecosystem: Engineered > Bioreactor > Anaerobic >... | reverse complement strand
CAATTTCCTCGTCGGTGGCCGGCCAGGTAAGCACCTGATGAATCTCGTCCAGCAGTTCCTGGCTGACGCCGCTGGCCTTCATCAGGTGCGGCTGCTGCCCCAGATACTGCGTCATCATCTTGCGGGCCTTGTCCAGCGCCTTCTTGCGGTCATGGTCTACCGAGCAAATCATAAGCTGCGGCCGATCAATATCCTCCAGCTTGCGCCCGGCGCGTTTCGCGCCAATCTCAATCGCATCCAGCGCCTCCAGGTTGTATTTAGGATTCACCAGATAGTTCATGCAGACGCCGTCGGCGATTTCGCCGGCCAATTCCATCATTTTCATGCCGGTGGCGCCGATGTAGATGGGCACGTTGCGCGGCTCTTTACGGCCGTGTACCACATCCAGCATAATGTCATCCACGTGATGAAACTCGCCGTCAAAGGTCACCCGTTCCATGTTCAACAGCCGCCGCATGACCTCCACCGTTTCCCGCATGGCCGTTAGCGGCTTGCGGCGGTTAATGCCCACTTTCGTGGCCAGTGGATCCCACCAGGCGCCAATGCCGCAAATGATCCGATCCTGCGCCAGGTCGTCCAATGTTAGAAAAGTTGCCGCCAGCAGGCCAACGTTGCGCGTCCAGTTATTGGTCACACCGCTGGCCACCTTAATTTTGCTGGTGATGGCCGCAAACGCCGCCATCGGCACGATGGCATCGCGCACCAGACGACTTTCGGCCTGCCAGACGGCCTCAAAGCCCTTTTCCTCAGCATACTGCACGAGTTTCATGCCTTCCTGCAAGGAATGGGCATCCTGTAAATAAAGTGCTACGCGATCTTGAGACATGGGAACCTCCTTTGGTGGTAAACTTGCCAATCTTTCTCTGTATCCAGGTCAAACTGCAAACCAGGCGTCTGCACCACAACACAAGCCATGCTTCTGGCGGCGGCTTCGTGCAGGTGCTTACGATAACTGCCCGGTCCGTATTGAAAAGTGAAATCGCCCGGCGGGTTGAGGAGCAGGGCGTTGGTGCCGTCGTCACGGCCGTCGCTGCTAATCACGAGCATCGGCTCGACCGTCACCCGGTCAAGCAGCCCTTGCACGTCGGCGGCGCACAAAAAAGGCAGGTCCGCCGGTAAAACAAGGATGCCGGCGGCGCCTTGCGCGGCCGCCAGGTTGGCCGCCTGCGCCACGGCCGTATTCAAGCCTAACGGCCGTTCCTCCAACAAGAGCCGTGCGCCAAACTGCCGGGCCAGCGCCGCCACAGCCGGATCGCTGCTCACCAGCAAAATCTCCGCCAGCCCGGCCACCTGGCGCAGTTCCGCCAGCATCCGCGCTAAAAAATCGCCAATCAGCGCCGCCCGCGCCGCCGGCGACAGCAAGTGGGCCAGGCGATTCTTGCTCGTCAGCAGCGGCTTGACGGGAATGATGGCCCAAATGCCCTGGCCGGGTGGTAAAGAGGTCATCTAGTCGGCCGCGGCGATGATGCGCTGCGCCAAAGCCAGCACGTCCTGCGCCAGCCGCCGCCGGTCGGCGTCGTTGTGCATCATCGTGTCCACACACAAGGTCGGGCCGGCCATCTGCTCCGCCGCGCCGGCGTCCTGCGTGTCGTACACAAACCCGTCGATTAAATCGCCAAAATATTCGCGCACGGCCGTGGCCGACGCTGCCAGCCCCATCTCGCCCATCATCTTGGCCGCCGGCCCCTTTACTGCCTGCCCGCCCACAATTGGGCTAACCGCCACCACGGCCAGGGGCAAATCCATGACCATTTCGCGGATGGGATAGACGTTCAAAATAGGGTCCAGACTCACAAATGGGTTCGACGGGGCCAAAACCACCACGTCAGCCGTTTCCAGTTTTTGCGTGACCTGCGCCGACGCCCGCACATCGTCGGGCAGGATAACCCGTTCAACCGGCGGCTGCCAGCGTTCTTCGACGAACCAGGTCTGAAAAGGCAGCCGTCGTTCGCCCGATTGGATGAAGGTCGGGGCCGGTTGGTTGCTCATGGGCAGCACGTCGGGTTGGATGCCCAGGCGGCGGCAAAGATGGCGGGTAACGGCCGTTAACGTCTGCCCCTCAGCCAACCACTGCGAGCGAATCAGGTGAGTCGCCAGATCCAGGTCGCCCAACCGAAACCAGTCCGGCCCGCCCAAACGGCCCACTTCTTCAATCGCCCGGAACGTTTCGCCCGCGCGCCCCCAACCCGTCGCCGGATTGGCGCAGCCGGCCAGGGCATACATCACCGTGTCCAGGTCCGGGCAGATGGTCAGGCCTAAATGCCGGAAGTCGTCGCCGGTGTTGACGATGATGGTCAGGCGCTCCGGCGGCACGATTTGCGCCAGGCCGTGGGCCAGCTTAGCCCCGCCCACGCCGCCCGCCAGGCAAACAATGTTGTAGTCAGTCACTGTTTTCATAAAAATAGAGTGTAAAGGTTAAGTGAAGTGATCAGTAAAAAGTTTTCAGAAGACCCGAAGGGTTTGAAACCCAGGATACTCGACTAAATTGATGCAAAACCCTTCGGGTCTAGTTCCCAAAACTTTTTGCGGTTTACTTAGATTAGAGATAGAGGCTAGTCTGCCTTCTAGCGCTACACGCCAACGCCGTTCTCCGGCATCAGGTAATTGGCAATGGCCTGGCCCATCACGGCCACGCCGTGGATCATCGCCCGCTCGTCAAAGTTAAACCGTGGGTGATGATGGGGAAAGGTATACCCTTTTTCCTGGTTACTTGCCCCAATAAAAAAATAGCAGCCGGGAATTTCTTCCAGGATATACCCCATATCTTCGGAAGCCATCGTGCGATGTTCGACGATATTTGCCTCACCCATGATCTGCTCGGCGGCGCGGCGGACAACGGCCGTTGGCTCTGGCGCATTGTTCACGGCCGCCACAATGGCAATGGTCTCCATCGTGGCCTCACAGCGAAAGGCGATAGCCAGGTTGTGGGCCATTTCCAGGATGCGCCGGTAAATCATGCGGTGCAGTTCGTTGTTATAACTGCGTACCGTGCCCTTCAGCACCGCCCGATCAGGAATCACGTTGAACGTGGTCCCGGCCGAAAACTGCCCGATAGACACCACCACGCTGTCCTGCGGGTTGATATTGCGGCTGACAATGCTTTGCAGCGCCGAGACAATTTGCGCCGCCGCCAAAATGGGGTCCACCGCCAGATGAGGCGCCGCGCCATGCCCGCCATGCCCCTGCACCGTCAGCGTAAACACGCTGGAAGAAGCCATGCACGGCCCTTCCACCACCCGCACCTTGCCAAATTCCTCCGGCGTCCACAAATGCATCGCCAGGGCCACGTCCGGGCGCGGATTTTGCAGCACGCCATCGGCAATCATGGCAAACGCGCCGCCCAACCCTTCTTCGGCCGGTTGAAAAACAAACTTAATGGCCCCGGCCAGATCCGCCTGGTAGCGCGCCATGATTTTAGCGAGGGCCAGGCCCATGGTGGTGTGGCCGTCATGGCCGCAGGCGTGCATTACGCCGGGGTTTTGCGAAGCATAATCGAGCGGGTTTTCTTCCTGGATGGGCAGAGCGTCCATGTCGAAACGCACCAGCAGCGTCGGGCCGGGTCGAGCACCTTCCAGCATAGCCACCACGCCGGTCTGACCAACGCCGCGCTGCACTTCCAGCCCCAATTCTTGCAGCGTTTCGGCCACAATCCCGGCCGTGCGCGTCTCCTGAAATCCCAATTCCGGGTAACGGTGAAAATCGCGCCGCCGTTCGACCATGTACTCAAATAAGTTTTCTGCCTCTTGTCTAAAGTCAGGCTGTCCCATAAAGTTGCGCCGCTCCGGCTTCACACATCTAGGTGTCGTTGCCGGGTGATTATATCAGAGTTGCCGCAATTGAGGGCAGGTTCTGGCCGCTGCCAGCCTCTTTCTCACGAAACCAGACGACAGCAGACATTTGCGTTATAACTACAGCATGGTTGATGAAAATGGTAAACGTCCGCGCGTTTTGTGGCGCAAACACATTGTCTTACCCGCCGAGCATGGCTCTTGGGCCTGGCTGCTGGCGCCGTTTGGGGTGGGCACGGCCGTTGCCGGGCAATTTACCCTGGCTTCCCTGCTCACACTGCTGGGCGGGCTGGCCGTCTTTATGATGCGCCAGCCGGCGACGGTTTGGTTCCGCGCGCGCCGCGGGCGGGCGCGCCAGGCCGACGGCCGTTTAGCCGCCGGCTGGTTAATGGGTTGGAGCGTCGTCGGGCTGCTCTGCCTGCTGGGTCTGATCGGGCTGGAGCGGCTGGCGCTGGCCTGGCTGCTGCTGCCCACCCTGGCGATCATGGGCCTGTATCTGTTGGCGGCGCGTTACGGCCGTGCCGGGCTGCGCTCGTTGGGCATGGAAATCGCCGGAGCCGCCGCCCTGGCCTTGATGGCCCCGGCGGCCGTCGTGGCCGCCACCGGCAGCCTGAGCCTGTGGGTCTGGGCGTTGTGGGGCGTGATGGCCGGGCAAAACGCCCTGGGCGCCTGGTACGTCCGCCTGCGCATCCACGACACCCACCGACGCGAGATCAACCGCACGGCCGTGTGGCTGGCCCACGCCCTGGGTTTGCTGCTCATCGCCCTGGCCGGCATAGGGGGCGTCATTCCGCTGGCCATAACCGTGCCGTTTGCCGCCTTTTTGGCGCGGTCAATTTGGGCCGTGAGGCAGCCACGGCCGGTCGCCAACGTCAAGCGGTTCGGCTTTGCCGAATTAGGCGTGGAGATCGCCAGCAGCCTGTGGATTGTGGCCAGCTACGCCATCTGGCCGCCGTTCTGAGTTTCGGCCGCCAGCCGCCCCAGCACCGCCTGCCGCCAGCCGTCCGGCCCCACGGCCGTTACCCGTTCCACCGCCAGATCACCCACATCTTGCCAACGGCCGTCTGGCTTTTGCAGCAGATACGCCTCATCCACCGCCGCCAGCAGGGGGCGGTCGTTGGCGCTGTCGCCCAGGCCGAGCGTGGTGACGTGGGCATATTTTTGGCGGTAAAGATTGGTCAGCAGGGCAACGGCCGTGCCCTTGTCGCTGTGTTGTGACGTGACCGTGTGGAATTTACCGCCGCTGACCAGGGTCAGGTCGTCAGCGGCCAGTTCGGTTTGCAGGGTAGCCAGCGCCGCTGCCGACAGCGGCGTGACGATGGTTTCGCTGTACTCGCGGGCGCAGGCCCGCTGCGCCGCCGCCGCCGCCAGTCCGGTCACGGCGCTGACTTCGTCCAGGGACAAATCGCTGAAGCCCCGGAAACTCAGCCCGGTGCGCTGCCGGATGGCTTGCAGCGCCGCGCGAATCTTCTCTGCCGGCTGGCCCAGCTCGATCACCAGATAACCGTCGATTTGACGCTGGTAGGCAAAGGCAAAATTGAATGCGCGGCGCGGTATAAAAATGGCGCTGCCATTTTCGACGATGAAGGGGTCGGGGATGCCCAGTTCCGCCCGGTAAAAATTCTGCTCGGCGCGGGTTTTGGAAGAGCACAACACCAGGGGAATGCCGCGCCGGATGACTTCGGCCACGGCCGTGGCCGCCGGCGTCCAATCGTAGGTAGCAAAATCGAGCAGTGTGCCGTCCAGGTCGGAAAAGATGATGAGCATGGTTAACGGCCGTTCTCGCCCAAAACGCCTTCGTAATAATGCGTCAGGAATTCGCCCACGCGCTTGCGCACCCGCGCCCAATTCAACGATTCGCCAATCTCGTCCAGCTCTGCTTCCATCTGGCTGGTGACCAAAAGCTGCTGGTTGAGCAAGGCCGAAATACGCGCTTCGTAATGCTGCCGGGCCAGAGTAGCTTCGTCCCCCTTTAATTTTTGCAGGGCAGCCAATTGTTCTACTGGCGGATTGTTCTGGCGGGCAATGGCCTCATTGAGTTCGTAGGCCTCGCTGCGCAGCGTGCGCAGCTTGCGGGCCAGGTCATCGGCACGCTGCTGCTCGCGCTGCACTTCGGCGGCGGTAAGCAGGGGCAGCGCCTCGGCCGGCGGCAGGCCGTTGGCCGGCCCCACCGGCAGCAAAACACGCGCCGGATGCGTTTGGAAATCTTCGATCAATTTCCAGGGGCGCAGTTTGACCTTGATGGTGACGATCTCTTTGGGCCGCGCCTTGAACTGCACGGTTCCGTCTTCCACTTTCAATTCGGTTTCGTTTTCTTCGTTCAGATTGGTGCGCCAGGCCTGCACCACCTGCCCGCCAATTTTGATATGACCGCGCGCTTTGCGCTCCAGCGCATTGTAAAACCGCACGATGATGGCGTCGCCTTCTTCCGATTTTTTGAGCGCCGTCAGTTTGAAAGCGCCCTTGGGTTTTTCGGCTACCCAGGAAAGGAAGGAGAATTGGTCTGGCAAACGGCCGTCGTGGGCATTCGTCTGAATGGCGCGGAACTTCAGAGTGGTGCGGTCCGATTCCGACTGTGGATTGGCCAGCCGCAAATCGCCGCCGTGCGGATAAATTGCATAGTCGAAGGTTTGCACCCCCAGCCCCTGCGCCTCCGGCGTAAAAATGTGCGGCCCGACGTCGCCGGTTCGCGTGAGCAAATCGGCCCGCGCCAGCCAGCCCACACCCCGCAGCAACGTCAGGGCTATCGTGTTGTCTTGGGGCAGCACCTCATATTCGCTGAGCCCCCGGCTAAAAATGGAGAAGCTCTGATCCTGAGCTTCGTTGGCCAGGCTGACAAAATTTTGGAATGGGCGGGTGTTGACCGGCGCGGTGTACCGCCCGGCCAGCATCAGGCCAGCTAACTGCTCAGGGATCTCGGCGCTGACCGGCTCTTCTTCAATGGGGAATTTAGCCACGTCAAAAGGCGCGCCGGCATGCGATACGTCGGCGGCGATGCCGCTGGGGAACAACACCCGCAGCCGGTGATCTTTGACGGTGTTGTGGATTTCCGTGGTGATTTCCACGTGGCCGGCATTGGCCGAAAGCTCGATGAAGGAGACGATGGGCAGCGCGCGCCGCGCTTCGCTGCGCGCCTGGCGGTCGGGCGTCAGACTTTCCGGCAAATGAAGCTGCAGCTCGACGCGAAAACAGGCTACCAGTTCACCTTCGGTCACCAGGCTAATTTTTGCTTTTTGCCCCAGGCTGGTGATCAGGGTGTCTTGCGCCGGATGAGAATAATCGTAAGTGTCGCCGCAGTCGCCGCCATCCTCAAAATAGGCTACGTTGTGGTACACGTCATCGTGGATTTTTTCGTGGATGGTCAGGGAACCGTCGTTGTTGATTTTGACGCGCAGGTATTCGTTTTCCAGGATGTGGTCGGCGGCGGAGGCGCAGACGGTGGGATGCGGCTCAGGCGTCTGGGCGCCATCGTGGATGAAGTAGGTTTTGTAGCCTAGCGCCGGCACGTCGGCCCAGATGGTCAGGTCTGTTTTGCTGCCGATGCGGCTGATGGTCTGGTGGGGCACGCATTGGCCACGGCCGTCGCGAATGTGAAAGTCGGCCAGTTCTTCAGGGATTTCCAGAGAGACGGGCACAGCCTGGCGGCGGCCGCGCGAGGAGGGATTGTAGATGATGACGGCCGTTTCCCCACCGCCTCTGGACGTATCCACTGCCTGCGCCAATGCCCGCATGCTCTCCGACGACAACGTGTGGGCCATCCGCGCCACCTCCGCGAACCGATCTTCCATGTCCCGGGCGATGGGATCAATGCAGCAGCCGCACATGTCGTCGTGGGTGTGATTCAGCAGCAGCGTCTTCCAGGTCTGGCGAAAGCGCGCTTCCGGATAATCGAAGCCAAAAGCCCAGGCAAAGGCATTAAACTTTTCCGCCCAGCGCTCCAATTCGCGCTGGCAGTCGTTATTTTGCTGGTTAAGGTAACTGCGGCTGGAATAGACGCCTTTGAGGATGGGGGCGTAACGGCCGCTGTAAAGGTAACCACCCAATTCCGGCAGATCGGGATCATGGCGCAAAATGGCCTGCAAATATTCCGGCGGCGTGCTTTGCCGGCAGTGCAGCGCCGGGCCAAGCGTCTGGTTCACCTCTGCGATGATCGGCAGCACGTTGTCTGGTTCCGGCACCTGTTCATAGCCGTTCATCAACAACACGTTGGGCGTGCTGGCAAAGCGGCGCAGCGTCTGGGCGTGGGAGGCGATGCGCTGCTGGGCAATCTCCCGGGTCATGCCCAAGACCATGGCGTTGCGGTAACTGTCCAGGAGGTAGACGCCTAAAATGCGCGACCCGTCGGGTGCTGTCCACCAAAATTCGGTGCTCAGCTTTTCAGGCGGCATTTCGACGCCGCGCCAGACAAATGCACCTTCGATGCCAAAGCCTTTGAAAATTTGCGGCGCCTGGGCAATCTGGCCGAAGTTGTCCAGCAGCCAGCCGACTTTCATGACACGGCCGTAACGGGCCGCCATCTGTCCGCCAATGAGCAGGTTGCGCACCAGCGCCTCGCCGCTGACCAGGCTCCAATCGGGTTGCAGATACGCCGGGCCAACTTGTAGTTGGCCGCGATGCACGTAGCGGCGAATGTCGCGTTCGCGGGCGGCCGCTTCGTCGGGCGGCAGTTGGCGCAGGTAGTCTTCGATGATGAGCGTTTGCCCATCCAGCACAAAGCGGTAGTCGGGCTGCTCGGCCAGGCGGCGCAGCAGGTTGTCGAAGAAAGTGGGCAGCCAGCGGTTGGCGTATTTGGCGGTGAAGATCCATTCGCGGTCCCAGTGGTTGTGGGAGAGCAAATGGACCTGGGTTGTGGCGTCGGTAGTGGCTGGAGCTTGCATAGGGTTACCTCGTAAATGGCTAGTTGGCGGAGACTGTGTCCTCGGGGGGCGGGAGTGGGTTGGTAACGGGCGCACGGCCGTTGTTCAGCTTGAGGTAATCGCGAATGACCCGGGCATACGGCCGTTCCTCAATCATCGCCATCAGCTGATTCAAATCCACGTCTTGCAGCGCCGGATAATAAATGACCTCCGCCGGTGTCTCTTTCTTATCCAGCAAATCAATCGCCCGCATCTTCTTGAGCAGCTGCTTTTTCACCCGCTTCGGGCAAATCGGCGAGTGGAAAATCACCTGCATCGCCGCATACGTCATGGCCTCGATGTGCTCGTCCCCCTTGCCTACGTCATGCATGTGCGGATTCCGCGACTCAATCTGGAATACTTCGACGTGCTGCTGGATGAGCCTCTTGTTCAAAGTCGTGCCCGACAGCCCGCCAAATTTTTCAAACATGTTGATGTAATGGTATGGCTCGATGGAATAGCCCGAAGAATAATCCAACAACATCGCCAGATTCATACTCAGCGCATGTTCCCCGGCGTTGCCCGTCTTGATAATTTCCGTCTCAAAGCCGGTATATTCGGCAATCAGCGCGTTCAAAAAGTGGTTGGTGTTGCGGGAAGTACGGCCCCATTTGGCAAAAAACAGCCCATCCTCAATCACTTTCGGCTTACTGTGCCAGGCGATGCGCGTCATGGTGTAGGGTGATTTGCTCATGCAAAAACCGGCCGCATACTCCCGCACATACTCCAGCACCGCGCCGGGAAAATAATTGTCGGCGTCCACAAAACCCAGGTATCGCGCGCCGGCCAACCGCGCCAGCAGCGTCGCCAGGATCATGCCTTCCGCCTTGCCATTACGCACCAGGCCGGTGGCCGGATCCACCAGGTCTGGATAACCGGCTTCCTGGCACGCCTGGGCCAACACAGGGTCTTTTTGATGCACAATCAGCACGCGCTTTTTGGTGAAGCGGCAGTAGTTGAGAAACGCCTCCCGCTCTATGGCAAAGCGATCCACCGGTTGGCGCGGGCTGTTGGAGAGGATGATGGTGAGGCAGTGATTCGGGATGCCGCACAAGACGCCTTCCACCAATTTAATGCGCTCGCCGCGCATCGGCACAACGACAGCCATCTGTTTTTCAATCTGAGACAAAGCATCATAAGGAATGCGCTGGATAACGGAATCGTCGGCCAAATCTTGTGATGACCAGCCCAAACCGGCGTCCAGTTCATACACTTTTTGCACGTTGTGGATGAGCACAGCGCCAAAACGTTCCGTTTCGTGCGGTATCGCTATTTTCATGATTTGACTCCCTTTGATTTTTACTATCTGCGGCCTGGCTACAGCTTGCCAGACCGTCACGCGTATCGGCGGGGCCAGCGGCAAAGCGTGTGCCGGATTTTTGCTGGAGGTTTTGTGCGGGTAAGGCCCTTATCTGGTATGAACCCGATTTCATTATACTTGGCCGGTTAACGCCTTTGAAGGTAGCACGGTATTGTTAATGTTCTGTTAACCCGGCTGGCCTTATAGTAAAATTAAGCCGAACCAAGAAAGACAAAATTAAAAACGCTTGAACCGAGTCGATCGGGAGGATTCATGTGGAAATTTGCTTTGCCGGACGGCTATGGTCCGGCCGAATGGACAGACTTTTTAGAACCAGCCTGGCATGTGCAAGAAGAGAAAAAGCAGACGGAACACCTGGTGGTGTATGATACGTTCGATTGGCGTTTGTATCGCCAGGGGTTAGGGCTGTGGCGTGTGGGCGATGTGTACAGCCTGAATGATCTGGCGGCGCGCCGGGAAGTGACCACGGCCGTTATGCCCGAACCGCCGGTGTATGTGTGGGATTTGCCCCCCGGCCTGCTGCGCGCCCGCCTGGATCCGGTGATTAGCGTGCGCGCCCTGCTGCCCCAGGCCGACGTGCTGGTGCACACCCGCGCTTACCAGGTGATGGACGAGGCGGCCCAGCCGACGGCCGAATTGGTGCTGGCGGAGATACGGCCGTCTGATCGCAGCGCCCCGCAATCTCCCACCGCCCACCTGACCATCCACCCGCTGGCCGGGCGGGCCGAGGCGGCCCAGGCGCTGGCCGACCGGCTGGCGCAGGCCGGCCTTGCCGCCACCGAAACAGCCCGGTTTGACGATGTGCTGACGGCCGTTGGCCAGACCCCAGGCGGCTATTCGACCAAGCTAGACATCAACCTGACCCCCGACATGCGCGCCGACGAAGCCACCAAAGCCATTTTACGCTACCTGTTTCAGGTGATGCGCACCAACGAAACCTATATCCGGCAGGACCTGGACCCGGAATTCTTGCACGATTACCGCGTGGCCGTGCGCCGCACCCGCTCCGCCCTGAGCCAGATTAAGGCGGTCTTTCCGCCCGCCACCACCAACCGCTTCAAACGCGAGTTTAAGGTTATCGGCCAATTGTCCAACCACTTGCGCGACCTGGACGTTTATTTGCTGGCCGAAGAAGATTACAAGAGCCAGCTGCCCGATTTCTTGCGCGATGAAATCGAGCCGTTGTTTGATTTCTTGCGCGCCAGGCGCGGCCAGGCTTTGCAAGAAGTCAGCGCGGGGCTCAATTCAACCGAATACCGGCAGATGGCGGCCGATTGGGAAGCGTTTTTGGCCCAACCGGCGGGGGAAGAAGGGAAAACGGCCGTGCCCCGCAAAAAAATCGCCAACGCCGCCACGCCCATCCTCACCCTGGCCCAACGCCGCATATACAAACGCTACCAGCAAGTCATCCAGGCCGGCCAAACCATCCTCATCCAAAACCAGCTCGGCCAAATGCACAGCCTGCGTATCGAATGCAAAAAGCTGCGCTACCTGATGGAATTTTTCGCCAGCCTGTTCCCGCCCAAAGAAATGAGCCTGCTCATTCGCCAGCTCAAACAACTACAAACCCACCTCGGCGACCTGAACGATCTGAACGTGCAGCAAACCTACCTGCTGCACGTGGCCGATGACCTGCCGCTGCGGCGCAAGAAAAACCGGCGGGCGCTGGTGGCCATTGGCTGGCTGGTCGCCAATCTGGAGCAGAAAAAGACGCAGGCCAAAGCCGAATCGGCCGCGGCCTTCACCCAGTTTGCCGCTGCCGACAATGCGCGGCTGTTCGCCGAATTATTTGCCGCGCCGGATGGGGGCGGAGGTGAAGGGGTGAGGGGGTGACAAGGTGACAAGGTGGGGGTGAATTGTTGACGCAGGGTGTCATGAATTGAGGGTAACATGAGGGGTATCAAGCGGTTTTAGATGGGACTCAATTGTCAAGATTGATCCGGGCAACAGAACTGGGCGCGGGCGCAACGGCCGTGCACCTGAGGGAGTCATCCAACCATGAACAAAATAGATTTCAAACGCGAGCTAAAGCATTTGTACCAGCCATCTGGCAAGGATTTTTCCCTGGTGGACGTGCCGGCCATGCAGTTCTTGATGATCGACGGGCACGGCGACCCCAACACGGCCCAGGCATATTCAGCCGCAGTCGAAGCGCTTTACGCTGTCGCCTACAAGCTCAAATTCGCCAGCAAGCAGCAGCTGGGTCGGGATTACACCGTGCCGCCACTGGAGGGGCTGTGGTGGGCCAGCGACACGGACAGCTTTACCGCCCGCCGTGACAAGAGCCAATGGGATTGGACGATGATGATCATGCAGCCCGATTGGATCACGGCCGAAATGCATGCGGCGGCCACGGCCGTCGTCGCCAAACAAAAAGACTTATCGGCCCTCCCCCGGCTGGAAAGCTACCACGAGGGGTTGTCCGCCCAAATCATGCACACCGGCTCCTACGACGACGAAGCGCCCGTTCTGCACCGCCTCCACCACGAATTCATGCCGGCCAACAACCTCATCTTCAACGGCAAACACCACGAAATCTACCTCGGCGATCCGCGCCGGGTGGCCCCGGAAAAGCTCAAGACTGTCCTGCGCCAGCCGGTCCGCGCCGCGGCAAATTGAGCCAGACGAGATGACGACGCCAACCATTCTGATTCTCGGCGGCTACGGCAACACCGGACGGCCGTTAACCACCCTCCTCCACCGCACAACCGACGCTCGCCTCATCGTCGCCGGGCGCAATCTGGCCCGCGCCCAGGCCCTGGCCGACAGCCTGAACGCCGCCTCTGGCGCGGTCCGCGTCGCCGCCCGTCGCGCCGACGCCACCGACCCGGCCTCGCTGCGCGCGGCGTTGGACGGCGTGGATGTGCTGGTGGTGGCTTCGTCTACGGCCGTTTACGCCGACAACGTGATCCAGGCCGCCTTGGCCGCTCGGGTGGATTACTTGGACGTGATTTACGCGCAGGAGAAAACGGCCGTACTCCACCGTTACGCCCCCCAAATCGAAGCCGCCGGCTGCTGCTTCGTCACCGACGGCGGTTTTCACCCCGGTCTACCGGCCGCCCTGGTGCGCTACGCCGCGCCGCACTTCGACCAACTGACCAGCGCCAACGTCGGCAGCGTGATCAAAATCGACTGGCGCGCCCTCAACCTCAGCCCCAGCACGATGGCCGAGTTTGTGGCCGAGTTCATGGATTTTCAGATGCTGGCGTTTGCCAACGGCCGTTGGCAGCAAAAAAACTGGCTCAGCATGATGAAACCGGCCTACATGGATTTCGGCCAGGAAGTCGGCCCCGGCTTTGGCCGCCAATATACGGTTCCCATGTTTTTGGCAGAAATGCGCCCCCTGCCGGAATTGTTCCCCGACTTGCAAGCGACCGGCTTTTTTGTCGGCGGCTTCAACTGGTTTACCGACTGGTTTGTCTCGCCGCTGATCATGGCCGTGCTCAAGCTGGCCCCACGGCGCGGCGCGCCGCCCATGGGCCGCCTGATGAAGTGGAGCCTGGACACATTCAGCCGCCCGCCATATGGCACACTGCTCAAGCTGGAAGCGCGCGGTCTGAAGAATGGACAGCCTGCCCGCCTAGACCTGTACGTTTTTCATGAGGATGGGTACGTGGTAACGGCCGTGCCCGCCGCGGCCTGTCTGCTGCAACTGCTCGATGGGTCCGCCCGCCGCCCCGGCCCGCACTATCAGGCCCACATCGTCGAACCCCAATGCTTCCTGGCCGATATATCCCGCCTGGGCGTCACCATCGTCAAAAATTTTTAACGCCAGGCCGCAAAGAGGCAAACTCAAACGCTCCCCTGGCTAAACAGCGGCGGCTCTGGTTCCCCAGGATACGGGTCTTCGCCGCGTAATTTTTTCAGCACAAAGCCCAACACCTCGCCCAAAATGGCCAGCACAGCGGCGGCGATCAGCACGCCCAGCAGGCCCAGCGCCGCCGAAAAGACCACCAATCCCACCAGCAGCACCCAGACCGGGATGTTGACCGAACGCGAGTAGACGCGCACGTCGACAAAATAATAGGCCACGCCGGAAACCAGCATAAACGCCGCCATCTGCAAAAAGGCAAAAATCAGCGGATTCATGCTGATACTGTCGGAGCCGACGATCAGCGTATAGAAGAAAACCATCAGGGCGGAAATCAACCCGCCCAGGCTGGGGATAAAATTCGGCAGGGCAATAACCAGGCCGCTGACCAGGGCGTTGGGCACGCCGGTGAGGGCAAAAATCACCGTCGTCAACAGCCAGTAAAAAGCGACCACCAGCAGCGACCCCACCAGGTAACTCTGGAACAGCTCCACGCTGCGGCTGAACAGGATGGCGTATTCGCGCCGCGCCGGTTCGGGAATCAGCCCGCCCACGGCCGTTACCGTGCGCGGCATCTCCAATAGGAAAAAGAGCAAGATGATCACCACAAAAAACAGATCGCTGAGGAAACCGGCCAGCAGCCCCAACACAGAACCCAACTGGCTGACCAGCGCCCCGGAGGACGAGGCCAGCTTCACCGCCCCGCCAATCGCCGCCATTTTTTGCAGCGGCTGCACGATGGGACTCAGGTCGATAGGGCCAATCGTCACGGTCTGCGGCGTGGGGATGAGGGCGTTGAGCCCCGCCTGTAAACCCTGGAACATGGTCACGGCCGTTTGCGCCAGCGAACCCAGCAGCCAGAACACCGCCAGCACGACCAGCAGCACAAACACCAGATACACCAGCAGCACAGACACCCGATAAGACAACTTCAGGCGCTTTTGCAGCAGCTTGATGGGGTAACGCAAAATAAATGCGATCAGAAACAGGTAAATCAGGGGATACAACACCGGGCGCAGCGCATAAAGCGTCACCGGGACCAAGACCAACAAGACCAGAGCGGCCAACTGTTTCTGCCAGTCAGCCCAGGGAACGGTTGCTTGACCTGTGTCGGGAACGGGGGAAGGATCTTCGGCCATCTGTTTTTGCCTCCTGCCAACGGTAGAAATCACCTGCGGGCGATTGTAGCAAAATCAGATGGATGTCCAAAGCTTTGCCTAGCCGGACAACACGATGTCTTTTTGCGCGGTCAGGATGGCCTGGCCCGCTTCGTCTGTGCCGGGCACGGCCGTTAACACCAAAGGCTCCGGAAACTCGCCGCCGCTCAACCCATCAAACCCGGCAAAATAAAATTGGGAGGTCAACACCGTCTGCCCGCCAACCTTCACCTTGAAGTGAATGTGACGCGGGCGCGGCTCGTACAACCCCGGCACGATGGTTTTGAAGGCGTAGCTGCCGTCAGCGCCCACCACCGCCTCGCCAAAAAATTGGAAATTCGGGTCACGATTGGCAGTCCCTGCATCGCCGGGGTGCATGTAGATGCCCTGGTCGTCGGTCTGCCAGATTTCCACCACCGCCCCGGCCGCCGGCGCGCCGTTTTGGTAAAGCACACGGCCGTTCAACCACAAAATCTGCCCCGCCGCCGTCTGGTCGGAACCGGGCACGGTCGTCAGATCGCTGTCGCGATCCGGCGGCGCGGTGATCGGGTAAAAGGGGCCTTCGGCCTGGGCGGGGGTGATAGCCAGGTCGACGGCCGTCACCTCAGCCGTGTTCGTTGACGGTTCCATCGTTGGGGCGGACTGGTCAACGGCCGGTGCCGCCGCTCCATTCTGGCAGCCCACCGTTACCAAGATCAACAGCACCAAAACCAGCCATCCTGCGCTCTTCTTTTGTCCGATCATTTTTCTCATCGCCATCTCCTGGTCATCGTTTGGTTGCATTTATCCAGGAAACGGTTAAGACAACTTGAAAAGAACATTGGCGTTTGCCCAGAAAACCGTTCTGGCAGCCGTGATTCCTTATATGGATACACGGATGCCACGGATTTAACGGATTTACACCGATTTTCTGGTGATTTAGCCGTAAAAATCCGTCGAAACCGTTCAATCCGTGTTTCTATCCCGGGTTCGCCGACAGGCTGCTAGCCGCCCAAAACTCCCGCCAAGCGGCGGATTCCCTCCTCAATCTCCGCCTCCTCCAGGCCGCTAAAGCCCAGCAAAATGGACGGCGGCGCGGGCCGCTCCAGGTGGTAAGACGCGCCCGGATAGACGCCCACGCCCACGGCCGCGGCCTGCTGCACCACGGCCGTTTCCGCCATGCTCTCCTCCAGATACACCATCACATGCAGCCCGGCCGCCAACCGCACATACCGCACCCGCCCCGGCAGATACTTCTCCAGCGCCGCCACCAGCACCGCCCGCCGTCGGCCATAGGCCAGCCGCAGTTGGCGCAGATGGCGCTCGAAGTGGCCCTCGGTAATAAAATCGGCCACGGCGGCCTGGGTCAGCGTCGGCGCGCCGCGGTCGACCAGGCTTTTGGCCTGCACAAAGGGGTCTAGCAGGGCCGGGGGAAGCACGACGTAAGCCAGGCGCAGCGCCGGAAAAAGCACCTTGGAAAACGTGCCCAGGTAGGCCACCCGCCCATCCTCGTCCAGGCCTTGCAGAGCGGCCAGGGGACGGCCGTTATACCTTAACTCGCCATCATAATCATCCTCGATGATCACGGCACCCTGCTGCCGCGCCCAGGCCAGCAGGCGCAGCCGCCGCGCCAGCGACATCGTGCCGCCGCGCGGGAACTGGTGGGTGGGCGTCACAAAAGCCAGGCGCGCCTGGCTGTCCGGCGGGATAATCTCCACCGGGAAGCCCGCATCATCCACGGGCAGGGCGACCAGTTTCGCGCCGTAGACGCGCAGCAAATCGTAGGCCACGGTGTAGCCGGGCGTCTCCACCAGCACTTCGTCGCCCGGATTGAGCAGCAGGCGGGCCAGAATGTCCAGCACCTGCTGCGCGCCGCTGACCACCACCACCTGCTCGGCCGTGCAGCGCACGCCCCGCTCCCGCGACAGATAATCGGCCAGCGCCTCGCGCAAGGGGTAAAACCCGGCCACCGAACCATAGCGCGAGAGCATGGCGTCGTCGGTGCTGAGGTAGCGGGCCAGCAGCCGCCGCCAGACGTTGTAGGGGAAAATCTGGGCGAAGGAACGGCCGAAGCCAAAGTCGATGGGCGGGCGCGGCGCGGCCACGGCCGTTTCCCCTTCCGCCGCCATGACCCGGCTGCCCCAACGCGAGAAGGTGGGGGTATACGGCCGTTCCGACCCCACCCCCACCGGCAGCAATTCGTCGGCCAATCCCTCGGCCACAAACATGCCCGCGCCCGTCCGGCCGACCACGTAACCCTCCGCCTGAAGCTGGTCATACGCCTGGGTCACCGTCACCCGGGCCACGCCCAGGCTGGCCGCCAACCGGCGGCTGGGCGGCAGCTTCAGACCCGACGCCAGCGCCCCGGCCAAAATTTGGGCGCGAATCTGGCGGTAAATCTGGTCGTAAAGCGGGGTACGGCCGTTGCGGTCCAGGGTAAGGTTTAGCATACGGGTGGTTTGGACTAGGAGACTGGAGACTGAAATTAATCTCCAGTCTCCCTTCCTCTCCTACCGGGCAATCACCGGCTGCCACACTTTGTAACAACCGGCCAAGACATTCCAACTGCGGATGATGGGCAGGCTGCCGGGGTTGTCGGTGGTGTAGGCCAGGGAACCGGCCAGGGTTTGGCCGCACACGCCAAGCGCCGTCTGGGCCTGATAGGTGAGCACGGCCGTTTCCGCCCCCAGGCGCGGCATGGTTATCTCCCAGCGCAGATAATCGGCCGTCTGCGTCAGGCTGCCGGTGGGGACTTGCACGGCCGTCACCGTCATGCCCGCCGGAATCGTCTCCGTCAGCACGTAAGACAGGTCCACCGGCGTCACGTTGGGCCGCACAGTCAGCGTCGCCGTCAGCGCCCCGACCGTCGGCGAAATCGTGCGGCTGACGTCGTCGGCTTCGCGTACCAGGTTCACCGGGATAAAGGCGATGTCGGCCGGGCTGGCCGGCTGCGTGCCCAGGTCAAAGCCGCCGTACCAACGTTCGCCGCCATCCAGAGCCGATTCCTGCCAGAAGTAACGCAGATCAAACGGATCGCCGCCCACGGCTTCGCCCAGCGGGCCGGTGAGCCAGTTGTTCGCAGCGGGCGTGTTGGGCACAACGGCCGTGGCCACCACTACCTCGTCCACCGCCGCCCCGCTGATGACGTTGGTCACCAAAATTTCATACAAACCGGCCGCCGGGTCCAGCACGTCGCAGCTTTCGTTCCACCAGGGGCCGTCGGCGGTGCACACCACGGCGCCGCCCACGCCGGCCTTTTGCACAACCACATCCACGTCCGGCGCAGTCGAACTGATGACTTCCACCGCCAACCGCCGCCCAAAGGCCGACACAGGGGCAGTCAACGTCACCGTCTCCCCAAAACCAAGCTGCCGGGCGGTGACATCGCCAGGGACGAGATCGTAGCTGTTCACCGTCAGGGTAAGGATGCCCGGCGCTTGCAGGTCGGGCAAAAGCTGCGAGCCGGCGTCCTGGCGGGTGGGAATAAGCATTTTTTCCACCAGACGGGTGTCCACGCGGTGCACGGCCAGCGGCAAATGCGCCTCGGGCAGCAGCCCGTTGCCCGGCGTCAGGCGCAGTTCGCCCGTATCCCACACGCCCAAGGGCAGCCCGCCCGCCTGGGCGGTGACGGTAATCGTTTGCCCGCCCCACGGCGGCACGGTGAAAACCGTCGGCGTCACCAGGACGGTGGCAGAGAGGGGCTGGCTGACGGCTACCGTCCAGGTTTCCGTATAGGCAGAGGCGCTGCGGAACTGGCGCGTCCAGGTGCAGGTATCGGCGCAGTGGTCGTTGACCAGGGCGGCCAGGTTCAAGCTGCCGGCGTCGCCGCCCAGCACCGGGTTGGCGGCGCGGAACCCGGCGGCCGTTTCATCCAGCAGCAGACCGGCTCGGGCTACGGCCGTCAGGTCAATCCGCCCCGCGCCCCGGTCAAACAGAGTGGCCGGATCCCCGCTGCCCGGCAGAGAAACGGAGGGAACGGCCGTCATCATCAACGCCGATTCCACTTCCGCCGGAGTCCAGTCCGGGTGGATGGCGCGCAGCAAGGCTGCCGCCCCGGCCACGTGCGGCGACGCCTGCGACGTGCCGATGTAAAACGACAATTCCGGCGGGTCGGCCGGATTGGTCGTGCGGCCGGCCGACCAGATTTTGGCCCCCGGCGCAACCACGTTGGGCTTCAGCACGCTGCCGACGATGGCCGTAGGACCACGCGAGCTGTTGTAGTACAACTCGTCGCCGTAGGCCGGGTTGAAGGTGCGCACGGTTCCGCTGATAACGGCCGTGTGGCCGCTGCCGCTGCTCAGCCAGGTATTTAGCACGGCGGCGTCAGCCACCAAGAGGTTCAGACCGGGCAGCAGCAGGCGCTCGATACCCAATCGCTGCACGGTGGTTTGCCCGGAATCAACCACCACGCCGCCGGCCCCGCCGGCCAGGACGTTGTTGGCTTTGGCGGTGGTGGTGGCGCTGCCCGTGCTGCAATAGACAATTTCGCCCTGGGTCCAGGTGTTGGCCGGGAAGCTGACGGCGCAACGGCCGTTATCCGGCACGCCGTTGGTGTTGGTGACGCCCAAAGCGCGCACGATGGGGGCCGGGCCATGCCCGCCGGTCACGCTGGAGCCGATCAAATCAGCTGGGGGGGCGGTATCGCCGCCGCTGAGGTTGACGAGGGCGTTGTCGAAGCGGGCGTTGTGGGTGGAGTTGCCGGCGACCGTCATCCAGGGCACGTTGCCCGGCGAATTGATCGTGCCGGGGTTGGGGCCATTGTTCCCGGCGGAGGTAGCGACGAAGATGCCCGCCTCGCGCGCGGCCAGGAAGGCCAGGGCCAGCGGATCATCCCAGGGGTTAACGGCCGTGCCGCCAATCGAAAAATTCAGCACGTCCACGCCATCCAAAATGGCCTGCTCGATGGCTTTGATGCTGACGTAGTCGGGGCAGGTGGTGTTGGAGCAGACGTCGTAGGCGATGAGGGTGGCGTGCGGGGCCACGCCGGAGAGCGTGGGCGTAAGGGTGAGCGTAGGCGCAAAGTAAGGCAAGGTCACGACGTTGCCGGCGGCGATGCCGGCGACGTTGCTGCCGTGGCCCCAGGTGTCTTCGGGGTTGTCACCCGTTTCGGGCCAACTATATGCGCCAATCAGCTTATTGTTGCAGACGAAAAGGGCGGGATTTTCGGCGCATTTACCCAGAAAATTGCCCGCGCCGAGGGGATTGACGTGCACGTAGCCATCGCCGCCCACCGCCGCAAAGGACGGATGGTCCATGTTGATGCCGGTGTCGATGATGCCGACGAGCACGCCTTCGCCCCGGCTGCCGGAGGGGCCGCCGGTCTGGCTGCCATCCCAGAGGGCGGGCGCGCCGATCCAGGCCGGCCCGGCGTCGGTGAGGGGCTGGCGGTTTTGGCTGGGGGCAACGGCCGTAACACCCGGCAGCCCGGCGATTGTTTCGGCTTCTGCCGGGGTCAGGTCAACGGCCAGGGCGTTGAGGGCGACGGTGTAGTGGTAGCGGGCGGTTAACGGCCGTTGCACGGCCGTGCTCATCGCCGCCAGGAGCTGCGCCTGCTGCTGCGCCAGGCTCTGGCGGTAGGCCAGGCTGCCGGCGGCATCCACGTCGACCGGGCCGGTTTGCGCCTGCCGGGTCACCAGCGAGGGCGCGGACAATGTGATAAGATACGTAGCTGAAGGAGGAAGGGAAACGGCCGTTGCGGCCGAACGGGGCGCAAGGGCGGCTGGTTGGACCATGGCCGCCGTACTCAAAAAGAGCATCAGACCCAGACCTACTACTTCAATTAACAGGTTTTTATGTCTAAATCGGTTCATCTGTTTTGCTCCCGAAAAGGCTGCTGGAAATCATCTCGTCACGCCGGCTGCTGCTCTGGCGTGCCCGGCGTTATATTGCGTGGGCCGGCCGGTCCCCACATTGTAGCCTGAAAAGGGGCGTTTGGGACAGCTTTGACCGCCTTTGCAGCCAACGTGATCCTGCTACCCTGTTTGCGCCCGGCCAGCGAAAACTCCTTCGATTCTTACAAAGTGCCAACATGATGTTAAAATAGTAGTGGCTAAACGACACGTGTTGATCTTTTGACCGGAATAGTCTAAGCGGTTCATTGACAAACGGTAAAGGCTGGGGATAAGCTCTCATCAGTAGATGTGACCCGAGACAGGTAGAAAACCATTATGCCTTATCGCAGTAGTGACAAGACGCGCCAGAAAAAAGACGCTAAACGAACTTCGATGATGCAGGCGGCCATGCGCGTCTTTGCGGAGCGCGGCTATCACGCCGCCACAGTTCGCGACATCGTGCAGGCAGCGGATGTGGCAATTGGCACGTTTTATTTCTACTTCCCAGATAAAGAAACCTTATTTGTACACTTGTATGAGGAGACCGCGCAATTTTTATTGCAGGCGATTCGGCAGGCGGTGCAGGCGCGAACCACGCTGCCGCAGCAGATCAGAGCCGGGCTGCAGGCTTATGTCAACATTGCGATTTTTGAGCCGGCCGTGGTGCAACTGCTGCTGGTTGGCGGTGTGGGGGCGGTGCCTTCGCTGCTGGCTGAACGGGCGGCGTTTCGGGAACAGCTGATTGCGCTCTGGCAACGGCCGTTGGACCAGGCCCTGGCCCAGACGCTCATTGTGCCGCAAAATACGCGCCGCACAGCCGAGGCGTTTGCCGGCGCTTTTGACGAGGTGATTTTAAATTTATTGAACCAGGCTGATTTAGAACAGCAAGCCGGACTCTTTGTTCAGGATATGCTCCAATTTGCCCTGCGCGCGGCGGCTTATACCGGCAGCGCCCACGAGTCCAGTCGATAGTTGCGTCTATGAAAGAGAAGGAAAAACATCCGCCTGCCAACCCCAGTCCACCCCCGGCGCCAGTTGAAACGGCCGTACCCCCCGTCCACCATCCAGCGCCCATGGCCAGATTGTTAACGGCCGTTACCACCCACCTCATCAACCTCGACCCAGACAACGTCGACAGCGGCATCGAACACGTCCTGGCCCTGCTGGGCGAATTTACCGACAGCGACCATGCCGCCGTCGTTCTCCAGGAAAATCAAGCTTTAATCAGCACCCACGAATGGAGCGCGCCCGACGCCCTGCCCGGCGCAAAATTTCTCCACGACCTGCCTCCCGACACAATTGCCTGGCTGCTGAACCAAGTGAACAAGTCTGGTTACATACTCATCGCCGACCCGGAACATTTAGCCTCAGAGGCGGTACAGGCAAAACACCTCTTTGCCGATCTGACCTGGCACGCGCTCTTGTCAGTCCCCCTCATGCAGCAAAACGTCACCTTGGGGTTCTTGAGCCTGATCACCTTCTCCGATCAACACCTGTGGACGCTCGAAGAGGTGTCTTTGTTGCAAATCGTCGGCGAAATGATCACCAACGCCCTGCAACGAAAAGTGTTCGAACAGCGCGAAAAATTAGCCTACAAAATCGGCGCCGAGTTAGCCTCCATTCTGGATCATGATGCGCTGCTAAACCTGACCATCAACCAGTTACGCGACAGCTTCGGGTATTATTACACGCAAATTTTCCTGCGCACCGACCCTCATTCCAATCCGGAAGCCGCCGCAGAACCTCATCTGGTCATGCAGGCGGGCACCGGCAGCATCGGTGAGCGCTTGAAACAAAGGCGGCACGCCATTCCCATCAACGCTTCGCGCAGCATCGTCGCCCGCGCGGCCCGCACACAGGAAACCGTGCTCGTCGACGACGTACGGGCGATAACCTACCATCTTCCCAATCCTGTTTTACCTAAAACACGCAGCGAATTGGCCATTCCCTTGCTCAATGAACAAACGTTGATCGGCGTTTTAGACATCCAACACACAGACCCAAATCATTTTAACAAACACGAAATCCGCATTTTACAGATTATCACCAACCAGTTGTCTACTGCCCTGGCAAAATCGGCGTTGTTCGCCCGCAACCAACGGCTGGTCGAAGAATTGACGCTGCTGCAAGCCATTGCCACCGAAGCCACCGAAGCCACCACCGAGGATGATCTATTTTCCCGGGTGACGCCCATTGTTGCCCAGGCGCTGCGCGCCGATCATTTTGGTTTTGCGCTGCTAGATCCGGTATCGGGCAACCTCATGTACCATCGATCCTTACGACATCGACGCGAAAAGCTCATGGTGCCTATTATTCGGCCGGGGGAAGGCATTTGCGGCGAAGTGATCAATACTGGTAAAGCCCGGCGCATGGCGGACGTCGCCCAAGAACCGGCGTTTATTGGCGACCCGCTTACCCGTTCGGAGTTGTGCGTGCCGCTTAAGCTGGATCGCCAGGTTATCGGCGTGATCAACGCGGAGAGTACGGAGGTGGGCGCCTTTTCAGAGGCCGACGAGCGCCTGCTGCAGGCAATTGCCGGCCAGTTAGTGACCACCATTGAGAAACTGCGTCTGTTTGAAAAAACCAAGAATCAAGCGGCAGAAACGGCCGCTTTACTGGCAACCAGCCGGGCTATATCGTCGGTTCGTCTGGACCACGTGCTTAACGCCATTGCCTCTGAAGCCCAAAAGCTCTTTAAAGCCGACACCAGCCGTATCCACCTGATTGAGCCAGATGGCAAAATGATGCGGTGCGTTGTAGCCCTCTCTGATCAGCCCGAGAAGGCGGTCTTGAACTTTTCTTTCCCCGTCGGCACAGGACTGACCGGGCGGGTGGCGCTGTCGGGCAAACCGGAAATCATCAACAATACGCTAGAGGATGTGCGGGCGATTCAGATACCGGGCACGCCAGAGGAAGATGAGGGTATGGCCCTGGCGCCTTTGAGCATACGCAACCGGGTCATTGGGGTGATGACAGTGACGCGAAAGGATGTCAAACGGCCGTTTACCACCGACAACCTACAACTGCTCATCGCCTTTGCCGACCAGGCCGCCCTGGCGATCGACAACGCCCGGCTCTTCACCGCCGAACAGCAGCGGGCTCAACAGCAGCAGCTCCTGGCCAAGACAGCCAGCGCCCTCCTGAAAACGCGCAGCCTCGCCGAATTGGGGCCAACGATAACGGCCGTGGCCCGCCAAATCCTGACCGCCGACAGAATCGCCATCTACATCTACGAGACAAAAGCCCAGACCATCAACTGCCTCTACGCCCACAACCTCTCCGACGACTACATCCATGCGCTCGGGCAGCAATTTCAAAAAATGCCCGGCGCGCAGCTGCTCAATCATTCCGAACCCATTACCGTCGAAAACGCCCTCGACGATCCCCGCACCCAAACGCTCCAGTCCATTATCCAGGAGGAAGGATTCCACAGCTACGCCATCTTCACCATGTCTTCACCCGAAGAGGCCATTGGCGCCCTGGCCATTTACCGCGACGAGGTCTCCTCGTTTACACCCGAAGACCTGACCACCGGACAAACCTTAGCCTATATCACCTCCATCACCTATCAAAATATTCTCCTGCTAAACGAAATCCGCCAGGCCCTGGACCGCGAACAACGCCTCAACGAAGTCACCCGCACGCTAAACACCGCGCCAGACCTCCCCACCGTCCTCTCCTACGTGGCCCGTCTGGCAACAGACCTGGTCGACGCCGACGCCGGCCTCGTCGGCCTGGTGATCGATCACCAGATCATGACTTTTTATCCCCACAATATCCCGACCAGCGTCAATTTACGGCCGGTCACCAAAGGCAGCGACATCGCCTGGGAAATCGTCGAAACCGGCGAGTCACTCATCGAAAACCATTACCAAAACCACCCAAAGGCTCAATACAAACTCAGCAAAGTCGGGGTTAAAGCGTTTATCGGCGTGCCGATAGTTTCCGGTGAAGAATGCCTCGGCGCTTTGCAACTGTTTAGTTTTACGCCCGGCAAACAGTTTAGCCGCCGCGACCTGGCTCTGGCCGAATCGATAGGGCGGCAAGCCGGCATTGCCCTGCTCAACAAACGGCTCTTCACCCAACTATCGGAACGCGCCGAAGCCCTGGCTGTCTCTCTGGCCCGGCAGGAAGAATTGGATGAAGCGCGCACCGAATTCATCCAGAACGTCTCCCACGAACTGCGCACCCCCTTGGGGCTCATCTACGGCTACGCCGAGCTTTTAGACAGCGGCGCTTTGGGCAGTCTGAACGCTTCTCAGGCCCAATCGATGAGCATTATCGTCAAACGCATTCGGATGCTCATCACCATGTTGGACGATATGTCCGTGCTGCTGGCGGCCGAAACGCAAGAATTCCGGCGCGAGGAGATAAATCCTGGCGAATTGATCCAATCCATTGCCGAAGAGTTTCAACTTCAGGCCGAACAGGCAAACATCAAGCTGACGGCCGTAACCAACGAGCCCATCCCGGCCATTCTAGGCGATCCATTCCACCTGCGGCGGGTGTTGGACAATTTGCTCACCAACGCGTTTAAGTTCACGCCGGAGGGCGGGGCTATTTCACTGCGAGTCTGGGCTGAGGGGCGTGACGTCCTGATGGACGTGACCGATACGGGCACAGGCATCGATCCAGAAGAAATGCAGCGCATTTTCGAGCGTTTCTATCGCGCCCGGGCGGATTCGGCGCAGCACCACAAAGGAAAGGGGACGGGCCTGGGCCTGGCGCTGGTGAAGGAGATTGTCGAGGCCCATCGGGGACGAATCACGGTGCGCTCCAAACCAAACGAAGGGACGACTTTCCAGATCCGCCTGCCCGGTTTGCCGCAGAACTGACAAACCTTGCGCCTATTCACCGTCATGCCCAGCCAACGCCCATGACCTACCTGCTTTTTCCCGGCCGCCATCTCCTCAACACATCTTTTCAGGCTGATTATCTGCGCGGCGTCCTGCAAATGCCTCTGGACCGACTCAAGTTTTTGCCGGAGACCAAACAGCCGGCCAGCGGACCGCTGGATCAGGTGGTGTTTGCAGTAACGTCCAGCAACCAGGCGCATTCCCGCTACAACCCTATTCCGTTTTACGTGCGGGCCATTGGCCTCGATCGGTTCATACGGCCGTTTGAAACCACCTTAGCCATCCATTACCGCATCCTGGGCATCCCCCATTACCAGCCAACGCCCCGCTTTGCCGAATTTACGCTGAAGGAAATCGCCGAACAGACGGAAGGCGAGCTGGCGCTGACGCCGGCAAACTGCGTGGTGCTCTGCTCCACCACGGCCGTTATCCAACAATACCAGCAGCTGGGCTTCGCCATCCTCCCGGCCGAACTGGACCACCCGGACCAGCCGCCAACGCCCATCGACGTACTGCAACAGATGGTCGCCGCCGGTGAGGAATGGGCGACCGACCCTGTCCTGCGCGCTCTGCTCGCCCCGGCCACATTTGACCTGTGGCAAGATTTCCCCGAAATCCCGCGACGCATTTTCCGCCTGTGGCGCGATCCCCTGCTGAACGACGCCGGCGGCCTGACCGCCGACCGCAATTACGCTGCCTACGCCTACGGTCTGAGCAACGCCAGCATCCTCAACCTGAAATATCAGGACATCCGGCAGGCTGTCGTGCCCGGCAAAATTGTGGACGAGGGCTGCGCCGACGGGGCGCTGCTGGCCCTTATCGCCCGCGATTTTCCCGACTCCGACCTGATCGGCATCGACATTGCCGCCGAGTTCATTGCCCGCTGTCGCGAACGCCAGCGCGCCGGCGACTTCGGCGACAGCTTTGTCTTTTTCCACCAGCGCAACATCACCCAGCCTATCTTCGAGCCGGGCTCCATCCACACCACCATCTGCAATTCAACTTTGCACGAATTGTGGTCCTATGGCGACCAGGCCGAGACGGTGCGCAGCTATCTGGCGCTAAAATTCGCCCAAACGGCCGTAGGCGGACGCTTGCTGATTCGCGACGTGGTAGGCCCGGAACAGGGTGAGCGCGAGGTTTATTTGTGGCTCAACCACGAGGATGGGCGCAACGAAGACATCTTCCGCCGCTGCGAGTCGCCCGAAGGGCTGGCCAGCCACCTGGACGGTCTGTCGACATACGGCCGTTTCCTCCGTTTCGCCCGCGACTTTTTACCGCAGCGGCAAGCCGGGCAGCCTGTCATCCAGTTCCGCGAAGAGGTGCGCGACGGCCGTCGCTTCGCCATCCTCCCCCTGCGCCACGCCTGTGAATTTTTGAGCAAAAAGGATTACACGGCCAACTGGGCCAGCGAAATGCACGAGGAATTTGCCTTTTGGAGCTTTAGCGATTGGAAACGCGCCCTGCTAGACGCCGGTTTCCACGTGCTGGAAAACCCCAACACGCCGCAAAGCGGCTCCCGCGTCTACACCAACCCCTGGATTGTCAGCCAACGCTGGAAGGCAAAGTAGCCTTGTGGCAAATGACAGACAACGGCCGTCTCGCCCCGCTGCCATTTCCCCCCACCACCGTCATCCTGGTAGCGGAAAAAGTGGTTAGCTAATAGTTGTTAGTTGATGGTTGTTAGCGATTAACCATCAACTCCCAATTAACAACTATCAACTATCAACTATCAACTGTTAAACACCCCTCGCCGCGCAAATACTGCTCGCATTCCCGCGCCGTCATCGGGCGGGTGATACGCTCCAGCGCCCGCTCAAACAACGCCGTCACCGAATTGAGCTCGTTGATTTGGGCCGTGCCGTCGGCGCTGGCCGTCGCCAGCCGCGTGCCATCCGGGCTAAAAACCACGCTGTTCACCGGAGCGGTGTGCCCCAGCAGCGTGCGCAGCACCTGCCCCGTCTGAGTGTTCCACAATTTGGCCGTCCGATCCACGCTCGTCGTGGCCAGGCGCGTACCGTCTGGGCTAAAGGCCACGCTCAGCACCGGGCCGGCGTGCCCGGACAACGTGCGCAGCAGGTCACCGCTGCCCAGATCCCAAATCCGGGCCGTGCCATCTGCGCCGGCTGTTGCCAGCCGACGGCCGTCTTCGCTAAAAGCCACCGCGTTCACCGGGCCGTTATGCCCCGTCAGCGTCAACACCGGCTCGCCCGTCGCCGCGGCCCAGATCACCACGTTCCCATCCACGTCGGCAATCGCCAACTGCGACAGGTCAGGATTGTACGCCGCGCTGATCACCGCCGCTTCGTGGGTAAACGTCTGCATCAGGTCGCCGGTGGATGTGGACCAGACCCGCACCTTGCCGTCTTCGCTGGCGGTCAGCAGCCGGGCGCCGTCCGCCTCAAAGGTCACCCAGGTTACCGGGCCTTCGTGCGGCAGCACCGGCTGGATCAGCAGCCCGGTCGATAAATCCCAAAGGCGGGCATAATAATCTGTGCTGCCTGTGGCCAGGAGCTTACCATCCGGGCTAAAGGCCACACTTTGCACCGGCGCATTGTGGTTGCCCAGGCTAAATAACACCGCCCCGGTGTTGGCGTCCCACACCTTGGCGGTGCGGTCGTCGCTGGCGGTGGCCACCATCTGACCATCAGCGCTGTAGACGACGGCGTTCACGGGCCGGCGGTGGCGCGACAAGACCAGTACGTCCAGGCCAGCCTCGGAATTCCAAATGCGCGCCGTGCTGTCCTGGCTGGCGGTAGCCAGCTGCGAGCTATCCGGGCTGAAGGCCACGCCGGATACGGCCCCATTGTGCCCGGACAAGGTAGACAGGGTACGCCCGGTTTCGGCGTCCCAAATTTTGGCCGTGCCGTCTCCGCTAGCTGTGGCCATTAAACGGCCGTCCGGGCTGTAAGCCACGTCGAATACCAGACTGGCATGGCCGATCAGGTTAAACAGCAGCCCTTCATTGGCAAAATCCCACACCCGCGCCACACCGTCAGCATAGCCGGTGATCACCCGGCTGCCATCCGGGCTGAAATCGACCGCGTTGGCGGCGACCGGATCCTCCGGGTAAGGATTGGCGGAGTAGACCGGCGAGCCGTTCTCCATGTTCCAGACGATGGTACGGCCGTCTTCCCCGGCCGAAGCCAGATAATCGCCCGTCGGATTAAACACCACGTCTTGCACGGCAGCGTCGTGGCCAAAGAGATGATACAGCGAGCGGCGCGAATCGGTGTCCCAAACGCGGACCGTGGCGTTGGCGTTGGCCGCGGCCAGATGGACGTTATCCGGGCTAAAGGCCACGGCGCGAATAGCCCCGTCGTTGCCGTTCATTACCGCCAGCCGTTCGCCGGTGGCAATGTCGCGCACGATGATAAAGCCGTCGTCGCCGCCGGAGGCCAGCCGCTGGCTGTCCGGGCTGAAAGCAACGCCGTTCACCACGCGGCTGTGATCGGTGAAAGTGCGCAGTTCGCGCCCGGTCTGGGCATCCCAGAGTTTGACGGAGTTGTCGTAGCTGGCGGTGGCCAGGTAACGGCCGTCTGGGCTAAAGGCCACGTCGCTCAGCCAATCCGTATGGCCGGAGAGGGTCATTTGCAGCTGCGAGGCTTGCAGGGCACGGTAGAGCGCGTCTTCGGCTTCGGCGGCGGCCGTGCCGTCAATGGGCAGGGTCCGGTTGACGGCTTCAATGGCCAGCAGCAAACCCAACTGCGGGTCGCTGGTCAACTGATCGATAGCCGCGGCCGCCAGTTCTCGGGCAGTGGCCAAACGGGCATTGGTTTCGGCTTCGCGGGCGTTGGTTTCGGCCTGGGCGGCACTGGCAACGGCCGTGGCCCGGGCAGTTTCGGCTTCGGCAGCGCTTTTTTCGGCCACGTCGCGTTGTTCGCGGGCTTCCGCTTCGGCGGTGGCCCGGAGATCGGCGTCTTCCTGGGCAGCTACCTGAGCGGCAACGGCCGTGGCCGCGCTGGCCTCGGCTTCCATTCGCAGCTGCTCGGCGATGGCCGCGTTGTCCCGCGCCGTGGTCGCGTTTTGCGCCGCCACCGCGCCATTCCGCGCCGCCCAAAAAGCAGCCACCAGCGCCACCATAAAAATCACCGCCAGGGCAACGGAAAGCCGGGCCAACCGGCGCGCCGAGCGCTCGCTCTCGGCCGCGCGCTGCCGTTCCGCTTCGGCCAGGGCGCGAGCCTGTTCCAGCTCGCGGAGCTGGCGAGTTTCGCGTTCCAACTGCTCTTTGTGCGCGGCCGTTTCGCTGGCCTCCACAAACCGGGCTTCCAACACCGTTAAATCGGTGTACTGCAGGGCCTCTTCCAGCAACACGCCGCGCAGCAGCACGCTGTCTGGCTGCCCCAGGGAGTGCCATTGTTCGGCGGTGGTGGCCAGGCGCAGCCGCTGACGCTGGGCCACGCGCGACTCTTCAATCCAACCCACCAGCCGCGGCCAGATCCGCACCAGAGATTCATGCGCCAGGCTCAACTGATCGTCTTCAATGCTGGTCCCGGCTATCAGGCGCACGAGCCGCGCCCCCAAGAGCTGCTCGATCACCTGCTCAATTTGGGCCTGCGGCTTGTCGATTTTCTGGTAAAGCATGGTCAACAAGACGCGGTCGGCGGTGATGCGCTGCTCGACGGTCGGCCGCACAATTCCTAAAATGACCTGACGGGCAATAAAGCGATCTTCGGGAGAAAGACCGTCATAAAAAGCGTCGGCGCTGTTGGCCAGGGCCATGCGCCCGCCGCCAATGCGCCGGTAGGCTTCCCAGGTCACGCGGTTGTGATCGCGGTTTTCCCACAGCTTGAGCAAGGTGAATTGCAGCAGCGGCAGCGCCGCCGGTTTACCCAGCACTTCGCCAACCAGTTCTTCGACGAGGTTTTCTTCAAATTTCAGGCCGACCAGTTCCGCCGGTTTTTCGACCACTTCGCGCAGTTCGTTGGCCTTCATGGCGGTCACGCGCACCTGAGCCTTTTCGTACTCGGATTGCAGGGCCGGGATTTGCACCAGGTTGCTTTCCAGGTCGGCGCGCATGGTGATGATGACGGTGTGCCGGGCTTTGGGCATCTGGATGAGATTAAGGAGGGTAAGGATGAAGGTGCGCCGTTTTTGTTCGTCTTCGCAGATGGTGAAGATTTCTTCGAACTGGTCGATGAGTAGGACGGCAGGTTCGGGATTGGCCTGATCGATGAGATTGACCAGGAAAGAGGAGTTTTGCGCGCACTGCTCGGATACTTCGGCCATCCAGTCGGCGGTATCGACGCCGTCGGGTTTGAGGACGCGGATGAGGCTGGCCTGGGGATCAGCGCCGGGCACCACGGGAGCGTAATAGCGCCAGTTGCGGCTGCCGTGCAGCGCGCCATTTTGCATTTGGGTCATCAGCCCGGCCTGGGCGACGGAGGATTTGCCGCTGCCGGATGGACCAACGATGGCCAGGAAACGGCCGTATTTCAACTTTTCCACCATCTCCGCAATCAAGGCGGTCCGGCCAAAAAAGAAAGATTGCTGCGAAGCGCCAAACGTTTGCAGGCCCAGGTAAGGGCAAAGGGAATCATCCAGCTCCGGAGCCAGGCCCGGATCATACTCCAACAGGTTGGTTTCCGGTGCTTGCCGCCGGGCATGATACAACTCGTTGGCCCAATAGTCGATGAGGTTCTGCGCTTGCCAGCGGTCGCTGCGGGTATCCAAAAATGCGCCCGTGGCAATGCCGTGAGCGACAAACTGTTCGACTTCGTCCAGAAATTTATCCGATTGGCCGTCTTTGCCGCGGCGTTCCAGCAAGCGGCGATGGGTTGTGCGCAATGCCGACAGCGATGGAAAAGCCTCAATCTGCTCCATTACAACCGTTCTCCTGACTACCTGCACAGTCTTAACTGCGAGACTGTTCCTGGATTAGCTCCATCCAGGACCATGCCTGAGCCGGATCATAAAGCAATCCAGGCCAATCAACAACTTTACCGAATCCCTGGCAGCCCTCTGGCGGCGGCTCTTTAGCGCCTGTTAAGGATTTTCGGCGGCGCTAGGGCGTTGAGCTGCCGCCGGCCGGGCGCTCCACGCCGCCTGGGCAAACAGGCATTTCAGGTAGGCGGCTTCCGGGAAACGGATGGGATGATCCAGGGCGTGGCCGGTACGGGCAATTTCGGTTAACGGCCGTCCCGCTTCCCGCGCCGTCTGGTGAACCAGGGAGAAAAATACGTCGGCTGTTACCCGGCTGGAACACGAAGCCTGCACCAACAGGCCGCCGGGCCGCAGCACCGCCAACCCCAACTGCGTCAGCCGGGCATAGGCGCTCAGCGCCCGGTCTACTTCCGCCTGCTTTTTGGCAAAAGCCGGCGGATCGATGATCACCAGGTCAAATTGACGGCCGTCATCCCGCAACCGCGCCAGTTCCACAAAAGCGTCCCCGGCCAGCAGTTCATGGGCCGCGGCGGAAACGGCCGTATCCGCCGCATTCAGGGCAAAATTATCCGCCGCCGCCAGCAGCGCCGGGCGGCTGATGTCCAGGCTGGTCACCCGGCGCGCCCCGCCGCGCGCGGCGTATAGCGAAAAACCGCCGGTATAGGCAAACACGTTTAGCGCCTCCGCCCCGGCGGCCAGGTCCTCCACCCGCGCCCGGTTGTCGCGCTGGTCGAGGAAAAAGCCGGTTTTTTGCCCGCGCACCACGTCGGCGGCAAAGTACAGGCCGTTTTCGCGGAAGACAACCGGGCCGGACAGCGGCCGCCCATGCAACACTGCACCGTCCGCCAGCCCTACGTCGGCCAGCGGCGCGGCCACGTCGCGGCTGGCGCGCAGGATGATGGTCTGGGGATGGGCCACGGCCGTTACCCCGGCTACCACGTCGGCCAGATGCGGCAGCCAGGCGGTGGTGTAGAGCTTCAGCACACAGGTTTCGGCATACCGGTCGATGATCAAACCGGGAAAGCCATCATTTTCGCCGTGGACCAGGCGGTAGCCGGTGGTCTGAGCCGCCAGCAATGGCTGGCGCAAGGCGGCCGCCTGCCGCAGCTGTTGTGCCCACCAGGTCGTATCGATCGTGGCCGGACGGCCGTAATGCAGCACGCGCACGCGCAGAGGCGAAGCCGGATCGTACAGGCCAACGGCCAGGAAGCGGTTTTTATGATCAAACAGGATGGCCAGGTCGCCGGCACGGCCGTCCTGATTCTGACGGGTGATGGCCTCGGCAAAGAGCCACGGATGGCCGTCGCGGACGGCGCGCTCGGCCGCCGTTGTCACGTGCAGCGCCAGCCGCTTCACGGCCGGTTGGGCAAACTGTGCAAGGTCGATAGGAACGTTCCCGGTCAGGTCACACCTCTCTCACAAAATAAACAATCGGCCATTACCGGATCTTGACGTACAATAGCAGGCCTTTGGTTGGCAGGAAGTTGGCTCGTTTGTTCGTTGGTTACCCCAATCCACAAACCAGCTAACCAACACACTTACCCACAATCCTATGCAAGCGACTATAACCATTCCGGCAACATCCGCAAATCTTGGTCCAGGGTTCGACTGTCTGGGCCTGGCCCTGAGCCTGTACCAGACCGTCACGTTTACCACGCAGGCCGAACCGGGTCTGGTGATCACGGCCTGCGGCGAAGACGCGGCCAAAATCCCCACCGACGAGAGCAACCTGGTCTGGCAGTCGGCCGAGCTGATGTTTGCGCGGTTTGGGCAACGGCCGTCTGGCCTGCGCCTCCACCAGGACAACCAGATTCCCATCGGCAGCGGGCTGGGCAGCAGCTCCTCGGCGGTGCTGGCCGGGCTGTTTGGGGCCAACGCCCTGCTGGGCAATCCTCTTTCGCGGGCGGAGATTTTGCAGCAGGCCACCGACCTGGAAGGCCACCCGGACAACGTTGCCCCCGCCGTTTACGGCGGCCTGATTTTGGGCGTGCAAGAAACGGGTGGCCTGTTGGTGGAGGCGATTGCCACGCCCCCGCTGCGGGTGGTGGTGGTGCTGCCCGATTTTCACCTGCTGACGGCAGAGGCGCGCGCCGCGCTGCCCCGCCAGGTAAGTCTGCAAGACGCCATTTTTAATACCAGCCGTCTGGGACTGTTGATCCGCGCTCTGGAAACGGCCGATTACGACAAGATCCAGGTGGCCATGCAGGACCGGCTGCACCAGCCCTACCGCCTGCCGCTGGTTCCCGGTCTGGCGGCAGCCTACGAAGCGGCCTACGCTGCCGGCGCGGCCGGCGTGGCGCTCAGCGGGGCCGGTCCCAGCCTGATCGCCTTCGCTCCTGCCGGGCATGAAGCGATTGGGGAAGCGATGACGGCCGTTTTTGCCAGCCACAATCTTGCCAGCCGCACCTGGATTTTGTCTGTAGATACCCAGGGCAGCCGGGTAGACAGCGACGGCCCGGCTTAGACCGGGCAAAACAATTGGGCAAAACCTTAACGAAAAATGTAACAACCTAACGATTTTGTCTGATTGGGGTATAATCGCATTGTTTTAAACGATTCGAAGCGACACGGAGAAAAAGAGGAGCACGACGACTAAACGGCCAGTGTGCCCTCCATTCCCACAGTAGGCCACACAAACCTTTTCATTTCGCCTTTGCCTTTTTAAGAAAAGAATCCGCAACCATTTTCACGCCAGCGTGTTGCCATTTAGTGGTATGAACTGGCAACCGGGCCCGGCTGCCGTCTGCCATGCACCAAGTCCGTGCGCCGCTTACTCTGGCAAGCCACTGTCTTGCCTCGCGCGGGGGAGCCTCAGCCGCCAGTCGGCTAAAAACTGACTAAATTACGGGCCAGGTAGGCTATGTGGTTAGCCGCCAACGCCCTTATGTTCACAGGAGACATAACATAAATGGAAAAAGCAACGCTATTGGAATGGTACCGGCAAATGGTACTCATTCGTCGATTTGAACAACGCTGTTCAGAGCTGTACAGCCTGGGCAAAATTGGCGGTTTTTTGCACCTATACATCGGGCAAGAAGCTGTCGCTGTAGGTTCCATTGCCGCCCGGCAAGATGGCGATCATGTGATTACCGCTTACCGCGACCATGCGCACGCGCTGGCCGTGGGCAGCGAAACCGGCCCGGTGCTGGCTGAATTATTGGGCAAAGCGACCGGCGTAAGCAAAGGCAAAGGGGGTTCCATGCATCTGGCTGACGTGAACCGCCATTACTGGGGCGGCTACGCCGTGGTTGGCGGGCACGTGCCGCTGGCTACCGGCCTGGCGCTGGCCGAGCAGTACAAGGGCACGGACAACGCTGTGCTGTGCTATTTTGGCGACGGCTCCACGAACATTGGTTATTTTCACGAATCGTTGAATCTGGCCGGGGTGTGGGATCTGCCGGTGGTGTTTATCGCTGAGAATAACCAGTATGGTATGGGCACGGCTGTGGATCGTGCTTCGGCGGTGACGCGCATGGTTGATAAAGCGCCGGCTTATGGCATGGAGGGCAAGCAGGTGGATGGGATGGATGTAACGGCCGTTTACGAAGCCACCGCCGAAGCCCTGCAAGCCATCCGCGACGGCAAAGGCCCCCAGTTCCTGGAAATGCTCACCTACCGCTTCGAAGGCCACAGCATGGGCGACCCGCTCCGTTACCGCACCAAGGACGAAGTAGAAAAATGGCGCGAAGACGACCCCATCGGCATTCTGGAACGCCAACTGCTCAACAACGACGTCGCCACGCGCGAAGAGTTGGAAGACCTGGACAAAGGCGTCGAGCAAGAAATGGAAGAGGCTGTTCGTTTTGCCGAAGAATCTCCCTTCCCGGCTTACGAAGAGTTATTTACCGACATTTACGTAGAAGAATAAAAACGCATAACGACCCGAGACAACGATCGTCTCGGTCTCTTACGGAGTTAAACGAATGGCTCAAATAACCATGCGGCAAGCAATTAGCGATGCGCTGCGCGAAGAAATGAAACGCGACGAGAACGTGTTTATCATGGGTGAAGAAGTGGGCGTGTGGGGCGGCACCTACGCCGTCACCCGCGGCTTTTACGATGAATTTGGCCCCCGCCGGGTAAAAGATACCCCCATCTCCGAGATGGTGATCGGCGGCGCGGCCACCGGCGCGGCCATGAACGGCTTACGTCCGGTAGCCGAATTTATGACCATCAATTTCGCCTTCCTGGCTCTGGACGCGATGGTCAACCACGCGGCCAAGGTCCACTACATGTTTGGCGGGCAGATGAGAGCGCCAGTCGTCTTTCGCGCGCCGGGCGGCGGCGGACGGCAGTTGGGCGCCACCCACAGCCATACGCCGGACGTGATTTTTGCCCATTTTCCCGGCCTGAAAGTGGTTTCCCCGGCCACTCCTTATGACGCCAAGGGACTGCTCAAGGCGGCCATCCGCACGGATGACCCGGTGCTATTTATTGAACACGCCACGCTTTACCAACAGCGCGGCGAAGTGCCGGAAGGCGACTACGTCGTGCCGATTGGCGTATCTGACGTGAAGCGGGAAGGTACGGATGTGACCCTGGTGGGCTACGCTCAGGGTTTGCAAGTGGCTTTGCAAGCGGCGGAAAAACTGGCGCGTGAAGGCGTCAGCGCTGAGGTGGTGGATTTGCGGACGTTACGGCCGTTAGACATGGGCCCTGTCGTCAAATCCTTCCAAAAAACCTTTAAGGCAGTCATCGTTGAAGAAGGCTATCGTTCTTACGGCATCGGCGCGGAAGTAGCCGCCCGGCTGCAAGAAGAGGCGTTCGACTACCTGGACGCGCCCATCAAACGTGTGGCCCAATTTGAAGTGCCCCTGCCCTACTCGCGAGATTTAGAACAGGCAGCGTTGATCAATGCCGATCGGGTCATTGCCGCCGTGAAGGAGATTCTCTAATGGCTGAGTTTATCGTTATGCCCAAACTTGGCTTCGATATGCGCGAAGCTGTGCTGGTTAGCTGGCTAAAACAGGTTGGCGACCAGGTAACAAAAGGTGAAGTAGTTGCCGAAATCGAATCGGACAAGGCGACGCTAGAACTGGAAGCGCTGGTTTCCGGCACAATGCTGAAGCAGCTCGAGGCCGAAGGCGCCGTGGTCCCTGTGGGCGCTAACCTGGCTATCGTCGGCGAGGAAGGGGAAGACATCTCTTCTCTAACATCGGGTAATGGCGAAGCCAAGGAGCCAACCGAGAAAAAAGCAGAGGAAGAAGCCCCAAAAGCTGACGCGGCGGCGGAGACGAAGCCGGCCCCGGCCGCCGCGCCTGCCACGACTGCTGCGCCTGCGGCCTCAACGGCCGTTTCCGCTGAATTCCCCGGCGGCGTCAAAGCCACGCCGGTTGCCCGCCGTGTAGCCGAAGAACATAACGTGGATTTGCGCCAGGTAAACGGCAGCGGCCCAGACGGCCGTATCCGCAAAAGCGACGTCGAAGCATATCTGGCCGCGCCGCCGGCCCAGGCAGCGGCCCCCACGCCGGCAACGGCCGTGCCCACCGGCCCGGAAACCACCGAAGTGCCCACCAGCCGCTTGCGGCAGGCCATCGCCCGGCGCATGACCGAAAGCAAGACCACCGTCCCCCATTTCTACGTCACCAGCGACATCGACATGGAACCGGCGCTGGCTCTGCGCCAGCAGATCAACGCTCTGCTCCCCGAAGATCAAAAAGTCACCGTCAACGACATGATCGTCAAAGCGGCGGCGCTGGCCCTGCAAGAATTCCCCAATCTCAACGCGGCCTTTGCCGGGGATAAGATCATTCGCCACAACCGCATTCACGTGGGAACGGCCGTGGCCGTCGAAGGTGGATTGCTTACCGTCGTCCAGAAAAACACGAACCTCGCTCCCCTGGCCCAAATCGCCGCCGACAACCGGGCCATGATCAGCCGCGCGCGCGCCGGCAAAGTCAAGCCAGAAGACGTGGAAGGCAGCACTTTCACCGTCAGCAACCTGGGCGCATTCGACGTCGACCACTTCATCGCCATCATCAACCCGCCCGACGCCGCCATTCTGGCCGTCGGCTCCGCCCAACAAGTGCCCGTTGTCGTAGATGGACAACTTGCTGTGGGCACACGCATGAAAGCCACCATCTCAGCCGACCATCGCGTCACTGACGGCGCAGAAGCCGCCCGCTTCATGCAAGCCCTGAAAGCCATCCTCGAAGAGCCCCTGCGCCTGCTCATCTAATAAATTAAAGACTGGAGACTAGAGATTAGTCTCCAGTCTCCCCTCTTTCTCTGTCTTTCACCCGTTAGTACAGTTCCACCATAAAATCTGTTATACTAAATCCGGTATGTTCACATAAAGCAACCGGCTGGCTGGATAGATTGGGTTGGCGCACCTACCGACCTCCCGTCAGGCCCGCACACGGCCAAACCGGTCAGTCTAGAAATATTCCCTGGCAAACCCTAACTTGTGGAGGTAGTTTTATGGCCACAATTCTGGTTATTGACGATGATGAATTAGTTTCCAGAACGCTGCAACGGGCGCTAAAGCTGTATGGTCACCAGGTGATGGTGGCCAACAGCGGCACGGAAGGGCTGCAAACCGCGCGCCGCCACCGGCCTGATTTGTTCATCCTGGACATTATGATGCCGGGAGCGGATGGGTATCAGGTCTGCCGCCAGATTCGCGGCGATCCCTTGCTGGCCGACCTGCCCGTCCTGTTCCTCACGGCCAAAGCCAAGGATGAGGACAAAATCGAAGGCTTCCGCGCCGGCGCCGATGATTACCTAAGCAAACCCTTTAACATGGAGGAATTGCAGCTGCGGGTCAAAGCCATTTTGCGGCGCACCAGCCCGGTCTCCATCGAGCCAGAGCCGTCCAACGAAGTCGTAGTGGGCAACGTGGTGCTGGACTGCCGTAGTTTTAAGGTAACCACGCCAGCGGGCGTGGCCTTGCTGACCAATGTGCAGTTCGATCTGCTGTATCATCTGATGAGTAATGCCGATCAGGTGTTTAACAGCCAACAACTGCTGCAAGATGTGTGGGATTACCCACGGGATACCGGCAGCCCAGAATTGGTGCGCGCGCACATCAAAAACCTGCGCGAAAAGATCGAACCGCATCCCAGCGATCCGATTTACATCCGCACAATCCAGGGACACGGGTATTCGTTCTCGTCTGCAGCAACCTGATAAAGATTAAGAACCAGAAAGATTGAAGATGGTGACCACGTTGCAGATAGTGGTCTCATCTTCAATTTTCACGTTTATTGTGATGAGTATGCAACACTTTCCAGCGACTCCGGCGCGAATTCTGGTGGTCGATGACGAACCAGAAATTGCTGAATCTCTGGCTGACTTTCTGGTCAGAAAAGAGAGTTATCAGGTCTCGCTGGCGGACACCGGGGAAAACGCGATTGATTTTCTCAAGTCGACCATCGGCGAGAGCAACGAAGTTGACCTGGTGTTGTTGGATATGCGGATGCCGGGACTGTCGGGGTTGGATGTACTGGCCTGGATTCGCCAGCATCCGGTTCTGCAATATACTCGCGTGGTTTTGCTAACGGCCGCTACCGGCAGCAATGACAAGGTAGAAGCGCTCTCGGCCGGGGCAGACGATTACATCACTAAGCCGTATTATCCTCAGGAGCTGTTGGCGCGGGTAAAGACCATCTTGCGTACGCAGCAGCTAGAAAAGCAGCTGCAACGGCAAAGCCAGCAGTTGGCGGCGCTGAACCAGATGGGGCAGCGGCTGGCCACCACGCTGGAGACGTCGGAGATTTTGGCCACGGCCGTTTCCGGGGCCATAGAGATGTTGGGGGTGGAGTCGGCGGCGGCCTTTATGCTGGAAAGCGGGCGGCTGCACTGCAAAGCGCTGCGCACGGCTGACGGCCTGGTGGCCACGGATCACGTTCTAGACGTGGACGCTGGTTTTGTGGGCCAGGTGTTTGCCCGGCAGCAGCCGGCCTTGCTGAACGAGTTGGTCGAAGACGGCCGTTTTCAGCCGGCCACCGACGCCCCTCCCGGTATCGAGCCGCGCACCATGATGGCCACCCCGCTGGTCGTGCGCAGCCGCCCGGTGGGCGCCCTCACTTGCTACAACAAGGAAAACGGCCGTTTCACCGAAGTCGATCTCGAACTCTTTTCCTCCCTGGCCATTTCCATCAGCGACTCCATCGAAAACGCCTGGCTCTTCCAGCGCATCCGCCTGCGCCAGCAAGAACTGCTGGAAAGCCGTAACACCCTGCAGGCTCTCATCGACGGCATCCCGCACCCCATCTACACCATCAACGACCATTGGCAGCTCATCTCCATCAACAAAAGCAAAGCCAACCAACACCCGGAGACGGTGGAAGAATTGGTGGGACGGCCGTGTTACCAGGCCTTTTTCCAGCGCAGCGCCCCATGCCTCCACTGCCAGGTCGCCCTGACCCTGGAAAACAAACAGGCCCAGCGCTGGCCGGTAAGCTGGCAGGGCGAAGACCATTTGCCACGCGACTGGGACGTCAGCGCCTATCCCATCCCCAGCAGCCAGGCCGCGGCCGTGCGCGCCGTCATCCTCTGGCAAGATCGCACCGAAGAACGCCGCCTGGAAAGCTCCCTGCTCCAGGCGGGCAAACTGGCGGCCATTGGGCAATTGGCGGCCGGCGTAGCCCACGAAATTAACAACCCGCTCACCGCCATCAACGCCAACGCCGAGATGCTGAAAATGTTCATCCCGCCCGAAGACGACAACTACGAAGCCGTGGACTTGATCGCTCGCGCCGGGGAACGGGCCACCAAAGTGGTGCGTGGTCTGTTAGATTTTGCCCGTCAGGAACAATACAAATTCACCAGCAACGACGTTAACGAATCGATTCGGCAGACGTTGGAGCTGATCAGCTACCAGTTCCAGACGGCCGACATCACGATCATCGACCAAACCGCCCCCGACTTACCCCCTATCACTGCCAGTTGGGAACACCTAAAAAGCGTCTGGCTGAACCTGCTGGTGAATGCGCGCGATGCCGTGCAATCTTTGCCGGAAAACCGGCAAATTGAGATCACCACCCGTCTATCACCGGAAGAAGGGCAGGTCCAGGTGCTGATTCGCGACAATGGGCAGGGCATGACTGCGGCCGAAGCCCAGCACATCTTCGAGCCGTTTTACACCACGAAAGAACCTGGCAAAGGAACGGGTTTGGGTTTAGCCACAAGTCATCGTATCATAGAACAGCATGGCGGCGACATACATGTGGTCAGCGCGCCCAATCAAGGCACAACATTTATCGTCCGTTTGCCTGTGCAGCCACAGGGTGGAAACGGCCGTCCATCATTTGAACCATGAATAACCAACCAACCCCCACCGAAATCAATATAGGCGACATCCTGCGTCTCGCTCTGCCCCTCAGCACCACCGTTTCGGCCGGCGCGCGGCACGCCCGGCGCAATGTCAAATGGGCCGTCCTCCTCACCAGTTGGACCGACCTGGAAGATCAGGTAGAACAAGGCGATTTGCTCATCATCCCCCCCATATTAGAGCAGCAAACATCCACCGAAGGCCTGTTAAGCCTGCTCGATCAAATGGTGGAAATGGAAGTGGCCGGCCTCCTCGTCTTCAAAGATGTTCAGGAAGAGGTCGCCGAAAAAGCCAGCGGCCTCAACCTGCCCCTGTTGGTGGCCCCACCCGGCATCTCCGTACGCGACGCCCACCAGGCCATCATCTTTCTGCTGGCCGACCGCCAAGCAGCTACAGCCGAACGCGGCATGCAACTCTACCGTAAACTCTCCGAAATGTCCCGCGAGGAGCAAGGGCTGCAAGCCATGACCGACGTCATGTCCAAACTCACCGGCAAAATCGTCGTCATCCAGGACAAACGGCTGGAAGTACGGGCCATCAGCTCGCCGCGCACCACCGACCTGGACGAATCAGAATTGATCGAAATCCTCATGCAGCGCGACGAGTTACCGGCCGTCTTGCGCAATCGCAAAGCGGCCGCCAAAGCCCGCCAAAGCTACTGGCAGCAGCTCCTCCCCGTCAAAAACCTGGGGCGGCTCGTCAGCCCAATCATTTCCGGCGACCGCGCGCGGGGATATTTGTCGGTCGTCGGACCGGCCGACCAGCTAGACATGCTGGACAGCCTCACAGTCGAGCACGGCGCGGCCGCCTGCGCCCTGGAAATGGCCAAGGCCAAAGCGGTCAGCGAAGCCAAAAAGTCGCTCCGCGGCGATTTTCTCGAAGGGCTGCTGGCTGGCACGCTGCCGCAGAAAGAAATCGAACGCCTGGCCGGCCGCCTGGACCACGACACGACTTTGCCGCATGCCATTATGACTTTTGCCTGGACTGGGCCGGAATCGCCCTCCTTGCGCCGGCTGGAAACGACCATCAATTGGCTGCTGCGCAACCATCCCCGGCCGGCGCTGGTGCATATTTACGGGGATCAGCACGCCTGCGTTTTTCAATCGCTCAAAAGCGTGGAGGACATGGATTCCGCCCACGAACTGGCCCGGCGGCTGCTGGAGCAAATTGACGCCGAATATCCTAACACGCATCTGATCGGGGGCATCAGCGGGCCGGTGCTGACTCTGGCGGACTGGCCGCGAGTGTATTACGAAGCCCTGCAAGCCATGCAGTTGGGGCAGCGCCTGAAAATGAACCAGGTGGTGGAATTTGACAGCCTGGGCATTTATCGCCTGCTGGGTCGGTTGGAGAATATTCCGGCCGTTGTCGAATTTACGGACCAGGTGATTGGGCCCCTGGTGCGTTATGATGAGCAGCACCGCAGCACGCTGGTGCAGACCATCGACGCTTATTTTAATCACCACGGGAACATCAGCCAGACGGCCGAGGCGCTGTTCATTCACCGCAACACCTTGTTATACCGCCTGGATCGCATTCAGGAGTTGACCAATCACAATTTAAACCAGGCCAACATGCGCCTGGCTTTGCAGTTGGCCTTGAAACTTTGGCAGCTGCGCCCGGAAGCGCCGCGCAGCAGTTGATCCTGTACAAATTTTACAAACAAGAGCTTTTTCTGTTCTTGTAAGTTGACCGTATCTATTTTCTCAGCATCCCTTTATAATTCCTTATGACTTGTGCTGAAATGCGCGGTTCAGTGGGAAATAGTGGGAAACGAAAAGGGCGTAGCAAAAGCTAACGCTCTTTTTGTTTTAAACGCATCGTGTGTTATAACTTGTCGACTTCGCACAACGTGACGGCCGTTTTTATTGTGCGTTTTAGCCTATGGACGATGTAGGGAACGGCCGTTACCCTTGTGAGCAATTGCAGGGTTACTTAAAATTATGAAACGTTCTTTGAGCTTAGTCCTTATTAGCCTTATTAGCCTGGTCCTTATTATCGTCGTTGAGGACCCGATGCCGGTTGGGTGAGTAAGGATAGCCAAACAAACCATCGTTTGAATCCAAACCGCCCAATCGGGCGGTTTTTTTTTGGTTCAAAAACATGAAACCAACAGCTACCTTCCCACAATCCAATACCCATTCACCCAAAACCGATGCCTGTGGCCGCCAGCCTCAGGCCATGCAGCCGCCTACCCCCTGTGTACCAAAGCAGAAAACCCACCCGTTTTCTGCTTTTTTTGTCTCTTTTTATCTACCCCATCCCGAAACTGTCAGCAAATCAATTCTGCTCACGAAAGGAGGAGCAACCCTATGAGTAATGTAAAAACAGGTGGTCAGATTATTTGGGAATGCCTTCTAAAAGAAGGCGTCGAAGTTGTCTTTGGCTTACCCGGCGGCGCCATCCTGCCCGCCTACGATGACCTGATGAAATACGAATACCCCATTCATCACGTCCTCGTCACCCATGAGCAAGGCGCGTCCCACATGGCCGATGGTTACGCCCGCGCCACCGGCCGGACCGGCGTGTGCATCGCCACCTCCGGCCCCGGCGCAACCAACCTGATAACCGGCCTGGCCACAGCCTACATGGATTCGTCGCCAGTCGTGGCCATTACCGGCCAGGTGCCCACCTCGCTCCTGGGCCGCGATGGCTTCCAGGAAGCCGACGTCCAGGGCGTCAGCCTGCCGGTCACCAAGCACAACTATCTCATCACCGACATCCGCGACCTGGCCGCCGCCATTAAAGAAGCGTTCTACATCGCCGGCACCGGCCGCCCCGGCCCCGTCCTGGTGGACATTTGTAAAGACGTATTGCAGGCTTCCATCGAATTTGAATACCCGGAAGAAATTTATCTGCCCGGCTACAAACCCAACTTAAACGCCCCCGACGAAACCTCCGTCGCCCGCGCCGCCCAGCTATTGAACGAAGCGAAAAAACCGCTCATCGTCGCCGGGCAAGGCGTGTCTATCGCCCGGGCCGAAAAAGAACTGCGCCAGTTAGCCGAAAAGGCCAACATCCCGGTGGCCACCAGCCTGCTGGGCATAGGCGCATTCCCGTCCACCCACCCGCTGGCCATCAGTTGGGGCGGCATGCACGGCGAAGCGTATACCAACTACGCCATGCAAGACTGCGACGTCATGTTCGCCATCGGTGCGCGATTGGATGACCGCCTGACCGGCGCATTTGATACGTTCGCGCCCAACGCCAAAATCATCCACGTCGATCTGGATCCGGCCGAAATGGGCAAAAATATCACCATCCACACCCCAGTGATTGGCGATGCGCTGCTCACCCTGAAAATGCTCTTGCCCCAGGTGCAGCCCAACGAACACCCGGCCTGGCTGGCGCAAATCGCCGACTGGAAGTCCGAATCGACCGACCGCGACATCATCGCCCAGGAAACTGACGAATTGGTCGCGCCGTACATCATGCGCCAGCTCTGGCACGCCACCGATGAGGGCGACGCCACCATCGTCACCGACGTGGGGCAGCACCAGATGTGGGAAGCACAGTACTTCCATCACACCAAGCGCCGCAGCCTGCTGACCTCTGGCGGCCTGGGCACGATGGGCTATGGTCTACCGGCAGCCATCGGCGCGCAAATGGGCCTGCCCGACGAAGAAATCTGGGTTGTGGCCGGCGACGGCGGCTTCCAAATGACTATGATCGAACTCTCGACCGTCGTTCAGGAGCGCTTGCCCATCAAAATTGCCATCATCAACAACGGCTATCTGGGCATGGTGCGCCAATGGCAAGACGTCTTTTACAACAAACGCCATGCTGGGACGCCGCTGTTTAACCCGGATTTTGTGAAGCTGGCCGATGCTTATGGCATTCCGGGCAAATCGATCACGCGCAAAGAAGACGTTTACGACGCGATTAAGGAAGCGCAGGCTACCGACGGCCCGTATTTGCTAGATTTTCAGGTAGAGGAATTTACGAACGTTTATCCGATGGTGGCTCCTGGTAAAAGCAAC
>Ga0209607_1000304_pt1 | contig 44838 bp, 30 predicted proteins | sample AD_UKC117_MetaG_FD_184413 | JGI IMG/M metagenome (GOLD analysis project Ga0209607, IMG submission 184413) | Active sludge microbial communities of municipal wastewater-treating anaerobic digesters from Hong Kong - AD_UKC117_MetaG (SPAdes)... | ecosystem: Engineered > Bioreactor > Anaerobic >... | reverse complement strand
GCCTGCGCGAATTCATCATGAAAGACGCCTATACGCTGGACACCGACGAAGCCGCTTTCGACGTTTACTATCCGAAGATGCTTCAGGCGTATTACAACATTTTCGAGCGCTGCGGCACGCCGGCCGTAGCCATCCAGGCGGATACCGGGGCGATGGGCGGCAAAACGTCGCATGAGTTTGTGATTCCCCACGCCGACGGCGAAGACACCTACATCACCTGTGAACAGTGCGATTACGCCGCCAACGTAGAAGCGGCCGAATTTGTGCGCGAGGGCGACAGACCGGCCGAACTGGCCGAACTGACGAAGCTGGCCACGCCGGACTGCAAAACCATCGCCGACGTGGCCGCGTTTGTGGGTGTGCCCACCAGCCAGACCATCAAGGCGGTGTTTTACTGGTGGACGCCAAAGGGGGAGGCTGACGGCCGTTTCCTCTTCGTTCTCGTGCGCGGCGATTTAGACATCAACGAAGTCAAGCTGATCAACGCCCTGGGCGGCGGGGAAATTCGCGCCGCCACCGACGAAGAAATCCGCGCTGCCGGGGCCGAACCGGGTTATGCCTCGCCGGTCGGTTTGGCTGTGGCTGCCGCGCCCGGCCAGCCGGGCCTCTTTGTGCTGGCCGATCCGTCCATTGAGGCGGGCGGCAACTTCGTGGTGGGAGCCAACGACGCCGGGTACCACTTCACCGGGGCCAACTACCCGCGCGACTTCGCCATCAGCCAGATGGCCGACGTGGCCCAGGCCGACAGCGGCCACCGCTGCCCGGTGTGCGGCGGGCGGCTGACGGCCGCGCGCTGCATCGAAGCCGGCCACTGTTTTAAGCTGGGCACGCGCTACAGCGTGCCCACCGGCGCGAACTATCTGGACGAAAACGGCCGTCCGCAGCCCATCTTCATGGGGTCCTACGGCATCGGGCTGGACCGGCTGCTGGCGACCATCGTAGAACTGCACCACGACGACGACGGCATCATCTGGCCGGAAAGCGTCGCGCCTTACCGTGTGCATTTGATGCACATTGGCAAGGGCGACGAGGTCCGCGCCGCCGCCGACCGTTTGTACGACGAACTGCGCGCCGCGGGCATCACCGTGTTGTACGATGACCGGGAGGCCAGCGCCGGGGTAAAATTTAAGGACGCCGACCTGATCGGGCTGCCCTGGCGGGTGACGGTGGGCGCGCGCGGGCTGGCCGAAGGCTCGGTAGAAGTCAAACAGCGCCGCCAGCCAGAACGAGTCTCTGTTCCCCTGGCAGACCTGGTGACCTATTTACAACGAGGCAGGTAATGGCCCGACGGCCGTTCTGCCGCAATAACCAGGTCACGCCAATCAATAAAAGACAAGGTGGAAACAGTGGTGGCCGATAGACAACTCTATCAGGATCAGGATTCGCTGACCGTTCTGGTAATTTCACCAGAACCAGCGCTGGCCGCCACCCTCACCGCAACCTTAGCCACGCCCCCTGCCAGACCTGGGGCGTTGCCCAGATTCCAAGTTCAGCACGCCGCCGATTTAGCTGCGGCGACGACACAAGCGCGCTGCCTGACAGTAGATCTGCTGCTGCTGCACCTGGTAGCCGATTTGGCAGACCCACTGACGGCGCTGGCTTTTTGGCGCGCCAATCTGGCCCATGTCGGCATGGGCGTCATCGTCGAAGCCGGGCAAGAGCCGTTGGGGCAAACGGCCGTAACGGCTGGCGCCTGCGATTACCTGCGCCGGGCCGACCTGGACAGCCCATTGTTGGGGCGCGCGCTGCACGATTGGTATCGGCAGCATCGGCGGGAAACGACTGTGCCCGCCCTGCCCCCATGGCAAGCGAAGCTTCCGCTCGTCAGCCAGTTGGATTTAGACCGCGCGCTGGACGCTATTCTGGAGCAAATCGCCCACATCATCCCATATGATACGGCTACAATCCAACTGCTGAAGGGATCCACCCTGCAAGTCGTCCGGCTGCGCACCCCCGACGCCGCCATCGACCTGCCCGCTCTCAAAAATCGGTCGGCCAGCCTGACCTTTGAGGTCAATAAATTTGCCAACCTGCGCCAGATTATCGAAACACAACGGCCGTTGGTCATTACGGATACGGCCGTTTTCCCCGGTTGGATCCGGCTGCACGACGAACCACCCCTCATCCAGTCCTGGGTGGGGGCGCCTCTGCTTGATGAAGGCCGACTTATAGGTATCGTCACGCTAGACAGCAGACAATCTGGCTTTTTTCAGCCAAACCACGGCGCTCAATTGGCTGTGCTGGCCAATCAGACCACCCTGGCCCTGCGCAACGCCCGCCTTTATGAGGAAGCCCGGCGGCAGATGGAAGAACTGCAAGTTTTACACACGGTGGCCTCCGCCTGCACCGACGTCGCCAACTTGGATGATCTGTACGCCCAGACAACCGCCATCATTGCCAAAACCCTGTACACAGACAACTTTGGTATTTTGCTCTTCGACGAGGCAGGCAATTTATACCCGCATCCGTCGTATCATATCCGGCTTTCGGTTTCCCAACCCATCTTTGTGCCACGGGGGCAGGGGATTGTGGGCTGGGTGGCGCAGCACGGCCGTTCCCGTTACGTACCCGATGTGAGCCGGGACCCGGACTACCTGGCCATCGATCCCCACACCGCCTCAGAACTGTGCGTCCCCTTAAAAATTCGCCAGCAAACCATTGGCGTCATCAACGCGGAAAGCATTCACCGGGATGGCTTTTCGGCCGCCGACGAACGGCTGCTAGGCATTCTGGCGCAGCAGTTGGCAATCATTCTGGAAAAAATCCGCCTGCTCAGCGCCGAACGACAGCGGCGCAAAGAAGCCGAAATTCTACGCGACACCATGGCCGCCCTGACGGCCAATCTGGAATTGAGCTACGTGCTGGATCAAATTCTGGTCCAATTGGAAAAAGTGGTGCCCCATGACACGTCTTCGTTGATACTGCAGGAAAAAGAGATGCTGTGCATTCGGGCTGTTCACGGATTTCCCAACCCCGGTGAATTGATTGGGCGCTGCTTTCCGACCACAGACCCCTTCCTGGTTGAAGTCCAGCAAACCCACCAGCCGATTTATCTGCCAGACGCCAGCGCCAACCCCGACTTCCAATCCTGGGGGACCGCACAGAAGATTCGCGGGTGGATTTGCGCGCCGTTGATTGTCCACGGCCGTGTCCTGGGCGTTCTAACGGTCGATAACCATCGCTACGATGCATATGGTCCGGTGGACATCGAATTGGCGCAAGCGTTTGCCAACCAGGCGGCCATTGCCATTGAAAACGCCCGCCTGTATGCCGCGGAACAAGCGGCCCACCAGACCGCCGACCTGCTGCGCACCACCAACGAAGCGCTCAGCCGAACGCTCAACACCGACGACGTGCTCAGAACCTTACTCCAGCACTTGATCCCGGTCTTGCATGTAGACAGCGCCTGCATCTTGCTGCCCGACGAGCGTGGCGAGCTGGTGCATCTGCATTCCACCTATGGTTACGAGCAGTGGACAGACGTAACGGCCGTTGTCCAGTCGCGGCTGAATTTCCGGACAAACAAAACGCTGGAACCGATTTTTGTCCACCAGCAAAGCATGCTGATTGCCGATACGGCCGTGCATCCCGACTGGGAAAAGCTGCCGGTCACGGCCTACGTCCGAAGTTGGATGGGCATTCCCATCGTGGTAGAAGGCCAAGTCATCGGTGCATTTTCGCTGGATAAAGCTGCGCCCCATTTTTTCACTGCCGACCATCTGAACCTGGCCGAGATGGTCACCGCCCAGGCCGGCGTCGCTTTAAAGAATGCCCAGCTCTTCGCCGAAGTCAAACGACAGGCCCGCGAGCTGGAAGCCATCACGAAAATTTCGGCGGCCTTGCGCCTGGCCGAAAGCGTGGACGAGATGCTGCCCATCGTCCTGGCGCGCACCACGGCCGTTGTCGGCGGCGTGTTTGGCCTGGTTTACCTGGTGGAACCGGAAACGGGCGATCTGGTAGCCAGGGCCAGTTGGCCCCATGAGCCGACGGTCATTGGCCATCGGCATCACGTGGGCGAGGGCATCACCGGCTACGTGGCGGAACAGAGCAAGCCTTACATCTCGCTCAACGTCTACGAGGATCCGCTTTTTGTGCCTTTCCCCCTTACCCAGACGCCCGTCACCACCCTGGGAGCCACTATTTCCATGCCGCTGCAAACGCAAGATCAGGTGATTGGGGTGCTGCACGTCAGTATCAGCGAGACGCGAGAATTTTCCAAAGAAGAAATTAACCTGCTAACGGCCGTGTCCGAAATTGCCGCCAGCGCTCTGGCCAGGGCCATCCTGATGGCCACCCTGGAACAGCGCGTCGCCCGGCGCACCCAAGAATTGGCCAACGCCAACGAACAACTGCAAGAACTGGACCGCCTGAAAAGCAAATTTGTGTCCGACGTTTCGCACGAACTGCGCACCCCCATCACCAATCTAACGCTTTACCTGGATTTGCTGGATCGCGGCCACCCGGAACGGCGCAGCCAGTATCAAACCATATTGCGCAAGCAGGTGGAGCGGCTCAATTCGCTTATTGAAGATACCTTGCAGCTTTCGCGGCTGGATATGGGCAAGACGCAAATGCAGTTGGCCTCTCAGGACCTGAATGCCATTGTGGCTGAATGTGTCACGGAGGTACGGCCGTTGGCTGAAAAGGCCGGCGGTTTGCAAATTACGACCGATTACCAGCCGGCCCTGCCGCCCATTCTGGGCGACAAAGAACAAATCATCGTCGTCTTACAAAATATTTTGCAAAACGCCATCGCCTACACGCCCCAGGGCAGCATCCGCGTAGCCACCCGCGCGGAGGCCGGGGGTTTCGCCAGTGTCATCATCGCCGACACAGGCACAGGCATTGCCGCCGAGGAACTGCCGCACGTGTTTGAGCGCTTTTATCGGGGCACGGCCGTCAGCCAATCCACCTTGCCCGGCACCGGCCTGGGTCTCTCCATCGCCCATGAAATCATCGAACGCCACCACGGCGTCATTCAAGTTGAAAGCCAGAGAGGCACTGGCTCGACATTTACCATTTCGCTGCCTGTCGCCCACGAACAAACGCCGGCGCCCGGCTAACCTGCTATCTTTCACAAACGGAGCTATCGCATGAACACAAGACAACCCTGGTATGAACTGGCCCAAGATTTAGTTGACGTGGCCATGGGCCGCAAACCGGCCACGATGGTCATTCGGAACGGCCGTTGGGTCAACGTCCACAGCGGCGAAATCATCCCCCACACCGACATCGCCATCTACCACAGCCGCATCGCCTACGTGGGCGAAGACGCAAGTTATACGATTGGGGCAGAGACGGAGGTGGTGGAGGCGAACGGCCGTTACCTCATCCCCGGCCTCTGCGACGCCCACATGCACGTCGAAAGCGGCATGGTCACCGTCACCGAATTCGCCCGCGCCGTCATCCCCCACGGCACCACCAGCATGTTCATCGACCCCCACGAAATCGCCAACGTGCTGGGCCTGCCCGGCGTCAAGCTCATGCATGACGAAGCGCAAACCTTGCCCATCAACGTCTACGTGCAAATGCCCTCCTGCGTGCCCAGCGCCCCCGGCCTGGAAACCCCCGGCGCGGCCATCGGCCCCGCCGAAGTGGCCGAAGCGATGCAGTGGCCGGGCATCATCGGCCTGGGCGAGATGATGAACTTCCCCGGCGTCTTCATGAGCGACGACAAGATGCACGGCGAAATGGCCGAAACGATGAAAGCCGGCAAGGTCATCGGCGGCCACTACGCCTCGCCCGATCTGGGCCGCGCCTTCCACGGCTACGTGGCCGGCGGCCCCGCCGACGACCACGAAGGCACCCGCGTCGAAGACGCCATCGCCCGCGTGCGCCAGGGCATGAAAGCCATGCTGCGCCTCGGCTCTGCCTGGTACGACGTGGCCTCGCAAATCAAAGCCATCACCGAGCAGCGCCTGGACAGCCGCAATTTCATCCTCTGCACCGACGACAGCCACTCCGGCACGCTGGTCCACGAGGGCCACATGAACCGGGTCGTGCGCCACGCTATTGCCCAGGGGCTGGAACCCATCACCGCCATTCAGATGGCCACGTTGAACACGGCCGTCCATTTCAACGTCGAAAAAGACGTCGGCTCCCTCACTCCCGGCCGCTATGCCGATGTGGTCATCAGCAGTGATCTGGTAGACCTACCGATTGAGGTGGTGGTGGCCGCAGGCGCGGTGGTGGCGGAAAACGGCCGTCTCACCGCCGACCTACCCCCCTATAACTACCCCGCCTTCGCCAAAAACACCGTCAAACTCGGCAAACAGTTAACGGCCGTCAACTTCGACATCCCCGTCCCTACACGCCACACGCCACACGCCAAACGCTCCACTCGTGTGATTGGCGTCATCGAAAATCAGGCCCCCACCCGCGCCCTCACCCGCGAGCTGCCCGTGCAAGACGGCCTTGTCGTCGGCGACCCGGCCCAAGACGTGTGCCAGATTGCCCTGGTGGAGCGCCATCAGGCCACCGGCGGCGTCACCAATGGCTTCGTCCACGGCTTCGGCTTCAACCTGCCCTGCGCCGTCGCCACCACCGTCGCCCACGACAGCCACCACATGATCGTCGTGGGCACGGACAAGGCCAACATGGCCCTGGCGGCCAACCGGCTGGGCGCAGTGGGCGGCGGCGTGGTGGTCTACAAAGAGGGGCAAGAAATCGCCCTGGTCGAACTGCCCATCGCCGGCCTGATGTCCGACGAACGCGCCGAAATTGTGGCCGACAAAGCGGCGCGCATGGTGGCGGCCATGGCCGAATGTGGCTGCACCCTGCACAACGCCTACATGCAGCTCAGCCTGCTGGCCCTCGTCGTCATCCCCGAACTGCGCATCTCTGATTTAGGCCTGGTGGATGTGACGAAGTTTGAGGTGGTTGATTTGTTTGTGGATTGACAGAAGTCATAACCATCGGCTATAAGAGAAGGTGATGAACAAATTAGCCTTAGACTTACCCGAAACAAAAATCAAAGCGTTTTGTCAACGCTGGCGCATTGAAGAGTTTGCTCTGTTCGGCTCAGTTCTGCGCGAAGATTTTTCCGCCGAAAGTGACTTGGACGTGCTGGTAACATTTGCCGCCGATGCGCGCTGGTCGCTGCTGGATCATGTGGAAATGCAGCATGAATTGGAAGACTTGCTTGGCCGCAAGGTGGACCTGGTGAGCCGCAAAGGGATAAGCAACAGCCAGAACTACATTCGCAAACAGGAAATCTTAAACACGGCCCAGGTGGTTTATGCCTTCGCGTGACGACAGTTATTTGCTGGACATTTTGAACGCGGCCCGTTGGATTGTGGAATTTGTGGAGGGGCTTGACGAAGGCGCCTTCTTGAATGACGTGAAGACGCAATCGGCCGTGATTCGCCAGCTTGAGGTTATTGGGGAAGCAACCAAACGTTTGTCCGAAGAGGCGCGCGCCGCCCAACCCGACGTTCCCTGGCGCAGTATCGCCGGTATGCGTGACATTTTGATTCACGCCTATGATCACGTGGATATTCAGCAGGTGTGGCAGGTCACACAGCAAAACATCCCGGAGTTGATTGACAAAATCGAGCCGCTCGTTGAATGATTGAGCGATGAACCCCGGCACCATTATCTTTCTCAACGGCACGTCCAGTTCGGGCAAAAGCACCATTCTACGCGCCTTGCAAGACAGCCTCGATGAACCCTACCTGGAAGCGGGCATCGATAAGTTCATTTTTATGCTGCCCCGGCGGTATTTGGAACGGCCGTTATGGGATGACATCCTCGGTTTAGCCGCCACCGCCGGAGCAGCCGGCCACCAGCTTGTGGGCGGGATGCACCGGGCCATCGCCGCCCTGTCGGCTGCGGGCTGCGGCGTCCTGGCCGACCATGTGCTGGTTGAACCGGCCTGGGTACAAGAGTGCGCCGCGCTGTTCGCCGATTCGCCCGCCTACCTGATTGGCGTACGCTGCCCGCTGGACGTGCTGGAGCAGCGCGAACAAGCGCGGCGCGACCGCACGCTCGGGCAGGCGCGCTTGCAGTTTGACAAAGTTCACGCCCACGGGATTTATGACCTGGAGGTGGACACGGCCGTTTCCTCTCCCGCCGCCTGCGCCGCCCAAATCACCGCCCGCCTGCTTGCCGGACCCCCCAATGCCTTCAAACGCCTCCGCTGATCCTTGGCTGCTGCCCGATTTCCTCAGCCATTACTACGAAGCCGCCCGCGGCCCCTTCGCCAACCTGTCCCACCTGCCGCCGGCAGAGGCCGAACGCATTCTGGCCGACATCCGGCAGGCCAGCAACGTTTTTGCCAGCCAACGGCCGTCCGACTATCTGACCATTCGCCGCGACCTGGAGCAGCAGGTGCGGCAGCGTTTTATCGCCAAAGGTGGCCAGCCGCTGTTGGCTGTGCCCCACTACCTGATTGTGGGCGCATGTCCCTGGCTGCAAACGTGGTACGTGGACGGGCGCGAGCTGCGTCTGCCGCTGGCAAAATTCGATCCGGCCAGCGTGAGTTTTACGTATGGCGACACGTTTCCGGCGCTGCGTTACCAGGACGGCAAGCCCTATCGCGGTCAGGTTTACACCCTGGCCGAACTGCCGAAGGTCGTGGCGTTATACGGCCTGCCGCAAGAGTGGAACCCCGACGGCCGTTTCGGCCCCGACCGCTACATCGAAGCCCAGGTTTGGGACGACGAACCACTGCGTGAGTTTTTACCCGGCAAAAGGCCAACCCAATGACCTTCTCAGCAACACAATACCCTGACGTCAATGCCCTGCTGCATGACTTGCAGCGCGGCGCGCAAAATATTCTGGGCGAGAACTTCGCCGGGATGTACCTGTATGGCTCGCTGTCCAGCGGCGATTTCAACCCGGAGAGTAGCGATATAGATTTTGTCATCGTTACGGCCGTTTCCATCCCCGCCAGGCAGCTGCCCTTGTTAGAAGAATTACACCGAGAGTTGACGGCCGTTCACCCCCATTGGGCCTTTCATTTGGAAGGCTCTTACGTACCTCTGGCCGATTTGCGCCGCTACGATCCGGAAGGCGGGCCGTATCCGCAGTGGCACGAAGGGCGCTTTTACCTGGGCAAACACGGCAGCGATTGGATCATTCAGCGGCACGTGATGCGCGAACAGGGCCTGGTTTTGGCCGGTCCGCCGCCCGAATCGCTCATCGACCCGGTGTCGCCGGACGATTTGCGGCGGGCGGTGCGCGGCGCGCTGGCCGAGTGGTGGGCGCCCATGCTGGACAACCCGACCTGGCTGCAAGACCGTCTGTACCAGGCGTTTGGCATTTTGACGATGTGCCGGGCGCTGCATACCCTGGCCACCGGCACAATTGTTTCCAAACCGGCGGCGGCCGCGTGGGCCAAAGAGCTGGAAAACGGCCGTTGGTCCTCCGCTATCGACGCCGCCCTGCGCTGGCCGCATCAACCCCAGCCCGATGATCTGCCGGCGATGCTGGACCTGCTGCGCTACACCCTCGAACGCGCCGGGCGCTGACTTCCGCCCTACTGCCGCCCGACAAAGTTGTGGCAGCGCTGGCAAACGGCCGTCGTCGTGGACTCCGTTAAAAAGCTGAGATTTGTCAAGCCGCCGGTGACGTGCGCCTCATGGCAGTCGACGCAAGTCGCCGCTTGCGGATCCAGCGCCTGCCATTTGGGCAGGAAGGCGTGGAAATGTTCGCGGAAATCCTGGGTATTGGGCACATCGCTGTGGCATTTCAGGCAGTTGGCGTCGTCGATGGGCACGGTGAGGACGGCCGGATCGTGAAAGCCGCCGGTCTCAAAGGCCAGCAGATCGCTCGCACCGACGGTCATCGCATCCAGCCGGCCCGCAGCGCCGGGGCCGCTGTGGCATTGAATGCAGTGGACGCCGTGGCCGGCGTGGCTGGAGGCCAGGTCTACGGCCGTTCCTCCCTGACCGCGATCCACAAAGGTACTCTCCGGCTCGGTGTGGCACGAAGCGCAGAAGGCGTCGTTGTTTTCCAGGTGGGCGGCGTATAAAACGCTGCTGCTGCTGAGCACAATGAACCCGAGAATTCCCGCGCCGATCAATAAAACCCACCGAAAACGGAAAGACGGCCGTCTGCTTTGGCCTTTCTTGCGAGTATTCATGTTGGCCTCCAATCAAAGGAATGAACTGCTGCCGCGTCGAAGGGGGTCGTGTGCGCCGCGCCTGGTGGGGCCAGGTTGGGTGACGGCCGTTTCGGCAAAGCTGGCGCGAATAGTAACGAGCTTTCCCCGAGGCCGCAACATCTTCAGCCGGGCAATCAGCGCCATTCACCATCCTTTAATTGTCTTTTCCCTCCTTCCTCTAAGCCGTTATAATTCCCCGCATGAATGATTCGACTCTGGAAACCTGTCCGGGCTGCCTGGCCCAACTGCCCGCCAGCGGCGGCCCTATCCATCGGTACATCGGCGCGTCGGGGGCGTGTTGGGATTTGTTCGCGGCGTTGTCCAATGGCGGCGAACCACCGCTGGCTCCCGGCCTGCTGAACGGCCTGCTGGTGGATGCGTACGCCGTGCAGCATCCCGGCGTGCCGTCCGACCAATCCATCCAATCTGTGGCCGTGCATTTGCTGGCTTTGTACGGCATTTTGGATAAGGAGTTAAAGCCGGAGCTGGCGCTGACCATCCGCCTGAAAGCGGTGAATGAGCGCACGCCGAAACACGGCCGTTACCACTGGCTTACACCGCCCGACTTCAACGGCAGTATCACCGTGGCCGACATTGCCGCCCAACCCACCCCAGCCGCCCGCACCGAACTGCTCCAGCGCTACATTCAGGAGGTCTGGGCGCGCTGGGCAGCGCTGCACCGGGACACCATCATCAACTGGTTTGAGCAGCACGTAGGAGTCTGTTAGTTTGGAAAAAACGACCAAGCCGCCCAACTTTTGGATTGGCAATGTGCCCGTGTTTGGCGATACCGTGCTGGCGCCGATGGCCCGTTATTCTGACGTACCCTATCGGGCGCTGTGCCGGGCGTATGGCTCGGCGATGAGCTACACGGAATTTGTGCCCGCCGAAGCGCTGCTGCACCAAGAGAATCCCATGTGGCGGCGTCTGGACATTCGGCCGGGCGGCGAGCAGCCGATGGTCTTCCAGATATTTGGCTTCGACGCCCAACAACTGCTGGCGGCGGCGCAGCGCATTGAAGCATGGGGGCCGGACATTATCGACGTGAACATGGGCTGTTCGGTGCCGCAGGTGAGCGAACAAGGCGCGGGCGTGGGCATGATGCGCCAACCGGCGTTGGTGGCCGAGACGTTTCGCCTGCTTTCGCGGCATCTGTCTGTGCCGGTGACCGGCAAAATCCGGCTGGGCTGGGACGAAAACAGCGTGAATTATCTGGAGATTGCCCGCATCCTGGAAGACAACGGCGCGGCGCTGATCGCTATCCACGGCCGTACCAAGACGCAGCATTACGGCCACCAGGCCAACTGGGACGCCATCGCCGCGCTGAAGCAGGCGGTGAGTGTGCCGGTGATTGGCAACGGCGACGTGCAGTCGCCAGAGGACATTGACCGCATGAAGGCCCATACCGGCTGTGACGCGGTGATGATTGGCCGGGCGGCAGTGGGCAATCCCTGGCTGTTCGCCCGGCAAGATCGGGCGGAACTGACGTTCGCCGACGTAACGGCCGTCATCCGCCGCCACCTGAACGAGATGCTGGCCTATTATGGCGACCCGGCCGGCTTGATTGGCTTTCGCCGCCACCTCAAGCGCTACGTTTCCGGGCTGGCCCTGAAGCGGTTTGTGCAGCCCATGCTGCAAACCGAAGACTCGGCCGAGTTTTGGCGGCTGCTGGCGGTGCTGGAAACGGCCGTGCCCGCCGACGAACCCCTCGCTTCCCTGGCCCGCCGCACCTGGTTCCCACGTCCGAGAGAGCGAGAGCTAGAGCAAGAGCGAGAGGATTAATTTCTTCCTCTAGCTCTCGCTCCAGCTCTAGCCTCCTGGAAGGTTTAGCGCAATGATCGATTACCCAGCATCCTGGCAGAGATTTACGAAAGCGAGAGGATTAATTTCTTCCTCTAGCTCTAGCTCTCGCTCTAACCTCCTGGAAGGTTTAGCACAATGATCGATTATCCCGGCATCCTGGCAGAGATTGACGAAGCGGTGCAGCCGCTGCTGGCGCAAGGCAAAGTGGCCGACTACATCCCGGAGCTGGCCCACATCTCGCCGCACAAATTTGGCATGGCCGTGCAAACAAGCAGCGGCGAGCTGCACTGCATTGGCGACGCCGCCGAGAAGTTTTCGGTGCAAAGCGTCTCGAAGGCGTTTACGTTGACGATGGCCATGCGGCTGGAAGGCGATGCGATTTGGCGGCGGGTGGGCCGGGAACCTTCGGGTACGGCCTTTAACTCCCTGGTGCAGCTTGAGTACGAAAGCGGCATCCCGCGCAATCCCTTCATCAATGCCGGGGCGATGGTGGTGACCGACATGATTTTGTCGCATCACCCGGACGCCAAAACCGCCATCCTGGATTTTGTGCGCCTGTTGAGTGGGACGGAAGGGATTGGCTTTGATACGGCCGTGGCCCAATCAGAAAAAAGTACGGGCTACCGCAACGCGGCGCTGGCCTATTTTCTGAAAAGCTTCGGCAACCTGCGCAACCATCCTGAAGAGGTGTTGGACACTTATTTTCATCACTGCGCCCTGGCGATGAGCTGTGTGGAGGTGGCGCGGGCGGGCATGTTTCTGGCGAATAACGGCCGTTTGCCCTGGGACGGGCAGATGATTTTGTCGCGCAGTCAGGCCAAATACGTCAAAGCCCTGATGCAAACGTGCGGCACATATGATGCGGTAGGCGATTTCGCCTATCGGGTGGGGCTGCCCGGTAAAAGCGGCGTGGGCGGCGGCATTTTAGCCGTCATGCCCGATGCCTTTTCGGTGTGCGTCTGGTCGCCGAGTCTCAACGCCCAGGGCAACTCCTTGGCCGGGACAAAAGCGCTGGAATTGTTCACCACGCTCACAGAGATTTCCATATTTTGATGGGGCAACCAGCCCCATTTGCGCTGTCAACTGAAGGAGAAAATCATGAACATCAGCGGCTCTTCCTGGAACCCGGTGCGGGCAGTTCAGGCATTGCTGATCCTAAATACGGTCGTCTGGCTGACGTTTGGCATAATCAGTCTGCTGCGCCTGTCCTTACAAAACCCGGAATAGATAGGGGTGTTGAGCATCGTCGCCGTGCTGATGTTTGGCAACGTGGCCGCTTTCCTGTTGGCCGCCTGGCTGTTGAGTTGGCGGCCTAAGTGGGGTTTTTACGTCGCCCTGGCCGTCTTGCTGGTGAACATCGTCCTGACGTTTACCGACCAGTTCGGCCTGTTTGAACTACTGACGTTGCTGCTGGACCTGACCATTCTGGCCCTCCTGCTCGCCGGTCGCCGCCAATTTCTACAACCCATGCCGTCGATGGATGCCGCTTGATAAGAGAACTTAAGCAAATCGTCAAGACTTTCAACCAAAATTGTCTTGACGATTTTAAAAATTGTCTTGACGATTTTGAAAATTGTCTTGACAATTTGAGCGAGAGATGCGCATCTCTTGAGCGGTTTATCTTGATGAGTGAGCGGAGAGGTTGTGGAGGAAGGCGAGACGGCCGTTAGCCATTACACCGCTTATCTCCATTTTTTGTGAACAGTAAAAAGTTGTCAGAAGACCCGAAGGGTTTGAAACCCAGGATACTCGACTAAATTGATACAAAACCCTTCGGGTCTCATTCCCAAAACCTTTTGCGGTTTACTTTACAGGCAAAAACAATAGATGAAAACAGGAATCAAACAAACCATCAAGCAAACCCTCCTGTTCCAGCTGCTCTGGAATTGGACCGTAAAAAGAAAGCGGGAAAAGGAAGAACTGACTGCGTGGCAAAAAAACCAACAGCTTGGTCCGCCGCCGCATATCGTGAAGCAGCAAACGATCAAAACGTATGCAAAGCGCTTTGGGCTGCACATTCTGGTCGAAACCGGAACGTATTATGGCGACATGGTTGAAGCCATGAAAGGTCATTTCGACCAGATTTACTCCATCGAGTTAAGCCGGGAACTGTACGAAACTGCCCAGAAAAGATTCAAAAGAGCAAAAAACGTCGAGCTGATATGTGGCGACAGCGCTGTCGAACTGGGGAACGTGATGAGACGCCTGGATCGGCCTGCGCTGTTTTGGCTCGACGGGCATTACTCGGCCGGGATCACGGCCAAAGGCGAAAAGGATACGCCCATTTTTGAAGAGCTGACCCACATTTTTAACGCGCCGGACCAGGGCCACGTCATCTTGATTGACGATGCGCGCCTCTTCGGAACCGAACCAGATTACCCCAGTCTGCAGGCGCTTGCAGCGTTCATCGCCGCAAAAAGACCTCATCTGGATATGACGGTTGAGGCTGACAGCATCCGGATCACGCCCAGAAAATAACTTTCTGGCAATGCCTGGCAGCGGGAGGTGGGAACGGCCGTTTCTCCCCTTCCTCCTTGCTTTCTTGTAAAATCTCCCCATGACCAATCACAAACCCGAAATCATTGCGCTGTTCGGTACTCGCGGCAAACAACTATAGTAGGATATAATAAGCCACATGAATGCAAAATCGAGCCTGGAGAAAGAGGCCCTAATTGCCTACCGGAACCGATGGCAATCCGTTACCGAACTGGAAGCTGGAGAACGCCGGTCAACCACTTTCACGGAACGCTGGCAGCAATTAAACGCCTTACTGCAAGTCGCTCGCTCCCTTGATCTATCTATCACCAGGGACCAAGAAAGCGAACTCCAATACCAAAACTGGCAAAAAATCAGACTCATCTATCTGAATAGACTCGATCAAGCCTCATGACTGCGCGCAATCCACTGGAACCTCTACATGATCCGGTAACGGCCGTTCAACAACTGATAGATCGGTTTGATCAGAAAGGCATTATTATTGGCGGTATTGCAGCCAGCCTTTTGGGACAACCACGCTTGACGGCTGATGCCGACGCCCTAATCCTTCTCTCTCTGGAAGAAATCCCTCAGCTTCTACAGGCAGCCCAAGAAAACGGCATAGTCCCTCGAATTTCCGATGTGATTTCCTTTGCTCGACAGAGTCGCGTAGTTCTTCTCAAACATGAGACCAGCGGTATCAACATAGATATTTCACTCGGCTTGTTACCTTTTGAGGTAGAAGCTGTAGAAAGAAGCCAGGAATACAAAACAGGCACATTATGCTTGCGGCTTCCCACTCCTGAAGATCTGATCATTCTTAAAGCTGTTGCACATCGGCCCAAGGATATGCTAGACATTACGGCCGTCATTGCCGCACAACCTGAATTGGACAGGGAACGGATCGAGTTTTGGGTACGACAGTTTGCTGATCTGTTGGAAATGCCAGAAATGTGGGCTGACTTACAAAAGCTACTTTCCTAGAAGTTGCAGTCAACCTGATTGCATCCAAAGTAGTGTAAAATCTCTCCATGACCAATCACAAACCTGAAATCATGAGTCCGGCCGGGTACTGGCCGCAGCTGCACGCCGCCATCGAAGCCGGCGCCGACGCCGTCTACTTTGGCCTCCACCACTTCACCGCCCGCGCCAAAGTCGGCTTCACCCTCAGCGAACTGCCCGACGTGATGCGCACCCTCCACCAGCGCGGCGTCAAAGGCTACGTCACCTTCAACACCCTCGTCTTCGACCATGAACTGGATGAAGCCGTGCGCGCCCTGGCCGACATCGCCGCCGCCGGAGCCGACAGCATCATCGTGCAGGACGTGGCCGTGGCCCAACTGGCGCGGCAAATCGCCCCCGACCTGGCCATCCACGGCAGCACGCAGATGAGCCTGACCAGCGCCGAAGGCATCAACCTGGCGCAGCAGTTCGGCGTCAGCCGGGTGGTGCTGGCCCGCGAATTGTCCCTGGTCGACATTCGCGCTATTCGCGGCGCCACCACCTGCGAACTGGAAATGTTCGTCCACGGCGCGTTGTGCGTCTCCTACTCCGGCCAATGCTTCTCGTCCGAGGCATGGGGCGGCCGCAGCGCCAATCGCGGCCAATGCGCCCAGGCATGCCGCCTGCCCTACCAGATGATCGTGGATGATCGCCTACAGCCGTTGGGCGACGCCCGCTACCTGCTCTCGCCCGGTGACCTCTACGCCCTGCAGCAGATGCCTGAGATCGTGCAGTTGGGTGTGGCGGCGCTGAAGATTGAAGGGCGCTACAAAGACGCCGATTACGTCGCCCTGACCACTCGCGCCTACCGGCAGGCGGTAGACGATGCGTGGGCAGGCCGCGATCTGACCATCACCCCAGCCGAGGAATTGCAATTGCAGCAGGTGTATTCGCGCGGGTTTGGCCCCCATTTTGTGACCGGGACGAATCATCAAAGGGTGGTAAACGGCCGTTCCCCCAATCATCGCGGCGTCAAAGTGGGCGTCGTTCGCCACATCGGGCGCGATCACGTCCTCGTCCGGCCCGAAGCGACCGCCAGCGCCGCGCCCATCAAGCCGGGCGACGGCCTGGTCTTCGACGCCGCCGACTGGCGCAGTCCGGCCGAACCGGAAGAAGGCGGCCGCGTTTACCAGGTGACGCCGGTGGGGAAGAATGGGACGCGGATGAACGCGGATGACACAGATTTTTCCAGAAACAAGCGAAAAACCTCCGCGCCCTCCGTGCCTCCGTGGTTAAACTCTCTTCTCGAACTGCGGTTTGGCAATGGGCAGATTGATTTTGGCCGCATTCGAGTGGGCGATTGGGTGTGGCGCACCCACGACCCCGACCTGGACAAGGCGGCAAAGCCGTACACGCAAGCCAGCCAGCCGGTGATGAAACGGCCGTTATCCATCCACGTCACTGCCCACGAAGGCCAGCCCCTGCGCCTGCTGTTCACGCTCGACGAGCACCCAGACATTCAGGTGACGGTGCAGTCGCCGGAGCCGCTGCCCGCCGCCCGCAATCAAGCCCTCAACGCCGACTTCGCCCGCGAACAGTTAGGCCGATTGGGCAACACGCCCTATGAATTGGCCGACTTGACGCTGGATGTGAACGGCCGTCCCTTCGCCCCCGCCTCCCTGCTGAACAATTTGCGCCGCGAGGCCATCGACCACCTGCAAGCCCGCCAGGCCGCCCCGCCCGCCATCACCCTGAACGACCCAACGGCCGTTCTTCAAGCTAATCTACCCGCTTCACCAATCTCCAGTCTCCAGTCTCCACTCTCCCCCGCTCTCCACCTGCTCGTCCGCACCCCGGAGCAGTTGGAAGCCGCTCTCGCCCTGCACCCAACCAGCATCACCCTGGACTATCTCGATTTGTACGGCCTGCGTCCGGCCGTCGAGCGCGTGCAGGCGGCGGGGTTGGAAGCCCGCGTGGCCAGCCCGCGCATCCTCAAGCCCAAAGAGCAGCGCATCGTCAACTTTCTGCTGCGGCTCGACTGTCCCATTTTGGTGCGCTCCACCGGCCTGCTGCAAGCCTTGCACGGCCGTACCAGCCAGCCGCTCATGGGCGATTTCAGCCTGAACGCCGCCAACGCCATCACCGCCCGCACCTTCTTCGAGTTGGGCCTGGCGCGATTGGCCCCCACCCACGACCTGAACGCGGCGCAAATCACGAAGTTGGCGCAAACCATCGGCGCGGAACGGTTGGAAGTGATTGCCTATCACCACCTGCCCGTTTTCCACACCGAACACTGTGTCTTCTGCCGCTTCCTCTCCGACGGCACCAGCTACAAGGACTGCGGCCAGCCCTGCGAGAAGCATAAGGTGGCGCTGCGCGACGTCCACGGCCGTTCCCATCCCGTGATGGCCGACGTGGGCTGCCGCAACACCGTCTTTGGCGCGGAAGCGCAAACGGCCGCCGCCCACCTGTCAGATTGGCTGGCGGCGGGCATTGGCCATTACCGGCTGGAATTTGTCCACGAGACAGCCGAGCAGGTGACACAAATCGCCGCTGCCTTCCGGCTGGGGCTGCATGGAGAGATGGGACATGGGGAGTTGAACGGCCGTCTACGCCAGATCGCCCCACAAGGCACCACCGAAGGCAGCCTGTTCGTCCCCGACGACTACTTATCACTGCCCGTTCTGCAATAAAAACCATCTTGAACGTGGTGGCAACGTATGATACCATTCTGCTGTGAACAAAAAGCACCAAAAGACCCTTGCCGCCATTTTTACAGACCCCGTCTCGGCCAATATTCTCTGGAACGACATTGAATCTCTTTTGCTTGCTTTAGGCGCTGATATATCAGAAGGGCAAGGATCGAGAGTACGGGTGGCTTTACAAGGTGTTCGCGCCGTATTTCACCGCCCTCATCCACAAAAAGAAACAAACAAAGGGGCTGTAAAATCGGTCCGCAGGTTTTTGCAAGAGGCAGGTATTGAGCCATGATGGAATATAAAGGATACGTTGCCAAGGTAGAATTTGATGATGAGGCCGACATTTTTCATGGTGAGGTAATCAACTTGCGTGATGTCATCACGTTTGAAGGTCAGTCGGTCGCCGAACTGCGACAGGCGTTTGAGGACTCCATAGAAGACTACCTTGACTTTTGTCTCCAAAGGAATGAAGACCCCGAAAAGCCATTTTCTGGCAAATTTAGCGTCCGCGTGGACCCAGAGCTGCATCGCAAGATTACGACGCAGGCCAGACTGGCTAACAAAAGCCTGAACAAATGGGTGAGTGATACGCTGGAAACGGCCGTCATCAATTAATCTCACACCCTCCATCATACCCGGCTGGAAAAGGCACATCACACTATGCGCGGGCACGGCCGTTACCACACCCTAATCATGTCCTCAGAACCCACTTCTGCCTTAGTCGCCATCATCGGCGGCGGCCCCGCCGGGCTGATGGCCGCCGAAGTCATTAGCCAACGCGGATTACCCGTCCATGTGTACGACGCCATGCCCACTGTCGGGCGCAAATTTTTGCTGGCCGGCAAAGGCGGCCTCAACCTGACCCATTCCGAACCGCTGGAGCAGTTCCTCACTCGCTACGGCGACCGGCGCCCGCAAATCGAACCGCTGCTGCGGGCTTTTGGTCCGCAAGAGCTGCGCGAGTGGACGCATGGATTGGGCATCGAAACTTTTGTCGGCTCGTCGGGGCGCGTGTTCCCCATGGAAATGAAAGCCGCGCCGCTTCTGCGCGCCTGGCTGCGCCGCCTGCGCGCCGACGGCGTGGTCTTCCACGTCCGCCACCGCTGGCTGGGCTGGACGGATGAGGGCGCGCTGCGCTTTATGACGCTTGGGGGAGAAACGGCCGTGTCCGCCTATGCTACCATCCTGGCTCTTGGCGGGGGCAGCTGGCCGAAACTTGGCTCCGATGGGGCCTGGGTTCCCCTGCTGCAAGCGCGCGGCGTCGCCGTCGCGCCGCTCAAACCGGCCAACTGCGGCTTCGATGTCGGCTGGAGCGACCATTTTAGGCAAAAGTTTGCCGGGGAGCCGGTGAAAACGGCCGTGCTGCACTTTGCCGACTTTGCCCGCCAGGGCGAATTTGTCGTCACGGAAACGGGGGTAGAGGGCAACCTGATTTATGCCGTGGCGGCGCTGCTGCGGGAGGAGGTGGCGGCGAACGGCCGTGCCACCTTCCATCTGGATTTGCTGCCAGACAAAACAGAGGCGCAGGTGGCCGCAAGCCTTGCCAAACCACGCGGATCGCGCTCGCTGTCCAGCCACCTGCAAAGCCGCCTGGGGTTGAAGGGCGTGAAGGTGGGCCTGCTGCGGGAGCTTGTCCCGGCGGCCGATTTCGCCGACCCGGCCCGGCTGGCCGAAGCGATCAAGGGATTGTCGGTGACAGTGGTGGGGACACGGCCGTTGGCCGAGGCAATTAGCAGCGCTGGTGGGGTGCTGTGGGCGGGGCTGGATGAGCGGTTGATGGTAACGGCCGTGCCCGGTCTGTTTTGCGCCGGGGAGATGTTGGACTGGGAGGCGCCGACGGGCGGCTATTTGTTGACGGCCTGTTTTGCCAGTGGCCGGGCGGCGGGGGAAGGGGTGGTGGAGTGGTTGGGGGAGGCAGAAAAAATTCGGTAATTTTTACGATTTTTTCTAACCTTTCAGTCAATTCGTCCTTTTATGTGAGCAATCTGTCCGTTATAATGCTTTTATCGCGTCACATCAGGGTGGCGCGGTGTTAGCCGGAGCCAAACCAGGAATAACAAAAGGTGGACAAGCGGTCGCAAAGAACGTGGGGAGGTCATGATTTTAGACCAACTATTTGAAGAATTTTTCGACGAGCCTTCCAGCGTATTTTTCCCATCGGGCATGGATCAAACTACCTGAGTACAAGATGGAAAATAACAGCCAGAAAAATCGCATTGACCCGCTAAAAACCTTCTTGTCGCGATGGGCATTTAAACTTGTTGTGATCTTTCTGACTATTGGCTTGGGCATGCTGTTGTTTATCAGCCTCTGGACAGTCACTACAGCCTACAAAAAACAAACAGTGCAGAGTCATCAATCAATACCTTTGCCAGATGGCATATCACTTGAAGTAACTTATCCTCAATTTCTTTTAATTGACACTTCTAAGGCGGCGGTAGAAACGAGGTTGCGACTGAAGGACACGGCCGTTTTCACCCCCCCGCTCACCATCACGCTAGACATACCATCGAGCATAGCCATCAGCCGGACAGTGCGCGAAACCTGGGCGTTTACAGAAAGCAGCACTCTTCCGGCAACCGTTTTTTTGCGAAATACGGCCGTTCTCTCACAAACGCAGCGGCAAACCATCACACTGGCCCTCACCTCTACACAGCCGATCACCACCACAACGGCTTTGCTGGGTATTGAAGTTGAATCACCAACCGACGCCGCCCGGCGTCATTTTTTCTCCGGTATCTTCAATGAAAATGCTCCGCTTCTCCTGGCTTTAGCACTTCTTTTCCCGATCGCCTCGCTTTTGCTGCAGCAGTACCAGCACGAGCAAAGCCAACGCCAACTTACGCTGGCCGAGCGGGAACTTGACCTGACAACCCTGAAATTCGACAAAGAATCGGACCTGAATGCGCAAAAACATGGACTCGATGTAGAACGGACCGCCAGAGAACTAGAATTAGAGGAAAGGCGATATGCGTTAGAGATTCAAAAAATAGACCACAATTACCAACAGCGAGAAGCTATGGAAAAACGGCTCCGAGAACAACAAGAAAGAGAACAAAAAGAACAAGAGCTAAAACAGGCCCCGCAAAAAGTCAGTGATCTGCGCCGCTACCTGACAGAAGGAAATCGGCGAGGCGTTCAGGATGCCTGGACCCACATCACAGATGACGTATTTGAACATGCAGCTGCTCCGCGTGAACGAATCTGGCTAAAGCAATTGGTCGAGTTTTGCCTTACCGGTCAGATCGCAGACGTTGAGTTCTCAACCTGGATCGGTGAGGTTAAAAGAGAATTTACCCCTGAATTAGTTGGCGCATTTATTGCTGCTCGTGATGAGATTGTGGCGTCACCAGAAATATATCGCCCCCTGTTTCGTCAGATTCCATTGGAGAAGGTTCTGGACCTCACCCTACGGAATCAGTTCATTCGGTTGTGGCTGGAAGTCGATCAAATCCCGCTGCAAGCATGGCCGCAAGAGATTCCGCCTAAAGCCAATATTATTCGAGAAAGTCCCCTCCCTCAAACCAGCATGCACAATGTTCTGTCAGCCGATCCCATACTGTACGATCGCGCGGAAGATGAGGAAACCAACTTGCTAGCCCGGGAAGGATTCTGGTTTGAGCATCCCGCTTACCGTGCGGTGGCCAACACTACGCATATGCAAGTCGTTTTAGGACCAGTTGGCTGCGGCCGTACGGCCCTGGCCAAAGGATTGTGCTACAACGAATCACGCTGGTCGCGGTATTTTTGGCACTACCGAACGGTTTATTCTGGCGCAACAACAATTGCGACCTTACGCAGCGATCTAGCCGAACAATTGCTGTTTTATGTTATCGCCCGGCCCACATTATTGGTCCCACTTGAGGAATACCAGCGCCTTTTGTTGGCTGAGGTATTGGTTAGTTCATTGCCCCAAAAACAAGTGCTGGCAAAATTAGAGCGGGCAAGAGCAAACCGGCCCTGGTTACGACAAACCAAAACAGAGGAACAGCGTCAGGTCTGGCAAGATGTTGGCAACACGGAACTTGCCCTACTCATTCAAGCCGTAGAATCCACGATTGTTGAGCGACCCCAATCCGAACTACTTTGGGCAAAAATGCTGTTAGAGAGTTTTCAGGCCCTGAGCTTCTACGGCATGCGTCTGGCGCTGGATTGTTTGCCAGGCGCAGCTGAAACTATATCCACGCTGTTACCCACGCTGCAAGAATGGCAGCAGTCGGGCCTTATCACCACGCTGTTTATCCCGGATAGCACGCGTATTAATATGCCCGGCGTAGCGAAAGTTCCCTTGATCTGGTCCCAAACGCAGCTAGAAGCCCTATTTGCCTATCGTCTTTTGCGATTGGCCGATTTTAGGCTGCCGCCTAGTGCTCTGTTTTCGTCTAACAGCGTTTATAATGAGTTCATGGCTGAAGCCGCCTCTGCGCCGGCGACGCCGCGTCAATTGGCGCAGCTCTGGCAAAACACCCTGGCATATCTAGGCGATGAAGAAACGATTGGCCAGATTTCGTTACATAAGGCAGTGGCTGTACTCGAAGAGGAGACGCAAGCAGCGGAAACGGCCGTGCAAGAATATAATCTGGAACGCCTGGCGGCCTTGATGGATGAAGGGTTTAACGACGAGGAGGTTCGCAGTTTGTGCCTGGTCCTGGGTGTGGATTATGACAATCTAGGAGCCGGGAATAAGCGTGGTAAAATTCGTGAATTGGTGTTATTGATGAATCGGACAGGCCGATTGCCAGACTTGGTGAGCAAATGCCAGGCAGAACGGCCGTCTATCAACTGGGCATGACCGGTAACGCAACCATGACAACCTTTCAGCGCTGGCCTTTTTTGCCCCTGAGCGCTCACACAGCAGAACAGCGCGTGCAGTGGTGGCAAGATTGTTTTTTCGCCGCGCCAGAAATCGTGCGGTTTGTCCGGGCTGAAGCGTCGGCGGTGTTGGTGGGCGGACCTGGGAGCGGCAAGTCTACGGCCGTTGCCGCCCTGCAACAAAATCAAGATGAATCCACCCTCCTCCTGCCCTATCCTCCCCATCACTGGCCGGGGGGCAGTCGCCCGTGGGTTCCCGGCGGCAATCACCTGAGCCAGATTCTCGCAGTAGCGGCTACGGAAGTTTCGCGGATATTAACTGAAAAACCAGAGGCGTATACGGCCGTTTGCCAGCAGCCTCACAGTCAACAATTCCTTTTCTGGATGATTGAGGCGTATTTAGGCCGCCGTTCGCTTTTACGCCTGCGGCACCGACTGCGCCAAAGCCTGGGCGAAGAAGCGTCTTTAGTAGAAAACCCCGACGACTTGTACGAGACGACCACAAAAGAGGCCGACGTCTGGAACCAGTTGGACGAACTGGTCTATCTCAGTGAAGCCCTCCAATACAGCCGCATCATCGTCACCATTGACCTCAACGAGGCCGAAGCGTATGCCCACTTAGATGATTTGCGCGACTTGTTTGGCTGGTTGGACCTTTTTGAATATCCTGAATTTGCGCTGCAGGCGGCTATCCCTCAATCGGTTGATGCTTTGCTAAAACTGACCGAACAGGTAAACGGCCGTTCGGAGATCATCTATTTACGGCAAGACGAGGCAGTAACACAGGACATTGTCAGCCGCCATTTGTTGACCGCGACGAACGGGGCTTACCGGGCATTAACAGACTTGGCGGCAACGGCCGTACTGTCTCGCGCCCAAGAAGAAATCCTGCAGCTTTACGGCCGCTCCGCCTTGAACGGCTGGCTGCAATGGGCTGAAACCCTGCTGGCCAGCGTCGATTCTCCTGCCTCGCTGCAAGACCCCGACGAGGCCGCTTACAACTTCTATCAACGCCATGTCCGCTTGCGTTTAGACGCCACGCAAGCTGGCGTCTGGCGTGGCCCACAACTCATCACGCTCGACCAACAACCTTATGAATTCCTCAAAAAATTGTTTGAACTGCGCGGCCGACCAGCGCCAGATCTGCTGCAAGATTTTGCCGGCAGCGGCGCCAATCTCAACACCCTGGCCAGCCGCCTGCGCAAACAAATCGAACCCCTCCCCAACAAAAACATCTATTTACAAAACCGTCGCGACCGCGGTTATTGGCTGGAAAACTTCGCCCTCTAAGCTCTGACAGATTGTTGTCAGACTTGTGTTTGCCAAATCGATTTTTCCTGTCCGTCTATCAGCATATGATACACTTTACCTGTAGTCTTATGTTTGCAGCAACCAAATAGTCGTTCAGGTACATCAGGTATCGAAACTTCAAATCTATTCACAGGAACATTGTCTTGGATAGTAAAAACGCCGCCATCGCCTCTCCCAACAGGCGAAATGAATATCTGCTTCAAACCCTCGGTCTAGACCATGATCCATTTGCTTATGCATCAACCGAATTAGAGCTTCCTGTTAATCGTGATGATCCCCCGTTTTTAACTTATTTTGTCGATTTGCCAGTAGAAAACAGCTCGCTTTCACTTCTGGAAAATCTAAAGCAACCCGGTCATGCAGTGGTTTACGGCGCGGCTGGCAGTGGCAAGACGATGCTGCGCTACGCTTTGGAAGCGCAATGCCGTGGCATGGCTGACCGTGTCCTGGTTGTGTCGCAGCCGATGGGCAAGGGCGGGCCAAAAACGGCCGTGCCCCCCCTCTCGCCCGCCGCATTTGTAGAAGCGCTCGCCACCGATTTATTCGTTCAGACCCTTGAACAATTTGACAGCCTGCTCAACCCACTTGACGCGAAGTTAATGGCTGAACTCAGCCATTTTTGGCATACACACATTCCCAATTTTCATCGCAATCTGGAACGACACTTGAGCCAGGGTAAACCGACCGATGCCCCGACGGGGATTTCGGTATGGTGGCGCACCTGGAAACGGATTGTGGTGCGTTATACGCCACTGAGTAAAGCGCGGGTGCAATTTTTAACGGCCGTTTTGGCAGCAGGAGAGGGTAGGGAAACGGCCGTTACTCACCCCAACGCCATCCAGCAGGGCCGCCGCCTCGCCCATCGCTTAGGCTACAAACAGATTTTCTACCTCATTGACGTCGCCGACACCCCCCAACTAAACACAACAAAACTAGTCGAGCAATTATGTGCAATCCCCAACTGGCTGCCCCTGGCGAACAATGAAATCCCTATCTCCCTAAAACTATTTCTTCCCGAACGCACGAAAGATACCATTCAAGATTCGCCAGACCCATGTCCGCCTGCATTGATTTCCCCCTCATTTTCTGCCATAATACGTTGGAACCGTCCAGAATTATTACAGGCGCTCATAGCCAACCGCTTTCGGAGCGCCGGGAGTTGGATCCGGGGGATTGAAGTGCTTGCCAGTCAGGAAATCGCCGCCGAGCTGCCCAATCAGCTCATAAGAGCCGCCAACCAGTCACCGCGTCGTTTGCTGCAAATTGTTACCCAACTGATTCGCGCTCACGCTGATCGCGATTTCGGCGATCCGACAATCACTCTTGACGATTGGCAGGCAGCGCGCACGTCCTGGGCTTACGGTTCCCCGCCTCTACCCTCCCTTTTAACCACCAACAACATCGCAGAGGGGAATGAACATGGCTAATGGTATACCGATACATGAAATACGAAGAGGGTTTGACGAAAACCTTTACGTCGAGCGTGAGGCAGAATTAGCTGTTGCTAAAGAATGGCTGCAAAGCATCCGCCGTGTTTTAACTATTACCAGCCCTCCTGCAAATGGCAAAACATGGTTTTTAACCCGTTTCCACAACTTCCTCCGGGACGAAAAAAAACAACACACGTTCCATATCGACGTTCGCCACTTTTTAACTGATGGAGCGCTAGGGGAACGTGAAATTGATCAGTCCAAAATGCAACAGTGGACCGAAAATTTTGCGGCAGATCTGCGGCAGCAGTGCCCAGGCATTCCCACCATTACCGATGCAGCCGAGACAGCAGCGGTTTTAGGTACCTTGGCTCAATACATCAGCTCACAATGTTGGCCTGATCGCCCCGTTTACCTCTTTGTCGATGGTGGAGATGAACCCTCGATAAAAAGTTGGAAAGAGATCGAAAATAAAATCCTTGTGCCAATTCTGGCCCAACCCAACTGGCGTTTCATTGTTGCCTTGCGCCAATTTCAGCGTCTCCATGCTTATCTTCTCCGCCAAACTGAGCAGTCACTCGAATTACGACCTCTCCCTGCATCCACTGTACATTACCATCCAGGGCACATTCAAGTGCGAAAACTAGTTGAAAAATCCCCTGAGCCAAGACCACTTTTTGAGGATGTTATCGCAATTTTGCCAGAGTATAACTGGATCCAACCCGGACTCAACCATTTTTTATTTCTGGAAGCGTATCAGTGTTTCACACTACATCAGAGGGTATTTGCTGGGGATGATTTGTTGAGGCGAGGCGTCAGCGCTCTTACTCCATTGTCTGATGCGGAGGAAATCTTGTCATGGCTGAAGATTATCTGCAAAATGACGGATGAGTGGCGGATTGAAGAGTTGGCAGACACTTTAGGCCAGTCGCGCATCACAACCTGGCAAATTATTAAAACCCTACAAGATCACTTTTTGATAACCAATACAGACAATCGTTACCGCATCACTGACGGCGTGCGGGAATTCATCTATGCTGCGCAAGCGCTGGCAACCATCTAAGGAGAACCGAATATGAACGCACAATCGTTGATGGCTACTGACAGACCCCGCCAACTTGTTAGTCGGACAGCTGAAATGGCGCGTATTCGGCAAGCGTTGACTGACCCAGGAGATAGTTGTCGTGTGGTGACCATCGAAGGCGAGGGCGGCCTGGGGAAAACACGTCTCTTGGAAGAGGTGTTGCGTCGTTTGGGTCAGTCCGATATTCGCAAAACGTATGGTGATCCGCTGCCAGAACATGATTGGTCGGATTTGAAAAATCAAATCATTTACTGCGATTTGATGGATTTTACGAACATCAAGTTACACACTCGCGAATATTTTTTGGAGCAGTTAGGCAATTCGGGGATGTGGCATGGCCGTATCAAATTCGGCCGTTTTAAGACTGCCAATGATCGCTGGCGGCGTTTGAGCGACTTTGGTGCAGCCTATACCTTGCTAAAACCTGCCACCGAAGCTGCGGAAGCAGCATTTTGGGAAGATTTTGAGGAAGCATCCGAGAATCACAGGCTGGTTATTCTTTTGGATACCACCGAACAATTAGCCATCATCAGTTCGCAGTGGTTATTAGACCGGAATTTATTAACAGAAGAAGATTTACTTTTTAATACGCAGCAGTGGCTGCTCAAGAAGATAGCTGAGGGCAAATTTAAGAATACAACTTTTATTATTGCCGGACGCGGCCAAAAAGGAAAACATTTTTTTGATGCGCTTAATACCGCAATTGCCCAGGCTGGTCCCTCTTGCGAAAAGATCCCTATTCCTCTGGAACCCTTTTCCCCGGCTGAAACAGAGGAATATTTTCGCAATTTATACCAGGACTGGACTTCGCCTCCGCACAGCGACAGCGAATTGGCAACCGATGTCCAACCCGTATTAGAAGATTTACTCAACAATCCTGACAGGTTGCAAGTTCTCTGGCATTATACAGGGGGGCAACCTGTGCGCCTCTCACTTTATACCGACATTCTGATAGAAGGTCAGCAAATCCCTGAACCTTTATTAGAATCTTATGAGCAAGCGCAATCACGCGTTAGCCAAGAAGAAGATAATTTACAGGAAGCACGTCGAAAGATCGAAAGAGTATTTATCGATCTTTTGTTTCGATCCGGGGGCAGCTTGCACTCGCAGATCTTGCAAATGCTCGTTCGTACACCGCGTGGTCTGACATCTAGACAACTCGATTTTGTGTTAAATGCCAAACCTGAAGATCGTGCTTCAACTTGGGAGACCGATCCGGTAAGGGTATGGGAAATTGAAGAAGAACTGAAACGCATACGAACGCTTTCGATCGTGAAAGATAAACCAGGTGGACGCATTGGTTTGCAAGACGAAGTTTATGACATTTATGCAGATCGGATGTCAGACGAAGAAGCGACTCGCTTAGAAGAGATGGAAGCGCGTCATGCCGTATATAGTCGGCTAAGCGAATGGGCCAGTGCGCGCATTGCTCGTCTCGAAGGGCAAAGAGAGAGCTTTATCCGAGAAGATTTGCTACGAATTCGGGTAGAACGGCCGTCTAACATTCTCAGCACCCGTCTACCACAACCTAGTCCGGTTGAACAAAAACGGCGCAACGACATTGCTGCCATGTCCCTTGATCATCGTCTGGAATATCTTCACTACCAATTGCTAATCGACCCTGAAAAACACTTCAACGACACTTATTATGAGCTCGCCAATGTTACAGTAAAAACCTATGACGAAACCGAGACTGCCCTGCTGCAAGCTGAGATGTGGCGCGTCATTACAAACTCTTCAGTCTTACGCTTCGTAGATATGAAAACAAGAGAGGTGATGAAAAAGTGGAGAGAAACGCCAGCCCATGTTTTGTTTCGAGCCGCGCAAACCGATGACGCCACCAAATGGATCGTACGGCTACATCTACGCCGTGAATACGAACGCGCAATTGACTTAGCTGACAAGATTGATGAGGCAGTTATCCAACTTAGCAACGAGCGAGAAAAACATAGTTGGAACCATACACTTACTCGTGCCGATCGGGATAGTTGGCGAGAACTTGCCCGTACGTACACAGGTCATGACGTCAAAGATTCCATAAACGCCTTAGAAATGATTCTGAAACGCCTCATACCTCTCAGCAGAGCAGACACTCATACGCTGGTATATTCGGAGAGTCAGGAGTATGGTTTTGTCGGTCATCCAGCTTCAGCACGGCTTCAATTTCTAATCGCCTTGATTCACGCCAACCTTGGGTACAGTTATGTATCTTTAGGAGATTTTCGAGCCGCGGCACACACATATACAGAAGCTCTAAAAAGTTTTAGAGAAATTTCAATGATGACCCAAACTCAAGAAGCCCTCGTGCGTAATAATTTATCTCGCGCGCTGATTGAATTGGGTAAAAAACGAGCTGTTCGCGTATGCCAGGATGCTCTTAACCTCCGTATTCAGGAAGGAATCCTTATTCCCATTGCACTATCGTACAACACCCTGGCACTTATTTTGAACGATTTACGACTTGCACAGGATGCTTTAGTAGCCAGTGCCCGAGCTTTTGCCATCGCTCAGTACATTCAGGATCCCCGCACTATTGGCCTCTCTTTGCTGCAAATAGGCGAAGCACTTCGCAGATTAGCTACCAGCAATGATCCACTTATGACTGGTGAGTCAACAGAAGATATTTACAGGGAAGCAGCGGACGTGCTGCAACAAGCGTATGAGCTTTTCAGTGATCCGGAAAGTAATGTCAGCAAGGAAAGCATTCGGAGAATAGAAGCCGCAATTGAATTGGGTAGTCTTTATCGTGACTGGGTAGCCTTTGTTCCTAGCGAAGGCGTCCCGCCAGACATTCGGCAGCAGCGGCAAGATAATGCTGTTTACTATTTACAAGAAGCGATTGACCTGGCGCATGAACTAGACTTGGCACATATGGAATTGGACGCCGAGGTAAACATGGCCTGGACCTATTATCACGTTGGGCAATGGGGCAAAACTGAATCGTTCTTGCAAAAAGTAGAAGAATCTCTTGTTCCAGTTGAGGCGCGGCTGCGTGAAGGTGAAATTCCGCCTAATCCGTATGACCACCCCAATTTTCTGTTTAAACAGCTAAGCAAAATGTATAGTCTGCGGGGGCAAATTGCCGGCAAACAGTTCCGACAAGGTGCGGAAGCCTTAACAGAAGCCCTTCCTGATACATCAACCAAAATGAGGCAGGCTCGAGTACATCAAGATAAAAGACTTCAGGGGTTTTTGCGGCAGGCCGCGTTTGCTTTCACTCAAGCTGTTGCTTATGCGCAGCTTTTTGCCCCTGGTTCAGTCCAGCTGACCATGGCTTACGATGATCTGTACGAATTCCTCATAAAATTAAATCAACAAGAACTCAGTGACTTTTATCGCTATGAACAGGCTGCTCGCAGCAGCTTCCGCATTGCGGAAATGAATCTAGAAAACTTCGGGGATGTTGAAGAGTTTTTGCGAGACTGTTTTGGCGATTATTACAATAAACAAACCTAGAACTATTTCAACAAGCCTCTAATTAGATTTAGTATTCAATCCCTGAGACACTGCTATGCTAAAGAAAAATGACTTATTGCAAGTATTGGTAGCTACTTTTAGCGATAGTGAATTAAATGAACTCTGTTTTCTTTTATACATCGATTATGAGATTTTGTCAGGTTCTAATAAAGTTGAAAAATTCGTTGAATTAATTAAATATTTACAAAGAAGAAGGCGAATTCCCGACCTGATTCAACAATGTGACAAGTTACGGCCCCAAATAGATTGGCAATCTTTAATCAACGCTTCTCCTCCTCAGATAAATGATATTTCCTACGAAGAACTATCCTTTTTGTATGAAGAAGGAATTAGATTAGAAAATGCAGGCTTGTACCCTCAAGCTGTCGCTAAATATTGGGAAATCGCACAAAAACAAACGGAATTTCTAGATGTATCAAAGAAACTTGAGGAATTAAATAAACTAAATAGTGATTTTTTTGTTGGTCGTCAGAAAGAAGTTTATGTTTTAATGACCCTTTTGGAAAAGACCGTTTCCGGCGCTGGTTCAGTCGCCATCATTTCTGGGGAACCAGGCATAGGAAAGTCTTCATTAATTCACAAATTTCTACAAGAGGCTCAAGCTAAATATTCTGATTTGGTATATGCAACGGGTGTTTGTGGTTATCAATTAGGCTTTGGAGAACCTTATTTACCCTTCAAAGAGATTTGTTCCTTATTAAGCGGAAACGTTAGTATTCAATTCTCCCAATCAGATATGTCAGTAACGAATGCTAACCGTTTGGCAAAAAATGCCCCGAAAGTACTTCAGGCGTTTTCTGAAATCGGAGCGAATTTTATAAGCACTTTGATACCCTCTTGGTATGCAAACATGGAACAAGGTTTGCTAGAGTTTGACCCTAGGAATAATTTTGTTCCACTCAAATCTGAATCCACCAATGTGATAAGTCCTAATATTTCCTCTGAACTTGCTTTAGCATTGAACAAGCTTTCAGAAATGTTCCCCATAGTTTTAGTTTTGGATGATCTACAATGGAGCGATAATTCTTCCATTGAATTGTTATGTAATTTGACAAGGATGTTGCATGGTCATCGGGTAATGTTTATCTGTGCATTTCGTTCAGGAAGTGAAGCAGAAACAGTCAAGTCTTTACAAAGTTGTTTTAGGGTAATGAAGTATAGACTCAATACTTTAGTCGAAGTAAATCTCGATTCTGGTAACGATAACTTTGTGAACGAATTTGTTACCCGTCATTTTCCTAACAACCAATTCTCGGATGAATTTATTGCTCAAATAAACAAACATACTGCAGGAAATGCACTGTTTGTATCAGAACTATTTCAGTATCTTAAACACACTTCCCAGGTCATTCAGAAAACAGGAGATAGATGGGAGTTAAATAATGAGACCTTCATTCAAACATTACCAGTCAAAGTTGAGGCAATTATTGAAGAACGACTTCGTAATTTAAAGGATGATCTATTAGAAATCTTAAATTCTGCTTGTGTTGAAGGGGAGGAATTCACTGCAGAACTTGTGGCTGGCCTGAACAATATCAATGAGACAATTCTCCTCTCTAAACTTGCTAACGAACTGGAACGCAAGCTTCATTTTGTAAACTACTCTGGTTCTGTATCAACCAAAAATCGACGTTTATATCTCTTTCGTTTTAAGCATACATTGATTCGAATGTATCTTTACAATAATCTACATCCCTTGGAACGCGAGCGAAAACATCGTGATATTGGTCTGTTTCTAGAAATGGCCTATGAACCTCATCTTGAACAAATTAGTTCACTATTAGCTGTTCATTTTGAAAAAGGTAGATTGCCTCTTAAAGAAGCTAAATACCGCCTAATGGCGGCTGAAGCCGCTTCCAGGTCAGGAGCCCGTGTGATTGCTATCCAACATCTCAATCGTTTAGAAGAGATTATTAGTAATGCAAATGGTTATCCACCCGTAGAACGAGCAGCATTGGTGAAAGGGTTATATTTACTTCGGGGTAATCTTTATATTCAAACAAACCATCCCCAAGAAGCACGCAGTGATTTTGATAAATTAAAATCTATGGCAGAAGAGGATAATTGTATATTGGCTCGTGCTTTGTGTGGCTACGGTTACCTTGAGTACTATTCTAATGGGGGTCTTGAGAAAGCGATTGAATACGCAACTCAATCGAGAAAATACGCTAAACAAGGAATATGCCTTGAAGTATTAGCCGATTGTGAACTTCTCCTAGCGTTGTCGAGTTATTACAAATCTATGTATAGCCAAGCTATTGAACACGCTAAAGAAGCACAAGACCTATATACTAAACTAGGCAATCTCACTGGTGTGCTCCTCTCCTATTCTCGAATCGCAGGGGCATATTATGCCCAAGGTCTTTATGATCAATCTGAAAAGATCAGACTTGAAATTCTCTCTTTGGCTCAAAAGCATTCCAACTTACCGGCAACATATGAAGCCTATTACAATTTAGGCGTAGTAAATTGGCGTAGGGGTACTTATAAGAGAGCTAAGAGATTTTTCTTGCACGCATTTGAAGTAGCACAAAAGCTAATTGATGAAAATGAAATGGCATTCTGTAAAAACATGCTTGGTACGGTAGAAGCATCACTCGGAAATTATGCTCAAGCTGAGGAATTTCTCAGAGACGCCTTGTTGCAATTTCAACAAACTACAAACGAAAGAGGACAGGCTTGGACTCTAGGAAATTTAGGAGAAACTTTGATATATGCTAAAAGAATTGAGGAAGCTATTGTTCTATTGAAGAAAAACAGAGAACTGGCTCTGAAAATCGGATTGTCTAGAGATGTAGCTGAATCAAGCAGAAGGTTAGGTATAGCTTATTTAACGTTATCGAATATCAGCGAAAGTCAAAAGTATGCGATAGTAGCACTAAAAGAAGCAGAAGAAATAGGTAGTGAGGATTTCATTGGAATGGCTAACCACTTATTAGGTGAAATCTCTGTAAGGCGCCTCCATTCTCCAAGCATAAAACCTTCTTTTACGGAAAATCCGGAAGTATATTTCACGCTGAGCATACAACTAGCACAGAAAACTGGTAGCCTCGCTCAAGAAATTCGTTCCTCAGTTGCTCTTGGGCTATACCTTTCTCAACAACCAAATAAAGATAAGCAAGAAAGGGGTCAAAAATACATTGAAGGCGCAGAAATTATCCGTAACAGACTTATATCTTTGGATAACTTCAATGATTAAGAGAAATTTCAGATTATTGATTCTTGTAGGAGAAAGCCATGTGCTTAATGATTCCGATTATATTGACACAACAGGAGTGGGAATCTCTAGATGAAGATTGCGCTTGCCCAGACAAAATGTTCCTTGTTGTTTTTGATCAATCGCACATAGAAGGTGCAAACAATGATTGCCCCTGCTCAGACAAAGCACTTCTCCTGAAATTTGATCAAGGCCAGAGCAATCTGCTCGACCATGACTGCGCCTGCCCAGATGGCGTGATGGGGTTAACGGCCGTTTCCTCCCCCCTCCCATCTCCCACCTTCACCCAAACAACCGCCCACACCCAGCCTTTACCCAACAACCACCACCTCGTCTTCAGCCCCTACGCCTCCGGCGGCCCCAGCGTCCTCAACCAGGCCGCCTGGGAACGCTGGCAGGCCTTTGCCACCCCTCAGGCCCGCAGCCAGACCATTGACGTCGAACTGGCGCAACAGATGCTCATTCAGCCCCACGGCCGTTCCCCCCAACCGCTCCCCGGCCAACCCGAAACCCTCACCGCCTGGGTGCACGTCACCAATGCCTGTGACCTTGACTGCCCGTTTTGTTACGTGCGCAAATCGTCGGCCCGCATGAGCGAGGCCACCGGCTTGCAGGCCGTCGAGTCAATCTTTCGCACGGCGCAGCAGCACGGCTTTAAGCGCGTCAAGCTGAAGTACGCCGGCGGCGAAGCCACGCTGCATTTCAAACTGGTGCGCCGCCTGCACCAACGCGCCGTCGAACTGGCCGCCGAAACCTGTTTGGTGCTCAAGGAAGTTGTGCTCAGCAACGGCGTCCATCTGCGCCCGGCCGACGCGGCGTGGTTGGCCGCCAACGGCGTGAAGCTGATGATTTCCCTGGATGGCGTCGGCGAGCTGCACAATCAGTTACGGCCGTTACCCACCCACGCCCCCTTCGACACCTTCACCCATGTCCAGCGCACCATCGACGAGGTGCTGCTGCCCCTGGGCATCAAGCCGGACATCACCATGACGGTGACGGCCGTTAACGCCCACGGCGCGGCGGATTTAGCCAAATGGGCGCTCATCGACCGCGACCTGCCCACCAGCTTTAACTTTTATCGCCAAAACCTGCTTTCCGCGTCCCGCGCCGACCTGGATTTGGAGGAAAAGGCACTCATCGAGGGTATGCTGGCCGCTTATGCAGTCATCGAGGAATATTTGCCGGAACGGCCGTTTCTCAACGGCCTTCTGGATCGCGTCCAGGCGGAAGCCCACACCCACACCTGCGGCGTCGGCCAGAGTTACCTGGTCATCACCCACGAGGGGCGGCTGGCGCAGTGCCAGATGCACCTGGAGCAGCCGGTCGGCGATGCGCTGAACGCGGATTTATTGCTGCCGGTGGCCGCCGGACCGCTGCGTAATCTTTCCGTAGACGACAAAGCGGGCTGCCGGGAGTGTGAATTTCGTTATCGCTGCTCTGGCGGCTGCCCGCTGGAAACGTATCGGGTGAACGGCCGTTGGGATGTCCAAAGCCCCAACTGCCGCATTTACAAGACCCTCTATCCCGCTGCCCTCCGCCTGGAGGGCCTCCGCCTGCTGAAAACCCACGGCTACCTTCATTAACCCACCCCCTGTGTCAGCTTCATGACAGACAACGGGAAGACATCATCGTCTTCCCGTTTTTGTTTTGCCAGTTTGCCCTCAGACTTTTGTCCGCCAGTCCGATTTTCACTGTCAGTTTGGGACTGTATCCTTTGAACTATACAGGAACGAGTTGAACTGATTGAAAACCTGAACCTTAAACTTAGGAAATGGAGGAAACGACAGTGATAGCAGTGATAATCTTTATCGCGCTTGTTCTTTTTGTCGTCGTCCTGTTGGGGCTGGCAATGATCAATGGCGGCGGCTACGATGGGATTAGCTTTACGTTTTTAGGAGTTTTGGGCGGTTTTGCCCTGGCAATTTGCCTTGGCGCACTCATCGTCAGTTGAATGGAGGTTATGATGATATTAATGGCTCTTTCTTTCTTAGGAATCAGCGCTTTTGGCTTGCTCATGGCCGCCTGCGCCCGGTCGTCACAAATGTCACAGGAAGAACTTTTGTTTTTCGCTCAACTTGCAGATGAATCTACCAGCTAAAGGAGGTTTCTCATGTCCGCTCAAAAACCAACTCTTAAACAATCCTTTATGCGCCGGCTTGGCTCGATTGAAGTGGAACCTTATCGTCTGGGCATTGTCATGCATGGCGAACACCAATTTGGCCGCTTTCTACCGCCTGGTTTACATCCCCCATTAAATCCGTGGAACGAACGCCTGACCGGCTTCTACAATATCAAGCAGCGCACAGCCACGGCGACCGGGAAAATGACTTCTGCTGATGGGTATGCCGTCACCGCCACCGTGAGTGTGCAATACACATTTGATCCCAGCCGGGCGGATTCCCACCATCAAGGCGAAATGATCAGCATTGTCCTCAATCGTCACCCAGATGCTGAGCTGCGCAGAAAGATGACCCAGGTAGTTTTGTATGAACTTCGTAACCAGATTCAACGCTACATGGGTGCGGAACTGCTACGTGGGGAGATTTACAGACCATTGGAGCAGGCGGTTTATCGTCACCTGTTACGCGCCTTAACCGGCCTGGGGATTTCCATTCCGGGAACAGACAGCGTTTTCATCGAATCCCTGGAGCCTTCGCCAGAACTGGTCCGGGAAATTCAGCGGCAGCGGATGGCCCAATTGATGGAAGCGTATCCGCAAACAGGGCAGCAAGTCTTGTGGCTGGAGACAATTGCCCGACAAAACAGCGTCATTTATCACGCAGAAAATCCTATCGTCGGTCAGACAATAACAACGGAAACGGCCGTTCCTGAACCCCTGACCGTGAACTCTGCTAATAATGGGGACGTGCGCCGCTATGCTAACGCACACCCCTATATGCCAAAAGCATGTTGAAATAGACCCATAAGGAGGATTTATCGAAGGAAACCAAAAGATTACATCTTGCAGTAAGAAACATCAGAAAGTTGAAATAGACCGATCAGGAGGAAATTATCGAAGGAAACTAAAAAACGAAACTATATCGCAGTACGAACACCAGAAAAAGGAGGTATCTATCGAATAACAATCAAGCGATTACCAGAGAACATTTACAATAGAATATGGCGTCACCAAATAAATTTTTCTTCGTATGAAGAAACCGGGCACAAAGCCCATCACAAGATGAAAAGCGGTCTGATACCTATCAGGCCGCTTTTTGGTTGCCGGCCAACAGCAGGGCCACGGCCGTTTCCCACTTCACCTCCTGCCCCGCCAACTGACGGCCGTACAGCCGTTCCACCTCCCCCACTTCCGCCGCCGCCAGGCCAGCCGCCGCCAGCCGCTCCCCGTAACTCGGCCGGTCGCTGCCCGCGCCAAACCAGCGCGCTAATTGATTTGGCCCAATTTGGCGCTGCTCAGCCTGCCGCTCCACCACCAGCCGCACAGCCAAACCGGCCTCGCGCACGGCCGTTTCCAAATCCCCCTCAACCCAGTTCACCAGCGAATCCGCCGGATCGTGATAAATCGCTTCTTCCGCTGCCGCCACCTTCTCGCGCAGCCCTTCATGCCCCGCCCAATCCACCAGCGCGTACAGCCGCTGCGTATAACGCGGCAGCGTTTGCACCAGGCAGATCATTCCCTCATCTGCCAACCATGCCGCCAACCGGCCAATCGTCAATCGTAAATCGTCAATCGCCAATACATTCCGCCCCACGATGCGGTCGAAACGCAGGTCGGCTTCGCCGCGTAGTTCGAGCAAATAGGCTAGTTCTTCTAGCGCGCCGATGAGGATGAACGGCCGTTCCACCTCCGGCAGCCGCTCGGCCATCTGGCGCAAAGCCTGGCCCGCCTGCTGGTCGGGCGTCAGCGCCCACACGCCGCCCTCCGGCGCGCGGCGCACCGCTTCCCACGTCAGCAGCCCGCTGCCCGCGTTCACATCCAGCACCCGGTAATGCCGCTGCACGCCCGCCAGTTCAAACAGCTTGTCTCGCTGCGCCGCCAGATTGCCCCCCGCCTGCGAAATCGTCCGCTGCAGCCACGCCTCCCGCGCTCGGTTCGCCGGACTGGTTGTATAAATTTCCCCAACCTCCAATCTCCAATCTCCAGTTTCCACCATCGCTTCCAACTGCGCCTCGCGCCGCCGCGCCACTTCCTCGCGGATGCGCCGCTCGTAGCCCTGGTCGCTGGGATCGTAAAATAACTTGCCTTGCAATGCGTCCGGCAAATACTGCTGCGCTACCCAATGGTCTTTGTAAGCATGCGGGTACAGGTAGCCCTGCCCATGCCCAAACCCTTCTTTGTCCCGATTGCCATCTTTCAGATGATTGGGCACGTCGGCTTCTTGCTCTTTTTCGACGGCCGCCAGGGCGTCAAAAAAGGCAAACGCGCTGTTCGATTTGGGGCAGGTGGCCAGATACAGCGCCGCTTGCGCCAAATGGAAACGCCCCTCCGGCATGCCGATGCGCTCAAACGCTTCCCAACAGCTCACCACCACCGCCATCGCCTGCGGGTCGGCCAGGCCCACGTCTTCGCCCGCTAGGATGGCCATGCGCCGGAAGATGAAGCGCGGATCTTCCCCGGCGTAAACCATTTTGGCCATCCAATATATGGCCGCGTCCGGGTCGGAGCCGCGCAGACTTTTGATGAAGGCGGAGATGGTGTCGTAGTGGACGTCGCCTTCCTTATCGTACAGCACGGCGCGGCGCTGGATCGATTCCTCGGCCACGTCCAGATCAATCACGACGACGCCCTGTGCGTTGGGCGGTGTGGTTTCCACGGCCAGTTCCAAGGCATTCAGCACGCCGCGCGCGTCGCCATTGGCCACGTCTACCAGGTGGTCCAACGCCGCCGGGTGCAGGTCGATGGTCAGCTTGCCGTAACCGCGCTCCGGGTCGTTGATGGCCTGGTAGGCGATCTGACGCAGGTCGTCCTGGGTGAGGGGCTTAAGCTGGAAGATGCGGCTGCGGCTGACGAGGGCCTTGTTGACTTCAAAATAGGGATTTTCGGTGGTCGCGCCAATCAGGATGATGGTGCCGTTTTCGACGTGGGGTAGCAGTGCGTCTTGCTGCGCCTTGTTCCAGCGGTGCACTTCGTCAACAAACAAGGTGGTGCGCTGGCCGTATAAATTGCGGCGTTCCTGGGCCACTTCGATAGCTTCGCGGATTTGGGCGACGCCGGAAAGCACGGCGTTGATGGTGATGAAGTAGCTTTCGGTAGAGTTGGAGATGACGCGGGCCAGGGTGGTTTTGCCAGTCCCTGGTGGGCCATAGAAGATAAGCGACGAGAGCTGGTCGGCCTGGATGGCGCGCCGCAGCAGGCGGCCCGGCCCAACAATGTGCGCCTGTCCGACGTACTCTTCCAGAGTGCGGGGCCGCATCCGGTTGGCGAGGGGCGACTCTTTTTCGATTTGGGATTGACGGCCGTGTGCGAATAAATCCATAACCTTTCACCTTTGCAGACAGCCAGATTATACCACGCGGACCCGCGGCCGGTGAGGAACCAGGAATACGGCCGTTTCACATAACCAGTTCACATAACTTACCTTTGGCCCATATCCAAACCGGTAAAAGCGAGTATAATAAAAAAGTCAATTTATCATTCAGGAGGTAGATTATGTCGCGCAAGTCGCAATTTAGTTTCATTCTTGGTCTGGCCTTACTCATGTTGGCCAGCATGACTTACAATGGCGCCTATGCTCAGGGAGAGCCAACACCTACCAACACGCCGCGTCCCACACCCACCAACATGGCTCCCGTTTCCGACGCCGAGCCTATCAGCAGGGGGTCTATCCGCGGCCTGGTCTACACAGATGCCAATGGCGATGGCAAATGTGTGAACACGGGGCTGGTCGGTGAGGCGCCCGCTGCCGGAGTCACGCTCGAATTTGTCAGTAGTGACGAGAAAACGATCATCACCCACGTCTCAGCCGAAAATGGCGGGTATGAATTGGCCGCCGCCGGGGAAAGCTACTGGCGCGTGACGGCGCAGCCGCCGGCCGGCTGGGTTGTGACCTCGCCAAACCCGCTGTATGTGCCCATCTACCCGGACACGCCGCTGGCCCTGGATGTGAATTTCTGTGTGCAAAAACTCACGGCCGTTCCCGCTCCTCTGCCCCTACCTGCCGTCCCCGGCACAACCACTTTGCTGCCGGAATCCGGCGCATCGGCTAATGCTAGTTCACTCTGGCTGGGGTTTAGTGGACTGGCGTTTGTCCTCGTGGGCCTTGGTTTGTACTGGCGCGAAAAACGGCCGTCTCTCAAATAAACCATCGGTTGGCCCTTGTTGAACGGGTCGTGAGCAAAACCAAACTGGCCGGTAGAATCGTTGTCTACTGGCCAGTTTTTCATTCTTGCCCATACAAAAAGAACACGCCGTGTTGCTTTGGTCAACACGGCGTGTTTTGTTTCATCAGGTTGAGACAACCAATCCTCAGCCTTATCCGCCAGGGCGGAACGGCGTTGGCGTAGCTGTGGGCGACGGCGTTATGCGCGGCGCGGGGGTCGGGGTATGCCGTGGACCGGCGTCAACCGGCGGCGCTAGCTGGCCGCCACTGTTTAAGCCTGTCACCGTCAACGGAATCGGCCCCAGGCGATTGTTGTTTTCAAACGGGCATTCATCCACCGTGTCGTCGGAATCCACCTGCGCCCACAATTGGTGCGTCCCGCCGCTGAAGGTGAACGGCGCGCTGAACGTCTGGCTGTGCCCGGCGCTCATCAAAACGCCCTGCACACCCCACTCAATCTCGCCCCGCTGATTGGGCGCCGGCTGCCGGTCTACGTAGAAGTCGAGGAAGAAGTTGTTGCCAAAGGCCACACCCACCGTGCCCTGGTTGCGGATGGTCACGTTCACCGTTGCCGGCTGGCCGCTGACCGGGTTAGCGGGAATCACCTGGAGGCCGGTTACCACCAGATCCACACCGGTCGGATCACCACAGACGCGGGGCGTGGGCGATGGCGTCGGCGTCGGGGTGGGCGGCTCAACAGGCGGCGGCGCCTGGACCACAAGCGGCAGGAAGAGGGCGATGACGCGCGTCCTGTCGGCGGCTGTGGCGGAAACGGCCGTATCCGTTTGCGACGTCACCGTCACCAGGGTCACGTCTTCAGCGCCCAAAGGCGCGCTGCCGGCAATGCTCACCGTCACCGTGACCTGACCGCTGGCTCCGGCCGCCAACGCCAGGGAAGCTGGGAAGACGGTCTGCCCCCAACTCTGGCTGGAAGACAGGCTCACGGTGTAGCTGTCGGCCTGGTCGCCGGTGTTGGTGACGGTGTGGACGTAGTGGAAGACGTCACCCGGCTGGCCAGAATCGGTGTAGTCTGGGACGATGGTCACAGCAGGCTGCGGCGGCGGACCGGCCACGGTAGTAGTATTAACGGCCGTCGCCGTAAACGCCGGACTGATCACCGAACTGGCCATGACCTGCATCACATCCACCTGGCTTTCCGTGCCTGTGGGCACCGTCAGCGTCACAAACACTGTCGCTTCCGCGCCGCTGGCCAGGTCGATGGGTCCGCTGGCCGTCACCGGCCATCCCTGGCCGCTGAACGGCGTGATGGCGAAACTGTCCGGTCCATTGCCATCGTTGCGCAGCGTGTGGGTGTAAACCACCGTGCTGCCGGCGACGGCCGTGCGCGCATTGTCGGGGAAGAGAGCCAGGGCGTGGGTCTGCGCGGCCCGCGTCGTGTCGGTCACGCTGTCGGCCACGGCGGCGTTGGTATTGGAGCGCGCGGTGACCGTGGTCAAATCCACCTGGCCAGGGGTCGCCGCCGGATCAACCGTGACGGACACCGTCACCTGGCTGCTGGCCCCAGCCACCAGAGACAACTGTACCGGGGCCACCACGGCCGTCCAGCCGCCGGCGGAAACGGCCGTAAGCACAAAGGTATCGGCCACGTCGCCGGTATTGGTGACGGTGTGGACGTACTGCACTGCTGCGCCGGGCGCGCCAACTGCCGTCTCATCCGCTTCGATGTTCACCCCCAGATTTGCCGGCGCGCCCGTCACCGTGGTTGTGTTCACCACAGACGCCGCAAAGACCGGGCTGATCGTCGACGTAGCCGTGATTGTCGTGACGTTGCTCAGGCCGGCCGCGCCCGGCGGCACGATCATCGTCATCGTGACGGTCCTTTGCGCGCCGGGAACCAGGGAAACGGCCGTGGGGAAGACGGCGGGCTGCCAGTTCGGCTGGCTGTCCCAGGTAATGGCGAACTGCTCGACGCCATCGCCATTGTTTACCAGGGTGTGGGTGTACACCACCGTCGCCCCCACACCTACCGTCGACGCGCGGTCCGGCGTGAACGTGAAGCTGTGGATTTGCGGCGTCCGCGTGGTGTCCGTCACCACGTCAAACACGGTCGGATCCGTATCTGAGGTCACAAACACCTCGGTCAAATCTTCCGCGCCGCCGATGGCTGTGGTGGAGATTGTCACCGAGACTGTGACCGGCGCGCTTTCACCCAAACCCAATCGCAGCTGCTCCGGCTCTACGCTAACCACCCAATTTCGACTGGACGTGACGGTTAACGAATAATCGTCGGGACCGCTGCCGGTATTGGTGACGATGTGCTGGTACTGCACCGTCTCGCCGGGATTGCCCAGGCCCTGTCGGTCTGGCTCAATGTCCACGCCCAGGTCGATGGGCACGCCGGTGACGTTGGTCGTTTCGGTGACGGCCGCCTGGTGAATGCTGCTGATGGTCGACGTAGCGGTAATGGTGGTCACGTTGCTCAGACCAGAAGCGCCTGCCGGCACGGTCAGGGTTACGGCCACCGTCGTTTGCTCGTCGGGATTGAGTGTGACCAGCGTGGGGGTGACCGCCAACGTCCACGCCGGATCGCTGATCCACAGGAGGGCGAAGGTGTCGATGCCGTCGCCGGTGTTGTGCAGAGTGTGGGTGTAAACGGCCGTCGTGCCCGGATCCACGGTGCTGCTGCGGTCGGGGAAGAAGGCCAGGCTGTGATTTTGCTTGACGCGGGTGGTATCGACGACCGTATCGGAAACGGCCGTATTCACGCCCGACGTAGCCGTGATGACCAGGCTATCCACACTGCCCGGCATCACCCCCGGCGGAATGCTGATGACGGCCGTCACCGTCACCCATTCGTCCGCGCCCAGGGTGATGGGGCCGGGCGTCAGGCTGTCCAGCCAGCCCTGCTGGCTGACGCCTTCCAGGCTGATCGTATCCGTCAGGTTGCCCAGGTTGGTCAGCCGATGCTCGTAGGTCACCAGCGTGCCGCGGTCGGCCGTGCGGCTTTCGTCCTGCTCCAGCAGGATGCCGGTTATGGCCGAAACGGTGGTGGTGTTGACGGCCGTGTCTTGCAGGCCGGTAGCGCGTCCGGTGGCGGTGACCACGGCCGTTTGTGTCAGGCCGCCGGTCCCGACCGGCACAACCACGCTCACGTCCACGGTCGTTTCGGCTTGCGGGGCCAGCGTTACCGAGATGGGCGTCACGCTGACCGGCCATTCCGGCCGCGAACTGGCAATTTCCAGATCGACGATCTCTGTGGTGTTGCTGTCGTTGCGCAGGGTGTGGGTGTAGGGCACGGTCACGCCATCCAGAACCGTGCTTTCATTGTCCGGCGTCAGGATCAGGGCGTTGGCTTCCAGGCCGACGGTGGTGGTGTCGGTGAGGGTATCGCTGGCGTCTGGATTGGTCGCCGACGCCGTCACTTCCACCTGATGCTGGGTGCCGCTGATGGTTCCGGCCGGAATTTGCACGCTGACGGTGAAGGTCATGATCTCGTTGGGAGCCATGATGCCGGTTTGGGCGGGCGTTAGAGTGACCAGCCAGGAAGTGGGCACGGCCGTATACGTCAGGGTAAAGTCGTCCAGACCATTGCCGGTATTTTGCAGGGTGTGGGTATAGACCACCGTCTCGCCCGGCAAGCCGCTGCCGGCGCGTGATGGCTCGATGTCTACGCCGGCCGTTTGGGTGACGGTGGTAGTGTCTTCGACGCTGGCGCTGAGGCCGGAATTGGAAACGGCCGTGATCGTGCTGACGTTCACCGAGCCGGGCTGCCCGCCGGTAATCGTCAGGCTGACCGAGACGGCGTCGCCGGCCGCCAGGTTGGTGATAGTGGTGGGCGTCAGCGCCGACGACCAGCCCGCCGCGCCCAAAGGCAGAATGCTCTCTGTCAGGGTCAGCGTATAGGTGTCGGTGAAGTCGCCGGTATTGGTGAGGGTGTGCCGGTAGGTAATGACGTCGCCGGCGTCGATGGTGGCCGACAGCGGTGTGGGCAGGAAAACAAACCCCGGTTTCTGAGTAAATTCGTCTGCGCCCAGGTCTACCTGCGGCCCTTGTAGGCGTGGCTCCAGGTCGAAATCCACGCCATCCACAATGCTAACGGCTGAAGTCCCTCTGTCTTTGGCCAATGAATCTGACCCGATGTGGGAGTAAATGTCCACAAAGTTCGGGTTGGCTTCAAAGGAATTGAACCCAATATTGAGCGTTCCTGGACCATCAAAGGGGATAGGAGACTGTCCAAAGTGCAAGTTGTAGTCCGTGGTGATGGCCGCCGTGCTGCTAATGTAAACTGCATCCCCCAGATTGGCCGCATTATCCACAAAGATGTGGTTTAGCAGCGTGGCCTGCGCCGCTTCCAGGTAAATCGCGCCGCCATTCCCCGTCTGGCTGGCAGTAAGCCCGGCGCGGGAGGCGCTGCGATTGGCTGCGTTGCTGCGGAACGTGTTGTTTTCCAACAGACCCTGACCGTGGGCCATGTAGATGGCGCCGCCTTCGCCAATGTCTGTGCCCGTTTGGGCGGGGTTGGCGTTGTCGAGGAATGCAGAGTTATGGACGACCAGATTGCCATCTTCATGATAGACGCCCGCGCCGAATAAACCGCGATTGCCCTGAACCCAGACGCCGCTGAGCGTCAGATTGCCGCCGGCGTTGTAGACGCCGCTGCCATACCCTCGCGTCGCGCCGTTGGCGCCGCTGGTCGGCGCCGATTGGCCGTTTTGGATGAAGAGACTGGACAGCGTCGCCGTTACGCCATCGGCTACGTAAATCACGCGGCGTTCATTTTGCCCATCCAACACCACGGCGTTGGTGATGGGGTACTGCGCTGTGGTCGTGAATTGGTCGGCCACGTTAAAGCCGCCAATGATGGAGATAGACTTGTCGATGAAGATGTTTTGAACCATCGGCTCCAGGCCAAGCGTGCGCGTCGTGTGGTGGGTGTAGTTGCCAACAGAAACCTTCACCACGTCGTCGGCCACGGCCTGATCGATGGCGTGCTGGATGGTAGCGCAGGGGCTGGCCAGGTCGGTACAGTTGGTGTTGTCCAGACCGTTGACGGCCACGTAGCGGGTTCCCGGCGCGGCCAGGATGGCGATGGTTCCCTGCGACGCGCCGAAGTTCAGGAAGTCGGCGGTGGAGCGGGCGACCACACCGGGATTGGCCACGTCGCCGGCCACGGCCGTTTCCAATATCGTCACCCGCAGCAGGGTAGTGAAAATTTCAGACGGCCGTAACGTAACCACGGTG
>Ga0209607_1000302_pt1 | contig 44920 bp, 42 predicted proteins | sample AD_UKC117_MetaG_FD_184413 | JGI IMG/M metagenome (GOLD analysis project Ga0209607, IMG submission 184413) | Active sludge microbial communities of municipal wastewater-treating anaerobic digesters from Hong Kong - AD_UKC117_MetaG (SPAdes)... | ecosystem: Engineered > Bioreactor > Anaerobic >... | reverse complement strand
GGGCGCAGCCATGCGCAAATTGGTGCAATTGGCGTTCGGTGTCCTTAAACATCAGCAACCCTATCAAGCAAATTGGACCCTCGCCCCTTGACCGCCAAGACGGTATCTACGGTGTGGGTTCCACAAGAATCCTCGAAGAACCCATAATTTTGCGTCCAATGCATAAATGGAATTCGCTTATTGGACCCAATCATCTATAATTCCCTCTAAATAATCCTCATCTTCACTGCAGGATTGAGTGGAGATGGTTACAATAGCAGTCGCGGATAGAAACCAGCCAACATGTCGGCGCGCATCGCCACGGTCAAACGTGACACCCTGGAAACCCGAATTCAGGTTCGGGTGAATCTGGATGGCGCGGGCCATGCTCAACTCGCCACCGGTCTACCTTTTCTCGATCACATGCTCGATCAAATCGCCCGTCATGGCCTGATTGATCTGGACATTGCAGCTCAGGGCGATCTGCACATCGACGCGCATCACACGGTCGAGGATATCGGCATCACCCTGGGTCAGGCGGTTAGGCAGGCGCTGGGCGACAAGCATGGCGTCCGCCGCTATGGCCACGCCTATGTTCCCCTGGATGAGGCGCTTTCCAGAGTTGTACTGGACTGCTCTGGTCGACCAGGTCTGGAATACGCGATCGAATTCCCTCGCGCCCGAATCGGCGATTTCGATGTCGATCTGTTCCGCGAATTCTTCCAGGGTTTCGTCAACCACGCCCTGATCACCCTGCACATCGACAATCTGCGTGGCCGCAACGCTCATCATATCGTCGAGACCATATTCAAAGCTTTTGGCCGCGCTCTGCGCATGGCGGTTGAATTTGATCCGCGCATGGTGGGTATTCCCTCCACCAAGGGCAGCCTCTAAGTCTCGGTCGATAGATCACTGTTAACCCCTGCATTCAGCACTCCTACGAGTCCTCCGCATGACTAGCATCGCGATCATCGATTACGGCATGGGTAACCTTCGCTCCGTCGCTAAAGCGCTTGAGCATGTCGCACCCCAGGCGCGGGTGCGGGTGACCCAGAATCGCCATGACATTTTAACCGCCGACCGGGTCGTGTTTCCCGGTCAGGGTTCAATCCGCGATTGTATGCGCGAGTTGGCGCACTGGGAACTGATCGATGTGGTTCGGGATGCCGCGCGCAGCAAACCGTTTCTGGGATTGTGCCTGGGACCACAGGCGCTGTTGGACTTTAGTGAGGAAAACGGTGGGGTTGAATGCCTGAAGGTTTTGCCGGGCCGGGTGGTCTGGTTTGGCGAGTTGTTTGATTCCGCCAGCGGTGAACGGCTGAAAGTCCCCCACATGGGCTGGAACCAGGTGCATCAAGTGCGTGATCATCTGTTGTGGGAAGGTATTCCTCAGGGCAGCCGCTTTTATTTCGTCCATAGTTACTACTTGCAACCCACTGACGAGGTGTTGACGGTGGGTCAGAGTCAATATGGTTTTAATTTCACGGTGGCGATTGCGCGAGACAATCTGTTCGCGGTGCAATTTCATCCGGAAAAGAGCGCCCAGGCAGGATTGCGTTTGCTTGCCAATTTCATTAACTGGAATCCCTGACCCTTGAAATCAAGATGTGCTGCTGGAAGAAGCCGTTATGTTGCTCATACCCGCGATTGACTTGAAAGATGGTAAATGTGTGCGGCTGCGCCAAGGCCGTATGGAGGACTCCACAATCTTTTCGGATGACCCGGTTGCTATGGCCGAGCGCTGGGTCAACGCCGGCGCGCGACGCTTACATCTGGTTGATCTGAATGGCGCATTCGCCGGCCAACCGGTCAATGCCCAGGTGATCGGCCAAATCGCTAAGGCTTTTCCTGATCTGCCGATTCAGGTAGGTGGCGGAATCCGCGATGAAGAAACAGTGGAAACCTATCTTGACGCAGGTGTCCAATTCGTCATTATCGGCACCAAAGCGGTTCAGGAACCGCATTTCATCAGTGATTTGTGCCTGGAGTACCCCGGCCACATCATTGTGGGACTCGACGCCAAGGATGGACGAGCCGCCATCAATGGCTGGTCGAAGCTGTCCAAGCATAATGTCATCGATCTGGCACAAATTTTTGAACGCGATGGCGTAGAAGCCATTATTTACACTGATATTGGCCGCGATGGCATGATGCAGGGCGTTAATGTCGAAGCCACAGTTCGTCTGGCCCAATCGATCGCCATCCCAGTCATTGCTTCTGGCGGCGTCAGTACCCTGGATGATGTGCGCGCGCTGTGCGCTGTAGAGAATGAGGGGGTTATAGGAGCGATCATTGGTCGGGCGCTGTACGATGGCGCCATCGATCTGGCCGAAGCTCAGCGCATGGCCGACGCGGAGGAGAGCGATTAAATGGGACTGGCGAAACGCATCATTCCCTGTCTGGATGTAGATCAGGGCCGCGTGGTTAAGGGCGTCAGATTCGTCGAGATTCGCGACGCCGGCGATCCCGTGGAAATCGCGCGTCGTTATGATCAGGAGGGTGCTGACGAAATCACCTTCCTGGACATCACCGCCAGTTCCGATGACCGCGAAACTATGGTGCATGTCGTCGAACAGGTGGCCAGCGAGGTCTTTATTCCGTTGACGGTCGGCGGCGGCATCCGCACCCTGGACGATGTGCGGCGCATGTTGAACGCCGGCGCTGACAAGGTGTCTATCAACACCGCCGCCATTCATCGTCCTGAATTCGTCCGCGAAGCCGCTGAGCGTTTCGGCAATCAGTGCATTGTCGTCGCCATCGATGCTAAATCAGTCCAACAAACCGGTGATCCGCCGCGTTGGGAAATTTTCACCCACGGTGGCCGTCGGCCTACCGGCATCAACGCCATCGCATGGGCGCAGCGCATGGCCGAATATGGGGCAGGCGAAATTTTGTTGACCAGCATGGATCGCGACGGTACCAAGAGCGGTTTTGACCTGGAATTGACCCGCGCCATCAGCGAAGCGGTGAGTATCCCGGTGATCGCTTCCGGTGGCGTCGGCACATTGGATCATCTGGCCGATGGCGTCCTGTTCGGCAAGGCCGATGCGGTGCTAGCCGCCAGCATCTTCCATTTTGCTGAGTACACGATTGAACAAGCCAAGCGCCACATGCAGGCGCGTGGGATTGAAGTGAGACTATAAATCTCCCCTCTCCGCTCGGGGAGAGGGGGTAAGGGAGAGGGATTTGTGACCAACAACTGGTTAAATCACATTAAATGGACAACAGACGGACTGGTTCCCGCCATCGCCCAGGACGCCGCTACGGGGCGGGTGTTAATGATGGCCTGGATGAACCGGGAAGCGTTGCAAAGTACGGCAGAATGTGGCGAGGCCGTGTACTGGTCCCGTTCGCGCCAGCAACTCTGGCACAAGGGGGAAACCTCTGGTCATACCCAAAAAATCAAACGCATCCGGTTGGACTGCGACGCAGACGTGTTGTTGCTGGATATCGAACAAATCGGTGGGGTCGCCTGTCATACTGGACGGCAGAGTTGTTTTTTCCAGGAGTTGCGCGATGGGCAATGGATCACGGTCGATCCGGTGCTTAAAGATCCGCGCGAGGTGTACGGTTCATGAGCGACGACATCTTGCGCGAGTTGGCGGCGACTCTGGAAGCGCGCAAACAAGCCGATCCCGAGAGTTCCTATGTGGCTAAGCTGTATGCCAAGGGCCTGGACGCCATTCTCAAAAAAGTCGGTGAAGAAGCCGCTGAAACCTTGCTCGCCGCCAAGAACGGCGATCCCGAACCCCTCGTGCGCGAAACCGCCGATTTATGGTTTCACACTCTGGTCATGCTAGCATATCAAGGTCTTGGTCCGGATGCTGTGTTGAATGAATTACAACGTCGCTTTGGCGTGTCCGGTCTCGCTGAAAAAGCCGCCCGCGCCACCCATTAAAATTTCGCCTTTTTCCCCGTTATTCAGAGGCCAATCCTTATGCATTTCAGTATCTGGGAACTCCTGCTCATCCTGGTCATCGTTCTGGTGCTCTTTGGCGGCAGTCGGCTGCGCAACCTCGGTTCCGACCTCGGCTCCGCGATTCGCGGCTTTCGCGACGCCATGAAGGAAGGCGGCAAACCGGAAACCCCGGAGCAAGAAGACCCCAGGAAACTTGAACAATCCACCGCCCAAAATTCAATGGGCGGTGACGCTACGGCGGGTTTACACGATCCGTTGGCCAAGGAACGCGACAAGGTTTAATTCCCAGGCTACTCAACGGTATGTTCGAAATCGGCTTTTGGGAGCTGGCGCTGATCGGCATTGTAGCGATGATTGTAGTGGGTCCGGAGCGCCTCCCTGGGCTGGCGCGCACTGCTGGCCTGTGGTTAGGCAAAGTCCGGCGCATGGTGGCCGATATCAAAGCGGAAGTGGACCGGGAACTGCACCTGGAAGAAATCAAGCAGTCGTTGCGCGAGCAGGGCCACCTGACCGAAGTCAATGATATTAAGAAAGATCTAACAAACCGGGTCAAAGAGATTCAAGAGGATCTGCAGGCCGAATTTGATGACCCTGGCCCCCCGCCAGGTTGGCGACCCGGCGCGGTTTCGGCGCCGCCACCGCCGGATTGGCAACCGCCTGCTTTGAGTTCCCCTTCTTTCAAAGGGCCGCCGCCATCTGACGAAATTCTCTCTTCGCCACCTCCCTTTGAAAAAGGGAAGCAGGGGGGATTGATCCTGGAAAAATCAGCGTCATCCGAATCTTCCACGCCGCCTGCTGCAAACTGAAACCGTGTCCGACACCGACCGCGAACAACCTTTTATCAGTCACTTGATCGAGTTACGCAGCCGTCTGCTGCGCATGGTGGGCGGCGTCTTGCTGGTGTTCGTGGTGATGTCGCCCTTCTCCAATCCGATCTACAGCGCGCTCGCCAGTCCTTTAACCCGACACATGCCGGCCCAAAGCAGCATGATTGCCATTGACGTACTGTCGCCGTTTCTGACGCCGCTCAAGTTCACCTTGATCCTAGCGGTGTTCGTCACTATGCCGTGGATTCTCTATCAGGTCTGGGCCTTTGTCGCGCCGGGCCTATATCAGCGTGAGAAACGCATGGCGATACCCGTCCTGCTGTCCAGCACCATCCTGTTTTATTGCGGCATGGCCTTCGCCTATTTCATCATCATGCCGATCTTCTTTGGTTTCATTACTACAACCGCTCCAGAGGGTGTAGCGGTCATGACGGACATTAACCGCTATCTCGATTTCGTCATGACGATCTTCTTTGCCTTTGGCGTAGCGTTCGAGGTGCCGGTCGCTACCGTCATCCTGTCGCTAGTGGGCATCCTGTCGCCTGAGGCGATGGCCGCCAAACGTCCTTACGTGATCGTCGGCGCTTTTGTTATCGGCATGTTGCTGACTCCGCCGGATGTCATCTCGCAGACCCTGCTGGCCGTGCCGATGTGGATGCTGTTTGAAATTGGCATCTTCATCTCCCGCCTGCTGTTGCGCCGCCGCCGCGAAGCCCAAGCCTCGGCATCGCCCGCTCAGGGGCAGTAATCTGATCAGTGCGCTGGATGGCGTTTTATGCAAACCGTGTACTTTCACCTTAGTCTGACCGCTGAGCAGATACGCAGTTATTATGAAGGCGTTGCGCGCCAGGTTGTCGTGCGGGCCAGCGACGGGCGACGGGTGCAATTCCCCGCGCAATGGTTACGGCGCTTCGTAACTCTGGAGGGCGTACATGGGCTGTTTGAAATGCGCTTTGGCGATGATCATAAATTGATTGATTTTCGACGAGTTGGGGATTAAGTGAACGGTAATCACCCTTGTGCGCGGCTCTTCCGCGACCCGGTGCATTTTCTGGCGCTCGGTTTTGGTTCTGGTTGCGCGCCAAAAGCGCCTGGCACCTTTGGCACGCTGGCGGCGATTCCGCTCTATCTGCTGATGCAGCCGCTGCCGCTGTGGGCCTATCTGCTCATCATCCTGGCGGGTTTTATGCTTGGCGTGTGGATTTGTGACCGGACGGCGCACGATCTGGGCGTCCATGACCATCCCGCCATTGTCTGGGATGAGGTGATCGGCTACTGGATTACTATGATTGCCGCGCCGCCAGGCTGGCTGTGGGTTGTCGCCGGATTTGTACTGTTCCGGCTGTTCGATATTGTCAAACCCTGGCCGATTCGGCGGGTTGATCGTGAGGTAGGCGGCGGTTTTGGCATCATGTTTGACGATGTGCTGGCCGCCGGCTATGCCTGGTTCATCTTGCAGGGCAGCGTTTATTTGCTGTCGTTGTAGCGTTCCACGCCGCGCCTAATCTCGGCCTTGGCTTCTTCCGCATCGGCCCAACCGTCCAGCCGCACCCACTTGCCGGTATCGAGATCTTTATAATGCTGGAAAAAATGAGCAATTTGATTGAGTTGAGCTTTCGACATCTGTTCAAAAGACTCGATATGGTCATAGAGGGCGCATTCTTGCTTGACCGGCACCGCCAGCAGTTTGGCGTCGCCACCGCCTTCATCGGTCATTTTTAATACCCCCAGTGGGCGGCAACGCACCACGCAACCGCTAACGACCGGCAGCGGTGCAACGACCATCACGTCCAGGGGATCGCCATCTTCGCCAAGGGTATGAGGAATGTAGCCGTAATTGCAGGGGTAATGCATGGCGGTATTCATGAAGCGATCCACAAACAGCGCGCCGGTCTCCTTGTCCACCTCATATTTGACCGGGTCGGAATGCGCCGGGATTTCGACGATGACATTGAATTCATCAGGAACTCGATGACCGGCGTCCACTCTGTCCAGAATCATGATTTTGTCCTTGTATGCTATGGTTAATAAGAGGGTGCTGATATTACCACGACTTCAGCCCCCCAGATATGCCTTGCGTACCTCGTCATTCGTCAGCAGGTTGGCCCCGGTATCGGCCAGCACGATCCGTCCGTTTTCCAGCACATAGCCGCGATCGGCCAGTTGCAAGGCGCGATGGGCGTTCTGCTCGACCAGGAAGATGGTGACGCCTTCTTCGCGGATTTCCTGAAGAATCTGGAAAATCTGGGCAATGATGATCGGCGCCAGTCCCAGCGAAGGTTCGTCAAGCAGCAGCAGACTGGGGCGGCCCATCAGACCCCGGCTGATGGCTAGCATTTGCTGTTCGCCGCCCGACAGGGTGCCGCCGCGCTGATGACGCCGTTCCTTGAGGCGGGGGAACAAAGTAAAGACCCGCTCCAGATCGATGTCCAATCGGGATTGATCGGCGAAGAAACCACCCATTTGCAGATTTTCCTGCACGGTCAGACCGGGGAAGATGCGCCGACCCTCTGGCACAATCGCCAGTCCACACTGCATGATGACATGCGTCGGTTCATGCGTGATGTCCTGTCCTTCAAAGAGGATGCTGCCTTTAGTGGCTTGCGGCGAACCGCAGATGGTCATCAACAGAGTACTCTTGCCTGCGCCGTTGGCGCCGATCAGGGTGACAATTTCGCCGGGATGGACTTCCAGCGACACACCCTTGAGCGCCTCGATCTGGCCGTAGAAGGTGTGGACCTGCTCCAGTTTCAACATCATGAGAGTATTCCTTGATCACTGATCGAATTTTGCCATACCCACCGGTACAGGGTGGGGCGACGCCCGATCAGGATACCGGCCAAACCGCTTCAAGTGCGTCAGCCAACAGCTATTCGCAATCACCTCTTCGCCGCGATCTGTGGCGGTGTGCAATTGCAGAGACTACAAATCACGGATGTGATTCTTAATTGTTACCGGTTACAACGCGAGCTATCCAGTGAGGCGATTATCAGATTTATCCAAGCCTTCACCCCCAACTTGGGACATCTCAATCGACAATTCCAACCGCCTGTCAATGCGTAAGCTCTACTTAAAATCGATAACTCGCTTGCAATCCAAGCAGATGCCCCGAACTTTCGTAGTCAACGCGCAACGTATCCGTGGCCAGTCCCGGCGCGGTCGACAGTAAATCAATGGTGTTGTCCGTGCTGGAATCTTTAAATACCAGATACATATAGCTAAAATCCACGGACAGTTGTGAGTTCGGATGATAACTCAAACCGAACGCGAAGGCATTGCGATCAGAATCGGGAATGCGCGGAGTGCGAAATTCTGCTGATGGCACCGGGGTCTGGTCATATTGGTAACCAGCGCGGAAGGTCCACTCCGGATTGTAGTCATAGCTGACGCCAACGTTGAAGGCCCAGCTGTCTTCCCAGTGCTCCTCGGTCAAACTCTGCGCACCGTCCACGAAGTCAATTTTCAATTCCTTGAACAGACTCCAGTTGGTCCAGCGCACGCCGCCCATCACCGCCCATTGATCATTAATCCGTCGGTAGGCGTTCAACCCCACCCAGTCCGGCAGGGTCACCTTAGCCTTGGCGCCAACTTCGCCATTCCGGTCAGAGATAAAGTTGGTGATTGTACGGTCGCCCTCCACCGAATGCTTGATCCGTGAACGGTAACTAATGCCGAATCGGGTATTGGAGTCAAGTTCATAAGTCGCGCCGAGGTTGTAGCCAAAGCCCCAGCCATCGGCTTCGACCTTGGCGTAGCCATCGCTGTTCGGCGCTAATGGATTGAACAACGCCTGACTCAGCGTAGCATCGGCGTACTGTGCGCTGATCCCGCCGCCAATCGATAACTGGTCGTTGATGCGGTAGGCGATGGAAGGATTGATATCCATGGTCAGCAATTCCGAATCCACCGCGTGATAACGGCCCACCCAGTTCCGGCTATAGCTGGTGCTCACAGCAAACGGCGTAGTCATGCTTAATCCAAAGCGCATCCGGTCGTTGATGTCCATGATGTAGTAACCGTTGGGCGCCACATTATCGGTACCGCCGTCATCGTAGGCGAGTCCCGAGGTCGGCAAGGTCACGAACACCGGTATGACCGTGCCGGGTGGCCGGGTTAACAGCTCCCCCAGATTGGCCGGCAAGCGAAGGGTGGAACCTGCATTACTCACATCGATGATGATGCCGATAAAGGTCATCCCGGCTTGCGCCTGAGCACCTTTGCTCAGCATCATGTCAGCGGGATTGAAGTAGGCGGCGGAAGCATCGTCATTCGGTAAGCTGCCTCCGGCAAAGGCCCGGCCCAGACCGGTCACGCTCTGCTCGGTGATTTGCAGACCGGAGGCATGGACCGGGCTGATCGTCGCAAGGACTCCAGCGAAACCGAGGAAGGACAGTAAGTAACGTTGGTATTGACTCATCGTTATTTTACCCATGGTGGTTATTTATCCCTATTGAAGATAGCGAATAATTTCCAAAAATCCCCCTAATTTCCCTTTTTTAAAGGGGAAAATGGGCGGTTACCCGGTCAAAAAGCGTTGAAGGGCTTCCACGTCAAAAGGCCAGTCCAGTTCTTCGCCGGTTTCCTGTCGCTGCAAGACCGGAATGCGCGCGCCATACTGTTCCAAGAGTTCAGCGTCGTCGGCAATTTCTACTGCGCTGACGGCAATACTTTTTTGTCCCTGGATTAAACTTTCTGCCTGTTCGCATAGATGGCAGCCACTGGTTACGTACAAGACAAAAAAGCGGTTCACGAATGGATTCTCCAGTTCATTCTGCGCCGATCAGCGCCGAACCGACTATTATTTGCATTAACAGACATCGTATTGTCCTTGCGCATGGAAACCGGACAAATTCAGGAGCAATTCCTTGTTTCCGCTCCTGAAACCTGAAACCTGAAACCTGAAACCTGATGCCTGGAACCTCTATATCCCACCCCTTTGGAATTTTTATGGCCAGATTGCTGCACGAACTTATTCTCGAACAGGCGGAGCGCCGCACTGACGCCACGGCCATCATTCACCGGCAAACAGCTTTGGATTATGCAAGTTTAGCTGATTTGATCCGGACAACCGGTCGTGGCTTGTTGGCGCTGGGGCTGAACCGGGCGGAACGGGTCGCCGTTTATTTGCCCAAGCGCCTGGAAGCGGTGGCCGCCCTGTTTGGCGCGACGCTGGCGGGTGGGGTATTTGTACCGGTCAATCCGTTGCTGAAGCCCGAACAAGTGGCCTACATTCTGCGCGATTGCAACGTCCACATCCTGGTCACCGCCCGCGACCGGGCCGAATCACTAGCCCCGTTACTGGTTGATTGTCCGGACCTGCACAGCCTGGTGCTGGTCGATGAAGCTTCTCTGTCGACGCCGCATGCGCATCATTTACAGGTTCTGGGCTGGCCGGCGCTGCTCGCAGCGGACGATGGCCGTTCGCCCGCTCCGGCCATTGATATCGACATGGCGGCGATTCTCTACACCTCCGGGAGCACCGGCAAACCCAAAGGCGTCGTGCTATCTCATCGCAATATGTTGGCCGGCGCTTACAGCGTGGCGGAATACCTGGGCAACCATGCCGATGACCGGTTGCTGGCGGTGCTGCCCTTTAGTTTCGATTATGGCCTGAGTCAGTTAACCACCGCTTTCGTAGCCGGGGCGCGGGCGGTGTTAATGGATTATCTGTTGCCCCGCGACGTGGTGAGTACGGTCGCCCGCGAGGGAATTACTGGCCTGGCGGCAGTGCCGCCGATGTGGGTGCAACTTGCTCAACTGGAATGGCCGCAAGCAACTGTGGACAACCTGCGCTATATCACCAATTCCGGCGGCGCCATGCCGCGCGCCACGCTGGACGCCTTGCGCCGTTCCCTGCCGAAAACCGCGCCGTTCCTGATGTACGGATTAACCGAGGCGTTTCGTTCGACTTACCTGCCGCCGGCTGAAATTGACCGCCGGCCCGATTCGATGGGCAAGGCCATTCCCAACGCGGAAATTCTGGTGGTGCGCGAAGATGGAACGCCCTGCGCGCCGGGGGAACCGGGGGAACTGGTGCATCGCGGAGCGCTGGTCGGACTGGGGTATTGGAATGATCCAGCTAAAACCGCGGAGCGCTATCGTCCAGCGCCGGGGCAGAATCCGGGGTTACCGATCCCCGAACTTGCTGTTTGGTCGGGTGACACGGTGCGAATGGACAAGGAGGGTTTCCTGTACTTTATCGGTCGTAAGGATGACATGATCAAAACTTCCGGTTACCGGGTCAGTCCCACCGAAGTCGAGGAAGTCATTTATGGCAGTGGCCAGGCTGCCGAGGCGGCGGCGCTGGGCATTCCGCATCCGGCGCTGGGCCAGGCGGTGGTGGCGGTGATCAAGCCGCTGCGCGAAGATTTCAACGCGAGCGAATTAATCGCCCATTGCAAGCAGCATCTGCCTAACTTTATGGTACCGTTGCAAGTTATTGCCTATTCCAGCGACCTGCCGCGCAATCCGAATGGCAAGATCGACCGCAAAAGGCTAGTTGAGGCATTAAGCGGTCTGTTTGAAAGCTGAGAGTGAAGGTGTGTGAAGCGCGATGTCCGAGTCCAAATTCAGCCTGCCGGGGAGGGTAACGACTGAAATTGGCCAGTCCTGTGAAGCGGGATGAAACGATGAAGGAACGTCGTTAGTTGTTGAACCGTGATCTCGGTGACATAGCCGCCATCCTGCATTAGCACCTGTTCATAGGGCAATCCTCGCACTCCAAACGTCTGCTCGATAGACACAATCAGCTGCATCAAGTCTACCGACTCGAAATTCAGGTCTTCGATGAGCCGGGTTTCCGCGCCAATCGGTTCCAGAATATCCATATCCCACCCTTGAATCATGTTGTTTAGCAGCAAAGTGAGCTGTTCCTGGATATTTTTTGCAGTGATGGCGTTGATGATGGTCATAGTCTTTGTTAAGCCGAGGTTGGATGTGGATGGATAGCAACGGATTTTGCCATGAGTTGTTGCCTCTCCAAAGAGCCGTTATGGCTGATTTGTGCCGATAAGCCACAAATTGCTATGATGGATTCGCTTTTTACTTTATCCAAGCATCAGCAACTTTCATTCCGATTATTGACTCTCATACGATGTCCCTGGTTTCGAAATGGCGGCTGATCGTTTCAGGATTCGGTCACCCGGCACTGATTTTGCAATTATCCCCTGAAATTCACGACGATGCCCGTGCTGTCGACAGCGCCGGCTTTCATGAGGTATGAGATATGACACAGTGGCAACCCACGGTCAAAAAACTGGAGCCTGACCCAGCGCCTGTTCAGGACGAGCGCGAGCGTTTGCGCAAAGGCCGTGTGCTGTTTCGCGAGGGACGTCGGGATGAAGCCCGCATGGAATTCGAGGCGCTGTTAGCCAGTAATCCCAAATCGGCTAATGCATGTCTTGCTCTCGGCATGGTGCTGCGGCGTCAGGATCGCACCGAAGAGGCGCTGGCCCGCTTCACCCAGGCCCGGACTTTGGACCCCTTGCTCGCGAAAGCTTATGTGCTGGAAGGACAAGCGTTGGTTGAACTGGATCAATTTGAACCGGCCATCCTGGCCTTTCAGAACGCGCTGAATCTCGATCCGAAATTGGTGAAAGCCATGACCGGACTGGGCCAGGCGCTGCTGCGTCAGCAGCGTTATGACGAAGCCATGACTCAGTTACGGGAAGCGCTGCGCTACGATCCGCGCAAGGTGCAGCCGCGCTTGTTGATTGCGGAAATCCATCGCCAGCAAGGTCAGCCGGAAGCCGCCATTGCCGAATTGCGGTTGGCGCTGGGCATCGAGCCGGATCATATTCGCGCCGCCATTTTATTGGCGCGTCTGCTGATCGCCCGGAATGAACGCGATCCGGCTGAACAGGTTTTGCTGGAAGTGTTTGAGCGCTTGCCGGATAACGGTTCAGCGTTGGCGCAACTCGGACGGGCCGCGTTGGAGCTGAAGCTTTATCCCGTTGCCGAGGAGGCGCTGCGTGAGGCGTTGCGTCTCGATCCTGGACGGACCTCGCTCCGCTTGCGACTGGTGGAAGCCTTGTTGGCAGGCGGAAAGCTGGAGGAGGCCGAGCAGCAGGCCCGCGAATTGCCGCAGAAGAGCCAGATCGCGCCATTGGTGCATAAGCTACTAGGCGACATCCATTATCGGCGTCAACAATTTCAGTTGGCGGTCGAGGAATACCGCGCCACCGTTTTGCATTTGCCTGACCATGAGCAATTGTTGGGTGATCTGGAACGTGAGCTGGCGGCCAGTGAGGGCGATTGGGAAGATCTGGCCGGGGAACTGCAACCTTCGGTGACGAACCGGGTTGCCGATGAAACCCGCCGTCTGCGCCAAAACCGCCGTAACCGCAATCGCCGCGCATGAATCATCTGATTTATATCGTCATGGATAGCTGTCGTTATGACAGCTGCCAAGCAGCGAATACGCCAAACATTGACCGGCTCGGTCCGATTGAGCAGCGTTATAGTTATGCATCCTGGACCTCGCCTTCGCACTACGCAATGTTGATGGGCATGGTTCCACACACCAGTCCGCAAGGGGTTTTCGCCTCGGAAGTTTACAAAGGCGAATTCAAGCGCTGGGTGGATCGGTTGGCGATTCCCGGTTTGTCATTCAAGACCTTCGTTCCAGAGCTGTCTTTGCCCAAGGTGCTGAAAAACCACGGCTACCGGACAATAGCCAGGATGTCCCTGCCGGTCTTGAATCCCTATACCCTGCTTAGCCGCGATTTCGATGATTATCGGTTGATGGACCACCATAATGATTTCGCTGGCATGGTGCGGGAAATCGTTTTTCCGAACGATCAACCGCATTGTTATTTTCTCAATCTGGGCGAGACGCATTATCCTTACATGCTGACCGGAGACGATCTGCCGCACGTCTCCGGGGTGCATGGAGTACTCAAGGATTTGGCCAGCGATGCGCCCCGCGCATCCTCCGTTCAAGACTTCTTTCCCGCCGAGGAGATGCAGCGCTTGCACGGCCAGCAGGTCAAGTGCGTCGAGTATATCGACGGATTGCTCGGCGAGCTGTACGCCAAATGCCCGGCGAATACCTGGTTCATCGTCACCGCCGATCATGGCGAACTATTTGGCGAAGCGGGTTACTTTGGCCACGGGCCAATCATGCACGAAAAATGCTTTGAAGTGCCCTTTGTTGAAGGATTGCGCCCGTGACGGCGGCGAATCCAGTGCGTGGCGAACCCGTGTTTATTCTGGCGCCGCCCCGGTCTTTTACTTCGCTGGTTAGCACGATGCTCGGCCAGCATTCCCGGATGTATGGATTCCCCGAACTGAACCTGTTCATGGCGGAAACACTGGATGAGTTCTGGCGTGGTGCCGATAACGATGGCGGGCGCAAATCGACCTTTTGGCCGGTGATGCGCCATGGCTTGTTGCGAACGGTGGCGCAGCTTTACGCGGGTGAACAGACCATCGACGGGGTTGCATTGGCCTACCGCTGGATTCGTGTGCGCGCCCGGCGCAGCACCGGCGAAGTCTTTCAGGAATTGCTGGCAAAAATTGATCCGCTGATTGCGGTCGAGAAGAGTCCGGGCTATCTCCGTCGGCGGCTTTATCTGGATCGATTGCTGGAGGCGGTGCCCCAGGCGCGGTTCATCCATCTGCTGCGTCATCCGCGTGGGCAATGCGAATCAGTGCTCAAGGCGCGGGGCGGTAAGTTGATGCTGATGATGCTCAATGCGATTGATCAGTCGGGTGATATGGCGGTGATTGAGCCACAAATTTTATGGCATGACGCTAACACGTTGATCATGGAATTCCTGAATGATCTGCCTCGGGAGCAGTGGCTGCAAGTGCAGGGCGAGCGGGTTTTGGCCGATCCAGATACGGAACTGGCCCGAATCTGTCAATGGTTGGGGTTGCCTTGTGGCCCACGTGAACTGGCGGCGATGAAGGCGCCGGAACAGTCGCCCTATGCCCATGTCGGTCCGATCAATGCCCGCTTGGGTAATGACATCAATTTTCTCCTGGAGCCGCGCCTGCGCCCGGCGCAACTTGACAGTTATGATCTTGCCGAGCCGCTGCCATGGCGACCGAATGGCGAGGCATTGCACCCAGCAGTCGTCGAGTTAGCGCGAGAATTCGGTTACTCGTAATTTTAAGAACCCTTCCCGAGAGAAATTTATATGAATAACGATGACGGTATAGCCAAGCGGCGCGCTCGTCTGCAAGCGCTGCGGGGGCGATATGAACACCCATCTCCGTCGCATGGCGCGACGCCTGCGACGCCGGTGACGCCGACAATGCCCGATCCAGTGACGCCGGCTCAGGGTGGACGCCGTGGTCGAGGTGGGCGGGGCGGTCGCCAGGGACCAGCGGGGCCGGGACCGCGCGGCGAACGACAGGGTGGTGGTTTGTTGCAGCGATTCACGCAATTTTTGGCGGAAACGCCGCCAGGGGATGTGCTCATTCCTGGAACTTCCATTGGGGAGCAACGACTCCAGCAGGCGATGCGGTTACTAGAACAGCGCAGCCGGAATGCTCAGGGCAGCGCCAATGAGCGCATTCAGCGTCTGCTCAAGTTTTTGAAGCAGGATATTCCCGGCGAACCGATGGCGAGCGGGGTCAACCTTTGGCGTTTGCAACAAATACTGGAGCGGGTGAGTCGCTTGCCTGAGACCGGGGCGTCTTCTGCCGTATTGCCCGCTTCCCCCTCCGCCAGAGCGCACAGGGATCGAGTCATTGAAGCAAACAGGGAAGCAACCCTGCCTCCTCGTGAAGCGGTGCATCATAGAGATACCGAGGGCGCTGGGGAAGTCGCCGCGCTTGAGGCGGATCTCCTGCGATTACAGGCTGTCGCCCAGGATTTGCAAGCGCGTTTGGACCAAGCCCGGCAACAGGTCAAAACGCCCTCCGAGGTTAAACCCGCGCCGAATGTCGAGTCGCCGGTGGATCGCCTGCCAGAATCCAATGCCTTACCACGAACCGGCGGCGATGATTGGTTTCTGGAATTTCTGGAGTAACTCATGCTATGAGCGATGAGGATGAAGTCAAACAGCGTCTTGGCCGGTTGCGGCAACAGCGCCAAGCGCGCGCTGGGCAAAATCTCCCCGCACACCCCTTTGCCAAAGGGGAGAATCCGGAACCGACCGCACAGCGCGGTCGCCCCGGTTTACGCGCCTTGATGATGGCGGCCAGTAGCGCGCCCGCATTAGCGGTTGCAGCCCAAGCCAAAGGCGGGCGTGTACCGGGTGGACTAGCCGCTTTAGCCTCCTTGCTGAAAAATCCGGATATTCGTCATGCTCTGCTGCAATGGTTGCAGAACCAGGAAAGTGGCGCGGGGCGACCGTCCGGCGGCGAAAACGCCTGGGGACTGGAATTTGGCGTCGAAGCCATGCCGCGCGCCGAGGAACTGACAACCTCCAGCACCCTGGAGGAAATCAGCCGCTATTACCAGCAACTGGAAAATCGGGTGGACTGGTTGGAAGCGGCGCTGGAGGAGACCCTGCTGGAAATGGAACGGGTCAGCCGGTTCAAGCTGGCGGCCAGTGAAACCGGTGAATCGCCAGAACCACTGACGCCGCCGGTTGACCCGGCGATATGAACCGTGTGATGGCGGCGAACGACCCTTTCACGCTCTTCGTTTTAAATCCTGCCGGTTTGAACGATCCTGCCCTGGCGATCGCTGGTTGTCGCACAGGCGCGGTTGGGGTATTCAATGCCGAAGTCGGCGTGAATCCGTCCGAACTGGCGACGGCGCTGAAACGGTTGGCGACCCTGCACACCCCTTTTGGCCTGAAATGGGGCGGCAGCGAAACGCCAACGGCGTTGGATGCTGACCGTTTGGTCAGACCGGCTTGGCTGATTCTGGATGCTGAGCGCAATATTCATTTACTGCCTACCGTTCAGGCTTTCCGCGCCAGCGGTGGACGAGTGTTGTTGGAACTCTCCTTCTGGCGCGATGCATTCACTGATCTAGAATCGCAGATTGACGGCTGGTGGGTGAAGGGTCACGAAGCCGGTGGCGCAGTCGGTGAGGAAAGCAGCTTTGTGCTCCTGCAACGGTTGCTGGAGCGAACCCTATCGCCCGTTTACGTCCGGGGTGGCATCGGTCTGCATACCGCCGCTGCCTGTCAGATTGGCGGCGCTGCCGGGGTAGTGTTGGAGCACGCCTTGCTGTTGTTGCGGGAATCGCCGGTCGCTGACGCCTTGCGTCCCTGGTTGCGGGGACTGGACGGCACGGAAACCGTATTGTTGGGTCACGAGGAAACCGGGCGTTATGTCCGGGTGCTGGAACGGCCAGGGTTTGCGCCGGTGACCACGCTACGCCAGCGGTTGCAGGATGATCGAGAGAATTCTCCTGCAACGATCCTGGATGGATTGACCGGTTGGCGCGATCCACGGGCGCACGACATTTTACCTCTCGGTCAGGAGATCGCGTTCGCCGCGTCTTGGGCCGAGCGTTATGGAACGGTCGCCAGCGTCATTCGTGCGATTCGGCGAGCGCTGGCCAAACAGTCGCATCAAGCGCAAAAAGATGCCGCGTTGGCGGAAAATTCCCTATTGGCGCGTGTTCATGCGACCCGTTTTCCCATCGTGCAGGGGGCCATGACCCGGGTCAGCGACTGCGCTGAATTTGCTAAGGCCGTTGCAGCAGCCGGCGCATTACCGATGATCGCCCTGGCGATGCTAAAAGGCGACCGTTCCCGCGAGCTGCTAGCGGAAACCGCACGCTGTCTGAACGGGCAATCCTGGGGCGTAGGGATTCTCGGTTTTGTCCCGGCGGCCTTGCGCGAGGAGCAATTGGCGGCGATTCGGGCCGTCCGGCCGCCTTTCGCCTACATCGCCGGCGGTCGCCCGGAACAGGCGCGGCAACTGGAAGCCGACGGCATTCCAACCTATCTGCATGTGCCTACGCCGACCTTGTTGCGACTCTTTCTGGAGCAGGGCGCGCGCCGCTTCATCTTCGAGGGCCGGGAATGCGGCGGCCATATCGGGCCACTGAGCAGCTTCGTGTTGTGGGAGTCGATGATCGAGGCGCTGCTGGCTTGGGGAGATGAACATGTTGATGGTTTGACCGGAGTAGCGGTGTTGTTCGCTGGCGGCATTCATGACGCCCGCTCAGCGGCGATGGCCGCGACATTGGCCGCGCCGTTGACCCAGCGGGGCGCGTGCATCGGCATACTGATGGGCACGGCCTACATTTTGACCGAGGAAGCGGTGCGCTGCGGGGCGATCCAGCCTGACTTTCAGCAAGTCGCGCTGGACTGTGCAACAACCGCCACCTTAACCACCGGTCCCGGCCACGCCAGTCGCTGCGCAATCACGCCTTTCGTCGCCACATTTCACCAAACCCGTCGGCAGCTACAAGCCCAAGGCGAACCGGCGCGGACGGTGCGCGATCGGTTAGATGATCTCACTCTGGGCCGACTGCGCGTCGCCACCAAGGGCCTGCTGCGTTCGGAGCCAACCGGGGAATTGCGACGGATTGATCCTGATGAACAGCGAACGCAGGGCATGTATATGATTGGCCAGGTGGCGGCCTTGCATGACCGGCCATTGACGCTGGACGAATTGCACCGCAACGTCACAGCGGATGCGCTGGACTGGTTGGCGCGCCATCAACCGCAAGTCCATAAACAATCTGAATTCAATGCCCATCCGGCGGATGTCGCCATTATCGGCGTTGGCGTCTGGTTGCCCGGTGCGACCGATGCGCAGGAGTACTGGCGAAACCTGGTTCAGGGCGCGAATTGTCTTACCGAAGTTCCCTCGGAACGCTGGGACTGGCGGTTGTACTACGATCCTGACCCAGCAACCCGCGACCGGATTTACTCGAAATGGGGCGGCTTCATTACTGAGCAGCCGTTTGATCCCACCCGTTACGGACTGCCGCCGGTCGCTCTGAAGTCGGTCGATGCCTTGCAATTGTTGACGCTGGAAACGGTGCGGCAAGCGCTGGAGGATGCCGGTATCGATCTGGCGCAGACCGACCGCGAGCGAATCGCGGTGGTGCTGGGAACCAGCGGCGGCATGGGCGAATTGGGGTTAGCCTACGCGACGCGCGCTGATTTGCTGCGCATGACCGGACGCGCGGACGAGGACACGCTGGCCAGGCTGCCGGAATGGACCGAAGATTCTTTTGCCGGATTATTGCCGAACGTAGCGGCGGGCCGGGTCAGCAATCGTTTTGACTTTGGCGGCGTCAACTGCGCAGTAGACGCCGCCTGTGCGTCATCGCTGGCCGCGATTTACCAAGCCGTCAACGAGTTGCGATTGGGTCACAGCGATCTAGCGATTGCTGGCGGCGCGGATACCATGCAATCGCCGTTCATGTATCTCTGTTTCTCCAAGACCCAGGCGTTGTCACCGAAAGGCCGACCCCGCACCTTCGACGAACAAGCGGATGGCATCGCTATTGCGGAGGGGGTTGCGGCAGTCGTATTGAAACGGTTGGCGGACGCTGAGCGGGATGGCGACCGGATTTACGCAGTGATTAAAGGCGTCGCCGGTTCCAGCGACGGTCGCGCCAAGGGGTTGACTGCTCCTCGCCCCGCCGGGCAGTTGCGAGCTTTGCGCCGCGCTTATCAGGAAGCCGGTTACTCGCCGGTGACCGTTGGATTGTGGGAAGCGCATGGCACCGGCACCGTGGCCGGCGATCGGGCGGAACTGGAGACGGTGACGACGCTGCTGGACGAGAGCAGCGCATCACCAGCCAGCGGCGCGATCGGTTCCGCTAAGACATTGATCGGCCATACCAAGGCGGCGGCAGGCGCAGCCGGGCTGATCAAAGCGGCGCTGGCGTTGCATTATCGGGTGCTGCCGCCGCATCGCGGGGTAGATCGACCGCTCCCCCCATTGCGCGATCCGGCCAGTCCCTTGTTTATCAATCCCGAAGCGCGACCCTGGTTGCGTGAACGGGATTATCCGCGTAGAGCGAGCGTTAGCGCGTTTGGGTTTGGCGGGGCTAATTTCCACGCGACGCTAGAAGAATATGACGAGAAGCGAGCGCCTGAATCCTCTGCGCTTGACTGGCCGGTTGAGTTGTTTGTCTGGCGAGCGTCAGACCACGCTGGATTAATCGCTGAACTGGAACGGTTGCAGGTCGCCTTGCAAGCGAGCGCGCAACCACGTCTGGCGGAACTAGCGGCGGCGCTGGCGCAGGCATTACCAGATCAGGGATTGACGCTGGCGATTGTTGCAGGATCGTTGGCAGAATTGGCGCAACAGACGGCAAGCGCATTGAGGCAGTTGCGCGGGTTGCCGCTCTCGCTGACCGGCAGCGAGGTAAGCGTCCACCTCCCTCCTTTGAAAAAGGGGGGCCGGGGGGGATTGCGCACGGACGACGGGGCCAAAATCCCCCCTAACCCCCCTTTGCCAAAGGGGGGGACTGAATGGTTACGCGGTGAGCAGCATCAAGCTGAAGGCATTTATTTGCCGCATCCCTGGCCGGCTGACGGAGATTTTCCCCGGTTAGCGGTGCTGTTTCCGGGGCAGGGCAGCCAGTACCCCGACATGTTGCGCGAGTTGGCGGTCGCGTTGCCACAACTGGCGGCGATTTTGGAACAGGCGAATACGGTTCTGGCGGACGTGCTTGGCCAGGAACTAAGCGCTTGCATTTACCCGCCTCGCCGCTTTACGCCGGAAACCGATCAGGAAGCGCGTCGTCAGTTGACCTGTACCAACATTGCCCAGCCAGCGCTGGGCGCAGTTGAAGCCGGGCTATGGGCCTGGTTGCAAACCTTGAATTTACAGCCAGAATTCGCGGCAGGCCATAGCTACGGCGAATATGTGGCGTTGCATGCGGCGGACGTTCTCGACCTGGAGACCCTGATGCGCGTGTCCGAGGCGCGTGGACGATTCATCGTTGAGGCGGCTACCGGAGGTGAACTGGGAACGATGCTGGCGGCGCGCGCCGATGCGGAATCCGTAAAAGCGGCGTTGCGCGGCGTCGAAGGCATCACCCTGGCTAACTACAACGCACCCCAACAACTGGTGCTATCCGGCTCTACTGCGGCGATTGAACAGGCCCGTCAGGCTTTATCAACGCACGGTATCTCCGCCGCGCCCTTGCCGGTCGCCGCCGCGTTTCATTCTCCCATCGTCGAACCAGCCCGGGCGCAACTAGCGGAGTTTATAGCCGGTTTGCCGTTACGGTCGCCGACGTTCACGGTCTATGGTAATTTCACCGCCGACCCTTATCCGCAGGAACCAGCGGCGATTCGTGACCGGCTGGCGGCGCATCTGGCGGAACCAGTCAATTTCACCGGCGAGATCGAGGCCATGTACGCCGCCGGTGCGCGCGTGTTCCTGGAAGTCGGCCCGCGTAATGTGCTAACCCGTCTGACCCAGCAAATTCTGCACGGACAACTGCATCTAGCGGTGGCGGTCGATGATCACGGCGGCGGCCTGAACGGATTGTTGCAGGCGTTGGCGGCGTTACTCGCTCATGGCGTTCAACTCGATGTGGCCGCGCTGTTTGCGGGTCGGATTGCCGATCAGTCGCCATCGCCATTGGATCAGTTATTGGAACGCGCCAAACCCGCGCCATTGTCGTCCCATGTCTGGTGGCTGAGCGGAACCGGCGTCCGGCGGCAGGGAGAATCTTATGCGCTGGGCGTCAAGCCGCCACTCACTGCATCGGTTGGCGCCTTGTCCAAAATCTCCCCTAACCCCCCTTTTTCAAAGGGGGGAACGGAACAAGCGCCTTCCCCTCTCGTGGGGGAGGGTTGGAGTGGGGGGGAAGTTATCTCATCGACGGAGAATCATGTCATGAACGATCCATCATCCGGCCCGCCGCTGGCGACCGGTTCCGCCCCAGGGTGGGCGGTCGATCAGGCGCTAGCCGGTTATCAGGAAACCATGCGCCAGTTTTTGCGCTTGCAGGAACAAGTAATGCTGGCCTATTTCGCCGCAAGCCGGGAGGAAAGCGGCGCTGAATCCGCAGCGCTTCAACCGCTAATGCCAGCGCGCGAAATTCTCTCCACCCCTTTGTCAAAAGGGGGAGAAATCCATCTCTCTCCTCCTGTGATGCCGGCGCACGAAATCCCCCCCGTCCCCCCTTTGTCAAAGGGAGGGGAAGAAGGAATTACGCCGCCTGCCTCGGCCCAATCAGAAGAGAAACTTCCTGACCTCAAAAACCGCTTGCTGACCATTGCCAGCGAGCGCACCGGTTACCCGCCGGAGATGTTGGGCCTGGATCAGGACATCGAAGCGGACTTGGGCATTGATTCGATCAAACGGGTGGAAATTCTCGGCCTGTTCCGCCGGTCGCTGCCGGAGGCTGTTTCACAAAAACTTCAGCCACATATGGAAGCGATCGCCACGCTGCCAACGTTCCAGCAGATTCTGGACGCAGTGACCGCCCGATTGGCGACTGAGACATCCATAAAGACGCTGGAGGAGAATGCGCGCCCTTTTGAATTAACCGGGACAGACAGTCTTCCGTGCGCCCCGCTGTCCCGGTTTATTGTTAAGGCGCATCCACAATCGTTGACCGTTCCGCCGTCGGCGCTGGAACCAGGTGTATACCTGATTACCTCTGACAAATTGGGCGTGGCCGATGCCTTGAGCGGGAAATTGCGTCAGGCCGGCGTACAGCCCTTGTTGATTCCCGAGGAGCTGCTGGAGGACACTGAGCGGCTGAGTCATTGGCTTCAGACGCAATCGCGCAGTTTGACGATCCGGGCCGTTATTCACCTGCTACCCCTGGGTCAGCCGCCGCTGGCGGTCGATGCGCCGCTGACCAAGTGGCGTGAATGCATGAATCGGGAAGTTAAAAGTCTATTCGCCTTGTTGCAACAGGTCGGGACCGAGTTGCGTAATGGAGGACGGTTGCTGACGGTCAGCGGCCTGGGTGGTGAATTTGGACGCAATGGTTTACCCGAGGCCGCACAGAGCATTTTCCCTGGTGGCGCAGGACTGACCGGATTGGTAAAAACGCTGAATCTGGAATGGAATCCTGATGCGGCTGAACCCGGATTCATTGGCAAGGCGCTGGACATCGATCCAGACGATGATCCTGAACGATTGGCGGCGCTGGCGTTTCAGGAACTGGCGTTGCCCGGCGGTCGTCGGGAAGTCGGCTATCTCGGCGGGGTGCGCACCATTTTCCGAACTGTACCGGCTTCGCTATCGCCGTTGCCCACTCCCCGGCGTCAACCAGACGAGGATTGGATCGTGCTAGCGACCGGTGGGGCGCGTGGCATCACAGCGGAAACATTGCGTGAACTAGCGCTATTTCGCCCAACCTTGATCTTGCTTGGACGAACGCCGCTGCCAGACCCGGAAGACGCCGTGATTCGCCATCTGCCCGATGCCGCCGCGTTACGCCGTCATCTGTTGGCGCAAGCCAGCGCCGAGGGGCGCACGGTGAAACCCGCCGAAGTCGAACGAAACGTTCAGTCTCTACTGCGCGACCGGGAAATCCGCGCCAATCTGGCGGACTTCATCGCGATGGGCGCGCGGGTGGATTACCGGGTCGTGGATGTTCGGAATGAAACAGAAATGGCCGCATTGCTGAATACGTTGTACCAGACGCATGGCCGAATCGATGCGGTGATTCACGGCGCCGGGGTCATCGAAGATGGCTGGTTCTTGGGCAAATCTGGCGAGAGCATGGACCGGGTCATTGACGCCAAAGTAGACAGCGCTTTCCTGTTGGCGAAATATCTGCGCCCGGAGACGCTGAAATTCATTGCTTTTTTTACCTCGGTTGCTGGGCGTTTCGGCAATCGCGGGCAAGCGGATTATGCAACCGCGAATGAAATCGTGGCCCGGCTGGCGTGGCGTCTGCGCACCCGTTGGGGTGATGCAGTGAAGGTCGCGGCGATTCACTGGAGTCCCTGGGATCAGACAACGCATGGAGCCGGTATGGTCACGCCCGAAGTGCGGCAGCAGTTCGAGGCGCGCGGCGTCCATCTAGTGAATGCAGCGGCGGGTCGGTGTTTTTTGCTCAACGAATTGCTGTATGGGCCAACGGATGAGGTGGAACTGGTCGCCGGTGATTATCCCTGGGAATATGCGGAAATGCGGTTCAGCGCCTTGCCTGGCCAAGTTGATCCGTCTCTTATTATTGAAACTCCCTATGCGTTGCTCCAAGGCGGGCGTTTGACCGAGCTGAACCCAACATCCTGGCAGTTCGAAAAAACCGTGGATTTAATCACTGATCCCTATCTGGATCATCACCGGTTGGATGGCGTCCCGGTGCTGCCGTTCGCGGTGGCGATGGAATATATGGCTGAAGCGGTGGCTGTCCATCGACCGGAATTACCGATTCTTGAACTGGAAGATGTGCGGTTGCTACAGGGATTGCGACTCACGCAGGATGATTTGGCGATAAAGATTCAAGTCCATGAACAAGCCGCTTCTGTTCCAGAACCGCAACGGTGCGCAGTCACGCTTGGCGCGGGTGATCAGAGTGAACGTCCTGCTTACCGCGCTACGGTGGTCATCAGGAAAACTCAGCCGGCGCTGTCCAGGCCACAAGAATTGCCTCCGAACCCTTTGCAGGCTTCGCCAGCAACAATCACTGTAGAAGAGGCTTATCGTCGCTGGTTGTTCCATGGCCCCCTATTGCAAACGATTGCAGCCATCGAAGCAATCAATCATCAGGGCATTGACTTGCGATTAACGCCCAGCCGGACTGAGCAATTTTGCCCATTCACCGAGAATGGCGCATGGCGGTTTGATCCGGGATGGGTTGACGCGATCTTTCAGGCCGTACTGATCTGGTCGTGTACCTTGCGCGGCAGCGCCACGCTGCCCAACCGGGTGGGCCTTATTCAGTGTTTCAGCTCCTCAGCGTCAATTGACTTGGTCAAGGCGCGGATTCGCGTTCATTCAGAACGGGATGACCCCGTGACCCGAGGCGAAGCCTGGATCGTTGATGAACAGGACGCCGTACTCTGTGTGCTGCGGCAATTTGAATGCACTGCCAGTTCGGCGCTCAATCGGTTGGGCGGCGGCTGGGCCGGCGGCGTTCGATGTTATCATCAAGATAAATGACTGATTTTCAATGAATCTTCTCAGAGATTAACAAAGTCTGGCGGTTTTTCTCTCCAATCCTCCCGCGTTTGCTTGCAGCAAGACATGGGCGCGAGCCACCCGACGCGCAGTCGTTTTCTCTTTGTGGATAAGTGTTCAACAGTCTGGATATCCATATTGAGTCTTTATTTTTTCCGTTTGCATCCAAACGACGAGCGCTGGCGCAACTGCTTAGGAAGTCATTGCTGCTTCATGTCGGCGATACCCCATATCGCCTTACATATCATGATGTTTAAAGGAGGATTGTCATGCTTTGCACCTTAACTCGCACCGGCTTGAGCCTAGCCCTGACCCTGGCGGTTGCCACCGCCGGTCATACTGCCAATCACCGTGAAGCGCCGCTCACGGCGCTCGACCCCAAGGCAGATATCACCGATTTTTACGCCTTTGTCAGCTATGACGATTCCGGCAAGGTTACCTTCATCCTGGATGTTGATCCGCTGCTGGAACCCAGCAACGGTCCCAACTATTTCCCCTTCGATCCGGAAATCGTCTATGCCATCCGTATCGACAACAACCATGATGCGGTGGCTGACCTGAGTTTCGAGTTTCGCTTCACCACCGAAATTCGCGCGCCCAGCGTGTTTACCGGCTTCGTGGGCGCTGGCAGCGGAATTACCGCGCCTTCCAATTCCCCGGCGCCAGTAGCGCCGGGCACTCCTTTGATTCCTCCAGCCATCACTGCGCTGGACGGTACTGGCTCCGAAGGGCTGAGCCTACGTCAGCGCTACACGGTCACCCTGGTACAAGGCCGGCAACAAACCACGCTGGCCGAGGGATTGATCGCCGTACCCACGAATGTAGGGCCGCGCACCATGCCCGACTACGCGGGTTTGACGGAGCAGGGCGTTTACCATTTGGATAATGGCGTTCGTGTGTTTGCGGGTACGGTGGACGACCCCTTCTGGATCGATCTAGGGGCGGCCTTCGATTCGCTGAATTTCCGTCCTGGAGCCTTCAACACGGGCATCCCAGGCGTTCTCGGGGATGATCAGGATGAAGGCAATAGAAGCGACACCACCAATTTCGCGTCTGATGATGTCGCCGGTTTCAACGTCAACGCTATCGCCATCGAGGCGCCGATCACGCTGTTGACTGCTGACGGCCATTTTCACACTGCTGGCGAACCGCTGGCTACTATCGGTGCCTGGGGTGCGACCTTACGGCCGCGAAGCAAAGCGTACCGCCGTCCCGGCGAATCGCCCAAGCTATCGCCGCGCCTAACCCAGATTCAGCGCATGGGCAACCCACTGTTCAATGAATTGCTCATTGGCACCGGCGACAAGGACAAGTTTAGTATGAGCCAGCCCAAAGATGACGCCCAGTTCGCCGATTATGCTCTGGACCCTCTACTGGCGCGGGTGTTGAATGCGATCTATGCTGAAGCCCTGCCGATTCCAGACCCGCCGCGCACCGATCTGTTGCCGCTGGTGACCTATGCGCCGCCCATCGCTGCTTCAGGAACCCCAACCGGCCCGGTCGCTGATTTATTGCGCTTGAATACGGGAGTGCCGCCGACACCGGCTGTGCAGCGCAAACGCCTGGGTCTATTGGCCGGCGATCCTGCTGGTTTTCCCAATGGTCGCCGACTGTCGGATGACGTGACCGATATCGCGGCGCGGGCCGTGGTCGGTGTATTGACCGGTGATTCGAGATTCACCGGTTTCCCACATAACCGGATTGGCGATGGGGTCAACGTCAACGATGTACCTTACCGCGAGAGTTTTCCCTATCTCGGACTAGCACACTCTGGCCGCGACAGTCGCCATGTCGATCCAGGCGAGTTGGGCTGCGAGAGCGTCTGTCCTTTGGACTGACCACCGGCGAACTCTCGCGAGACTCACCATGAATCTACTCTCCGCTTTTCAAGTCTTGTGTGAGAGAAGCAGTCCCACCGGGTGGCGGCGTTGGCGGCTGCTGCTCGGTGTGGGGCTGAGCGTCGTCGGCCCGGTGCTAGCGGCGCCCTTCGTTCCTACTGATCCTCATCAGGTTCTGGAGACGTTGCCACACATCGCGACCGACTCACAGAGGCGAGAGTTGCAGGCATTGCGTCGTGAACTGGCGGACCGACCTAATGATCTGGAACTGGCGCTCCAGGTCGCTCGCCGCAATCTGGCGATCGGCCGCGCTGAAGGCGATCCTCGTTACGCCGGTTACGCTCAAGCCGCGCTGGCGCCGTGGTGGAATCAAGACCCACCGCCGTCCGAGGTCTTGCTGCTGCGAGCGGTGCTGCGTCAGAACCGCCATGACTTCGACGGGGCGCTGGCTGATTTGCGCCAAGTTCTGGCGATTCAACCTCGCCACCCACAAGCCTGGCTGACCCAGGCGGTCATCCAGCAGGTGCAGGGCGAACCCATTGCGGCCATGCGCAGTTGCCTGGCGCTGCAGCGCCGAGTAGCTCCGCTACTGTTTATCACCTGCTGGAGCGGCGCGGCGAGTCGGGGTGGGCAGGCCGAGGCCGCCTATCGCGGATTGAGTCAAGCGTTAGCCCACAGTCCTAATGCCGGTGCTGAAGAACGGCAATGGGCGCTGACGGTGCTAGCGGAAATCGCCGAACAGCGCGGTGACGCTTCGGCGGCCGAGACGCACTTCCGCGCCGCTTTGGACGTGGGACAGCGCAGTGTCTACCTGTTTGGCGCTTATGCAGATTTTCTACTCGATCACCATCGTCCCGACGAGGTGCGCACCTTGCTCCAGGATGAACAGCGCGCTGACAATCTGTTGCTACGACTGACCTTGGCGGAGCGACAGTTGAGTGACGACGCCTGGCGACGCCATGCCGAAATGCTGGAAGCGCGCTTCGCCGCTGCCCGTCAGCGCGGCGATGGGATCCATCTCGCCACTGAAGCCCGGTTGCGGTTGGATCTGCGCCAGCAACCTCGGGAAGCTTTGGAACTGGCCCAGCAGAACTGGACACAGGGCCAGCGTGAACCCCAGGATGCCCGGCTGTTGTTGGAAGCGGCCCTGGCAGCCGGCCAGCCGGAAGCAGCACGCGAGGTTCTGGACTGGCTGGATCGGGTTCGTTTGGAAGGTGAACGGCTGACCGAGTTAAGCCGGCGCTTGCGGGAGTTCAAATCATGATCGAAAAATCAAATCGGTGGTGGGTCCTCTCGACGTTACTGGTCACTCTGGCCTTGTTGCTGCTAGGCGCTTTTCCGGCATTCGCCCATAAGCCTAGCGACAGTTATTTACATCTGACACCGCATCAAGGTGGCTGGTGGGCACGCTGGGATATTGCGTTGCGTGATCTGGAATATGCGCTGGGGTTGGACCGTGATGGTGACGGCGCTATTACCTGGGGCGAATTGCAAGCGCAGGAAGGCGCTGTGGTGAATTATGCCCTGGAACATCTGAGCTTGCGCGCCGGTGATGACGCTTGCGCTCCCCGGCCTGGAGCCATGCAGGTCGTCCAGCACAGTGACGGCGCTTATGCCGTGCTCGATGTGGCCCTGGACTGTCCGGCGGCAAAGGTCGTGACTCTGGATTACCGGCTGTTCTTCGCCCTTGATCCCTCGCACCGGGGGTTGTTACAGGTCAATCAGCCTACCGGCGTGACGACTGTCGTGCTGTCGCCAGGGCAGTCTCAGTATGTCCTGAATGCGGCGCCCATCAGCGGTTGGCGGTCATTCATCAGCTACTGGGAGGAAGGGGTCTGGCATATCTGGATCGGTTTCGACCATCTTCTATTCCTACTGGCGCTGCTGCTGCCCACAGTGCTGTGGTGGGAAAATGGCCACTGGCGACCGGCTGTAGCCCTGCGCCCGGTCGTGCTGGAAACCGCCGGCATCGTGACGGCTTTCACCCTCGCCCACTCGCTGACCCTCAGTCTGGCGGTGTTGGAGATAGTGAATCTGCCTAGCCGGCTGGTGGAATCGACCATTGCCTTTACTGTAGTGTTAGCAGCGCTCAACAATCTATTTCCGCTGGTTAAGACCCAGCGTTGGGCGCTGGCGTTCACGCTGGGGCTGATTCACGGCTTTGGTTTTGCCAGCGTATTGCAGGATTTGGGTCTACCCAGCGATATATTGGCGCTAGCGTTGGCGGGCTTTAATCTGGGTGTGGAAACGGGACAACTGACGATCGTTGCGATCGTGTTACCATTTGCCTTCCTGGTTCGGCGCACCTGGCTATACCGGCGTTTGGTGTTGCCGTTGGGTTCGGCCATCGTCGCTTCGGTGGCCCTGATTTGGTGTTTGGAGCGGGGTTTGAACCTCAATTTATGGATTCTCGGCGTGAGAAGTTAGAACCGCCATCACGCTTGGCGGGTTCTCATTGACGGCGATCGCTGACGACAGTCATTGTCGCCAGCGACGGCGACCGCTAGAATGGTTCATTCTCACGGGTAACAGACAGCGCTGTGAATTTGGACATCCAACCGTCTCTTTCCTCCAAACCCTTGACCACCCCATCCCTCGAAAGCTTGCTGGCGACAACCGCCGCCGGCGATCGGGCGGCGTTTGCCGAACTGTACCGGCTTACCCATCGCCGACTGTACGCTATTGCTCTGGCGCTCACTCGCCAGCCGGAAGCGGCAGAGGATATTTTGCAGGAGACCTATCTGGCCATTTGGCGCACGGCGGGCCAGTATCAGGCCAGACGCGCGCCAGCGCTGGTCTGGCTAATGGCGATTGTCCGTCATCGAGCTATCGAGTTTCTGCGTCAACGCCGCCGGCGGTTATTGGAAACCTGGGCTGAGCCGCTGACCGAGGATGCGCTACAGATGGCTGATCCCCAGGCGCTCCAACCGACAGATCCGATCGCCCATGCTATTCACGAGTGCCTACAGCGGCTGCCGCCGAAACAGGCCCGGCTGATTGGCCTCGCGTTCTTTTACGGATTCAGCCACGAGGAACTGGCGGCGCAACGACAAATGCCGCTCGGCACAATCAAGAGTTGGGTGCGACGAGGTTTGTTGCAACTCAAGGAGTGCCTGGAAACATGAACACTCATGAAGTAGAACAAATGGCCGGCGATTATGTGTTGGGGACGCTCGCCGATCCGGAGCTGGCCCAGTTTGAAGCTATTCTGTCTGAAGATCCAGTCGCGCGTCAGCAAGTCGCTATGTGGGAACGGCGGCTAACCTCACTGGCGGGCGCTTTGCCAGAAGCAACGCCGCGTGCTTCAGTTTGGGAAGCTATCGAAGCCGCGCTGGACGCGCACAGCCCCCCCAATACGATCACCGTGCGAGCTCAGGAAGGTGAGTGGCGCATCCTGGCGCCAGGTGTGGAGATCAAGTTGTTGCTCATAGACCAGGCAGCAGGTTTTCAATCCTTTCTGCTGAGATTGGCTCCGGGTTGCCAGATTCCCGCTCACGATCACCGTTCCCTGGAAGAATGCCTGCTGCTGGAAGGAGACATGATCATTGGTGATCGCCATTACGCCGTTGGCGACTATCACGCGGCCTTGCCAGGTTCGCGGCACCCTCCTCTTTCCACCCACGCTGGCGGCGTAGTGTTCTTGCGTAGCGAACTGCGTCCGGAGTTTCAAAGTTAAAAAAGGAGGGGAATTCTGGAATGTGGGGCTATCAAAGAGCAAGGCTATGACTGGTCAATCCTTCACCTTGGAGAAAGCTGTGTGAAAACACCTGTCACCTACTGGAATTCGCTCTATCCGGAGCATCAAGATCGATGGACCCCACTCCCGGGCCTGGAAGGCCAGGTAGAAGAACTGACTTTAAGCAGCGACCCGGCGACCGGTGAATACACGCGGTTGACCCGCTTTCTTCCCGGTGTGGATACCACCGCTTTCGGTGGAAAAGTCCATGCCTACCCCGAGGAGGTGTTCATCGTCAGCGGACGCCTGTATGACCAGGCGTTTGATCTTTGGCTGGAGGCGGGCCACTACGCCAGTCGCCCGCCTGGCGAACGACACGGCCCGTTCAAGACCGACGTGGGCTGTGTGGTTTTGGAGGTCTCGTTTCCCCAGCGGGTGGTGGTTGAAGAGAGCCGAGACCCGGCGATGTCACAGACGACCGTTATATCAGGATCGCCGATATCTACTGAAAAATCAGGAAATTTTCCTCGCGATCGACAACCTACGGTTCGCCTGTTGGCAATGCCCGCGCACACCAATCCCAGCGGCAATATTTTTGGTGGTTGGATCATGGCGCAGATGGATATTGCGGGCGGGGTCGTGGCGTTGGAGTATGCGGGAGGCCCGGTCGTGACCGTAGCGGTGACATCGATGGAATTTCATAAGCCCGTGCAGGTGGGCGATCTGGTGAGCTGCTTTGCCCGTATTCAAAACGTTGGTTCGTCCTCGGTGACTGTCAAGGTGCAAGTGTTTGCCCAGCGGGCGCATCACGGCATCTTGCAATCGACCCCGGTGACCGAGGCTGTGATCGTTTATGTCGCGGTCGATGACCACGGCGTCCCTCGGAAGCTCCCCGAACGGGGAGCGGATTTTGGACATTATTGGTAAGGCGGTCCCTACTGCTTACCCGTTACGAACCGATCATCAGCGCCGCCGCCATTGGGGCATAGACTTTGCCGACGATTAGTTCGGTCGCGCACCTGTTGACGGGTCGCGTCAGTGACCCCGCTATATCCTGCCAGCACTCGCGACATCGGGGCGACCGAGATTTGAGCCTCCTCTTGAATGGGTAAAGTAAACGATTACAACTATTGCTTCACGGTAACCTGGTTTTTTTGAGTAGCCGTTAATTAATTTTTTAAAAAAAGATTGACAATGAAAATGTAATCGTTTACAAATAATACCCATGAAGAGATTACAACTCTCAACAAATATATGAAAACGATTTCATTACTTACCACCCACCGCGAGGATTCAATCATGAAAACAACTGCAATCTCCCTGGCCGTTGCCGTCGCCTTGACCACCCCGTTGCTTGCCCACGCCGACACCGTTCTTTACGGCGAAGCCAAGGTTTCCGTCGACTATGTCGATAACAATCGTGATCCCGATTCCTATTGGGATGTCGTCAACAACGGTTCCAAACTGGGCATCCGGGGTAACGAGGACTTGGGAGGCGGCTTGAGCGCCTTCTATCAGTACGACTTCAGCGTGGATATGACCGAAGGCGGCAATTTCGCTGGCCTCAATCAGAAGTTCGTCGGCCTTAAAGGCAACTTCGGAGCGGTGACCCTGGGCACCCAGGACACTCCGTACTGGAAAGTGCTTAACGTGGTTGATATCTGGAATAGTTCCAAGATGTTCGATGGCACCGTCTATCTGGGTTCCGGGATCGACCGCAGAACGTCCGACAATGGCGCCTTGAGCACCCTGGCGAATAGCATCGATTACCAGACGCCGATCTTCAATGGCTTCAGCGCCGAAGCCTTATTGGTGCTGGATGGCCGCATCAACACGCCGCAGGGCTTCTCGGATGGCGTCGATATCTGGAATCTCAATCTTAAGTACAGCCAGGGTCCCTACTTCGCCGGCCTGACCTACATCAAGCTCAACGGTGATAGCCACGTGGACATTGGCAACAACCAGACGGTTGATCTCGATGTGAGCAACTGGGGCTTGGGTCTCGGCTACAAGACCGCTGTGTGGTTGGTGGGCGCGATTTACGAGCAGGGTGACTTCACCGACGTCAATGCGCAGCGTCAATACTATGAAGACGGCATCCCACTCTCCACTGGATCGGACGCCAAAAGCTGGTTTCTCACCGGCCAGTATACCTTCGGCAACAGCACGGTCCGGGCGGCCTATGGCCAGACCGATACCGGCATCGATGGCGAAGACAAGATCGATAATTACCGGCTCGGCTACCAGTACAACTTCAGCAAGCGGACTCTGCTCTGGGCCGAGTACATCGGGCGCGATGCCGACACGCTGCTCTACGGCGATCAGAACGTGGTGTCCATCGGCACTAAGGTCTTGTTCTGACCTCTCTTAGCGGATGCTGCGCCTGAAACGTCCTGCAGCATCCCTAATCCCGAAAAATTGGTTCTTTGGCATCCACCCCCGTCGAGGAGCAAAAGCTGATGAAAACAGCGTCCTCAATGATCACGCGGGTTGGGCTGCTCAGCCTGACCCTGGCTGTAACCACCGCGTCAGCCGAATGTAATCCGGACTATCGCGGCATCACTTTGGATGTGGGCACTCGTTCCCGTCCGTTCATCGCCAATGCCATTGCGATGGCTGCCCAAGGCTGGGAGAAACAGACCTGCGGCAAAATCAATCTCCGGGAATTTCCGGTCGATCAACTCTACCCCACTTATTTCAACGCCCTGGTGACCGGCGAAGGCAAGTTTGATGTCATCACCTTCGGCCCGTTCTGGACGCCGGATTTTGCCCCTTATCTTGCCGATATGCCGGCGGCCATGCGTGAAACCCCGTCCTGGCAGGACATCCTGCCGGTCTACCGCGAGCGGCTGATGATGTGGAAGGGTCGCTATGTATCGCAAACCATCGATGGCGACCAACACGTTTTATATTACCGGCTGGACCTGTTTAACAACCCGAAAGAACAACAGCGTTTCAAGGAGCAATACGGTTATGAGTTAGCACCACCGGCAACCTGGGCGCAGTACTACCAAATCGCCGAGTTTTTCAACCGACCCTCCACCAGCTTATGGGGAACCGCCGAGGCGTATCGACGCGGCGGCGAGCAGTTCTGGTATTTCTTTACCCACGCCGCTGCCTACACCCACCATCCCGATCATCCGGGCGCTATGTTCTTCGATCCCGACACCATGGATGCTCAGATCAACAACCCAGGTTGGGTGAAGGCGCTGGAAGATTACATCAACGGTCTCAATGTCGCGCCGCCGGGTGCGCTGGGCTTCACGTCAGAGGATATTCACAACATCTTCGCCGGCGGTTCGGTGGCGATGAACTTCGACTGGGGCGATACCGGCGTCAACGCCGCCGATCCCAAGACCAGCCTGATTCCCGGCAAGGTCGGCACCGCGCTGTTGCCCGGCTCCAAGCAGGTCTGGAACGACCAGACTCGACAATGGGATTCCTTTCCGAACATCAGCCGTGCGCCATTCCTGGCTTTTGGCGGCTGGCAGGCTGCCGTACCCGCCAACAGTAACCAGATTGAAGCCGCCTGGAACTTTATCGCCTGGCTGTCCAGCCCGGAAGTCAGCGGCGAGGCGGTGGTCACTCCGCAAGCCGGCATCAACCCCTACCGTCAGAGCCATTTCGACAACCGGGAGCGGTGGCTCCAGTTGTTCACGCCCGAAGAAGCCCGATTGTATCTGGATGCACAACTGGAAAGCCTGAAGTCGCCCAATGTTGCGCTGGATCTGCGCATCCCCGGCCACTTTGCCTACACCCAGGCCCTGGAAGTGCAACTGACGCGGGCGCTGAACTTTGAAATCTCGCCCCAGGATGCCCTGAACAACGTGGCCAAAGCCTGGAATGCGTTGACTGACCGCTTCGGACGCGACGCGCAGCGCGCCGCCTATCGGGCCTCCATGGGTCTGGACCGCGAGGTGAACTGACATGGCCACGACACCTATTTCCCCTTCCACCACCGCGGCCCCAACTCGAACACCCGCCCTGGACATGCGCGGCATCAGTAAGACCTTTCCTGGCGTCAAGGCGCTTGACAACGTGCAATTGCAAGCCTGGACCGGCGAGATTCATTCCTTGATGGGCGAAAACGGCGCCGGCAAAAGCACTTTGATGAAAATTCTGTCGGGCGCGTACACCGCCGATCCCGGTGGCGAGATTCGCATCGACGGCCAGCCGGTCGCTATCACCGGCCCGAAAGCGGCCCGTGCGGCGGGCATCGCCATCATCTACCAGGAACTGAGCCTGGCCCCTAATCTGACGGTAGCCGAGAACATCTATCTCGGTAATGAGCCGACGCGCGCCGGCTTTCTGGCCGACCGGGGGACCATGCGCCGGGAGACCGCCAAAGTGCTGGAGCGGCTCGGCGCAGAGTTCGGCCCCGAGACCCTGGTGAATACGCTGTCCATCGCCGAACAGCAACAGGTGGAAATCGCCCGCGCCCTGCATCAGAAAAGCCATATCCTGATCATGGACGAACCAACCACCGCCCTGTCCACCCGCGAAACCGACCGCCTGTTCGATCTGATTAAGCGGCTGCGGGATGAAGGCATCGCCATTATTTACATCAGTCACCGCATGGCGGAAATCTACGAGTTGTCGGATCGGGTCAGCGTACTGCGCGACGGCGGCTATGTCGGCACCCTGGAGCGCGCCGAGATTTCCGCCGATCGCCTGGTGCAGATGATGGTGGGACGCCCGCTCTCCAATCTGTTTGACAAGCATAGCCACGCCACGAACCGAGTGGTGCTGGAAGTCAAGGCGCTGACTGACGGTGGTTGGCGGGTGAAACCGTGCAGCTTCACGCTCCACGCTGGCGAGGTGCTGGGCCTGGCCGGCTTGGTCGGCGCCGGTCGCAGTGAATTGGCGCGGCTGATTTTCGGCGCCGATCGCGCTACGGGCGGCGGGGTCTGGCTGGAAGGGCAACGCCAGACCCTTCGTAAGCCGCTGGACGCCATCAATAACGGCATTGCCTACCTGACCGAAGACCGCAAGGCGCAAGGTCTGTTTCTCGACATGAGTGTGCGCGAGAACATCACCATCAGTGTTCTGGGCCGGGATGCCTTGGTCGGCGGGTTGCTGAATCGGGCGGCTATGGCGCGACTGACCGCGGGTTCCATTGCAGATTTGCGGGTCCGGGTCGCCGGGCCTTTCGTCACTGCGGGTGCGCTGTCGGGCGGCAATCAGCAAAAGCTGTTGATTGCCCGCTGGATCGCCATTCACCCAAAAGTCCTGATTCTCGATGAACCCACTAAAGGCGTCGACATCGGCGCCAAGGCCGAGATCTATCGAATCATCAGCGAACTGGCCGCCAAGGGTGTGGCGATTCTAGTGATTTCCAGCGAATTGCCGGAAGTGATCGGCATCAGCGACCGTATCCTGGTGATGCGCGAAGGCGAAATTGTCGGCGAGCTCGGTGGCCTCGGCGGCGCGGAACCCACTCAGGAAAACATCATGGCCCTGGCGACAGGCACAACCGAGATGGTGCAATTATGAACTCAACCCCGACCCTTGCAGCGAAAACCTTCGATAAGACTTTCTGGGCGAATCTGATGCAGACGGCGGGCATCTTGCCGGTGCTGATCGTGATCGCCATCATCTTTGCGATCATCGCCCCCAACTTTCTCACCGAAAATAACCTGCTGAATATTGTCCGCCAGGCGTCGATCAATATTGTCCTAGCGACTGGTATGACCGTGGTCATCCTGACCGGCGGTATTGACTTGTCGGTGGGGTCGGTGCTGGCGGTATCGGCCGTCACGGCGATGGTTATATCGCTCATGCCCGAACTGGGCTGGGCAGCGGTCCCGGTGGCGCTACTGGTCGGCCTGGGGCTGGGCGCCATCAACGGCTTACTGGTGGCCTATGCCGGTCTGCCGCCGTTCATCGTCACCCTGGGTTCGATGACCGCCCTGCGCGGACTGGCTTATTTGCTGGCCGGCGGCACCACGGTGATCAACAGCAAGATCGGCTTTGCCTGGATCGGCAACGCCTATTTGGGGCCACTGCCCTGGATCGTGATTATCGCCTTCCTGGTCATCCTGTTGACCTGGTTTATTCTCCGTCACACCGTGCTGGGCGTGCATATCTACGGCGTCGGCGGCAATCCCCAAGCCGCGCGGCTCACCGGCATCAAGGTCGGATTGGTGATGCTGTTCGTCTATGCCTACAGCGGCCTGCTGGCCGGTCTGGGCGGCGTGATGACCACCAGCCGGCTGTACAGCGCTAACGGGGTGCTCGGCACCGGTTATGAATTGGACGCCATCGCCGCCGTGATTCTGGGCGGCACCAGCTTCGTCGGCGGCATTGGCACGGTCGTCGGCACGCTGTTTGGCGCACTGATCATCGCTACCCTCAACAACGGCTTAACCCTGATGAACGTGTCGTTCTTCTGGCAATTGGTCGTCAAGGGTCTGGTCATCATTATCGCCGTGGCGCTCGACAAGTACCGGCGCAAGGGGCCCGGCGCGCGCACTTGACCCCTTTCACTCTCCTCCCCCATCCCAATCTATTAAACCCGTAGGAGGCAATACCATGAAGAAGACTCTCATTTCCGCGACTGTATTAGCGCTCATCAGCTCCGGCGCAGCCTTGGCCGCTGATCCACCCTTGAAAGCCGTCGGCGTAACCCTGGGCAGCTTGGGCAACCCCTTTTTCGTTACATTGGCCAAGGGGGCTGAGGAAAAAGCCCGGGAAATCGGCGGCGACTCGGTCAAGGTGACCGTTGATTCCGCCGATTACGATCTCGGCAAACAAACCAACCAGATCGACAACTTCATCTCGGCAGGCGTCGATCTGATTCTCATCAATGCCGTTCATGCCGAAGGGATCTTTCCGGCAGTCATGCGCGCTAAAGAAGCGGGCATTCCGGTGATTGCCGTGGATACTGGCGCCGAAGGCGCGGATGCGATGATTACCAGCAACAATGTCCAGGCGGGCGAGAAAGCCTGTCAGTTCATCGTCGACCGCCTGAAGGGCAAAGGCGATGTGGTCATCATCAATGGCCCGCCGGTGACAGCGGTCACTGACCGGGTTCAGGGTTGCAAGTCGGTGCTGGCGAAACATCCCGATATTAAGATTCTGTCCGACAATCAGAATGGCCAGGGCAGCCGCGAGGGGGGTCTGGATGCGATGACCAACCTGCTGACCGCTTTCCCCAAGATCGACGCCGTGTTCGCGATCAACGATCCAACCGCGACTGGCGCCGATCTGGCGGCGCGGCAGGCACAGCGCACCGAGTTTTTCATCACCGGTGTCGATGGCGCGCCGGTAGCCGTGGAAGCATTGAAGGATAAGGACAGTCTGTTCCTGGCAACGGCGGCACAAAACCCGCTGCGTATGGCCAAGGAAGGCATCGAGATCGGTTATCAGATCAAGCAGGGTCAACCACCGGCGGAGTCCACGATCCTCATCCCGGTCGAGTTGATCACCCGCGATAATGTCGATCAGTACCAGGGCTGGGTCACGAAGTAAGCGTTCTCGACTCTCCAAGCCTCCCTCACTCGGGGGAGGTCGATGATTATCCACTCATACCATTTACCATTATTACGTCATTGTGCATGAATTCTGTCATCTGGCGCATTGCGGCCATAGCTCAGCGTTCATCGCGCCGCCACAGCCAAGCCACGTCCACGGCGAAGGACAGCGCCAGTAGCCCTAATGCAAACCCGGCCAGTATGGTTGAAATCGGTGGGATCAGCGGCGTCGTCAGACATCCTGCTAACGCCACGGTCTGGATTACGCACACGGTTTGTCGACGACGGCGCGGCGGCAGGGGCTGATTCAACCAGGGCAGCGCGTAACTGAGCAGGACGAATCCATAGCGCATCATGCCGGAGAGAAGGATCCAAACTCCGGCTTTGCCAAATTGCCAGACCAGCACCGCCAGGATCAAAATGAAAAAGGCATCGACCTCCATATCGAAGCGCGCGCCAAACGGACTTTGCATACTACTCCGTCGCGCCAGCCAGCCATCCAGTCCATCGAGAAGCAGGGCAATGATGGCCAGCGCCGCCATGGTCCATGCCCACGCAGGCGCAGGCGCCGGACGGCCTATCAGGCCTGCGAACAAAGCGGCAATGCCCGCGCGCAACAGAGTCACCGTATTGGCCGCGCCAAAGCGGGTTAAGGGTTGATGTTGGGAGAGAAACCGCGCCAGAATCAACAAGCATCCGACAAAGACCGCTAGCGACTGGGCCAGGTATCCGATAGGCGCGGCAAAAATCCTGGTGATCATCAGCGCAATGCCGGTCAGCAGCGCGAGTACGGCCATGCTGTTCAGCAGGGTGTTGATCTGTAATGATTGAAGCGATGTCCTGGCGGTGTGAGTCACGGGAATAAAAGCAATCGCTGATTCAGGAGAGAGTCAGGTCTTCGGGTTGAATGACGGCCAGTTGTGAAAGCGCCTGACGCAGTTCGCTTAATCCGTTTGGCAGATTCTGATGGAGAATTTTGTCCAATAGGGGTTCCGACATCTGGATGTTGGCATGCTCGATTTCATCAACCAGGCCGGAGATCTGCGCCTCATAACGTTGCCACTTCGCAGCCAATTGCCGAATTTGCGCTGATGTATTGACCGGAGATTGCAGATCAATACGCTCATCAAGACAGGCGCGCAATTCGACTACTTCCCGTCCAAATTGATGACTCAGGTCATACACCCGGCAGACCGGCTGCTTGATGGAATCAGGCGTGCGATTATGCAGAATATCGCTGGCGCTCATCAGCACCGTGAGGGGCGTCGCTAGAGCATGGAGCAGGGCATGGACCGTCGCTGGAAGATTCGCCATACGGGTTCTCTATGGTTGCGTTTGCGCTACTGACCCATTTTAAGGCATTTTAAGACAAATGCTGTTCAAAAAGCCTTGGGGAGACGTTATTCACTATGAAAACCGAAGGTATGCCAGCTCGGGCATTCTGGCTCATTGCCCCTGGTCGCGGCGAAATTCGCACCGAACGCCTGCCACAGCCTGGCCTGGATGAGGTGCGGGTGCGGACGTTGTACACGGCTATCAGTCGCGGCACCGAGAGTTTGGTGTTTCGTGGCGAGGTGCCGCCCAGCCAATACCCGGTGATGCGCGCCCCTTTTCAGCAGGGCGAATTCCCGGCGCCGGTGAAATACGGTTACTGCAACGTCGGCATCATTGAAGCGGGTTCCTCGGCCTGGCGCGGACAAATTGTCTTCTGCCTTTATCCCCATCAGGACTACTACATCGTTCCCGCGGCGGCGGTTACGCCAGTACCCGACCTGGTTCCCGCGGGGCGGGCCGTACTGGCGGCCAATCTGGAAACCGCGCTGAATGTGCTCTGGGACGCCAGTCCCCGGTTAGGAGATCGGATCACAGTGATTGGCGCCGGGGTTGTAGGGTGCCTTATTGCCCGACTAGCCGGACAACTACCTAGCTGTGCGGTGCAATTGGTGGATATCGATCCCGATAAAGCGATCATCGCGGAGCAGTTGGGCGTTCGGTTCGCCTTACCGACCGGAGCGGAAGGCCAGCAGGATGTGATCATTCACGCCAGCGGTGCGCCAGCGGGTCTGGTTACAGCCCTGGATCTAGCCGGCTTCGAGGCGACCGTGGTGGAAGCAAGCTGGTTCGGCAATAAACCGGTCAGTTTGCCGCTCGGCGAGGATTTTCATGCTAAACGGCTTAATATTCGCAGTTCCCAGGTCGGCAACATCGCTACGGTCCAGCGCAGCCGCTGGCATTATCGGCGGCGGATGACCACGGTCATGGAACTGCTAAACGATCCAGTGTTGGATAGTCTGATTAGCGGGGAAAGTCCCTTTACCGATCTGCCCAAGGTGATGAGTGAATTGAGCCGAAATCCATTGGGCGTACTCTGCCACCGTATTGATTACCGTCCGGTCGAACTTGTGCGATGATTTCAACCGGATCATCCAGGATCCCAACCCGAGACCTTGCCATGTACACCGTTTGCGTTCGTGACCATTTTATGATTGCCCATAGTTTTCGCGGTGAGGCTTTTGGTACTGCCCAGAGAATGCATGGGGCCACTTACGTCGTCGATCTGGAACTGCGCCGTCCCGACCTCGATGCAGATGGGATCGTCGTGGATATTAGCCAGCTCAGCGGCAATCTCCAGGCGGTGCTGGAGGAATTGAACTACCGCAATCTCGACGAATTACCCGAGTTTTCAGGCCGCAACACCACCACGGAATTTCTGGCTCGGGAGATTTTTGACCGGATGGCGGTGCGCATCGAAGAAGGACAACTGGGGCCAAACACAGCGGGCCTGAGTTCCATGCGCGTGACCTTGCATGAATCACACACCGCCTGGGCCTCCTACGAAGGGGTATTGCCTTGAATCAAGGCGTTGCCCCGTCCTCTCCATCACCCGCGCACGAGGCTTATTTCCTGATTCCCGGCGATCCAGACCGGCGCACTGGCGGCACGATTTACGACCGGCGCATTATGGCCGGGCTAGCGGCGCTGGGCTGGCCGGTTGCACTCCAGCGTCTTGACGCTTCGTTCCCTGCGCCCACATCGGCGGCACTCACCGAAGCCCATGAAGCGCTGGTCGCCCTTCCGGATCAGTCGCTGGCGGTAATCGACGGTCTGGCGCTGGGCGCTATGCCGGAAGCCGCCGCCGCACACTGTGACCGGTTGCGATTAATCGGACTGGTGCATCACCCGCTGGCGCTGGAAACCGGCCTGGACGAGGTGCAACGCGAACGACTGTATGTCAGTGAACGCGAGGCGTTGCGCCAGGTGCGTCAGGTCATTGTGACCAGCCCCAGCACGGCGCGAGTGCTGACTGATTATGGCGTTCCGCCGGAACGCTGCGCCGTGGTGTCGCCTGGCGTTGACCCCGCGCCACTGGCGACCGGTTCAGGTGGCCGTGAACTTGCCTGGTTGTGCGCGGCCAGCCTGACCCCACGCAAAGGCCATGCTGTCCTGTTCCGAGCGCTGGCCCGGTTGAAAGATCGTTCTTGGCGCTTGCGTTGCGCCGGTGGCGATATCCATGATCCAGCGACTGCTGCGCGCTTGCGAATGCTGGTTGATGAGCTCGGTTTGTCTGATCGCGTGGAATGGTTAGGAGAATTGGAGACCGTAGCCCTGGAGGCTGCGTATCAACAGGCGGATGGATTCGTGCTGCCTTCTTTTTATGAGGGTTATGGCATGGTGCTGGCCGAAGCGCTGGCGCGGGGTTTACCAATTATTAGCACCACTGCCGGGGCGATTCCCGACACGGTGCCGGCGGATGCTGGATTGTTGGTTCCGCCTGGCGACGAAACAGCGCTGGCTGAGGCCCTGGCGCGTTTCCTGGACGAGCCGGGGTTGCGGGAATGCTTGGCGGCTGGCGCTCGCGCCGCGCGCGAAACCTTGCCGGATTGGCCAGCAGCCAGCGTTCATTTTGCCAAGATTCTGGAAGCGGTGACGTAACCGAATCCCCCTGCTCCCCCTTTGCTAAGGGCGAGGCTGTCAAGTATCGGCGAGCTGCCCTATTTTCGTAGAACTTAACAGTCCTACCTTTAGCAAAGGGGGAGCGTCTGCGCTAACCTATGCTTCATAACGACAGGAGAAGGGTTGAGGGAAAGGATGATGAGTTTTGAGCGTATTATTGCAGTATCTCCAGCAGCCTATTTCAGGCTAACATGCACCATCCATTGCTTGAGGATTTTTTCGCATGGCTGAACGCACTCCTCTGTACGGCTGTCATCTCGCCTTGGGGGCGAAGCTGGTGGATTTCGGCGGCTGGGACATGCCGCTGCACTACGGCTCCCAGCTTAAGGAACATCATCAAGTCCGCAAGGCCGCCGGAATGTTCGACGTCTCGCACATGACCATTGTTGATTTCCCCGCTCCCGATCCGACCCGCGTCCTGCTGCGTTATCTTCTAGCCAACGATGTTGCCCGTCTTTATCCTGGCAAAGCGCTTTATACCTGCATGTTGAACGACTCCGGCGGCGTCATCGACGATCTGATTGTTTACGACCGGGGCGAAGGCGGCTACCGGTTGGTGCTGAACGCCGCTACCCGTGATAAAGACCTGGCCTGGATCGCGCCGCGGGCGGAGCGCTTTAACGCCGCCTGGCGTGAACGCGACGACCTGGCCATGTTGGCGGTGCAGGGGCCGGAAGCCCTGGCGAAGCTGGAAGCTGTTTTGGATGCCCCGACCCTGCAAGCGGTGCGCGCCAGTGGCCGCTTTCACGCCGTGGAGAGTGGCGGCGCGTTCATCGCCCGCACCGGTTACACCGGTGAAGACGGGGTGGAGATCATGCCGTCTGTCCAGGATGCGTCAGCGCTTTGGGATCGGTTATTAGACGTTGGCGTTGCGCCTTGTGGACTGGGCGCTCGCGACACGCTGCGTCTTGAAGCCGGCATGAGTCTTTATGGCAGCGACATGGACGAAACCACCACTCCCCTGGTCTCCGGGCTGGGTTGGACTGTGGCTTGGCAGCCGCTGGAACGCGATTTTATCGGTCGCGCCGCCCTGGAACAGCAACGCGCCGCCGGTGCGCCGCAAACCTTTGTAGGTCTCGTGCTGGAAGAGCGTGGCGTATTGCGCAGTCATCAGACCGTTTGTGATGGCGACCGAAAAATTGGCGTCACGACCAGCGGCGCATTCTCACCGACCTTGAACCGGGGCATCGCCCTGGCGCGAGTGATGACTGGCGTTGGCGACCGTTGCCAGATTGAGGTGCGCAGCAAGCGTCTGTCGGCGCAAGTGATCAAGCCGCCCTTTGTCTCGCGTCCTGCCTAATCTAACCTTTCCAACTTAACCGTTTCTATTCCGATCCAACCTGTTGAGGAGTCGATGATGAGCAGCACTATCCCCTCTGAACTGCGCTATACCGAGACCCATGAATGGGTGCGCTCCCAGGAAGACGGCATCGTTACTGTCGGCATCACCGATCATGCTCAGCACCTGTTGGGCGATCTGGTGTTTGTGGAATTGCCGGAAGCGGGCCGTGTAGTCACCGCCGCCGAAGGCTGTGCCGTGGTTGAATCGGTCAAGGCGGCCTCCGATGTGTACAGCCCGGTGGATGGTGTGATCGTCGAAGTAAATGAATTGCTGGCGGACAATCCGGAATTGATCAATGAAGATCCTTACGAGGAAGGGTGGATTCTGCGCATCAAGACTAGCGCTGACTTGGAAGGCTTGCTGGACGCCGCTGCTTACGAGTTGATTGCCATTGACGAGGACGAAGACGAGGAAGGCTCCTTGACTAACGCCAAGTTAGCCGGTTAAGGAGGCGCTCCATCCATGCCGTTTATCCCCCATACCCCGGACGATGTCCGGGCGATGCTGGACGCGATTGACGTTCCAACCCTTGAAGCTCTGTTCGACGAAATTCCGCCCTCCCTACAGATCGGCGAATTGCCGGCCCTGCCGGATGCCTTGGACGAGTGGCGGGTGAGCCGGCTGATGACCGAACGAGCGGCGGCGCTTCCGCAACCGCTCTGTTTCCTGGGCGCCGGCGCTTATGAACATCATATTCCTGCGGCAGTCTGGGAAATCGCCGGACGTGGGGAATTCTATAGCGCCTACACGCCCTATCAGCCGGAAGCCAGCCAGGGCACTCTGCAAGTGCTCTACGAGTACCAGAGCATGATGGTGGGCCTGACCGGCCTGGCCGTGTCCAACGCGTCGTTGTATGACGGGGCGTCGGCGCTGGCCGAAGCCTTGTTGATGGCGGTGCGCGCCAACCGGAAATCCAAATCGAAACGGATCCTGGTTCCCCGAACGCTGCACCCCTTCTACCATCGGGTAGCCCACGCGATTGTCCATAATCAAGACATCGAGTTGATGGAACTGCCCTATGATCCAGTAGGCGGCCATACCCCGGAGGAGGCGCTGGCGCCGTATGCCGGCCAGGATTTTGCAGCGCTGGTGATCCCGCAACCCAATTTTTTTGGGGTGCTGGAAGACGTTGACGCATTGACCGATTGGGCGCATCGACATGATGCGCTGGCGGTGGCGGTCGTCAATCCTACGGCGTTGGCGGTGCTCAAGCCGCCGAGCGAATGGGGTCATACCGGCGCCGACATCGCTTGCGGCGACGGTCAGCCATTCGGCGCGCCACTGAATTCAGGCGGCCCCTACTTCGGCTTCCTGTGTTGCCGGAAAGAACTGGTGCGGCAGATGCCGGGCCGTCTGGTTGGACGCACCGTGGATCTGGATGGGAAAACCGGTTTTACCCTGACCTTGCAGGCCCGCGAGCAGCATATTCGTCGTTCCAAGGCGACTTCCAATATTTGCACGAATCAGGGTCTGATGGTTACCGCCGCCACATTATATCTGTCGCTGCTCGGTCCGCATGGATTGGAGCAGGTCGCTGCGGCCTGTCATGCGAATACCCGCAAGCTGATGGAACAATTGACGGTGATTCCAGGCGTTAGTCAAGCGTTTAACCGTCCGGTCTTCCACGAAGCGGTATTGAAGTTGCCGCGTCCCGCTGACGAAGTGCTGGATGGATTGCTGGCGCGCGGCATTCTCGGTGGGTTCGATCTGAGTAATGAATATCCTGAATTGGGCCATGCGTTGCTGGTTTGCGCAACTGAGACCCGGACTGAAGCGGATTTACAGCGATATGCCGAGGCGTTAGCATAGGCTTGCCAACGATTATCCCTACATTATCAACGAACTGAGCGTTAATCAAATTGTCTAATAACTATAGAAGACCTCTTTAGAGACTCTAAATTTATAGAGGAGGTGCGGCAATGAACGCGGAATG
>Ga0209607_1000300_pt1 | contig 45042 bp, 46 predicted proteins | sample AD_UKC117_MetaG_FD_184413 | JGI IMG/M metagenome (GOLD analysis project Ga0209607, IMG submission 184413) | Active sludge microbial communities of municipal wastewater-treating anaerobic digesters from Hong Kong - AD_UKC117_MetaG (SPAdes)... | ecosystem: Engineered > Bioreactor > Anaerobic >... | reverse complement strand
TCCCGAACGTCATGAAAAAGCGGACCCGCCGGATTTCCGGATAGTGTTCCGCCAGCGCCTCGATCTCCTCGTGGTGCAGCAGGTACATGTCCTTTTTGCCGACCTCGGGAAAATCGTATTTCCGCTTGACGCTCATCGCCGGAATTTCGATCCAACGGCCGTCCTCCCAGTAACTGCCCGGCGCGGAAACTTCGCGCAGATTGATTTCCGGATTGAAGTTGGTCGCAAACGGATACCCGTGGTCTCCGCCGTTGCAGTCGAGGATGTCCACCGTATCGATGCGGTCGAAGTAATGCTTTTTCGCGTAGGAAACGAACACGCTGGTCACGCCGGGGTCGAACCCCGTGCCGAGCAACGCGGTCAGGCCGGCCTCTTCAAATTTCTTTTGATACGCCCACTGCCAGCTATAGTCAAAGTACGCCGAAAAGCCTTTTTCCGCAATCCGCTTTTCGTATTGTTCCCGCCAGGCAGGGTCGCCCGTATCCTCCGGCTCGTAGTTCGCCGTGTCGATATAATCCACGCCGCATTTCAGGCACGCGTCCATAATCGTCAGGTCCTGATACGGCAGCGCAACATTGAGCACCGCGTCCGGCTTAACGCGGCGGATGAGTTCGACCGTCTCGCCGACGCTGTCCGCGTCGACCTGCGCGGTGGTGATCTTCGTTTTCGTCTTCCCTGCAAGCTTTTCCGCCAGCGCGTCGCATTTAGCGCGCGTCCGGCTCGCAATGCAGATTTTCGGGAATGTTTCGCTGTTTTGGCAGCATTTCTGAATGGCGACGGACGCAACGCCGCCGCAGCCGATCACAAGAAGCTTTTTCATCGGTTTTCTTCCTCCTCCAAAAGTTCTTCCACGTATTTGGGCAGCATAAACGCGCCCACATGCAGGTTTGCCGTATAGTACCAGGTTTTGATGCCGCGCTCTTCCCAGCGTTTTTTGTTGAAATCGCCGAGCGGGTGATATTTCTTGGACGCAAATCCGAACAGCCAGTACCCCGCCGGGCAGGTCGGGATATGCGCCTGATAGACACGGCTGATCGGAAAACTGCGGTACGCTTTTTTATGCATCGCGCGGCAGGGCGCTTCGTCCTCGTCGTAAAACGGACTGCCGTGCTGATAGACCATGATGCCGTCGTCGTGCAGTGCCTTAAAGCAGCTGCCGTAAAATTCCTTTGTAAATAATCCCGCCGTATGCCCGAGCGGGTCGGTCGAGTCGTTGATGATCAGGTCGTATTCATCCTGCTTTGCACGCAAAAAGCGCAATCCGTCCTGATAGGTCACCGTCACGCGTGAATCGTCCAGCCCGCAGGCGTTGTCCGGAAAAAACTGTCGGCAGACATCGACAAACAGCTTGTCAGGCTCGACCACATCGATGGCCTCGATTTCGCTGTAATGCGAAAGCTCGCGCGCAACGCCGCCGTCCCCGCCGCCGATGACCAGCACGCGCCTGACGCACGGATGCACCGCCATCGGCACATGCACGATCATTTCGTCGTAGGTGAACTCGTCCTTTTCCGAGAAGATTACGCTGCCGTCCGAGGCAAGAAAGCGCCCGAATTCGGGAGAGTCGAACACGTCGATACGCTGAAAATCGCTTTCTCCGCTGAAGAGCTGCCGCTCCACTCGGATGGACATCTGCACGTTCTGCGTGTGCATCTCGTTAAACCAGAATTCCATTTCGCGCCTCCTTTCCAGAAAGTACGTTCAGATTTTTGATTTCCGGGTCTTCCGGTCCCTGCATGGAGCATCCCTTTGCCTGTGCATAGAGGATATACTCGATAATCTCCCTGGTCACGACCTCGCCCGGCGCGAGCACGGGTATCCCCGGCGGATAGCACATCACGAACTCGCTGCAGATGCGTCCCTCCGCTTCCAGCAACGGCAGGGATTCCTTCTCCGCGTAAAACGCCGCCTGCGGGGTTGCCGCAACCTCCGGGGAAATATACTCGGGCAGAAACACCCTGGCGGGCGGCTTTGCGTACAGGCGCTTCACGTCCGCCAGTGCGCCGACGAGCCGCTCGATATCCTGAATCCGGTCGCCGATCGAAATATACGCCAGAATGTTGCTGATGTCCCCAAATTCGATCTGGATATCGTATTCGTCGCGCAGCAGGTCGTATACCTCGATGCCGGCAAGTCCAACGTCCCGTGTATAGACGGAAAGTTTTGTTACATCGAAGTCGAAGACGCTTCCGCCGTTGACCAGTTCGCGGCCAAACGCGTAATACCCGCCGACGGCGTTGATCTCCTCGCGCGCATACTCCGCCATCTCGCTCACTTTTTGGAAGGAGCGCTCGCCGCGCAGCGCCAGATTCCGCCTGGAAATATCCAGGCTGGACATCAAAAGGTACGATGCGCTCGTCGTCTGCGTAAGGTTGACGATCTGGTCGACATGCCGCTCGTTCATGTCCGCGCCGAGCAGCAGCAGCGAGCTTTGCGTCAGGCTTCCGCCGGATTTATGCATCGACACCGCTGCCATGTCCGCGCCGGCTTCCATCGCGCTCATCGGCAGACCCGCGCCGAAGTAAAGATGCGTTCCGTGCGCCTCGTCCACGAGCGCCTTCATGCCGTGCGCGTGCGCCATGGCGACAATCGCTTTAAGATTGGAGCAAACGCCGTAATACGTCGGATTATTGACCAGCACCGCGACCGCGTCCGGATTCTGCTCGATCGCCGTTTCAACGTCGCAAAGTTCCATGCCGAGCGGGATGCCGAGCTTTTGATCCACGCGCGGGTCGACGTATACCGGCACCGCGCCGCAGAGCACAAGCGCGTTGATCGCGCTTTTATGCACATTGCGCGGCAGGATGATCTTGTCCCCGTTTTTGCAGACAGAGAGAATCATGCTCTGCACGCCGGACGTCGTGCCGTTGACCATAAAAAAGCAATGCGCCGCGCCGAACGCGGCCGCGGCCAGTTCTTCGGCCCGTTTGATGACGGACACGGGATGGCAGAGATTGTCCAGCGGCTTCATGGAATTCACGTCGATGCCGACGCACTTTTCGCCGAGCAGTTCCACAAGTTCCGGATTGCCGCGCCCGCGTTTATGCCCGGGTACGTCGAACGGAACCACCCGCTGTCTGCGGAAGCGATCGAGCGCCTCGTACACGGGCGCACGTTTCTGCTGCTCCATATCCATTTTCAAGCCGTCCTTTCCCCGCCGCGCTGCAAACAAAAAACAGGCGGCAACCTATTACCACCTGTCGTCTTCTTTCCGAATGTTCTATCTCCGGCGCATGAAAAAAGCTTCTCGCGCCGCCAATGGACGGAAAGGACCATGATCGTTTCGTCAGAGCCTGGTGAGCAAAAATGCCGTTGCAACTCTTATTGACCGTTTCACAAGTGGTGTGCTCTACGCACTGGTTATAAAGTAACCAACTTATAAAATCTGAGCCGAACGGCTCAATCAATAATGTGACGCCTCACGTCACGCGCGGCAGCGGCCAGCCCTGTCCGATGGGCATTTTTACTCGGCCTGTTGCATCGAAAGACTCTTCTTCCGTTTACGTCTCTACATTTTAACACATATGACTGTCTTGTCAAACAGTTTGTCCTCCCGCGCCGTTCGGCGGCCGGAAGATACCCTTGCAGACCCGTCCTTCGCGGTGAACGCCGGTGTAAATTCTTATAATTCGCCCACTGCGGAATTATAAAAAAAATCACCAATTCTTTGGCGTTACAATGCTCATGAAAAACAAACTATCGGAGGTAAACATGCTTAAATCAAGTATTCTCACAAGCCTTGAACTGCTCGCGGACAAAAAGAAAAACGCGGCGACCGGCACACATCCGGATTCCACACCGACGCCCGGTTCGTCGCCCGAACTTCCGCGGCCGACGTCTTCTCCCTCTGGGTCTGGCGAAGCCGCCGCTCCTGCCGGTAAAACCGGTACCGGCGAAACGAGCGGCCTGCCCGAAATCGCTCCGCTCCGGCGGGACGAATTGTTCCGACTGAACAACGGCTATTATGACAGGGCGGACCGCATGTCCGAAAGCGCAGAATCCGGCGCTTCGGGCCGTTCCGGCAAAACAAAGTCCTCTTCCCCGGTCGTTAAGCCCGCCGATCAGGTGAAAACAGGAACTCTCGTCATGACGACGGACAGCGGCAAAAGCGGCGTTTCTTCCAACGGCCTCGTCTACGACCCCAAAACAGGACAATCGGTGCCAGGCGACCGCACGCCGGCGATCACGCAAACAAACGATCCCGCACAAGGCATCCCAGACGAATACGCCGATCTGGCGGAGATCGTCGCCGCACTCCCGGACGAATTCGACCTGACTGACTGGGACGAAAAGACCACGAGGGAGCAACGCAAAGCCCTGGAAAACAGCGGTCTTTCCGCAGAAGAACAGATGGCGCTGCTCAGCGCGGGCATGTCCGTCGAAACAATCGCAACCATACAGGATATTCAGGCAAACCACACCGTATACGGCCTGACGCAGGCCAAAGCGGACAGCGTTTCCAACGAACTGCTTCAAATCGCGGCCGCGCGCGCCGACGTGCAGTCGCATAAGGTGCCGCTTTTCAGCACACCCCAGCTCATGCGAACCTTCCTGACCGATTTGGATAAAAAAGAAGCGGATTTGCTCGCGTCGTTTGGGTACGGCATTGTCGCAGGCGGCAAGACCGGCGCGTCAGCCGGGACCCGCCCCGAGCTCCCCGCACTGCTGGGCGACGATTCGTCCGGCGTCGCGCTGCTCTATGAGGGCGGCAATATCGCCGATATAGCGGATGGTTTTTTTGAAAGTCTCAGCCAGATCGATCAGATTCAGCAGGATATAGCGGACGGTACGATCACCTTCGGCAGCCCCGCGCAAAAGCAACAGTATCTGGACTATCTGGATAACATCGCCAGCACCAGCGAGACGATCTACCGCCGTCAGCTGACAGAGTATATCGACGGCGCCCGCCTTACAATATTCGACACGGAGAATTTCAAGCAGCTCGTTAACGACCTGTCCGTCGAGCAGCTCCGGGTGCTAACCGACGAAATTGAGCTGAAAGGACTTCGCAAGCTTGAGAAAAACAAAAATTTTGAAGAATTGATGCGAACGCTGCTCTCCGATAAAGCTTCGGCGCTGCAGCTTGTCGCCGATGATAACGAATCCCCGATCTGTCCGCGCATATGGAACGGTGCAGAAATTGCAGAAGAAGAAGGCATCTGCGTTTCCGGGTATTACTATGAAAACGGAAAATATTATATGGATGTTGATTTTGGAAACCCTGAGTCTGCGAAATTCTGTCTTGGAACAACCAAACCCAGCGAAGTTGCAATTGAGATCGTCCGTTCTACTTTCGCAGATAAAGCTGAAGATCAAACGGCGCTCGGTTTTAAAGTATTATCCAAAACCGAACATGTGATCGACATTATCTACTACGGGATTGTTCTTTCACTTGGGTTGTATCCGCTCATGGCTTTCGCTCCGTCTGATATTAATGCCGTGCAAGAAGTAGCTGCAAAAATAGATGAGAACCGAGACTTTACATCGCATGTAGACGATGCAACTATATTCTTAAGAGGGACTATTACGCACGGAGGTAACGGCGAAGAAGCATATCGTAAGGATTATTTTAATTATGAATATAACAGGAAGTGATTCCCATCGCTTGTTTACCCTTCCCGTAAAGCCCTTAAGAAACAATTAACTTCAAAGCTAAAATAGTCTTTTCGCCCCGTATTCGTTCTAGTATAACGCCATAGCCTTCCTCTTTGTACGGGAAAACGAGAAAACTCGTTTTCCTCTCGCTGCCAGCTACGAAATCCCGGCAACATTGAACCGCCTCATTGTACGTAAGTGCTTTCAACGGTTCATATGTGCTGTCCTTGTCTTCTGTAATAGGCGTTTCAAATTCCTGAAATAAAAACTCCAGCAATGGTTCCATATAGATCGTTTCGCCTTCTTCGCCGGTAAGCTGCTGTTCAAATTTAATCCAAAAAAGCAGCGCTTTCCGGCTTTCACTGGTCGGGCGATACGTGCAGGATATTTCGCTCCCGTCCTCACACTGTACAGGAACTGTCTTATATGGAGAATTGTTGTCGTTGTACATAAAAGGTACGCTGTCGATATCGATGGACATGCCGTATTCCGCCATCTGCTCGTTGAACGCTTCCTCGAACTCGTATGGATATTTTTCGTAGGATTTCGTGCGCGGAAGATACCTTTCGACGCAGCTCGTAAGCCTGAAGAGTATAATCGGTGCAATCACAATTAGTAAAATCCCGATTGCAAGCTTCTTTTTGTTCATTCTTCGTCCCCCAAGGCGGCAGTGGCCGTCTGCCAACTATTATAACATCCTCCGGCAGTAGATTTACGGCGGATTTTGTCGGATATACGGGAATCCCCTCCCCCATGCAAACACGCTGCGCAATTATGATACAATACGGTTACGATCTGTATATGGAGGAACACGGGGAATGAAAAAGCCGAAACGGTTAATAAAGATACTTCTAATTACGATCTTCTCGGCTATGAGCACAATCGTCCTTGGCATTGTTTGCATTTTCGCGTTTTTTGACCGCGTTTCGCCAATCGTCAATACGCCGCTCGGCGAGTATGCTTCCGGCGACGGGAAGCACACCGTATTCGTTTATCTCTCCAACGGCGGAGCGACCACGCCTTTTTCAATTCTGTGCGATGTAAAAGGCGAACGTATCTTTGGGAAGCGCCGCATCTACGTAAAGGATCACATCGATACCGCCACCGTCGAATGGATCGACGAACGCACGGTGCGCATCAACGGCGTCACGCTCGATATCTTCGACGGCAAATACACAGACCCCGGCTATTAGCGGCGCGGCGCAGCGACCGCAACCCGCCATACTGCCGGCGAAGAAGCATATCGCAAGGAATATTTTACTTATGATTATAATAGAGAGAAGTAGCTTCCAGAATCATTATAACCTTGTGGCAAAATACCTGTTTAGAAAAATCTCTGTACTTTTTGAATTTGCATGCAAGGTTATCCAAATTGGTTCCAGACGTGTTTATGAAGCGCTAAACCCCGGCAGGACTGCCAATTGCAAAATATAAGAGGTTTGATCGCCAGTGGTATGCTTCATAATAAATCTGGCATAATCCCCTTTGTATGCAGAGACGTCAAAATGTGTTTTCTCTTCGCTGCTTACTAAAAAGTCCCGGCAATACCGAACCGCTTCGTTATAGGTAACAGCAGAATAAGGATCACGCGTGTTATCCCGGTCTTCCGCCACAGGCGTTTCAAACTCCTGTAGTAAAAACGCAAGCAACGGCTCAATATAAATCGCTTCCCCTGCTGCGCCCGTTGTCTGCTGTTTAAACTCAATCCACATAATCAGCGATTCATCATTCCCGCTGACCGGATAGTAAGTGCAGTAAATCTCGCTTTGGTCTTCGCACTGTATGGGTATCGTTTTATAAGCGTAATTTCCTTCATCGTTGAAAGGTACGCTGTCGATATCGATGGACATGCCGTATTCCGCCATCTGCTCGTTGAACGCTTCCTCAAATTCGCATGGATATTTTTCGTAGGATTTCGTGCGCGGAAGATACCCTTCAAAATAGCTCGTAACCCAATAGAGTATGATCGGTGCCGCCGCAAGCAGTAAAATCCCGATTGCAACCTTCTTTTTGTTCATTCTTCGTCCCCCAAGGCGGCAGTGGCCGTCTGCCAACTATTATAACATCCTCCGGCAGTGGATTTACGGCGGATTTTGTCGGATATACGGGAATCCCCTCCCCCATGCAAACACGCTGCGCAATTATGATACAATACGGTTACGATCTGTATATGGAGGAACACGGGGAATGAAAAAGCCGAAACGGGTAATAAAGATACTTCTAATTACGATCTTCTCGGCTATGAGCGCAATCGTCCTTGGCATTGTTTGCATTTTCGCATTTTTTGACCGCGTTTCGCCAATCGTCAATACGCCGCTTGGGGAATACACGTCCGGCGACGGGAAACATACGATATCCGTTTATCTCTCTGAAGCCGGAGCAACCACGCCATGGACTGTTGTTGCGCAGGTGCAAGGCTCCGGTATCCTCATAAAGAAAACAATCTATGCAAAAGACAATATTCAGGAAGCCGCTGTGAAGTGGCTTGACGAACGAACCGTCAGGATCAACGGTGTTTCACTGGACATCTACGACGATAAGTATATCGACCACGGCGATTAGCGGCACGGCGGCAAAATATGTTTGTGCAAACAGTGCAACCCTCTCCAAATAAAAAGTCTGAGAAGCCACTAAACCTTCTCAGACTTCGGATATACTCCCGCATGAGCCTCAGCCAGAGTAACCTCTGTTTGCGCCTAAGGCATGCAATCCTAAGATGTATATGTCCTCGTCCCCCGTCACGTGTGCAAGCATAAACGAAGCGCCTTTGTTCTCATAAGGAGTTACAAAAAAATTCGTTTCCTGCTCGCCGCCAGCCACAAAATTCCTGCAACGTTGAACCGCCTCGTTGTATGTAAGCGATTCTAGCGAATCATATGTGCTATCCTTATCCTCGGCAGCGGGCGTTTCAAACTCCTGTAGTAAAAACTCCAGCAATGGTTCCATGTAGATCGTTTCGCCTTCTTCGCCGGTCAAACATTGCTCAAATTCAATTCCCATAATCAATGACTTCCGTCGTTCGCTGGTCGGATAGTATGTGCAGGATATCTCGCTTCCGTCCTCACATTGCACGGGAACGGTTTTATACGGATTCCCACTTCCGTATGTAAAGTGCACACTGTCGATATCAATGGACATGCCGTATTCCGCCATCTGCTCGTTGAACGCTTCTTCAAACTCATATGGGTGCTTCTGATAAGATTTAGTAAGCGGAACATACCCCTTCAGCGAGTCAACGACATTAAAAAGGATCAGCGGCATGGCCACAATTAGTAAAATCCCGATTGCAATCTTCTTTTTGTTCATTCTTCGTCCCCCAAGGCGGCAGTGGCCGTCTGCCAACTAGTATAACACGTTCCAGCAGTAATTTTTCTCGTTTTCACAAGACGTTCCATCTTTCCCGGATACAACAAGCAGCCCGCCGAAAAGCGGGCTGCTGTGCTGGTTCTATTCAGTTTTTCAGGCTGTTGAGCGGCGCGGGGATGCGCCCGCCGCGGCGGACGAAGTCCGCGCTCGACTCGGTGTGCACGGGCATCACCGGCGCGCTGCCAAGCAGTCCGCCCAGCTCGAGCGTGTCGCCCACGACCCTGCCCTGTGCGGGAATGATGCGCACCGCCGTGGTCTTGTTGTTGATCATGCCGATGGCCGCCTCGTCCGCGATGATGGCGGAGATCGTTTCGGCAGGCGTGTCGCCCGGCACGGCGATCATATCCAGTCCGACCGAACAGACGCAGGTCATCGCCTCCAGCTTGTCGAGCGTCAGCGTGCCCGCGCGTGCCGCGGCGATCATCCCCTCGTCCTCGGAAACCGGAATAAACGCGCCGGAAAGTCCGCCGACCTGCGAGGAGGCCATCACGCCGCCTTTCTTCACCGCGTCGTTGAGCAGCGCAAGCGCGGCGGTCGTTCCATGCGTGCCGCAGCGTTCCAAACCCATCTCTTCGAGGATGCGCGCGACGCTGTCGCCCTGCTCCGGCGTGGGCGCTAAACTGAGGTCGACGATGCCGAACGGCACGTCCAGCCGCGCAGACGCTTCCCGCGCGATCAGCTGCCCCATGCGCGTCACCTTGAAGGCGGTGCGCTTGATCGTTTCGGCAACCACGTCGATCGGCGCACCGCGCACTTCCTTGAGTGCATGGTACACGACCCCTGGGCCGGACACGCCGACATTGATGACACACTCCGCTTCGCCCGTTCCATGGAATGCGCCCGCCATAAAGGGGTTGTCCTCCACGGCGTTGCAAAACACGACCAGCTTAGCGCAACCGAGCCCCTGCTCCGCAGCGGTGCGCTTCGCCGTCTCAACAACCGTTTCACCCATGAGCCGGACCGCGTCCATGTTGATCCCCGCGCGCGTGGACGCCACATTGACGGAGGAACAAACGTACTGCGTGCAGGCCAGCGCTTCCGGGATGGCTGCGATGAGCCGCCGGTCCCCCGCCGTGAACCCCTTCTGCACCAGCGCCGAAAAACCGCCGATGAAGTCCACGCCGCATTCCTTCGCCGCGCGGTCCATCGCCTCGGCAAACGGCGCGTAATCGTCCGCTTCGCTCGCGCCGGCCACCAGCGCCATGGGCGTGACGGAAATGCGCTTGTTGACGATGGGGATGCCCATCTCGCGCTCGATATCGCACGCTACCGGGACAAGCCGCTCAGCGCAGCGCGTGATTTTCTCGTAAATTTTCCGGACGGCGACGGCCGGGTCGCTGTGCGCGCAGTCGAGCAGCGAAATCCCCATCGTAACGGTGCGGATGTCGAGATGCTCGTTGTCGATCATATGCTGGGTTTCAAATATTTCCCGCCGGTTGAGCATGAGCGCGCCTCCTTATATGCGATGCATCGCGTTGAAGATTTCTTCCCGCTGAATGCGCACGGTCACGCCGAGCCGCTCCGCTTCGCCTTCGAGCGCAGCGTCGATCTCGGAAAACGGCACGCTGGATTCACCGATGTCCACAAGCATGATCATGGTGAACATGCCGCCGAGAATCGTCTGCGAAATGTCCAGCACATTGACGTTGATTTTTGCGAGAGCAACGCAGATTCCCGCGATAATGCCGACCCGGTCGCGGCCGATCACGGTTACAATTGCATGCATAAAAATTCGCTCCCATCCATAAAAGTTTATTTCGGAGTGTACCATAAACGGACGCTGAAAACAACTTCCCGGGCGGAAAAAACACAGAAACTGCATAAAAAAACACCGGCTGCTCTGTCTGAAACGACGCTGCGACGCTTGCCAATCAAAGCATGGTTTGCTATAGTCTTTGCTAAACGGGCGCCGGACAAAAGAAGCGGCGCCGCAGGAGGATGAAAAATGAAACTTCGGGTCGTTAAAAAGCACAATGCCGCAAAAGGCTGTTTTGTCTGCGGGGTAAACAACGCTTCCGGGCTGCACACGGAGTTTTACGAACTTGAAGACGGCACCATGGCGGCGCTGGTCACGGTGCAGTCGCATCACCAAAGCTATCCCGGCCGCGTGCACGGCGGCGTCTGTTCTGCGCTGCTTGACGAAACCATCGGGCGCGCACTCAATGTCACCGAGCCGGACGCGTGGGCGGTCACGGTGGAACTCTCCGTCCGCTTCAAAAAACCCGTGCCATACGATGTACCGCTGGTCGTCGTCGGGCGCGCGCTGACAAACAATCGCAGACTGTTCACCGGTGAGGGCACAATCCTGTTGCCAAACTGCGAAGAGGCCGCCACTGCAACGGGCAAGTATATGAAGCAAAAGCTGAGCGATATTGCGGACTTTGAATCTTCCGGCGAAAGCTGGGAGGTTTACCCGGACGATTCCGACCCGGACTGTTTCGATTTGCCGGACACGTGGGCTGTGCGGGAGTAGCATTTCCCTGCACCTGTAGCTTTTATTTTTCCGCCTTTTTATCCAGGCGGATTTTTCTTTTCGTTTTTTCCAAAAAACCGTTTCAAACAGCGGTTAAAATGATATTATATTAGTAGAATCCAATCTTAAAGAACAACGGCTTATAAAACTGAATAATCTTTCTCCCACCGAAACAGGCGAGTGACCCGACAGACGCACAAGACGGAAAGGAGTGGAACCTATGAACAGCCAGCATGATGTTCCCGTTCACCCGGCCGATGCCACCGGCGCGTCCGAGCCGGTTTGTCCGCACTGCGGCGGCACAGGGTATTACCATCCAGCGCTGCCGCCGGGCGACCCGCACTACAGCGACGCAGACTATCTCGAACCCTGTCCCTACTGTGCCGCATATCAACCCGACCCGCTTTCCGCACCACAGCACAACCCGCTCAACGATGCCAAATACCGCGCCAGCGGGCACGAAATGCAGGTGTTTGCACTCATCGGTATCCTGCTGCTGCTCATCGGCTCCGCCATCGGCGTCGTACATGCAATCGCGCAGACGCAGCGCGGCATCATCTCTTCGCCGTTCTACGACGGGTACCTCGCGGGCTGGATCCTGCTGGGTCTGGCGGTCGTGCTTGCCGTTACGATGATCGTTTACGTCGGCACCCGCCGCGCAAAGAAACGCTGAGACAGAAACACCCCCGCCGTTCCCTCATCATTAACTTGGTAAAAATCTACACTGAAGGGCAATTTCATGCAGGATGCATATTGGGAGTCGCTTTGGCGCACGGAAAACCCAGGCGAATGCCTGCGGTTTATCCGGGGGCATGCAAGATCCCGGCCTGCGTTTCTCTCCATTTTTGAACGATTCGGCGTGCGGCGGGTTTGCGACGCGGCATGCGGCTTTGGTGCGTACAGCGCAATGCTGCTCGCCAACGGATACGACGTTTCCGGCTTCGACATTGCCGAAAGCGCCGTAAGCCTGACGAAAACCCTGCTTTCCGCCATCGGTATGTCCCCCGGCGAGTACAAGGTTTGCAGCATCTGCGATATCGCATTTTCGGACCGCGCTTTCGGCGCCGTCACCGCGCACGCGGTGATCGATCATCTGCCCGTCGCCGAAGCCGGACGCGCAATCGACGAACTGTTCCGCATTACGGCGGACGGCGGCTTGGTTTATCTTTCTTTCGATCCGCTGGAGGATGACGATCTTGCCGCGCCGCACGAAATTCTTCCCGACGGAAGTTTCCTTTATTCCGGCGCACAGCGGGACGGCCTTCTTTTCCATTATTATCTGGAAGAGGAGCTCAATGCGCTTCTGGCAGGCCGGAAAATCGTATATCGCAATTTAACCGCACGAAAAGAACGCGAACTAATCCTGCAAAAACTCTGACCGGTACGCTTACGCGTAATAACAAAGGAGCCGTCCGTATTGATACGGACGGCTCCTTGATTTGAAATAAAAGCGTTACTGAATTTTCTTTCCAATCGGACCGAACGCCGCTTTGCCCGCATATTTTGCAGCGGAGCCAAGTTCATCTTCAATCCTAAGCAGACGGTTGTATTTTGCAACGCGGTCGGTGCGCGACGGCGCGCCCGTTTTGATCTGCCCGGCGTTGGTCGCAACGGCGACGTCCGCAATCGTAGTGTCTTCCGTTTCGCCGGAACGGTGCGAAATGACTGCAGTGTAACCCGCGCGCTGCGCCATCTCGACGGCTTCCAGCGTCTCGGTCAGCGTACCGATCTGGTTGACCTTGATGAGGATGGAGTTCGCGCAGTCTTCCTCGATGCAGCGCGCCAGCCGCTTTGTGTTGGTGACCAGCAGATCGTCGCCAACCAGCTGCACCTTGCCGCCGAGCGCCTTTTGCAGCTTCCGCCAGCCCGCCCAGTCTTCCTCGGCAAGGCCGTCTTCAAGCGATATGATCGGATACTTTGCACAGATGTCCTGCCAGTAGGCGATCATCTCGTCGCACGAGCGAACAATCCCGGATTTCCAGAACAGATACTTTCCTTCTTTCCCGGCGGCCTTCGCCTCGTCGTACATCTCGGTGGAAGCCGCGTCCATGGCGAGCATGAAATCTCTCCCCGGCACAAACCCCGCCTGTGTAATCGCTTCGAGCAAAGTTTCAAGGGCTTCCTCTTCCCCGGAAAGGTTCGGCGCAAACCCGCCCTCGTCGCCGACGGAGGTGCTAAGGCCCTTCTTCTTGAGGATCGTTTTGAGCGTGTGGAACACTTCCGAGCCCCAGCGCAGCCCTTCGGTAAACGTCGGCGCGCCGACCGGCATAATCATAAATTCCTGGCTCGAAATATTGTTGTCGGCATGCTTTCCGCCGTTGATTACATTCATCATCGGCACGGGCAGCGTATGCGCGTTCGCGCCGCCGATATAGCGGTAAAGCGGAAGGCCAAGCGTTTTGGCCGCTGCTGCCGCCGCTGCAAGCGAAACCGCCAGAATAGCGTTTGCCCCTGCTTTGGATTTGTCCGGCGTGCCGTCGGCAGCCAGCATCGCGAGGTCAATCTCGCGCTGGCTCGTTACGTCCATGCCGCTCAGCGCGGGTGCAAGCAGTTCCGTAACGTTCTTCACCGCTTTTTGTACACCCTTGCCCATATAGCGCCCTTTGTCGCCGTCGCGCAGTTCCAGCGCCTCGTAAGCGCCGGTCGACGCACCGGACGGAACGGCCGCCCAGCCGACAACGCCGGCGCTCGTCGTGAGCTCCGCCTCCACCGTCGGGTTGCCGCGCGAGTCCAGAATTTCTCTGGCTGTAATCTTCGCAATCGCGTGATCTTTCATATCCGCAAACCTTCCTTTCGTTCGTCGCTTTGTGGTTCTCCTATAAAGTATCACACAGCGGCCCATTGTCAAGCGTAAACACGCCTGAATCATCGTTATTGCCGCTTTAAAGACAAACGGCGGCGCCACGCTGCAGCGCAAAATATTGTGCGGCGCGAACGAAACCTGTATAATGACAAAAAAGCATGGAGGCGGAAACAATGGGATTTTTAAGAAAGCTGCTCGGCGTCGGCGCGACCGTCGGCGCAACGATTGCAGCGGTCAAAGTCGCCGACCAATATAAGGAAAACAACCCGGACGGCGTGCAGGACGTCAACGGGGACGGCAAAGTGGACGCAAAGGACGTCATTTCCGAGGTGACGCGTGCCGCAACCGAAGTCTATACCGAAGCGGCGGCCAACGTGAAGGAACGCGCGCCGGAAATCATAAAACAGGCAAAAGAAGCGTTCACCGGCTCAGACGCAAACAACTAAAAAGCAACTGCACAAAAACCCCGAAACACTTGTTTCGGGATTTTTCTCTTCTCACGACTCCGGTTCGTTTCGCCGCTCGATCACTGCAAAATTCGAATGCGGAAGGATCACAACGTTCAACGCGTCGCCCGCCTCCACACGCCTGCCGAAATAGTGAATTCTGTATTCCATCCCAGTCTGTTCGTCCCGAACGGTAACGTCCATTTGTCCCGTTTTATTCGCGCTGCTGCTGTTTTGCGCAGCCACCGCCCGCATGGCGGCGTGTTCCTTTTGCAGCGCGGTTGGAATGTCCAGCGCAAGCGGAATCAGCCGCGCAAATGTCATAACGGCGGCGGCAAGCAGCGCAAGAACCTTTAGAACCATATCGATGCGCTTTTTTGTTTTCTCGTTCTTTGGCCCGGCTTTGCCTTTAAAGACAGAGCGCTTCGGCGAAAGGGCGTAGACCACAAATAAAACAGTGCCCGCAAGCCCGATTGCATTTGCAATGTAAATCTGCAGAAATCCGTAACCGGTCCGCACGCGCGCCTCCCGTCCTCACCGTTATACCCGAAATCATCCCCGCCGGCGGCCCCTGCTCTTCGCCCGTTCACGCCGGCGTTTTATTCCTGCGGCGTTACGATCACCGATACGCCGTTTGGAATGACCGTAACAGCCGCCGCTTCGCCTTTGATGCGGCGCGCCCGCAAAAGCGCATCGGCCGGCGAGGGCGCATAGTCCATCTTCATTTCCCGCACGGTCGTTTCCAGTTCCGGCCGGGTTACAAAGACCACGCGTCTGTCTTTAAGAATCCGCGCAAGGATCTGGCTCTGCCATTGATCCGGCGTGGTCTTGTCCTGCGGCGTGGCCATAATGGCTTCATACAGCGTATGCGGACTTTCGCACTCCCTGAGCAGGCGGTAGATGCCTTCTCCGCCGACACCGTCGGCACACTCTGCGCAAAGAATCAGCACGCCGCCTTGCTTCGACGCGGCTTCTGCGGCGGTCAGTCCCTTGACGCACTGATAGATGTTCTGGTCGAGCGGTGCGCCGCCGTTGGTGGTGATTACGATATCCGCCGCCTTGGCGCACACCTCGCAGAAAGGCCGCAGAAACGCGCATCCCGCCGCATGCGCGGGCTCCGGCTCGCCCGCAAACGCGGCGACCGTGCGCTTGTCTTCGTCGATTACGACGTTCACGATATAGCGAAGTTTTGCAGCCACCGCCGCCGCGGCCATGTCGTTATGAAGCGGATTGTTCCCAAGAATTCCCGTGCGGGCAAACGGGCTGTCGATAAAGCGGCTGCAGTGGTTGCCGAGCACCGTCACGCGGTCGCACACCCCGGGTAAAACGCTTTTTCGCCCGCCGGAAAAGCCCGCAAAAAAATGCGGCTCGATGAATCCCTCCGCAACCAGCAAATCCGTTTGTGCGGCCAGCTTGTCGATCACGAGCGGCGCGCCGGAAGGCAGCGTGCCGATACACACGTTGGAAGCTTCATCAAACGCGTCGTGCACGACAATCCGCTCGGACGAAGCAATCGCTTCCCCGAGTTTTTCGCGCAGTTCCGCCCGCGTTGTTTCGCGATGACAGCCCGTTGCAACCAAAAGCGTAATGTCAATTTCCGGATTTCCTTCACGCAGTTCTTCGAACATTGCAGGAAGGATATCCCGGCTCGGAACGGGCCGGGTATGGTCGGAAACGATCAGCGTGCAGTTCCGTTTTCCCTTTGCAAGCGCCCGGAGCGATATCCCGCCGTACGGTTTCGCCATAGCCTCGCGTACGATTCGCTCTCCGCTTTCTCCGCCCGCAAGCTCATCGATGCGGGAGCGCAAAACCGTCGCCCCCGTTTCATCGAACGCAATCGCGCCACGTCCGTATGGCAGCCGTATCATATCTTCCCTCCCGCATGTCCCGTTTTCCCCGGCGTTTTGTCGTCTTCTCCGTTTTTAAACGCGGCGCACACCACGTTGTATACTAAAAGATTCGGGCGATAGCGCGGATCGTTCCAGATCAGCGCGTCGCTTTCGCCAAGCCCGGCAAGCACCGCCGCGGCGACGGCCGCGCTGCGCGAAACGCCTTCTGTGCACTGCACGGTCAAAACGTCGATCCCGCCGCGATACCGCAGCACAAAATCGCGCACGGCTTCCGCCTGCTCCGCCGTAATCAGATTCTGCTTTCCCCAGGCTCCTTGCGCGTCCTGAAAGCAAAGGCGCATCACCCGCGGCGCGGGATACCGCACGGCGCAGTCGCGTGCATGGTCCATAATCGAAATCACGGCCTGCCTTTCCGGTGCGCCGTAAACCGCGTATTCGAGCGTTTCACGCGTAAGCGGTAAAATCCGAATCGAAAACATAGCTCCGCTTCCCCTTCGGCCTTTCGCCTGTGCAGCAGGTCCTGTAAGGCGTTTCTTTTTATTATAGGCGATCCGGCGGCGCGGTTCCAGATAAATCCGGCGCTGACCCACGGTAAAACTTAACAGCGGGGCCCGGCGTTTATCCGCCGGGCCCCGCCTCCGCCAATCCGCACGGAGCGGATGAAGCGTTTTTACCTTTTTTGCTTAGTTGCCAAACGTGCCGTCCTGCAGCTGCTGAACGTATTCTACCACCTTAGCCTGCGTTTCCGCATCGATCAGATCGTCGTTGAAAGAGCCGAGGTAGACGCAGCTGTTCTCCAGCGAGCCGTAGACCACTTCGTTGCCGAAGGTGCCGTTTTCGCAGGCTTCGAGGCAGATTTCAAGCATGCCGGCGTTGTCGGTAACGACGCTGCACGCAACGCAGGGATTCTGGCCGAGCAGATCGGAAGGCTGGCCGATGTCGATAATCGTCACCGTATCGCCGTTGGCTTGGTCGATGGCCTGGCGTGCGCCGGAGTCGACCGCCGAAGCGTCGCCAAAGAACACGTCCGCGCCTTCATTGATCATCGAAGCGGCAAGTTCCATTCCCTTTGCGGTGTCGCTGAACGAACCGGCATAGGCGGAAACGGCCTTGATTTCAGGATTGATGACCTGCGCGGCGGATTCAAAGTGGGCAAGCTTGGACTTCGTGGTGTCCAGTTCCATGCCGCCGATAAAGCCGATCACGTTGGATTTGCTCATAAGCCCCGCGATGATGCCCGCGATGGAGCCGATCTGGTCGGCGTTGGGCAGCATGCTCATGATATTGTCGGTGGGCAGTTCGGTCGAGCCGTTGAGCACCGCGAAGCAAACGTCCGGATAGTCCGCGGCAACCTGCGTGACCGCGTCGCTGTACTGGTTGCCCGGCGCAAAGATCAGATCATAGCCGAGGTCACAGTAGCTGATCATGGTGTCGGCATAGGCCGACTGGTCGATCGAGTCGGTATAAGCGGTTTCCCAGCCGCGGGCCGCGGCGGCGTCCACCATGCCGTTGTAGCAGGCCGCACCCCAGCCGCCGTCGGAAATGCTGGAATCGCAGATCATCGCTACCTTGTAAACTTTTTCTTCGGCCGCAGCGGGTTCTTCCTTGGCAGAGCACGCAGCCAGAACGCCGAACGCAAGACATACGACCAGCAGCAGAGCCGAGAGCTTCTTCATCATGTTTGTATTCCTCCTAGAATATTTTTTGTAATCGGGCGTTGCCCGGAATTACCGTTTCGTTTACCGCTCCTCGCGGTAGTACGGTTTGCCGTTGGCTTTCGGCCCGGCAATCTTGCTGCCGAACACCGTCAGCGCGACCAGCGTCATCACATACGGGATCATCTGGAAAAGCTGGTAGGGAATCAAATCCGTGCCGACCTGAAGCCGCAGCTGGAGTGCGTCGAAGAAACCGAACAGCAGGCAGGCCAGCAGCACGCCGGAGGCCGACCACCGGCCGAAGATCACCGCCGCAAGCGCAATGAACCCGCGCCCGGCGACGATGCCGTCCGAATAGGTGTTGACATAGCAGGTCGTGAGATACGCACCGCCCATGCCCGCAAGGAACCCGCAGATCATGCAAGCGATATATTTATGCAGCACGACGTTGATGCCCATCGTTTCGGCCGCTTTGGGGTATTCGCCGACGGCCTTGTAGTTGAGCCCTGATTTCGTGCGGTTGAAATAGATCGCCGTAACGATTACGAGCAGATAGACGACATACACCATCGGCGTCTGATCGAAGAGAAGTTTGCCAAGGAACGGGATATCCTTGAGTACGGGAATCGCGACCGTTTTCATCAGCGTCGCCTGCGCGAGCGTGGAGCTCACGCCGAACACGATGCGGTAGATAAACGACGCGAGCGCCGGAGCAAAGATGTTGATCGCCATGCCGTATACGATCTGCTGTGCGCCGAGCGTTACGGTGCAGAACGCATAGATCATGTTGACCAGCACGCCGCCGAGCGCACCGCAGAGTACGCCGAGGAACGGGTTGCCCGTCCAGAAGCAGACGAGGAAGCCCACCAGCGAACCAAACGCCATCAGTCCGTCCAGCCCGATGTTGACCAGTCCCGCCCGCTCGGAGTAGAGCTCCGCCAGCGCCACGAACAACAGCGGCGTCGCCATGCGGACCGCGGAAATGAGCAAATCTGAAACCGCGCTGAAATTCATAAGTTAAGCGGCCTCCTTTTTCCCGAATATGTTTGCAAAAAACTTTTTCACGGCCGGCAGATGCACCAGCGCGGTGCCGGCCACCGCAAAGATGATGACGAGCGCCTGAATGATATCGATCACGCTCGTCGGAACGCCGGTTCCAACCTGCATCGTCGTGGAACCGACGCGCAGCACCGCGAAAAAGTATGCAACGATCATCGTCGCAACGGGGTGCAGCTGGCCGATCAGCGCGATTGCCACGCCGTCGAAACCGTATCCGCTGCCATATCCGCTGATGAGGCGGAACTGCGTGCCTAAAATGTCGCACGCACCGCCGAGTCCGGCCACAGCGCCGGACACAATAAACGCCGCAAGCATATAGCGCTTGACGGAAAGCCCGTTGAACCGGCTCGCCGTCGGATTGAAACCGACCGCGCGGAGTTGGAATCCCTTGGACGTGTTGAAAAGGAAATACCACATTGCAACACCGAGCACAAGCGCAATCACAATGCCCCAGGTTATGCGCAGCGACGGGAAAATCCGGCCGATCTCCGTGGCTTCCGGCACGGGCGCCGTCTGCGGCACGCTGCCTTCGCGCAGCGCCGTCGTGTAAAGATATCCCATAAAGAGCGTCGCCACATAGTTGAACATGATCGTCGTGATCATCTCGTTCAGCCCGCGCCAGGTCTTTAGGATGCCCGGGAGCAAACCCCAGACGCCGCCCGCGACCGTACCGGCCAGAATCGCCAGGACCGTGACCCACCAGCCGCTTTTGCCGATCAAAAGCGAAACCGTAATCGCCGCCATCGCGCCGCAGAGGAACTGCCCTTCGCCGCCGAGGTTAAACACGCCGCAGCGATAAGCAAAGCAGGTGCAAAGCCCGCAGAAGATCAGCGGCATGGCGCGAACGACCGTGTTGGCCAGGTTCGTTCTGGACCCGAACGCGCCCTTGATCAGATAGCCAATCGCCTCAAGCGGATTGGCTCCGAGGCAAAGGATTATGATCATACCGATCACAAACGCCAGCAGGATGGACAGGATGGGAACAAGCAGGTTCAGCAGTTTTCTTTTTTGCATAACGCGTTCTTCCCTCCTTATTTGCCCGCCATGGCGAGGCTGATCGCCTGAATCGGCGGATTCTTGCCGGGGTATTCGCCCATGATCTTGCCCTCGAACATCACAAGGATGCGGTCGCTCATCTGCAGCACCTCGTCGAAGTCCGCGCTGATAAGCAAAACGCCGCAGCCATTGTCGCGCGCCTCGATCATCGCGTCGCGCACATAGCGCGTCGCGCCGATGTCCAGCCCGCGCGTTGGATGCACGGCAACGAGCAGGTCGGGATGCGCCTCAAGTTCGCGCGCGAGGATCACCTTCTGCTGGTTTCCGCCGGAAAGACTGCGGATTTCCTGTTCGAGCGACTGACAGCGGATGTCGTATTTGGCACGCATCTTCTCGCTGTAGGAGCGCATCGCCTTTTTCTTGAGATACCAGCCGCCCGCGTCGCAGAACTCGCATTTTTCGGTGCACTTGAGCAGCAGGTTTTCCTCCACCGTCATGTCGCCTACGAGTCCCATGCGGTTGCGGTCTTCGGGAATATGCGAAACGTTCTTACGGATGAAGTCCGCGGCGGTGACCCGTGAAACCGCGCATCCTTCAAGGACCACCGTCCCCGACTGCGCGCAGATCACGCCGGTCACGATCTGCGCCAGCTGACTCTGTCCGTTTCCGTCCACGCCCGCGATGCCGACGACCTCGCCGCGGTGCACGCAAAGCGAAACGCCGCTTAATCCGTTATGTTTGGATGCTTTATTGTAATCAACGTCGATGAGTTCGATGACGGGTTCGCCCGTCGCGTCCGCCTTTTCGTAGTCCGACTCCGCAAGTTCGCGCCCGATCATCAGGCTGGCCAGTTCGCGCCCGTCGGTCTGCTTTGCGTCCAGCGTGGCGACCGTTTTCCCCGCGCGCAGGATGGTAACGCGGTCGCTGACATGCAGCACTTCGCGCATTTTGTGGCTGATGAAAATGATGCTCTTTCCTTCGCCGCGGAGTTTATCGATGATTTCGTAAAGATTTTCGACCTCCAGGTCGGTCAAAACCGCGGTCGGCTCATCCAGAATCAGGATTTCCGCACCGCGGTAAAGCGCCTTCAATATCTCTACGCGCTGCTGCGCGCCGACGGAAATGTCCGTGATTTTCGCGTCCGGATCGATGTCCAGCCCATAGCGTTTGGAAAGCGCTATGATCTCTTTTTTTCGTTCGTCGGTGTGGATGAAAACGCCTTTTTCGCGATTGTCGCCCAGGATGATGTTCTGCCAGACGGTCATCGCCTCGACCAGCATGAAATGCTGATGCACCATGCCGATGCCGAGCCGCACCGCCTGTGCGGGCGATTCGATCTTTATCTTTTTACCGTGCAGGTAAATATCCCCTTCGGTCGGTTGGTACAGGCCGATCAGCACGTTCATAAGCGTGCTTTTGCCCGCGCCGTTTTCGCCGAGCAGGGTGTGCACTTCGCCCTTGCGAACGCCAAAATTAATGTCACGATTCGCATAAAAATCGCCGAATTGCTTGCTGATGTGCTCCATTCGCAGTATTTCTTCCATGTATCACGTCCCCTTCCCATCATCCAAGGCTGCCGTGGTGCGTCGCTGCATAAAAAAAGACCAGTTTCAACCTGATCATAACAAACGTTCCGTACGGGAACCGTACGGAACGCCCAGTCGCCGAAAAACCCATGTTTTTCGGCGAAACCCGTTGCTGCGGGATTCTGCATGCAGCATCAGCCTCGAACGGCTGCGCCGTTTGCCGGCTTCGCTGCATGAAGCGTGCCAAAACCACCGTGCACGCCGCCGGCTTTGACGAATTATCAATACCGATGCTGAAACTTCATCCTCTCTCGATCAATTCGAAAAAGTTGCCAATTTAGAATCTTGCCGATACACTGCCGTCCCGTACGGAAATCGTACGGAACGAAGATTGCGCCAAAATTGGTTTGAACAAGCTACTTTTCCAGATCGATGAGAGCCGCATGTCCTTTTTTTTCAAACATGCGATAGATTGCGGGCTCCGCCCAGGCGTAATCGCTCATGAACCGCCCGTCGAAGCGGGAGACCGCGTCCGCGGCACCCGACCAGAAATCGTAATAGTCGCAGCTCACAAGTTCCCGCCGGATACGGCAGCTCCCGCGCTCGCGCACGAATATCTCTTCCTCGCCGCACTCTCTTAACGTATCCAAAAGCTCTTTGATCGTCCGCCGGTAGCCGGTGTTGGCGGCATTTTTATCCTCGCTGCCCTCGCAGAGCGCCTCGATGATCGCGTAAATCGAAACGGGCCGGCCTTCGTTGTATACACAAAGCGCCATGAGTTCCTTTGCCTTGGCGGAATGAAAGCGCACGGGTTTTTCGCCGACCAGCATCTCGAAACTGCCGAACGTATGGAAACGCACGCGTTTTTTCTGCCGGCTTTGCAATAACTTCGCCCGCTCGAGTACGTCGCGTATGTCGTCCCGGTCAAACGGTTTAAAGACCATGTAGTCCGCCTTCATGCGGAACGCCTCCACGGCAAAACGCGGATGCGCCGTTACGAACACGATGATGATATCTCCGCGGATTTCGCGCAGCCGCATCGCAAGGTCGATGCCGTTCATGCCTGGCATGTCGATATCCAGCATGGCAAAATCGACCTCATTTGCCCCTGCAAACGCAAGCGCTTCGGCCGGGTCGGTGAATTTCCCGACAATCTCAAAATCCGGCATGCCGGCACATTTGAGCTCCAGCAGGCGCATATCAAGTTCCATGTCGTCCACAAGAATCGTCCTCATGTTTCCTCCGTTTCCGCCGCGGCCGCTTCACCGCCGAGATTGCGCGGATACCGCAGCGTCACGCGCGTACCGCGCCCGGGTTCGCTCTTTACGCTTACGCTGCAGCCGGGGAACTGCTCCATGCGGGCGCGGATGTTGCGTATCCCGACCGAGCGCCCGGCCTGCTCGTCCCCGGGCAGATACCCCACGCCGTCGTCCTCGACGGTGATTTCATAAAAATCTTCACCTATATTCAGCCGCACACGCACCGTGCCGCCGCCGACTTTCGGCTTGATGCCGTGGATGATCGCGTTTTCAACAATCGGCTGCACGGTCAGCACCGGAATCATGAATTCCTCTTCCGGCACGTCGTATTCCATCTTCAGCCGTTCGCCAAGCTGAATTCGGTTGATTTCCGCATAAGCGCGGACGGTGCGCAGTTCCTCGCGGAACGGCACAAGCCCGTCTTCGGCGCTCACGCTGTCCACTTTGAAACGCAGGAACCGGGAAAAATCCTCCGTCATCGTGTAAGCGGATTCCGGATCCAGCACGATCAGCGCCTGAATTGCGTTGAGCGTGTGATAGAAAAAATGTGAACTGATTTGCGAAAGCATCATATTCGTCCGGTCATATTCGAGCTGCTTTTGCAGCTCGCGGATGCGGCAGTCCGACGCTTCCTTTTCCATGCGGCGGATCGTACCGCCGGCGGAAACCCCCGCCGCAACGGCAAAGCTGAGCACAAGGCTCAAGATGACGCTCAGGATCACGCTCGCGTGTGCATACCATGGATTAAGCGGAGAAACCGTCACGTGCCATTCCGTGTTGAATATCGGGAACGCATAATCGTATTCGCGGTCCGCCACACCGTTGCCGGACAGGAGTATGGTCTGCTCCTCGCCGGTGTCCGGGTTGATGCGCCAAAGCCTGCAGGCATATCCCTGCGTAGAAAGATTCTGCATAGAACTCATGGAATCCAGCACGGCCGGATACTCCAGCGTGACCGAAACGATGCCCCAGAACGAACCGTCCAGATACACCGGCAGCCGCCCGGCAATGCCCATGCCGCCCTGCACAAGGCTGAACGGCCCCGCCATGATCATCGTCCCGCGCTCGATGGCGGCCTGCGCTTCCTTATCGCCCGCGCCTTCGCCGGTCAGGTCGTGCCCGATCACGCCCTCGTTGCCGGCAAGCGGATAAACGTCCGTTACGATTCCGTCCGGCGCCAGGAGCACGTTTTTCACCGCGCTTTCCGTAACGAGCAGCCGCGCTACTTTTTCAAACCCCTCGCTGCTGCCGTTTCCCTGAATCACAAAGGCTTCCAGCGTTTTTGTTTTGCTCAGCTGTACGGAAAGCACCTCGTACGCCTGCGCGCTGACGGTGCTGGCGATATATTTCATCTGTTCGTCTTCGCTCGATCGCCTGCCGGTCTCGATATAAACGGAAATTGCCGCGAGCAACAGCAGAGAAAGGAAAAACGCGACGATCTCCGCAGCGCCAATCCGCCGTTTGCGCATTTCTTTCCCTCCTCCGCCTTTTGACTTACATTATATTGTAAGCGTGCTTTGCGCGCAATCGCCGTAAAAAGACGTTTATTCAATCCCCGTCCGTCTTTCAAAGGCCTCAAGACCCGGAAATTTTCGAACTTCGGGCCGTTGAAGCAGGAATTGCGGTTCGCAGGCGGATCACTGCCCTGTGACATTGAAGTGCAACTTTCACATATCGGGTCGCCGGACTTTGCCGGCAAACTACAGCCGTCTAAAAGGGGCGGTTTTTGCACGTTGCTTCCCTTCTGAAGTACAAACAAGAGACGACACACCGTGCCGAAGTACAAAAACTATATATCATAAATGTGACAATGCAAAACAATTGACTTTCGCGCCATTTTTACTATATGATATTTGTGCGTAATGTTCACATAAATGGAAAAGAAAGGTGCAATATCTATGACGAAAAACAAAAAGTTACTTGCTTGGGTCAAAGAAGTTGAAGAACTCTGCGAACCTGACCAGGTCTATTGGTGCGATGGTTCCAAGGAAGAGTGGGACCGCCTTCTTGAAGGAGCCGTAGCCAGCGGTTCTGCAACCGCGCTGAATCCCGAAAAGCGCCCCGGCTGTTACCTTTTCCGCAGCGATCCTTCGGACGTTGCCCGTGTTGAAAATAGAACGTTCATCTCCTCCCGGAAGGAAGAGGACGCAGGCCCGACCAACAACTGGATCGATCCCGTCGATCTGAAAAAGACCATGTCCGCGCTCTACAAGGGCTGCATGCACGGCCGCACGCTCTACGTCATCCCGTTTTCGATGGGTCCCATCGGTTCGCCGATTTCAAAGATCGGCGTGGAAATTACGGACAGCCCGTATGTTGTGACCAACATGCGCATCATGACCCGCATGGGCACTAAGGTGCTTGAAACCCTCGGTGACGACGGTGATTTCGTGCCGTGCCTGCATTCCGTCGGCGCGCCGCTGGAAAAAGGCCAGAAGGACGTCGCCTGGCCCTGCGCGCCCATGGACAACAAATATATCAGCCATTTCCCGGAAGAACGCCTGATCTGGTCGTACGGTTCCGGTTACGGCGGAAACGCGCTGCTGGGCAAGAAGTGCTTCGCGCTGCGCATCGCCTCCGCCATGGCGCGGGACGAAGGGTGGCTCGCCGAGCACATGCTCATCCTCCGCCTGACCGATCCCGAAGGCAACAAAACGTATGTCACCGGCGCATTCCCGAGTGCCTGCGGCAAGACCAACCTTGCCATGCTGATTCCGACCATTCCCGGCTGGAAGGTCGAAACCATCGGCGACGACATCGCCTGGATGAAGTTCGGCGAAGACGGCCGCCTGTACGCCATCAATCCCGAATACGGCTTCTTTGGCGTCGCGCCCGGCACTTCGGACAAGTCCAACCCGAACGCCATGCGCAGTATTGAAAAGAACACCATCTTTACGAACGTTGCTCTGACCGACGACGGCGACGTTTGGTGGGAAGGCATCGGCACCGACGCGCCCGATCATCTGATCGACTGGAAGGACAAGGACTGGGCTCCCGGTTCTGAAACGCCTGCCGCGCATCCCAACGCCCGCTTCACCGCACCGGCGGCGCAGTGCCCGGTCATCGCGCCCGAGTGGGAAGACCCCGCGGGCGTGCCGATTTCGGCCATCCTCATCGGCGGCCGCCGTCCGCACACCATTCCGCTCGTCCATCAGAGCTTCGACTGGACGCACGGTATCTTCTCCGGCTCCATCATGGGTTCCGAGATCACGGCCGCGACGATCTCGTCCAAGATCGGCCAGGTCCGCCGCGACCCGTTCGCCATGCTGCCGTTCATCGGCTACAATGTGTGCGATTATCTGCAGCACTGGCTCGATGTCGGCGCGATGACCACACCGGACAAACTGCCGAAAATCTTCTATGTCAACTGGTTCCGCAAGAGCGACGACGGCAAGTTCCTCTGGCCGGGCTTCGGCGAAAACAGCCGCGTGCTCAAGTGGATCGTCGAGCGCGTCGCCGGCAAGGCGGACGCGCAGGAAACCGCAATCGGCTATATCCCGACAAAAGAATCCCTCTATCTCGACGGGCTGGACATCAGCGACGAAGCGATGGACGAACTGCTCAGCCTCGATAAGAAGGAATGGACCGCGGAAGTCGAATCCATCAAGGAACATTACGCCAACTACGGGCCGAAGATGCCCAAGGAGCTGGTCGACCAGCTCAAGGCGCTCGAAGAACGCGTTTCCAAGATGTAACGCTTCCTCCCGCGGCAACTTCAAAACGAACGAAGCGTCCTTTCAGCAAGGACGCTTCGTTTTATTGTCCGGCTGCATGCGCATGGGTCGTTTTGCAAATTCCCGGCATAATTTCTGTCCTGATTTCCTTTACTTCTCGTTCCAGAAGTAATGTGTATGTAATAATTTTCTCAGGCGTCGATGAAAAACTATGCCAAAACCTGTTGCATTAGGACATATTTCTCGTTTTACCCGGTAATATCACATAAATTATATTAATTTTATTTTTCATCCTTCCTGTTTTGCAACTATTATGTAACATTCCGCGCGTAAAATAAAATGTGAAAAGATACAAAAAGGTGATGTGTAACATGAAAAGTAAGAAAACGAGGACGGTTTTGCTGATATTGGGAACGCTGCTTTTGGCGTTGGCTCTGTTCGCAGGAGCATGGCTGCGCCTGAAGCCCGTCGTGAGTTCCAGCGTGCAGCAAACGGCTGCGAAATCCGCCGAGCAAAACGGAACCTCTTTGGAGACAGTGGCGGATGAGGAAATCCCTCTCGCCGGCGTTGGCGAAAGCCCCTCGGAATGCAGTCCTTCCTGCAGCCGAATCCGTGCCGGCCACGGTCCACATAAATACGGTCTCCGTCCCCGTCGGACAGTCCGCCGGGCAGGAGCCTGCAGAAGAACCCTCGGATGAACAACCCGCGGAAGAGGCGCCCACAGAACAACCCGCGGATGAGGAGTCCGCAGAAGAACCCACGGATGAGGAGTCCGCAGAAGAACCCGCGGATGAGGAACCCGCCACCGCTACCACTGCGGCGCAGCGCCTCTATGAACGCGCAGCCGCGCTGCTCGAACAATACAACGCTTGCACGACGATGGAGGAAAAACGTGTCTTGCTCGGCGCAAGCAACTACTCGCTCGGCAACGACGCAATCCGCAAAAAACTGCTTGCCGACATGGAAGGCAGTTGGGAACAGCTTGAAGAAGAAACCGTGGACGCCACAGAATATCAGCAAGATAAAACTTTGTATGTGCAGGTTTATATGGCCGGCACTTCGGATGATTACCAACCTGTAATTTACACCACGCAGAATTCTGATCTTTCCGGGAACCAGTGGTCGACGAATCTTGTGTATATAGAAGACACGGAAACCTGGATGGAATACGTAAAAAAGCATCCCTACAACGACTCGTGCGTCGGCTACTATATGACCTCCCTTTACAACGACGCGGATGCCTGGGACGAGTTGCAGGAGGATATGGAAACCGACGGCCTCTGGACCGAAGTAGACACGCAGGACGAATCGTCCGGAGCGGAGGAAGCGCCGTCTTCAGAATACGTGTCCGGCGAGGACTATGCACCCGTTGAATAAGTGAAAACGACCATATTGCTGCCGCGGCGGACCAGTATCTTTAAAAGCCGACTGCAAATTTGCAATCGGCTTTTTCTTCTGCGAAAAGCTGCGGCACTTCTGTGTGGAAACAGCAAAAATGCTCCGTCCTGTCTTGCATCGGTGATCCGCCTTAAATCTGTTTAAAATGCTTCCGGTTCGCGCCGGTGCAAAAGAATGAACACGGCAAGCAGCAGCGCGGCCGGGATCCACACCGCGCGTTCGGAGAGCACGCCGGTGGCAAACATGCCGAAAACCGCGCCCGCAATAAAAACGAGGATGATTCCATAGTATTTCAGGCTGTTTTTCAGCAGGGCCCTTTCCCTGCTTTTGAGATACCGGAACAGCAGCTCCGTGCCGCTTCTCAGATTTCCGGTGCACATGGTCGTGGCATAAGCCAGCCCGTGCAGCGTGCGGAAGCTCTCCACCTGCAGCGCACAGACAAACGACACGGTCACGTTTACATACGGATTGAGCGCACCGTTCGGCACAAACCCGATTCCAAAGAGCAGTGCAAGCTCGAGCAGCAGCACCGCCTGCCGCCAGTGAAACACCCTTGCCTGCCGCAGCGCGGCACGCACCCACTCGGCCAGCAGCACGCCCGCGGCAAACGCAAAGATCGGCAGCAGATAGTACAGCGCGTCGTTCCAGCGGCCGTCCGCTAGCCGGAGGCCAAGCAGGACCATGTTGCCCGTCTGCGCGTTGGCAAACACCCCGCCGCGCGAGACATAGGTGTATGCATCGAGGAACCCGCCGACTAGCGCAAGCACCGCTCCGACCGGGAACGATTCGGCACGCTGATGCACGGTTTTCGGTTCGTTTGAGGGCATGGCTGCCGCACTCCTTCCAATTTTGCCCCAATATACCACAATGCCGGGCAAAAGGGAACCACCGCTTCTTCCGTCTTTTTACCGGGCGCACGAAATTTTTCATTGACAAGCGTTCCGTTTTTTAGTATTCTAGCAAAAATGAGCAAAAGTGGAACGGAGGAAACGCACATGCGCACGCGGCGGAGGCTGGATCGGAAAAAAACATGCATCCAGGGGTTCCGTGTTCCATTTATTTCCGTTTTCAACGGCACCGGTTTTTAATAACCGGTGTTTTTTTTTGCCAATCTGCCGGCGGCTGCGCCGCAATGAAAAGGAGAGGACACCGAATGCTGAAAAACAGGAACTTAATCGCCCCAACCGATTTTTCACCGGAGGAAATCGGCGAAGTACTGACTCTGGCGGAGCAAATCGTTGCAGACCCCGGCGCATACGCGCAGGCCTGCCGGGGAAAAATCCTCGCAAGCCTGTTTTACGAACCTTCCACGCGCACCAAGTTTTCCTTCGACGCGGCGATGCTGCGTCTCGGCGGCAGTACACTCGGTTTTTCGGACCCGAACACCTCCAGCACCGCAAAGGGCGAAACCGTTGCGGACAGCGCGCGCACCGTCGGTTCCTATGCGGACGTGATCGTCGTGCGTCACCCCAAGGAAGGCACCGCGCGGCTCATGAGCAAATACGCGGGCTGCCCGGTAGTCAACGCGGGCGACGGCGGGCATCATCACCCAACCCAGACGCTGACCGACCTGCTCACCATCCGGCACTACAAGGGCGGCTTCGACGGCCTGACCGTAGGCGTCTGCGGCGACCTCAAGTTCGGCCGCACCATCCATTCGCTGGTGACCTGCCTTGCGCGCTATCAAAACATGAAATTCCTCTTCATCTCACCGGACGAACTGTGCATGCCCGCGTTTGTCAAAGAAGAACTCGACGCAAAGGGAATCCCTTACCGCGAGACGACGGACCTCGTTGGAAACATTTCACAGCTGGACGTGCTCTATATGTCCCGCGTACAGCGCGAGCGCTTCATCAGCGAGGAAGAATACCTGCGCTTAAAAGACTTCTTCGTCCTCACCGAGGAGAAGATGGCGCTGGCGGGACCGAACCTGATCGTCATGCATCCCCTGCCGCGCGTCAACGAGATTGCGCCGGAGGTAGACAACGATGCACGCGCGGTCTACTTTGACCAGGTGAAATTCGGCATGTACGTGCGCATGGCGCTGATTATGAAACTGCTCGGCGCGGAACCGCCCGAAGACGGCCCGTCTGAAACCTGCAAGGAGGCGTAAAAAAATGATTAACGTATCCAAACTCAAGGAAGGCATCGTGATCGACCATATCTGCGCGGGTCACGGCTATAAAATCTTTCAGCAGTTGGGGCTGGACAAACTCGACGACGTGGTCGTTCTTATGCGCAACGTGGACAGCACGAAGATGGGCAAAAAAGACCTGATCAAAATTGAAACGCATCTAGACCTGAACCTCGACGTGCTCGGGCTCATCGACCCGAACGTGACCATCTCCTATATCAAGGAGGGTGTGCGCATCAGCAAGCTCAAGCTCTCGCCGCCGGAAACGGTGACCGGCATCCTGACCTGTAAAAACCCGCGCTGCATCACCAATCAGGAGCATATACAAGACGTGATGTTCTACCTAGTGGACGCGGAAACCAACCAGTACGCCTGCGAATACTGCGACGCACGCACCAGCCTGTAACAAAACCTGCATTGAACGGAGGATCGCGCATATGATTACACTCTACCGCAATGCCCGCATGATCGACGCAACGGGTGAACGCTATGGGGACTTATGCATCGAAAACGGCGTGATTGTCAGCTGCGGCCCGCTCTGCTGGCGGCACGCCGACAAGGTGATCGACGCGGCGCGGCTGGTTGTTATGCCCGCGTTTATCGATCTGCACTGCCACCTGCGGGACCCGGGCTACCCGGAAAAGGAAACCATGGAGACCGGCATGCGCGCGGCACTGGCCGGCGGGTATGCGCACCTCTGCGCAATGGCGAACACGCGTCCCGTGATCGAAACGCCCGCACTCGTGGAGGCCAACCTTAAAAAGGCCAAGTCGCTGCGGCTCTGCCGCCTGACGCAGGCCGCCGCCGCCGGAAAAGCGCTCGGCGACGAAGTCCCGACCGACCGCAAGGCGCTCGGGGACGTCACGCCCATGCTCAGCAACGACGGGAAGACGATCTTTTCGGATACGTTTATGCGTCAGCTTCTGATCGATTCCAAAAAATACGGCTTCCTGATCAGCACGCACTGCCAGCCGGAGCGCGAGACCGTGCGCCGGGACATCGCGTTGCTGCGCGAAGTCGGCGGCCATCTGCATGTCGGCCATATCAGCCGCGCGGAAACGGTTGAGATGATCCGCGCCGCTAAAGCGGAGGGGTTAAGGATCACCTGCGAAGTCACCCCGCATCACCTTTTCGGCTGGGACGACAAGTATGCCGTCAATCCGCCGCTGCGCTCACGCGCGGACGTGGACGCGCTGATAGCGGGCATCAAGGACGGCACGGTGGACTGCCTTTCGACCGACCACGCGCCGCATACCGAAGCCGACAAGCTAGACGGCATGGCGGGTATCTCCAATATCGAATACGCCGCGCAGATCTATCTGCAGGTATTCGCCGAAAACGGCATCCCGCTCACGCGGCTGGCCGAGATGACCTCCTATACCCCGGCAAAACTGCTCGGCCGCAAAGCCGGGCTGCTGCGCCCGGGTTATCCCGCGGACCTGGTCGTTATCAGCACAGACGAAGACGCGGTAATTGAAAAAGACAACATGCGCTCGCGCTCGCACAACACGCCGTTCGACGGCAGGCAGGTGCGCGGCAGAGTGAAGATGACGATTGTGGAAGGAGAAACACGATATGAGTATGGAACGGCTGTTTGAGGCGGTACAAAAGAAAGGCCCCGTCTGCGTGGGGCTGGACACGCAGGTTTCGTTCCTGCCGGCATGCATGCAAAAAACGGACGCGACCGACGGGGAAAAGATTTTTGAATTCAACCGCCGCATCATCGATGCAGTGCATTCCGACGCGGGCTGCTTTAAGCTGCAGATCGCCTGCTACGAAGCGCTCGGCCTCGACGGCCTGCGTGCCTACGCAAAAACGCTGAAATATATTCACGAAACAGGCTGTGTCGTAATCTCGGACGTCAAGCGCGGGGATATCTCCTCCACCGCCTCCCTGTACGCAAAAGCGCACTTTTCCGGCGACTTTGAAACGGACCTGATCACCGTCAACGCCTACATGGGCGAGGATGCCGTTTCGCCTTACTACCCATATTTTGAGCAGGGCAAAGGCGTGTTTGTGCTCGTCAAAACCTCCAACCCCAGCGGAAAGGATTTTCAGGATTTGTCCGTCGGCAACGAAACACTCTACGAGCGCATGGCGGAAAAAGTCTCTCAATGGGGTGAAGCGTTCATAGGGAAAAGCGGATTTTCCGCAGTCGGCGCGGTCACGGGGCTGACCTATCCGGAGGAATTCACCCGCATTCGCAGCAGGATGCCGCACACATTTCTGCTCATCCCCGGCTATGGCGCGCAGGGCGGCACGGGCAAGGACATCGCAAACTTTTTCAGTGACGGCGTGCGCGGAGTCGTCAATTCGTCGCGCGGGCTGATCACCGCGCACAAAGGAAAGACCGAAGGCGAAGATTTTACCGATTATGTGCGTCAGGCCGTGCTCGGCATGAAGGAGGACATTCTCAAATGGCTGTGATCCTTGCCAACGAGCCGCTTGCGCCGGGCGTATTCCGCCTGGACGTTACGGGCGCGCCGACGGGCCGCGCGGGGCAGTTTTACATGCTGCGCCTGCCGGGCGTACAGGACCCGTTTTTGAGCCGTCCGATCAGCATCTTCGAGGTCAACCCGGCCAGCGAGACGCTTTCGTTCGTCGTGCAGACCGCCGGGCGCGGCACGGCGATGCTGTCCGCGCTTCTGCCCGGGCAGCCGCTCGAAGTACAGGGTCCTTACGGCAACGGATTCCCGCTCGAAAACGGACACGCCGTGCTCGTCGGCGGCGGCGTCGGCACTGCGCCTCTGTTCCAGCTTGCAAAGGAATTGCGCGCGGCAAACCCGAACCGGCGGATCGACGCATTCCTCGGTTTCCGCGAAACGGCTTACCTGGCGGACGCATTCGAGCGCGTTGCCGACCGCGTGCAGGTAAACGTCGGCGGGATTGTGACCGAGGAAGTCGATTTTTCGCTGGATGCGACCTACTATGCCTGCGGGCCGCTCCCCATGCTGCGCGCCGCGTGCACCGCCGCAAAAACGGCGGACGCAAAGCTCTATGTTTCGCTCGAAAAACGCATGGCCTGCGGGGTCGGCGCCTGCCTCGGCTGCACCTGCAAGACCGCGCACGGCAATAAACGCGTCTGCAAGGACGGGCCGGTGTTCGCTTACGAGGAGGTTGCCGATGCAATCTGACCCGCTGGCGATCGACCTTCTCGGCGTACCGCTGAAAAACCCGGTAATCGCCGCTTCCGGCACGTTCGGGTTCGGGCGTGAATACGCGGCGCTTTTCGACGTGTCCCGGCTCGGCGGCATTTCCGGCAAGGGATTAACGTTGTTTGGAAGCCCGGGCAACGACGGTGCGCGCATCTGCGAAACACCCGCCGGCATGCTCAACAGCATCGGGCTGGAGAATCCCGGCGTGCGGAAATTCGCCGAGGAGGAAGCGCCGTTCCTGCGCTCTCTCGGCCCGGCTGTGCTCTGCAATCTCGGCGGCCACAGCGAGGAGGAATATATCGAGGGCGCGCGCCAGCTCAACGCCGCCGACTTCGACTTTCTGGAGCTGAACATCTCCTGCCCGAACGTAAAAAACGGCGGTATGGCGTTCGGCATGACCCCGGAATCCGCCGCGGACATCACGAAAAAAGTGAAAGCCGTTACAAATCGTCCGCTGATCGTCAAGCTCTCGCCGAACGCGCCGGAACTCGTCGCCGTGGCACGCGCGTGCGAAAGCGCGGGCGCGGACGCGCTGAGTCTTGTCAACACGTTCCTCGGCATGGCGGTGGACGTTCGGGCAAAACGCGCCGTGTTCGACAACGTATATGCCGGGCTTTCCGGCCCTGCGATTCTGCCCATTGCGCTAAGAATGACGCACCAGGTGTGCAGAGCGGTGCAGATTTCTGTAATCGGCATGGGCGGCATTTCCAGCGCCGAAGACGCGCTGCGCTTCATCATGGTCGGCGCAAGCGCCGTACAGGTCGGCTGCGCAACGTTTGCGCATCCCGCCGCTATGCTCGACATCATCGACGGTCTCTCCGATTACTGCAAAACGGAAAACCTCGGCTCGATTCACGACGTGTGCGGAATTATTTAGCATTCGGCAGTTGATTCAGCCGGATGCGGCAACGATATTTTTCAGGAGGAACGATAAAAGTATGAAAGGCAATCTCACCATCATGAAAGACTGCGGCGCTTTTCTGGAAGGGCATTTTCTGCTCTCTTCCGGGCGGCACAGCGGCGGATACTGCCAGTGCGCAAAGCTGCTGCGCTTCCCCGATCTGGCCGAAACCGTGCTCAAAAGTGTCGTCGAACAGGTCGTCTCGCTTCCCATTACAAAGGTCTGCGGCCCGGCCATGGGCGGCGTGATCGTTTCCTACGAGCTGGCGCGCCAGTTGAAAAAGGAAAGTATTTTCACCGAGCGCAAGGACGGCCGCATGCAGCTGCGGCGCGGCTTTTCCGTCGGGTCCGGGGACGTCGTGCTGATCGCCGAGGACGTCGTCACAACCGGCAAGTCCACGCTGGAAACCGTCGCCGCGCTCGAAGCGTTCGGCGCGAAGGTGATCGGCGTCGCGTGCATCGCCGACCGGCGCGCGCCGGACTGCGATTTTCCGCTGCCGGTTTACGCGGCGCTGAAGCTGGACATAAAATCCTACGATTCCGATGACTGTCCGCTCTGCCGCGAAGGAAAAATCGCGCTTGAAAAACCCGGCAGCCGCGAGTTGCCCATAGGCAAATAAACATTTTTCTTTGCTCTTCCGCCGCCGCCGAAATGCCGCGGCGGTTTTTATTGTTTCGGCTTTCATGTCTTTGTATGTAAGTGCTTTCCACGCGCATTGTCAACACCCAGGCAAACTCCAGCGGCACAGAAATATATTCCCTGCGACCGCACCCCGCGATAATACGCGCTTCCTTGCCGGAATCGTAGCTTTATGATATAATTAACTAGTTATCACTTCTTTGCCGATTAAACGGCTTCTGTTTATAATTGTTGGAATCGAAAGGAGAAGCACACAAAGACACGTCGACCCGAAGGAGGAATTCTATGGAACTGGCAGTCATCGGCACATCCAGAAAAGAAAACGAAAAACGGCACCCCATCCACCCCGCGCATTTACCCGGCATCCCGGAAAACGTCCGCAAGCGGCTGCATTTTGAGGCCGGTTACGGCCTGCCGTTCGGCATGCAGGATCGCGAGCTGGAGGCGCTCACCGGCCATCCGCCGGCGGAACGCAGGAAGCTGCTGCGCAACTCGCCCGCCGTGCTCATTACCAAGCCCGTAATTGAGGACTTCGAGCAAATGCGCGACGGCGCGTTCGTCTGGGGCTGGATGCACAGCGTCCAGCAGCGCTATATCGCGCAGCTCGGCATCGATAAAAAACTCACGCTCGTCGCCTGGGAAAACATGTATTACGAAAGCGGGCGCGAGCTCATCCATACATTCTGCCGCAACAATGAAATGGCGGGGTACTGCGGCGTGCAGCATGCCCTGGAAGTCATGGGCATCGACGGCAACTTCGGCCCTGCTAGAAAGGCAGCCGTCATCAGCTTCGGCTCGGTGAGCCGCGGCGCAATCATTGCCCTGCGCGCGCACGGTATCCATAATATTGCGGTTTTCACGCAGCGGCCGACGTCGCTTGTTGCCAACCAGATTCCCGGGGTCGTCTACAAGCGGTTTGTGGAGAACGATTCCGGCGGATTCGAGATCGTCAATCTCGACGGCACGCGCACGCCGATGCTCGACGTGCTGACCGAAGCGGACGTCATCGTCAACGGCATCCTGCAAAACCCGGTCAACCCCATCACGCTGGTCTCCGACGACGACGTGCCGCGCTTTACAAAACCGTGCCTCGTGATCGACGTGAGCTGTTCGCGCGGGATGGGTTTCAGCTTTGCCGACCCGACGACGTTCGAGCACCCCGTGGAGCAGACCGGCAACATCACCTATTACGGCGTGGACCATACGCCGACGCTGCTTTGGAACAGCGCCACCTGGGAAATCTCCAAAGCGCTGCTTCCGTACCTCGAATCGGTTGTGTTTGAGCAGCCGAACAAGGTCATCGAAGGCGCGGTGGACATTCAAAACGGCAAGGTGATGAATCAGGACATCCTGATCTACCAGAACCGTTCGAAGGTGTATCCGTATAAGCAGTTGTGAGAAAGTTTATGTAAGCCTACGAAATTGACATCGACAGATGACCGATTTTTCAATACAAACCAGGCCGCCGGTTTCCCGGCGGCCTGTCTCTTTCACCCTTCTTACAGCACCAGACTCGGCGCGGCGTAGACCCGCGCGCCAAGCTCCTGATCGAGCATGTAGAGTCCTTTGCTCTCCGAACCGAACAGCTCCATCTTCTTGATGTTGTCCGAGGAGTTAGTCTCTTCTTCGGCCTGCTCCTTGACGAACCAGTCTAAAAACTGCATCGTGCGGAAGTCCTTGGCCTCGTACGCGGCCTCGTAGATCGTGTGAATCGACTGGGTAACGTACTGCTCGTGAGCAAGTGAGGCTTTCAGCGCGTCCATATGCGCCTTGAGCGGCGTAGCGGGCTTTTCGATGGCTTCCAGCGTGACGGGCAGATCGTTGTTCTGCATGTACTGGATCATCAGCATCGCGTGGTCGCGCTCTTCCTGCGCCTGGACGCGAAACCAGTTCGCAAACCCTTTGAGCCCCTGCTCTTCATAGTAATTCGAGAAATATAAATACAGATACGCGGAGAAAAACTCCTTCTGAACCTGTTCGTTCAACAGTTTCTTTACCTTGTCACTGAACATTCTTGATTCCTCCATTTCTTGGTCCGGTCCCTGGCGCCGTTCCTGTTATGTTTACAGTATAATGCCTCTAACCCGGTAATACCGTGCTTTAGTCACATTTCCGGGCTTCCTGTCAGCTCCTTTCTTTCATAGCAGTGTGACTTTCGCACTGTTTGCATCGGTTTTTCTGTTATAATAAATCCATAGAAGCCACAGAAAGGCGGTGATCGCGTGAGATATTTCAAAGCTGCAGGCACGGCGGACCTGAAGAACGGTGAAAAGAAAAAGATCGTTCTCGAAGGCGCTGTGCTCGTGCTGGCCAATGTGGACGGCATGTATTACGCACTCGACAACCGCTGCCCGCACATGGGCGGTTCTCTCGCCGACGGCGCACTCGAAGGAACGAGTATTGTCTGCCCCAAACACAAGACGGCGTTCGATCTGAAAACGGGTCGCGTCACGGCAAACGGCAAGCTGGCGTTCATTCCGCTGAAGGTCGACAACGTCCGGGCTTACCCGGTAAAAGTGGAAGGAAGCGATGTGCTTGTCGGTCTGGACTGACCGCCTTTCGCCATAGTATGTATGGTGGCAACGCAAAAAGGAATCATCGATAAGGAGATGTTTAAAATGAAGAAAAACATGGGACAGGTGGACCGCTGGATCCGCATCGTACTGGGAATCGTGCTGCTCAGCCTGGTATTCTTTCTCTCCGGCGGCATCCGCTGGATCGGGCTGATCGGGTTCATCCCGCTTATCACCGGCATTTTCGAGTACTGCCCGCTCTACGCGCTGCTTAAAATCAGCACCCGGAAAACCAAATAGGACTGTAAAATCATCATAACAGACCGCATATAAAACGGCAAGCCTCGTGAATGTTCACGGGGCTTGTTCTGTTATCCGGCTTTGCTGTTATGTGAACTCCCGCGCAAACGCCCGGTACAGTACCAGCGTCCAGAGCGCGGACGTTGCCGGAAAGTCCCCTGCGTTTATACTCCGGACGATAGCATTATGCTGCGGTAAAATACTTCTCCCGGAAACGTAAAATCCATGCCATTCGCTTGCCTCATCACGCGAAGTATGTTACGATGCTTACAACTTTCAGGCGATTGGGGGGAACAACTGCTTGAGCCATATCATTGAGGTAAACGGCCTGCAAAAGTCCTACGGCCCGATACATGCGGTCAAAGGAATCGACTTCTACGTCGAGCAGGGCAAAATCTTCGCATTTCTCGGGCCCAACGGCGCGGGCAAGTCCACAACCATCGACATCATCTGCACGTTTCTAAAGGCGGACGCGGGCGTCGTCGAGGTGGACGGTCACACGCTCGGCAACGACGACAACGCCATCCGGCACTGTATCGGCGCGGTGTTTCAGGACGGCCTTTTAGACCCGCTGCTCACCATTCAGGAAAACCTGAGCATCCGCGCGGGCTTTTACGGCCTGCACGGCAAACAGCGCAGCGACGTGATCGCGCAGGTCGCGAAAACGACCGGCGTGACGGATTTGCTCAAGCGCCCGTACGGCAAGCTCTCCGGCGGACAGCGCCGCAGGTGCGACATCGCCCGCGCGCTGGTCAACACACCGAAAATCCTGTTTCTCGACGAACCGACCACCGGCCTCGACCCGCAGACGCGCAAGAGCGTCTGGGAGACCGTCACCTCGCTCCAGCGCGACACCGGCATGACGATTTTCCTTACCACGCACTACATGGAAGAGGCCGCCGAAGCCGACTACGTGATCGTCATCGACGACGGCCTGATTGCGGCCAAAGGCACGCCTTCCGGCCTGATGGAGCGCTACACGACCGATAAGCTCACGCTCGTTACGTCCGAACCCGGAAAAATCTGCGCCGCGCTGCGCGAACGCGGCCTTGCCTGCGAAGAAAGCGGCGACCGCGTAATCGTCCCGATTCCGAACACAATGGCCGCGCTGCCGATCGTGGAATCACTCAAAGACGGCGTGAGCGGCTTTACCGTCACCACGGGGACCATGGACGACGCGTTCATCGCCATCACGGGAAAGGAGATACGGGAATGATCAACTTTATGAAACGTAACCTCCTGGTCTTCTTTAAAGACAAATCGTCCGTGTTCTTCTCGCTGCTTTCGGTGTTTATCATCATCGGGTTGTACGCGCTCTTCCTCGGCGACGTCTGGACGAGCAGTTTCTCCGACCTCACGGGCGTGCGGTATCTTATGGACAGCTGGATCGTCGCGGGCCTGCTCGCCGTCACGTCCGTCACGACGACGATGGGCGCGTTCGGCATCATGGTCGAGGACAAATCCAATAAGATCATCAAGGACATCCGCTCCTCGCCGATCCCGCGCGCAAGCATCGCGGGCGGCTACGTGCTCGGCGCGTTCGTCATCGGCATGATCATGTGCCTCGTGACGCTCGTGCTCGCGGAAGTGTATATCCTCAGTAACGGCGGCGCGCTGCTCGGCTGGGCGGCGCTGCTGAAGGTGTTCGGGCTGCTGCTGCTCTCGACGTTTTCCAACACGGCGATGGTGCTCTTCGTCGTTTCGTTTTTCAGGAGCAACAACGCGTTCGCCACGGCGAGCACGATCATCGGCACAATCATCGGGTTCTTAACCGGCATCTATCTGCCCATCGGCGAGCTGCCGGACGCGGTGCAGTGGGTTATCCGCGTGTTCCCGCCGTCGCACTCTGCGGTACTGCTGCGGCAGGTGATGATGGCCGACCCGCTGGCGGCGACGTTTGCGGGCATTCCGGCGGAATACCTCGAAGGCTTCAAGGAGACGATGGGCGTCGTGTTCAAGTTCGGCGACACGACCGTCACGCCGCTGATGAGCATGGGTATTCTCGCGCTCAGCGGGCTATTGTTCCTTGGCCTGTCGATTCTAAACCTCTCGCGGAAGAAGAAGTAGGGTTCATTTAATAGTAGATTGCTTTTTTGTCCCCGCCGGCGAAAGTTGGCGGGGAATTCTTTTTTTAAAGCGGCTAAACGCCCGCTCGCAAAGCGGAATACAAGATGGTATAGTAATTGCAAGTGGAACTATTTAGGAGGTAGCGTATGTTAAAATTTTTCGATTGGATTAAATCGCATAAAGCATTGACCGTTCTGATTGCCACCGCGGTATTTCTGCTTCCGCTTGTCTGCGTCCACGTTGCCTATAAAATAAACGCCGTCTCTCCATTTTTCGTATCCACTTGGGATTCAGGTAATTTGATTACATATATCGCGGGATTTGAGACGTTTCTTGGTTCGCTCTTTTTAGGTGGCGTTGCCGTTTATCAAAACAAGAAGGCAAATGAAATAAATGCGCGAATACTTGAAAATGAAGAAAAGCGAGATGCCTTTGAGAGACAGCCGAGTGTCTTACTGCTTGGGAAAGAATGTGAAATTGCCATAATGAAAGAGTTTGCAGCAACAGGGAATGGCGTTTTTCAGTGCGCTTCTATACCTTTCCAAGGCGAACCGGATAAAGAATGCATTCTGTCTTTAATCCTTCGGAACACCTCTAGGTCCTATACAGTAGTAAACCCTCTCTCGCTAAAATGTCTGGATCCTAATGGAAAACCAATGGCATTTCATTGCAATATGAGATATGTTTTTGGGCAGGAAATCGATCTCATTTCGATTGAGCCAGGAGAAGTATTCAAAATCTATTTAGGTACTTCCCTTGAGAAATTTGAGGAAATCACTGTTGCGCCTCATGAATTGAAACTAGAACTTACAAATAGTCTTGGTGAAACAAGAAAAGTCCTGATATCATTTACTTTAATAAAATTAATCAATACAGTTTTTTCAATGAGCCATATACAATATTCCTACGATGAATGATTTCAGTCCGGCATTCGTCACCCGTTTCCATCCCGTCGGGTTGACATTCCCTTCCCCACCCCCTATAATACCCACTTAGGAGGCTTGATTTGCCATGACCGTGCAAGACCACCTGCGCGCCCTGCTGGAAGCGAACAAGGACGTTTTCCTCTCCGGCGCGCAGATCGCTAAAACCCTCGGCGTTTCCCGCAACGCCGTCTGGAAGGCCGCAAAGGCGCTCCAGGCCGGCGGCTACCCCATCGACGCCGTGCCCAACCGCGGCTACCGCCTGCTGCCGACGAGCGACGTGCTTTCGGAAAGCGGCGTGCGCCGGTACCTGCGCGGCGAGGCGGAAGCCCTTTCGCTCCACGTGTTCGATACCGTCTCTTCGACCAACATCGTACTGCGCGAACTCGCGGAAAAAGGCGCGCCGGAAGGGAGCGCCGTAATCGCCTCCACGCAGACCGGCGGGCGCGGGCGCAAGGGCCGCAGCTTCTTTTCCCCCGCGGGCACGGGCGTGTACGTAAGCCTCCTGCTCCGGCCCGACCTCGCCGCGGGCGACGCGCTCCAAATCACAACCACCGCCGCCGTCGCGGTCTGCCGCGCCGTGGAAGCGGTCTCCGGCAGGCAGGCGCAGATCAAGTGGGTTAACGACGTGCTGCTCGGCGGAAAGAAAATCTGCGGCATCCTCACGGAAGCCTCGTTCGGCATGGAGAGCGGCCGCGTCGACTACGCCGTGCTCGGCACCGGCATCAACGTCTACACGCCGGAAGGCGGCTTCCCGGAGGAAATCCGGCGGGTCGCGGGCAGCGTGTTCAACCGCCCGAAACCGGACGCGAAAAACCGGCTCATCGCCGAGTACCTCAATGCGTTCCTGCCGCTTTACCGCAGCCTGGGCGGCGAACAGGCCAGCGAAGAATATCGCCGCCGCAGTTTCGTGGTCGGGCGGGACGTGACCGTCCTTTCGGGCGGGCGCGAGACCCCGGCGCATGTGCTGGGCGTGGACGAGCGCTGCCGCCTGCTGGTGGAATACGAAAGCGGCGAACGCGCCGCGCTGTCCTCCGGCGAAATCAGCATCCGGCTGTAAAACACACTTTTATCCCGACGAACAGGAGAACGAAACAAAGGTATGAACCCCATCGCCAAGTCCCGCACCTATCGCATGGTGCTCTGCGCGCTGTTTGCCGCGCTCATCGCCGTCGGCGCGTTTATCCGCATCCCCGTGCCGCTCGTGCCGTTTACGCTGCAAACGTTTTTCGTGTCGCTTGCGGGCATGCTGCTCGGCAGGAAGCTCGGCGCGCTCAGCGCGCTTCTCTACCTCTTCATCGGCCTCGTCGGCCTGCCCGTGTTCACGCAGGGCGGCGGTATAAGCTACGTGCTCAAACCGAGTTTCGGCTACCTGATCGGCTTCGTGCTCGGCGCGTTCGTCACCGGCGCGATCGCGCGCAAAACGGACAAACCCTCCTTTGCCCGTCTGCTTTGCGCGGCACTGGCAGGGCTGGCCGTAATCTACACGCTCGGCAGCGTCTACTTCTACTTTTTGAGCAACTATTACCTCGGCAGTCCCGTCGGAGTCTGGACGGCGCTTTTGTACTGCTTTGTCGTGTTCATCCCCGGCGACGGGGCGATGAGCGTGGTCGCGGCGCTGGTGGCGAAGCGCATGATTCCCATTCTGGAGAAAAACAACCTTTAGCCCGGGCAAAATCTGTTTGCGCAAAAACGGCGGAGCAAATGCTCCGCCGTGAGGCCGTCAAAAAACTTGTTTTTTGACGGGATAACCGCTCTTTGCCTCTCGTCCTTCGGACTCCCGGGCGGCAAAGAGCTTTGGAGAAACCGCCCGTTCCGGGCGATCCGTTCCGCCGGATAAACCGGCGCAGCCGGAATCAACGGGTTAAGGGCTACGGCCCTTAGCAATCCCGGGGACTTTTTTGACAGGCTGACGGCGGAGCAAATGCTCCGCCGTTTTGGGTTAACGACATTTTTGCAGGGGATTCCCCCTGCACCCAACCCAAGGGACACATCCCTTGGAATCCCTGATTTATTCAGGATACATGTAAAAATGGGTTTTTAGGGCTCGCCCCTAAGCGGTGGTTTGGAGGCGGAGCCTCCAACGTACCCCTCGTCATCGTCAGGCCAAAATGCAAAAAAGCCCCCTTTACCGAGTTCAGCTCCGCAGGCTCTTCCGCACGCGCTTCCAGTCCGGGAAATAAACGTCCATGTATTTCCAAAAACGTTCGCTGTGACTTGGTTCGTAGAGGTGACAGAGCTCATGCGTAAGCACGTAGCGCAGACACTCTGCGCTTTTTTCGGCCAGTCGCAGATTGATGGTAATCACGCCGGTTTTCACGTTGCAGGTGCCCCAGCGCGTCTTCATGTCGCGTATCTTCAGTTCTCCCGCGTGCCTGCCGACCGTGCGTTCACACGAGGGCAACACCGCGCCCGCCGCCTCGGTCAGTTCGCGCCGGTACCATGCGTCGAGCACACGCTTTCGCGCCGCGGCGTCCGCGTCCGGCTTCACAAACAGGGTCAGCGTGTCCCCCGTTTTTTCCGCCTTCGGGCGGCCCGCGCGCTCGACGATTTGTAGCGTTAAGTTTTTCCCAAAATAAAAAACCGTGTCGCCGGAGCGGAATTCCGTCTCCCGGTGCACGGCGATTTTATCCTGCTGCCGTCCGATCCAATCCGCCCGGTCCGCCACGAACCGCTCGATTTCGCGATCGCTCGTGCGCAGCGGCGCGCTCACCGTGACCCGGCCATCCGGCGGAAGCACGCGCAGGTACAGATTTTTCATGCGCTTCTTTGTGATGGACACGCTGATCGGTCCCGATGCGGTTTGAACTGTTTTTTCCATAAAAGTAACGGCGATACGCTTATGAGCCGTTCGCCTTGCCCTCGCTCTGCTGGCTCAGAATGGTCAGCAAAGCGCCCGCGGCCAGCATCACGACCGCCAGAACAATCCGCCATGCGCTCACGGGCAGATAGCTGATCGTCCGGCGCACCATTACCACTACCGAACCGCAGACAAACCCCATGATCGCCGCGTATGTGCTCGCATAGTGATTTTTAAGCAGGCTTGCCATCAGCTTTGAAACCAGCACGATGCCGAGCAGCGCGCCAACAACCATCGGCAGCAGCTTGAGCCACTCAAAGTTCGCAAGCGCGTTGATGGAAATTTCATACCAGCCGAGCAGCAGCATCACAAACGAACCGGAAAGCCCCGGCATCACCATGCTGGCCGATGCAAACATCATGGCAAGCATCAGCAATATCGCACTGATAAACGTATACGGCTCCTTGACCGTCAGGCTGCCCTGCGAATATTCCATCAGCAGCACCAGACCCGCCGCCGCAATAAACCACACAAGCGAAATCGGCCGGAACCCTTCTTTGAGGGAGTTTTTCGCCAGCATGGGCAAGCTGCCAAGAACCATGCCTAAAAACGCGGCAAACGTCGGCAGCGGCGCGACGTCGAACAAAAACGAAATCAGCTTGCTGAAAAGCAGCAGTCCGATCAGCACGCCGACCAGAATTGGAAGCAGCGTGAAAAAGTGCCGTTTACGGTTTCCGCGCTCACCAATCAGGCCGTTGACCGAAAGAATGATCGTATCGAACACGCCCACGGACACCGCAACCGTCCCTCCGGACACACCGGGTATGATATTGGCGCAGCCAATCAGAATCCCTCTGAAAATGTTGCCAATTTGCTTCTTCATCAAACGCCGTGCCTCCGAAAAATCTATCCCGTGTATTTTACCATTCCCTTCCTCTCAGCGTCAATCGCCGCCGGATTTCGTCTCAATTTCTTCACCTTTTGCCTGCTGTCCGCGCTCTTTGAGCCCAAATGGGCGCATAAGTCCCTCCTCGATAGCGGCATATAGCACGATTTCAAAGATATCTTCCCGCCATTTATACAATGTGCTTTCCGAAACGCACATCTCGATCGAAAGCCGTATCATCCTCTCGCGCGTGGGCTGACGGCGCGGCACAGGCGACTCCAAGCCGAACAGACGGCACATAAACCGTTCCTTGGCCGGGTCCGTGGCGGCAAAATATGCACGCGCCGCGTCTATGGCGCAAATCCAGCCTGCGATCCATTCGTCCTGCATCCGCCGTGAGGGGCTCTTATAGGCACGCATGGTATTTTTGCGATAGCTCAGCAGATGCTTCCTTGCCTCCGCGCGCATCTGCGATAACGTCATTCGGCTCATATCCGCTTTCCTCCTGTCGTTCGCTTAATGCGAACGTTTGTACGTATATTATACGTCAAATAGCATCGTTTGTGGTCGTCTAAAATGTATGATTTCTGGTTTTATCTGACCGGTATTTGCGTTATAATGCGT
>Ga0209607_1000299_pt1 | contig 45046 bp, 42 predicted proteins | sample AD_UKC117_MetaG_FD_184413 | JGI IMG/M metagenome (GOLD analysis project Ga0209607, IMG submission 184413) | Active sludge microbial communities of municipal wastewater-treating anaerobic digesters from Hong Kong - AD_UKC117_MetaG (SPAdes)... | ecosystem: Engineered > Bioreactor > Anaerobic >... | reverse complement strand
CGCCCGTGCCCGCAAACTTGACGGGCTTGCCCGTCACCTGCCGCACCGAGAGCGCCGCGCCGCCGCGTGTGTCGCCGTCGAGCTTGGTCAGGATTACGCCGGTGAGCTCCACCGTCTCGTGGAACGCCTTTGCAACGTTCACCGCGTCCTGGCCGGTCATTGCGTCCACGACCAGCAGGATTTCCGCGGGATGCACGGCATTGCAGATGCGCTTGAGCTCGCCCATCATGTCTTCGTCGATGTGCAGCCGCCCCGCGGTGTCCACGATGACCACGTCCAGGAACCTGCGTTTTGCTTCTTCCACCGCTTCTTTTGCGGTCTTAACAGGGTCCTGCGTGCCGTGTTCGTAGACGGGGATGTTCAGCTTCTCGCCGACGATCTGCAGCTGCTGAATCGCCGCCGGGCGGTAGATATCGCAGGCTGCGAGCAGCGGCTTTTTGCCGTACTGCTTTTCGATGTATGCGCCGAGCTTGCCGCACATGGTGGTTTTGCCCGCGCCCTGCAGGCCCGCCATGAGGATGACGGCGGGTTTGACGCTGCCGAATTCGAGTTTTGCGTTTTCGCCGCCCATCAGGCGGGTGAGTTCCTCGTTGACGATCTTGACGACCTGCTGGCCGGGCGTTAAGCTTTCGAGCACCTCCGCGCCCACGGCGCGCGCGCTCACTACTTTGATGAACTCCTTGACCACAAGGAAGTTCACGTCCGCTTCCAGCAGCGCGAGCTTAATCTCGCGCATGGCGGCGTTCACATCCGCTTCGCTGAGCTTGCCACGTGAATTGAGCCGCTTGAATATCGCCTGGAGTTTTGAGGAGACCCCTTCAAACGCCATTTCTTTCCTCCGACCGTTTCAGGTGAAAAATCTTTTTTTATATACGCGGGTCAGCTTTCGCCGTCGCCCGCCGTAAACAGATCGCCGAGCTGCCCGACCAGCCGTTTCTGCTCGCCGGTCAGCGGCGTTTGCATTAGTTCGTCCGCAAGTTCGCGTGCACGCGCGCTCTTTTCGATCAGGCGGAGTTTTTTTTCCGCCGCGCGCAGTTCGGCCTCCGCAGTCGCGACCGCGTCGCGCACGGCCTGCCGCGTGATGTGCTCGCGTTCGGCGATTTCGCCGAGAGAGCAGTCCTCGAACGCATACTGGGACACGAGCGAACGCTGACGCTCCGTCAGAAAAGCGCCGTACCAGTCCAGCAATTGTCCGAGTTCGATCAATCGGTTCATGGCCGCCCTCTGTAAAGGTGATTTGCTTTACACCTAGAACATTATACGGGCGTATGCGGATTTGTCAAGGAAAAGTTCTGTTATATCGCGGCTTTACGGGTAAACTGCGGTCAGTCCGCGCCGAGCAGCGCCCTTGCAAAAAGCTGCGCGTCGAAGGGCTGAAGGTCGTCGATGCCCTCGCCCACGCCAACAAAGCGCACCGGAACGCCAAGCGTTTTGCAGATGGAGACCACAACGCCGCCTTTGGCCGTGCCGTCCAGCTTTGTGAGGATTACGCCGTCAAGCGAGCAAACGTCCATAAAAGCCTTTGCCTGCGCGGTCGCGTTCTGGCCGGTCACCGCGTCGAGCACGAGCAGTGTTTCGCAGGGCACGTCCGGCAGTTCGCGCCCGATGACGCGGCGGATCTTCGCCAGTTCGTTCATTAAGTTCTGCTTGTTATGCAGCCTGCCCGCGGTGTCGCAGAGCAGCAGGTCGCAGCCCTTCGCCTTATAGGAGGCGATCGCGTCGAACACGACCGCCGCGGGGTCCGCGCCTTCGCCGTGCTTGACCATCGGCACGCCCGCGCGCGCCGCCCATTCGCCGAGCTGCTCCGCCGCCGCCGCGCGGAACGTGTCCGCCGCGGCGAGCATCACCTTTTTGCCCTGCCCGGTATAGTTCGCGGCCAGCTTGCCGATGGAGGTCGTTTTGCCGACGCCGTTGACCCCGACGATCAGCAGAACCGCCGCGCCGTTTTCCGGCGTAAAGGGTTTGTCCGAATGCACCGCGTCGGCAATCAGGCGTTCCAGCACGCCGCGCGCCGCCGCGCGGTCCGTGATTTTTTGCTCCTTGATTTCGCTCTGGAGCGCGTCGAGCAGCAGCTCCGTCGGTTCCGCGCCGACGTCCGCAAGGATGAGCGCTTCCTCCAGTTCCTCATAAAACGCCTCGTTCACGCCGTCCCTGCCGCTGAAAATGCGGGCGAGCAGGCCGGTACGCGTTTTGCCGAGGCCGGTTTTCCATTTTTGAAAGAGCGGTTTTTTCTCCATAATCTATGCGTGTTCCTTTTTGATCAGTCCTGCGGCGCTTTTCCCGCGACGCCGTTTTCACCGAAGCGCGCGGAAACGACCTTGCTCACGCCCTTTTCCTCCATGGAAACGCCGTAGAGCGTGTCGCAGACTTCCATGCTGCCCTTGCGGTGCGTAATCAGGAGACCCTGCGTATCGTCCGCGTATTTCATGACGTAGTCGGCAAAGCGGGAGACGTTCGCCTCGTCCAGCGCGGACTCGATTTCGTCGAGCATGCAGAACGCGGGCGGCTTGAGCTTGAGCATTGCAAACAGCAGCGCAATGGCCGTGAGCGTGCGTTCCCCGCCGGAAAGCAGGGTCAGCAGCTGGAGTTTTTTGCCCGGCGGCTGCGCGATGATGTCGATATCGCAGCCGAGCACGTCGTTTTTGTCCGCCAGCCGCAGTTCGGCGTACCCGCCGCCGAAGAGCTCGGCGAACACGCCGGAAAAGTTCTTTTGAATCTGCTCGAACTGCTTTAAAAACACCGTTTCCATCGTTGCGGTCAGTTCTACGATAAGCTGCTCGAGGTCGGCCTTGGCCTTGTTGAGATCGTCGCACTGCGTACTCAGCGCCGTGTGCCGCTCGAAAACGCTCTTATAGTCCTCAATCGCGCCGAGGTTGATGTCCCCGAGAGATTTGATTTCGCGTTTGATTTCGGAAACGCGCGCGTTGCTCGCACCGATTGGAATGTCCTTTCGCAGCGCGGCGGCGTTTTCGTAAGTGAGTTCATATTCTTCCCAGATGTGGTCCTGCATGGAGGCAAGCTCCATTTCCAGCCGGTTCTGGGTGAGTTCCTGCTTGTGGATCCGCTCGGCCAGCTCGCGCGCGCCGGAGATGAGTTCCTCGCGGCGTTTACGTTGTTCGGAGAGTTCCGCCGCAACGCTCTGGCGCTCCTCCTCCAGCTTCTTCTGCGCTTCCTTTTCGGCGGCGCCGGTCTGCTGGTCGATTTCGATGGTACGCTTCATGCCCGCGAGCTTTTCTTCAATCTGCTTTTGCGCTTCGGCGTTTTCAGCCGCGCTGCGTTCGAGCTCCTGCAAGCGGACCGAGAGCGCGCGGTGCTCCTGCACGAGGCGCTTCTGCTCGGCGTAGACCGCGTCGCGCTCCTTGCTGAGCGCCATGCGCCGCACACGCGCTTCGGAGAGCGCCTGCGCCGCCTGTTCACGCTCGCTTCTGAGCCGGGCAAGTTCCGCCTGCGCCTTTGCAACGTCCTCGCGGGTCGCGGCGTTGTCCTGCTCCATGGTGCTTTGGCTTTCGTCGGCGGTCTGCTTTTCGCGCTCGACTTCGCCGAGGTTTTCGGTGAGCTGCGCGCGTTCCTGCTCCAGCGCCGTTTCGGCGGTGCGGCTCTTCTCCGCGTCCCGCTCGATGATTTCGATCTGCTCGGCCTGGCGGGCGCACTCCAGTTCGCAGGCGTGCGCCGCGTCCCGGAAGGAGTCCACCTGAATATCGCAGCGAAGCAAATCCTGTTCGCCGTCGCGCAGGAGCTGTTTGCCTTCTTCAAGCTCCTTTTCCGCTTTGCGAAGGTTTTCGCGCAGTTCCTTGATCTCTCGCTCGCGGCCAAGCAGCGTGCTGGTCTGTTTTTTGAGACTGCCGCCGCTCATGGAGCCGCCGGTGCTGATGATGTCGCCTTCAAGCGTTGCAATATGGAACGCACCGCGCGTGCGCTTTTTGAGCGCAATGCCCGCGTCGAGGTCTTTGACGATGATGGTGCGGCAAAGCAGGAAATCGATCACCGATCGCACGCTCTCGTCGCAGCCGACAAGCTCGCTGGCCACGCCGATACATCCCGGCAGGTCGAGCAGCGCACGTTCTTCGCGCGTCGGCAGCGTGGGTTTGATCAGCGCCATCGGCAGCAGCGTCGCGCGGCCGTAGTCGTGTGCGCGCAGATAGTCGATGACGTATTTTGCGTCCTCGGCGGTCGGGGTGACGATGTTCTGCAGCGTCGAGCCCATCGCCATGGTGACGGCGGTTTCATATTCCTTCGGCACGCGGATAAGCTCCGCGACCACGCCGACGATCGCGCTGGAAAGGCGCGTGTCCTTCGGCGCGTCCCGCAGGATGTTTTTGACGCTCGCATAATAGCCCTCACGCGAGCGCTGCATTTCTTCAAGCAGGCGCAGCCGCGAGAGTTTGGATGAAATTTCCTGTTCCTTCTGCTGGATCTGTTCGCGCTGTTTTGCGTATTTGTCCAGCGTGCGCCGCCGGTTTTCGACCGCGCCGTCCAGGTCCGTTCCGGCCTGCGCAAGCTTCTCTTCTTCCTCGGCGTGCGCGCGCTTCGCCGTCTCCAGTTCGGTTTCGAGCTTGGCGGTTTCTTCCTTCTGACGCTGTGCTTCGGTTTCGATTGCTTGCAGGCGTTCTTCAATGGAGGCGCGCATCGCGTCGTAGCGCGAAACGCTGGAGCGGCAGTCCGACATGCGGTTCATCCGCTCGATGATGCTGTTTTTGAGCGCTTCAAGCGCTTCTTCGCGCCGCAGCACTTCCGCATCCGTTTCGCCGAGGCTCTGCTGCGCCGTTTCGATTTCGCGCTCCAGCAGTTCCAGCGCGGCTTTGCCGGATTCGTCCGTCTGCATGCCGCCGATGGCTTCGTCCAGCTCGGACAGGCGCTGTTTGCCCGCCTGTTGCTCAGCTTCGATGCGCGCGCATTCGCGCACGGCGTTTTCGCGCCGCTCGGCAAGCACGTTGCTTTCGCCGACGCGCGCTTCCGTCTCCGAAACCAGCCCCATAAGCCGGTTCTGGCGTTCGGCGAGCGCCGCGTCAAGCGAAGAAAGCTTGTCTTCCAGCGCGGCGCAGGCGGCCACGAGCTCTTTTTCGCTCTGTTCGGCGAGTTCGCGCTCGCTTAGCATCTGCTTTGCCGTTTCTTCGATGGCGGCCAGCTTCTCGTGCGCGCGGTCGTATTGATATAAGAAAAGGTTAACTTCCAGATCGCGCAGTTCGTCGCGCAGCTTGAGATAGGCGCGCGCGGACGCGCTCTGCTGCTCCAGCGGGCCAAGGCGGTCGCCGAGCTCTTTTAGCACGTCTTCGATGCGCTCAAGGTTTTTGTCCGTGCGTTCCAGCTTGCGCTCTGCTTCTTCCTTGCGCACGCGGTAGCGCATCACGCCCGCGGCCTCCTCAAAGGCGGCGCGCCGGTCGCCGGACTTGTTGGCGAGGATTTCCTCCACCTTGCCCTGACCGATGATGGAGTAGCCGTCCTTGCCCACGCCCGTATCGCGGAAAAGGTCCTGCACGTCGCGCAGGCGGCAGGTGTTGCGGTTGATGGAATATTCGCTCTCGCCGGAGCGGTAGACGCGGCGCGTGACCGCGACCTCCTCGAACGGCACGTTGAGCAGACCGTCCGAATTGTCGAAGGTGAGCGTCACTTCGCTGTACGCAAGCGCTTTTCTCAGCTGCGTGCCGTTGAAGATCACGTCCTCCATGCGCGTGCCGCGCAGCGCTTTTGCGCTCTGCTCGCCCAGCACCCAGCGCACGGCGTCCGAAATATTGCTTTTTCCGCTTCCGTTCGGGCCGATGATGGCCGTTATGCCGCCGCCGAAACGGATTTCCGTTTTTCGCGCGAAGGATTTGAAGCCGTTGAGCTCGAGCTTGGTCAGCCGCATGCTTCGCCCTCCAGAATGCCGAGGCGGACCAGCGCGTCCTTTGCCGCCTGCTGTCCGGCGCTCTGCTTGTTCGCGCCCGTCCCTTCGCCGATTTTCTCGCCGGAAAGCGTCACGCAGATTGTAAAGCGCTTTTGGTGCTCCGGCCCGGAAACGTCCGTGCACGTATATTCGAGTTTGCCGATGTGGCCTTTTTGGACGTATTCCTGCAGGCGCGTTTTATAGTCCCGGTCGATCTCGTCGACGCGCGCCTGTTCGAGCAGGCGCACCACGCCGCCGGCGATCACCTTGCGCGCGCTTTCCAGCCCGCCGTCGAGGTATACCGCGCCGATGACGGCCTCCATCGCGTCGCTCACGATGGACGGCTTTCTGCGCCCGCCGGTGCGTTCCTCGCCATTGCCGAGCCGCAGGTATGCTGGCAGGCCCAGCGCGACCGCCGCGGAATAGAGCGCCTTTTCGCAGACCAGACGCGCGCGGTGGCGCGTCATCGCGCCCTCCTGCATGCCGGGGTTGTCCCGGTAAAGATGCTCGCTCACGCAGAGCTCGAGCACCGCGTCGCCGAGGAACTCCAGCCGCTCGTTATGCGCGCGCTTTTTCCCGCCGCCTTTGACAAACGAGGTATGCGTCAGCGCCGTTTCCAAAAGGGAACGGTCGGTAAACGTATACTGCAGGCGGTCTTCCAGCGCGGAAAGCTCGGTATCGGGATCTGGCATGCAATTTCTTCCTTAGGTCGTGTGGCTTTTTAATGCGGGCGGGAAAAGCGTCCCGGCGCGCTTCACATAAAAACCCGCACCCTTGTTCACCGTCGGATGCGGGCAGTCGGATACTTTGGCCGGTGGTCAGTTCTGGTCCAGATAACCGACGATGTCGGCGACGGTCTGCACCTTGGGGAGTTCCTCGTCTGGAATTTCAATGTTGAATTCCTGTTCGAGGTCCATGATGAGTTCGACGATGTCCAGCGAGTCCGCCTTGAGGTCGTCGATCAGGCGGCTTTCCATTTTAATGGTGCCGGCTTCGATGTCCAGCTGCTTTGCAATAATATCTCTAACTTTTTCAAAATGCATGTTCATAACTCCTTTTGACGCGTGTTTTCGCATCTCGTTCGGGTAGTATTCTATAATACGCAAAAGAATCTGTCAATCCTAAAAGGCTCACGCGGACGGGCCTTCTGCGTCCATCGCCGCGATCTGCTCGCCGACGAGGCGCGTTACGTCCGACGAAACGAGCCGCACGCCCTGCAAGATCGCCGAGCGGAAGGCTTTTGCGTTGGAACTGCCGTGCGCCTTGATCACGCCGCCGTTCACGCCGAGCAGCGGCGCGCCGCCGTACTCCGTGTAGTCCAGCTTCTTTTTGAGCGCGCGGAACGCGGGTTTGCACAAAAGCGCGCCGATCTTCGTAAAAAATCCCGCAGTCATGTGCTTTTTGAGCAGTGCCATCATCAGCGCCGCGGTGCCTTCCGTGCCTTTGAGCACGACGTTGCCGTCGAAGCCGTCGCAGACCACGACGTCGAATTCACCGCCGAGCACGTCCCGCGCTTCACAGTTTCCGGTGAAGTGCACGGGCGCGGTTTTGAGCAGCACATGCGTTTCCTTGGTCAGCTCGTTGCCCTTTTCTTCCTCCGCGCCGTTGCTCAAAAGCCCGACCCGCGGGGACTTTACGCCGAGCACGCGCTCCATATACGCCGAACCCATGAGCGCGAACTGCACGAGATAATCGCTCTTGCAGTCTGTGTTCGCGCCGCAGTCGAGCAGCAGCACGCAGCCGTCCATCGTCGGCAGAACCGTCGCCAGCGCGGGACGTTTCACGCCCTTTAAGCGCTTGATGATCAGCGTGCCGCCCGTGAGCAGCGCGCCCGTACTCCCCGCGGAGAGCACGCAGTCCGCCTCTCCTTTTGCGACCGCTTCCACGGCGCGCGCCATCGAGGAGTCCTTCTTTTTGCGGATGGCGAGCGTCGGCTGTTCATCGCAGCCGATCACCTGCGTGGTCGGCACGATCGAAACGCGCGCGTCGCTTACGCCGAGCGCGTTCAGGCCTTCTTTCAGCGCGGATTCGTCGCCAAAGAGCAAAAGCTCCGTTTCCGCGGAAAGCTCCGGCAGGACGAGCTTCACCCCTTCGAGCACCGCCTGCGGCGCGAAATCGCCGCCCATCGCGTCGATTGCAATTCTCAAGTCCCATCTACTCCCGTCTTCCGGCGGGTTCGCCCCGCCGCACCGCGGGCGATTGCCCGCGCCGCCGAAGTGTATAATTTTTTAAATGATTATTCCGTGTCGCCGGTGCGCGGCGGACGCGCCGGTTGCCTTATTATACGCAAAATACAATTTGGATGCAACGCAAAAAAGACTTTCTTTCGCGGCGGTCCGCTCCGGAAAGTCTTCCGTTTGCGCATTTTTCAGCATTGTGTGCCGGATGGAAAAATCAGGCCTCTTTCTTTTCCTTCTTCTCCATGTCGACGACCTGCCTGCCATTGTAATATCCGCACGTTTTGCACACCGTGTGCGGCGGAATGAGCGAGTGGCACTGCGGGCATTCGCCGAGCTGCGGCGCGGTCAGGTTTGCATTGCCCGCCCTGCGCGAGTCGCGCCTGGCTTTGGACGTTTTTCTCTTGGGTACTGCCATGATTGTTCCCTCCTATTCTTCATCAGATAGCGCGCGGTAAAGGGCTCCCTTTTCCGCGGCTCCGGTTTCTTTGCAGTGGCAAACGGTCACATTCCGGTCGGCCCCGCATACGGGACAGAGTCCCTTGCAGTCCGCCCGGCAAACGCTCGCGATCGGCAGCTCTAAAAGCAGGTTGTCCATAACCGCTTTGTCGAGCTCCAGCTCGTCCCCTGCGTAAGCATAGCTCTCGTCGTCCTCTTCCTCCGCGTCCTTAACGAAGCGCTCGGTAAAGGAAAACGAAATCTGTTCCTCAAACGGCTTTGTGCAGCGCGCGCAGACCGCGTCCAGCACGGCTTGCACGTCCGCCGATACGCTGAAGGCCTTCCCGTCGTAAACGTAACTGCCTTCAACCTTCACCGGCGCGGCGAAACGAATCGTCCGCTCGCCGTAGGAAAATGGCTCCGGCGTTTCGGCGCATTCAAACCCGAAGGCCTCGCCCGCCTGCCGCAGGGCGTTTGCAATGCGAATCCGCATGCTTCCCACCGCCTTTCGGCCGCGTTCCGGCCGCGTATTGATCCGGCGCGCAGGAATAAGCATCGCGCGTTTCCACGCAACCTTAGATATTCTATCGGCTGGCGTGCCGTTTGTCAATAACCCCGCGCGTCAAAACCGGCGGATTTTGCGCTTTTGCGCCGCCGGGAAACGCAGCTTCACCGGGGCTGTCCGCCGCGCTTTTTGCGCGCACCGCCCTTTTTCGGCGGCGCATATTGCCCGCCGTGCCGGTTTTTGCCCTCTGCCGCCTGTTTTTTCCCCGGATTCACCGGCTTTTTTACCCCGGACGGCGGTCTCCCGCCGCCGTCCGCAGGCACGAGCCCGCCCGGGCCGATCAAATCGTCCCGGCCTGCCTTTTTGAGCGCTTTTCGGATCAGCGGCCAGTTTTTTCGCACGTGGCACTGCATGAGCGCGCGCTGCATGGCCTTTTCCTCGCGGCTTTTGGGCACGTACACGGGCCGCATCGTTTTCGGGTCCAGCCCGGTGTAAAACATGCAGGTGCTCGCGGTGCCGGGCGTCGGGTAAAAGTCCTGCACCTGCTCCGGTTTGTGCCCGGTCTTTTTGAGGTACAGCGCAAGCTCGATCGCGTCGTCCAGCGTGGAGCCGGGATGCGAACTGATGAGGTACGGCACGAGAAACTGCTTCATGCCGAGGCTCTTGTTAAGCGCCTCGTATTTCTGCACGAAGCGTTCATACACCGCGTGCGGGGGTTTGTTCATATAGCGCAGCACGCGGTCGGACACGTGCTCCGGCGCAACCTTGAGCTGTCCGCTGATGTGGTGCGATATCAGCTCGCGCAAAAACGCGTCGTCCCGGTCGAGCAGCGCATAATCGTATCGCACGCCGCTGCGCACGAACACCTTCTTCACGCCCGGCAGCGCGCGCAGTTTTTTGAGCAGGCTCGTGTAGTCCGCTTCCGACGCGTCGACGTTTTTGCAGGCGGCAAAGCCGAGGCACTCCCGCTCGGCGCACGCGCCGCTTTTGAGCTGTTTCGTGCAGGCGGGATGCCGGAAATTCGCCGTCGGCCCGCCGACGTCGTGGATATATCCCTTGAAATCCGGCTCCTTTGTCAGGCGCTTCGCCTCGTCGATGATCGACTCCTGCGAACGCGCGGTCACGACGCGCCCCTGATGAAACGTCAGCGCGCAGAAGCTGCAGTTGCCGAAGCATCCGCGCGACGACGTGATGGAAAACGACACCTCGTCGAGCGCGGGGACATGCCCCTTAATCATCGGGTGCGGCCGCCGCGTATACGGCAGCGCGTAAACTTCGTCCAGTTCCTCGGCGCTGAGCGGCATGGCGGGCGGGTTGCAGAGCAGACATCCTTTTTCGTGCGGCTGGATCAGCCGCCTGCCGCGCACCGCGTCCTGCTCGCGCGCCTGCGCCGCAAACGCCTGCGCGTATTTTCGTTTGTCGGAGGCGACCTCGCTGTAGCTTGGCAGAACGACCGCGTCCGGCGCGTCCTCCGGAGAGGACACCCGCACGCACGTGCCGGGCAGCGCGGCGATTTCGCCGACGGGCGTGCCCGCGGCCAGCGCGTCCGCAATCTGCACGATCGCGCGTTCGCCCATGCCGTAGACAAGGATGTCCGCGCCCGCGTCGTATAAAATCGAATGCCGCACCCTGTCGTCCCAGTAGTCGTAGTGCGCCATGCGCCGTAAGCTCGCTTCCACGCCGCCGAGGATCAGCGGCACGTGCCTGAACGCTTCCCGGCAGCGGTTGGCGTAGACGATGCAGGCGCGGTCCGGGCGTTTGCCCGCCGCGCCGTTTTCGGTGTACGCGTCCGTTTTCCGCCGCGCGCCGGACACAGAATAATGGTTGACCATGGAGTCCATATTGCCGGACGCGACCAGGAACGCCAGCTTCGGCACGCCGAGCGCGGCGAACGCCTTTGCGTCGTGCCAGTCCGGCTGGACGATCAGCGCAACGCTGTATCCGCGGCTTTCGAGCAGGCGCGTGATGATCGCCGCGCCAAAACTCGGGTGATCGATATACGCGTCGCCGGTTACGAAAATAAAATCCGGCTGCGTAATGCCCCGCTCGTTTAATTCTTCCCTTGTGACCGGCGGAAACTGCCGGGCAAACTGTTTCATTGTTCCCGCGCTTCCCCGTCCTGCGCCGTTTCGTCCGCATCCGGCTGCACGGCGGGTTCCGGTTCGGCCTGCGGCTCGGGTGCGGGTCCTGCCTGCACTTCCGTTCCACGCTGCGGCCGTGTCTCCGGCTCCGGTTTGACCGGCGCTTCGGCCTGCGGTTCCGGCTTGAACGCCGGTTCGCGCTGCGGCTGTGTCTCCGGCTCCGGCTCCGGTTTGACCGGCGCTTCGGCCTGCGGTTCCGGCTTGAACGCCGGTTCACGCTGCGGCTGTGTCTCCGGCTCGCGCCGCGTCTCCGGCTCCGGTTTGACCGGCGCTTCGGCCTGCGGTTCCGCCGCGTCCGTTTCGGCGGGCGGCTCCTGCGGCGGGCGGTAGCCCTGTTTATCCCGCTCGGACAGACTGCCGAGCAGTTCGTCGAGCCAGTCGTCGCCCTGTTTCGGCGGCGTTTCCTGCTTCTGCACGGCGGGCGCTTCTTCCGGCGCGCCTTTTGCAACGCGCTTCACCTTCGGCGCGCGCACGGGTTTTGCCGCGCCGTTGCCCGTCCCGCGCGAAATCGAGCGGGCGGCGGGCCTGGCCTCCGCCTTATCGGTCTCCTGCCGCACATCCGCTTCGGCGCGCGGCGGGCGCTTTTTTTTGCGGGCGGGCTTGCCGTCCCCGCCCTCTTCCTTCGCGCCGCCCGCGATGGCCCTGCGCATCTCGCGTTCAGGCAGTTTTTTGCCCTTTTCCAGCTTGCCGAGCAGGTATTCCATCGCGATGAGCATCTCCTGCTTTTCGGCTTCCATGCGCTCGAGCTGGTCGATCAGTTCGTCGAGAAAGCGGTCGACCTCCTCGATGTCGTAACCCATGAAGGAACGCGTGAAAACCTTGTTGACGATGTCCTCGGTGCGCATAGAATCCGGCCTCCTTACAAAACAGGCACACCATGTCGCTGATGTGCCGGAAAAAATATCGCTTTTGTTGCGCGGCGTTTAAACCAGATCGCCGTAATCGTCCTCGCCGTTGCCGACAACGTCGTAATTGTTCGGCGCAACGACGAATATCCCGCGTGAAATCTTGCACATGGTGCCGTTGAGCGCGTACACCGCGCCGGAAAGGAAGTCCAGAATGCGCTGTGCGGTGTCGATTTCCAGCTCCTCCATGTTCACGATGACGGGTTTGCGGTTTTTGAGATTGTCGATGATGCTCTGCGTATCCTCGTAGCTCACGGGATGGTAGACGATCATCTTCATACCGCCCGAAATGGGCAGATTCGCGCCCGTGGAACTCGAAGCGCGCTCCCTGCGGTGCGGCGCGCTCGCGCGGCTGCCGCCGTTGTTGAAGCTCACTACATTTCCGCGTTCGTCCGGGTCGTCCCGGTAATACCCGTCGTCTCTGCTTTCTTCTTCCGGATCTTCGCTTTCTTCAATGCCGATAAAATCCAGAAATTTCGTATACAGGCTTGCCATCCGTTTTCCTCCGATAAACCGCCGGCCGCAATACCGCGGCGCTTCTTTTTTTTGATTATTTCCGGTCCCGCGCACCAAAAATGCCGGTGCCCACGCGGACCTCGGTCGCGCCTTCTTCCACCGCGACCGCAAAGTCGTGCGTCATGCCCATGGAGAGCGTGTCGAACGCACCGAACGCGCGTTTGTCCCGCATGCCATCAAAGAGCGTCCGCATCCTGCGAAAATACAGCCTCGTCTTCTCCGCTTCCAAATCCGGCGGAACACACATCAGCCCGCGCACGCGCAGGTTCGGCATGCCCGCGAGCATTTCCGCGAAATAATCCAAGTCCACATCCGTGATTCCGCCTTTTTGCTGTTCGTCACCGATGTTGACCTGGATGAGTATATCCTGTAGCGTTTCACGCGCCATTGCACGCTGCTGCAAAAGCTGCGCGAGGTTCTCCCGGTCGACCGATTCGATCATGCCGGCAAAACCGCAGACATATTTTATCTTATTGGTCTGCAGATGTCCAATAAAATGCACGTCGCAGCCGTGCTGTTCAAAAAAAGTTTTCTTTTCCTTCAATTCCTGCGCGTGGTTTTCGCCAAAAAGACGCTGCCCCGCTTCCACAGCCTCCAAAATGCGCTCCGTCTCCACGTATTTGGAAACGGCCATCAGGCGCACTTCGCTTTCATCCCGCCCGCTGCGCGCGCAGGCGGCCGCAATCTCTTCGTTTACTTTTTCAATGTTTTCTCTGATACTCATGGCAATATGTATTTCTGTCCCGCGGTGAGCGTGTCGGAACTGTTCTTTGCGCGGATCACCGCTTTTTTGCCGTTCTGCGCAAGGATGTCCACCTCGACGCGGAGCACCGTGTCCCCGTAACTGATGTTGACGCCGGGCACGCCGTCGATGATTTCCACCGCTTTGAGCGGCACGACGAGTCCCTGCGCGGACTTGCTGATGGACGCGGTCACGGTTCGTACGCCGATCAGCTTGCCGATGTCGGAATTGAATTCCAGGATGTTGACCACCGCGTTTTCGGAGACCGTTCCTTCGCGCGCGGTCGCGGTGTACTGCTGCTCGGAATAGTCCGTGAACACCACGCTGTATTCCTCGCCCGCGGCAAGACGCATCGGATCGTCCGCATCCGTAACGAACGCGATGTACCAATGCGTGTTGTTGATGATGCGGTACAGCGGAATCTCGCTCGTGGAAGAGGACTGATTCGCCGTGTTGCCGCCTTTTACAACGCTTTTGACCAGCGCCGAGTTGATGGTCGAGAGCTTGTTGACGCTGAGCACCTGCTCGTAACCATCGAAATAAAAGCTCACGATGCCGGTGCCGGACGTGTTTTTAATGTCCTTTTTCCAGCTTGAGACGGTGGACTGCTGGCTTTCAAGGTTCGTGTAGAGCTGCGTGAGCGTCGTGTCCGGCGTGACGATGCTCTTCATGAGCTCGACGCGCTGGTCCTGCAGGTCCTTGAGCGTCTGTTCCAGATCGAGCATGTCCAGTTCGCTCTCGCCGCGTGAGACCGAGCGGATCTGCGCCTCCACGGCGGCAAGGTTTGCGTTGAGCTCGGTCAGTTCCGCGGGTTCAGCACCGCCGAGCAGCTGCAGCTGATAGGTATAAATCTGCTTCTGCAGGTTTAAAAGCGTGACCATCGTCTCGTCCTGGTACCCGCGCTTATATACCTGCGCGATGACCTGATCGTTCGAGACGGTTTCGCCTTCGGTCACGTCGTACGTGATCTTTTCGTACTGGTCGGTCATGATGGTGGTTTCGTCGCGGATGATCGCGGCGGAAACCTCCATGTCCGCGCCGAGCGTGCCGAATTCGATTTCGCCGTTGTTCTTTGTGATGGTTGCAATCAGCACCACGAGCGCGACGACCCCGATAAAGCCGAGGATGACGACGAAAAACCTGCCGCGGACGCGCACTCTCGATTTAGCCATTGGCGTCACCGCCGACTTCGTACCCCTGCTTTTCGGACCGGCCGTACTGGCGGTCGAAATTCTCCCTGTTTTTCTCGCGGTACAGCGCAAACAGCTCGTCCGCACTCATGCCGCTTTTGAGGCACATGCTCACAAAAAAGTGCAGCACGTCCACAAGTTCTCCCTTGAGCGCCGCGTCGTCGAGCGGCCGCGGGTTTTTCCACCATTTGAAGTTCACTTCGTCGAGCACCTCGGAAAGTTCCGAGAGCATGGCGAGCACTTCCTTTTGAATCCAGACCTCTTTGGGGTAGGACAGGCCGCGCCGCGCGGCGATATCGTCGTCCAGCGATTGCTGCAGTTGAAAAATCATGTCCAGCTTGTCCATGCAAGTCCTCCGAAAAATGATACGTTACCCGGTGCGCCGCGCGTGTCTTTAAAGCAGTCCGCCGAGCGCTGCTTTCTGCTTTTCCACCCGTCCGGCCAGCGCCGCGCAGGCGTTTTCCAGGTCGAGGCAGACGGGCGCAACCCGTTCAATATCTTCCATTGTAACACATTCGATGCGGCGGATGGTCTCCGCCTCGTCATATTCGCGTTTCTGCAGCAGCAGCACCTTGCCCAGCGCGTTCATCTGCGCGCTGGAAGACTCCATGCCGAGCAGGTAGCTTCCCTTGAGCTGGTCGCGGCAGCGCTCCAGTTCCTCGCGCGTTACGCCCTTTTTGCGCACGGACTCGATTTCGTCCACCATGCGCTTCAGCACCTCCGCGGCCTGCTTTTCGCCGGTCCCGGCATAGAGCGTGAACGTGCCGGTCGTCGTAAAGCTCGTCGGGAAGGAATACACGGAATACGCCAGCCCCATCTTCTCACGGATTGTTTGAAATAACCTTGAACTCATGCTGCCGCCGATGATGTTGGAAAGCACCGCCAGCGGGAACTGCCCGTCCGTGTCGCGCGCGAACCCCGGCAGCGTCAGGCAGATATGCACCTGCTCTACGTCTTTTTCGATGAATCGCACGCGTTTCCCGCCGGGATAGCGTTCGCTCAGCGGCGCCGCAGCGCCGCTTTGCGCCGCAATTTTGCCGAAATACGCCGTCATGGTTTTTAACAGCCGGTCTTCGTCGAAATGTCCGGCGCAGGCGACCACGATGTTCTTCGGCAGGTAGTGCGCCGTCTTATAGGCAAGCAGCGTTTCGCGCGTGAACGCGCGCACGCTCTGCTGCGTCCCGAGGATGGGCGTTGCGAGCGGCTCGCCTTCAAAAAAGGCCATGTTGGAGCCTTCGGCGGCAACGTCGTCCGGGCTGTCCTCGTTCATGAGGATTTCTTCAACGACCACGCCCTGCTCCAGCTTGAGCGCGTCGGAATCGAACGTGCTTTCAAACACGATGTCGCTGAGCATGTCCGCCGCAAGTTCGAGGTGCTCGTCGAGCACCTTCGCGTAAAAGCAGGTGCACTCCCTTGCCGTGAACGCGTTGAGATTGCCGCCCACCGCGTCCATTTCCACGGCGATCTGCTCGGCGCTCCTGCGCGCGGTGCCTTTGAACACCATGTGCTCGATCAGGTGGGACGCGCCGGCGGTCTGCGCCGTTTCGCGCACGCTCCCCGTGTCCACCCAAACGCCGACGGCGACCGAGCGGACGGCGTCCATCTGTTCATAGATCAGCCGAATCCCGTTCGGCAGCGTTGTCTGCTTGATCATGCGCCTTCTCTTTCATCGTTGCGTGCACGCGTATGCTTTGCGCGCCGCTGCACTATTGTACCACAACCCGTCCGCGCGTGCGATTACAAAATTGTAACCTTGCATGCAGGCTTACAGGAAGGGACGCGGCGTTCCCGCCGCGCCCCCGTTTTTTCGTTTTTTTGACGATTGCGTCAGTTCTTTTCCGGCGGCAGCATATCCTTGCGGGTCAGGCTGATTTTGCCGGATTTCGGGTCCACGTCGATGACGCGCACAAGCACCTGCTCGCCCATGGAGAGAACGTCTTCCACCTTCTCGACGCGCTTGTTGGCGATGCGGGAAATATGCAGCAGGCCGTCCGTGCCCGGTTTGAGGTTGATGAACGCGCCGAATTCCTTGATGCCGACGACCGTGCCGAGGTACACGTCCCCGATCTCGATTTCCTTGACGATGCCGTCGATGATGCGCTTGGCCTCCGTCGCCGCAGCCGAATCGGGCGAGGCGATATAGACCGTGCCGTCGTCCTCGATGTCGATCTTGACGCCGGTGTCGGCGATGATCTTGTTGATGACCTTGCCGCCGCTGCCGATGACTTCGCGGATTTTGTCCGGATTGATCGTAAACGTGATGATGCGCGGCGCATACGGCGAAAGCTCGGCGCGGGGTTCGCGCAGGGTTTCGGCCATTTTGTCGAGGATGAACATGCGGCCCTTGCGCGCCTGTTCAAGCGCACGGGTCAGGATTTCGCGGTTGATGCCCTTGATCTTGATGTCCATCTGGATGGCGGTGATGCCGTCCCGCGTGCCGGCGACCTTGAAGTCCATGTCGCCGAGGAAGTCCTCGAGGCCCTGGATATCGGTCAGAATGGCGATGTTGCCGGTCTCGTCGTCCTTGATGAGGCCCATCGCAACGCCCGCGACGCTCTTTTTAATCGGGACGCCCGCGTCCAGCAGCGCCAGTGTGCTTGCGCAGATGGAAGCCTGCGAGGTCGAACCGTTGGAGCTGATGACTTCGCTGACCAGGCGCATGCAGTACGGGAACTCCGCTTCGCTCGGCAGAACCGGCATGAGCGCGCGCTCCGCGAGCGCGCCGTGGCCGATTTCGCGGCGGCCGGGGCTGCGGATGGGGCGCGTTTCGCCGACGCTGTACGGCGGCATGTTGTATTGATGCATATAGCGCTTGCTCTCTTCGAGCGTGAGCCCGTCGAGCGTCTGCGATTCGCTGACCGTGCCGAGCGTGGCGATGGTCATCACCTGCGTCTGTCCGCGGGTGAACACCGCGCTGCCATGCGTGCGTGCAAGGATGCCCGCTTCGCACCAGATGGGACGGATTTCATCCTGCGCGCGCCCGTCCGGCCGGATCTTCTTGTTGATGATCTTGTCGCGCACGACTTCTTTTGTGATTGCATACAGGATTATGCCAATGTCCTTTGCGGAATCGGGATATTCTTCCTTGAAAGCTTCGATTGTTTCGGCTTTGACCTGTTCGGAGCGCACTTCGCGCTCTTTGCGCTCGGTGGTGTCGAGCGACCAGACGACCTTGTCGAATGCGAACGCGCGCACCTTCTCGGTGAACGCCTCGTCCGGATGATAGATCTCCGGCACGATTTTTTCCTTGCCGATTTCCGCCTGGATTTCGGAGATGAAGGAAACGATCTGCTTGATATGCTCGTGTGCAAAGAGGATTGCGCCGAGCATTTCTTCTTCGGTGATTTCGTTTGCACCGGCTTCGACCATCATCACGGCGTCCTTGGTGCCCGCGACCGTCAGCGACAGGCGGCTTGCCTCACGCTGTGCGCAGTCGGGATTGAGCACGTATTCGCCGTCCACAAAGCCGACCGCAACGGAACCCGTCGGGCCCGCGAACGGCGCGTTGCTGATGGAGAGCGCGATCGACGAGCCGATCATCGCGAGCACGTCGGGCTGAACGTCCTGCTCGACGGAGAGCACGGTGGCGACCACCTGCACGTCGTTGTAAAATCCTTTCGGGAACAGCGGGCGCAGCGGACGGTCGATCAGACGCGACGTCAATACCGCGCGCTCCGAAGGACGGCCTTCACGCTTGATGAATCCGCCGGGGATCTTGCCGACCGAGTACATCTTTTCCTGAAACTCGATTGAAAGCGGTAAAAAGTCCACGCCGTCGCGCGGGGCTTTTGCGACCGTCGCACAGACCAGCACCGCGGTGTCGCCCATGCGGACGAGGCAGCTTCCGCCGGCCTGTTCGGCATACTTGCCGGTTTCCACGACCAGTTCGCGGCCGCCAAGCTGCATTTGGAAGGTTCTTTCCATAGTTTTTTGTTTGCTCCTTTTTCTTTATCTCTTTTCTTATTATAACCGATTTTATGTGCGCTCCGCCCGGAATTTTCCTCTCCCGCCCGGCAAACGCCGCGCGGACGCGGAGCGCCGCCTTTCCGCGCGCGAAAACCGAATTTTCGCACAGAAAGGCACAAAGCCTCGATTTCCGTAAAAAGAACGGCGGGAACAACCCCGCCGATTTCTTTTATTTGATACGGATGTTCAGGCTTGCAGCGATCGTCCTGTAACGCTCGATGTCCTTTTCCTTAAGGTAGTTGAGCAGACCCCTGCGCTGACCGACCATTTTGAGCAGTCCGCGGCGCGAATGGTGATCTTTCGGGTGCAGCTTGAGATGCTCGTTGAGGTGATTGATGCGCTCGGTAAGCAGCGCAATCTGAACCTCGGGGGAGCCGGTGTCGCCCTCGTGCAAAGCGTATTTTTCGATAATGTTCTGTTTTTCCATTTTTTTCTTCTCCTTTTTCTTTAAGCCGCAAACTGAGCGAGAGCGTCGGAGTGTCGCTTCCCCCCGGTAAACGGTCCGAAATACTTCTGTACTATAGCATATTCCGCCGCGCTTGTAAACAGCGGCGCTGCTTTTTTCTTATATTAAGAAGCGCTTTTCCCTGCGTCTTCAGCGCCTTTCGTCCGCCGCGGCAACGTCCCTTTCGATCTGCGCTTTGAGCGCGTCCACGCTGTCAAAGGTGATCTCGTCCCGGATGCGGAAGCGGAAGCCGATCTGCAGCTCCGCGCCGTAGATGTCCGCGTCGAAGCCGATCAGGTGGGTTTCAACGCTCCGCTTTTCGCCGTGCACCGTCGGGTTGACGCCGACGTTTGTCACCGCGCGGTACGCCGCGCCCTGCACGTATGCATAGCTTGCGTATACGCCGTCCGGCGGGAGGACGCGCGTTTCGTCCGGCTCGATATTGGCCGTCGGAAAGCCGATGCGCCTGCCGATGCGCTTGTTCTGCACGACCCGGCCGGAAAGCAGATACGGCCTTCCGAGCAGTTCGGCGGCCAGCTGCATTTCCCCGCGCTCGATCGTTTCGCGCACGCGCGTGCTCGAAACCGGCGCGCCGCCGAGCATGACCGGCGGCACGACCACGACGCAAAACCCTTTTTCTTCGCCGATTTGGCGCAGCGTTTCCGGCGTGCCGCGTCCGCCGTCGCCAAAGGTATAGTTATACCCCGCGACCAGCGCGCGCACGTCCCAGCGGGTCAGCAGTTCCTCCACAAACGCCTCCGGCGAAAGCACGGCGGTCTGCTTTGTGAACGGCTCGCTGACAAGCTCCTCGATTCCGAGCGAACGGATCAGTGCGTTCCGTTCGCGCATGCCCGTGAGCAGACGCACGCTGCCGCCGAGCGCTTCCATCGGATGGTTGGAAAACGTATAGGCCGCGGGAACGGCGCGAAAGCGCTTCGCCTCTTCCACGGTGCGCCTGAGCAGCGCCTTATGGCCGATATGCACGCCGTCGAACATGCCGAGCGCGACGACGGCGGGCGTGTTTCTCTCCATTTCGTCCTCACAAAAAAACAAGTTTCGTCAAGCGGCCGCCGCCGCTTTCAGACACGGCGGACTCCGTTCAGTACAGGTGCACCTTCAGCTTCAGCCGCCCGCAGGCCGCATAGCCGAGCCCCAGGAACACGCCGCCCGCGTATACGCGCAGCGCTCCGTCCGGCAGGCCGGGCACGAGCGTGTCCAGCCCGTTTTTCGCCGGCGTGAGGCGGTCCGCCGCGAGCCGCGCTTCCGGCAGGAAAGCGAGCGCCTCCTCGCAGGAGAGCAGCGTGTCAAAAAGCGTGCCGCCGCTTTTTGCCTCTTCCAGTTCGGCGATCGTGACCGACCGATCCAGCGTAAAAGGCCCGCTGCGCGCACGCAGCAAAAACGGCATATATGCAACGGTGTTCAGTTCCCCGGCAATGCTCTCGCAGAGCGAACGCACGTAAGTGCCGCGCGAGCAGACCGTTTTGAGCAGATACCGGTTTTCGCCGGTTTTGCGCAGCAGTTCGAGCGACGCAATCGTCACGCGGCGCGTCTTTGGTTCGACCGCTTCGCCCGCGCGCGCGAGGTCGTACATCTTCCGCCCGCCCACTTTGAGCGCGGAATAGACGGAGGCCGTCTGTTCCTGTTCGCCGGTGAGCCGCGGCAGCACGGCGCGCAGCTCGTCTTCCGAAACGGCGCGCGCATCGCGCGAAAGCACGCTGCCCTGCGCGTCCTGCGTGTCGGTCCTTATGCCGAACGCAATTTCAAACACATATTCCTTGTCCTTATCGACCAACAGGTCGAACAGGCGCGTCGCCCGGCCGAAACAGACCGGCAGAACGCCCGCCGCCGCGGGGTCGAGCGTGCCGAGATGCCCGGCGCGCTTTTCGGAAAAAATCCGGCGCGCATCGTACACCGCGTTGCTGGAGGTCATCCCCGGCGGTTTGAGCAGCACCACAACGCCGTCCATATCACTCGCAGTCCCCGTGCAGGAGTTTTACCGCGCGCTGCATGATCTGCTCCGCCGCTTCTTCGATCGGCGGTTCCATGGTGCAGCCCGCGGCCAGCCTGTGTCCGCCGCCGCCGAACGCGGTTGCAATCCGGCTCACGTCCGCGCAGGTTTTGCCGCGCAGGCTCACGCGGATTTTGCCGTCGTCGGCTTCCCGGAGCATCGCCGCAATCTCGACCGTGTCGATATCCCGTATGGAGTCGATAATGCCCTCGGTGTCCTCCGCCGACGCGCCGCAGCTTTCCACCTCCGCCAGGGTCAGCGCGGTCACGCCGATGCGCCCGTCTTCATACAGGCGCGCCTTCGTCACCGCCAGCGCCTGCAGCATCAGCTTGTGATACGGCACGGTGCGGAACAGCTTCCGGTTGATTTCCGGCAGGTCGATGCCCGTTTCAAGCAGTTCCGCGGCGATGCGCAGCGTGTCCGGCGTGGTATTGCTGTAAGAAAAATTGCCCGTGTCGGTCGTTACGGCCGCATACAGGCAGGAAGCGGCGTCCTGATCGACAGGCACGCCGAGCGCGGTGATTACGCCGTAGACCAGCTCGCCGGTCGCGCCCGCCTTCTGGACAAAATTGTTCGCCGCGTAGCGGTCGTTCGTGCCGTGGTGGTCGATGTTGAGCGTATCTTCCGCCGCGGCAAAGAGTGCTTCCGCCCGGCCGGTGCGCGCAAGGTCCGCGCAGTCCACGCTCACGGCCGCTTTGGCCGGTTTTGCCGCTTCGGGTGCAATCACCCGGTTGGAAAACGGCAGAAAGCGGTAGACCGCCGGGACGGGGTCTTCGCAGACGATCTGCACGCGCTTGCCCAGCGAAGTCAGCGCGCCGTAGAGCGCAAAGCAGCTGCCGAGCGTATCGCCGTCCGGCGAAACGTGCGCAATGAGCAGGAGGTCGTCGTGCGCGCCGAAAAAGCGCACCGCTTCAGCAAGCATTGGCTACTCCTCCTCTTTTTCCTTATGCAGATCGTTGAGTATTTCCGAAATATGGATGCTGTAGGCAATGGAATTGTCCAGCGTGAACTTCAGGTTCGGCACGCAGCGGATGCGCATGCGCGCGCCCAGTTCGCGCGCGATGAAGCCCGCGGCATGGTTGAGCGCCTCGACGCTCTGCACGCGGCGGGACTCCTCCTCGTCGTAAACGGAAACCTTGATTTTTGCATATTTCAGGTCTTTTGTGACCTCAACGTCCGTCAGCGTGGTCATCGGCGAAATCCGGGGGTCCTTCATCTCGCGGACGATCGCGCTGATCGTCTTTTTCACTTCTTCGTTCATCCTGTCCGAACGGAACGTTGCCACTTCGTTTTCCTCCTCCGCCGCGGCGCGCGCCATGGCGGCCGTTTTCTGTCATACGGCGCTGCCGCTTCAGGTGCGCTTGACTTCTTCCACGATGAACGCTTCGATCACGTCGTCCACGTTCAGATCGTTGAAATTCTCCACCCCGATGCCGCACTCAAAGCCCGTGAGCACTTCCTTTGCGTCGTCCTTGAAGCGCCTGAGGGAAGCGATTTTGCCTTCGTGGATGATTACGCCGTCGCGCACGACGCGTACCTGCGCGTTGCGCGTGATTTTTCCTTCGTTGACGTATGCGCCCGCGATGGTGCCCACGCCGGAGACCTTGAAGATTTCGCGCACGGTCGCACGGCCGAGGTCCGTTTCCTGGAAGACCGGCTTGAACATGCCCTGCATGGCGCTCTTTACGTCGTCGATGGCATTGTAGATCACGCGGTAGGTGCGCACGTCCACGTTTTCCTTCTCGGCCAGCGCACGCGCGCCGGAATCCGGCCGGACGTTGAACCCGATGACGATGGCGTTGGAAGCCGAGGCGAACATCACGTCCGTGCCGGTGATTGCGCCGACGCCGCCATGGATGCAGCGCACGCGCACTTCCTCGTTGCTGAGCTTTTCGAGCGCCTGCTTGACGGCCTCGACGGAGCCCTGCACGTCCGCCTTGACGATGATGTTGAGTTCTTTGAGCTCGTCTTCGGCCATCTGCGTAAACAGTTCGTCCAGCGAAACGCGGCTCTTGCTCTTGAGCTGCGCGGCTTTGATCTTGTTGCGGCGCTCTTCGGCGACCTGCTTGGAGAGTTTGTCCGCTCCGGCGACGTTGAGGATGTCCCCCGCGTCCGGCACTTCGGAAAAGCCGAGCACCTCGACCGGCGTGGACGGGCCCGCTTCGTTCACCATGCGGCCCTTGTCGTCCACCATGGCGCGCACTTTGCCGTACGCCGTGCCGGCGACGATCGTGTCCCCGCGATGCAGCGTGCCGTTCTGCACGAGCACGGTCGCGATGGGTCCGCGCCCCTTGTCCAGCTTGGCTTCGACGATCGTGCCCCTCGCCATGCGGTCCGGATTGGCCTTGAGTTCGAGCACGTCCGCCTGCAGCAGCACCATTTCAAGCAGGTTGTCCAGACCCTGATGGGTCTTTGCGGACACGGGCACGACGATGGTGTCCCCGCCCCACTCTTCGGAAACCAGTTCGTATTCGGTGAGCTGCTGTTTCACGCGGTCCGGGTCGGCCTCCGGGCGGTCCATCTTGTTGATCGCCACGACGATCGGCACGCCCGCCGCCTTGGAATGGTTGATCGCCTCTACGGTCTGCGGCATGATGCCGTCGTCCGCGGCGACGACGAGGATGACGATGTCCGTCACCTGTGCGCCGCGCGCACGCATCGAGGTAAACGCTTCGTGCCCCGGCGTGTCGATAAACGTGATCTGCCGCCCGTTGCACAAAACGGTGTATGCGCCGATGTGCTGCGTGATGCCGCCCGCTTCGCCTTCGGTCACGCTGCTGTTGCGGATTGCGTCCAGCAGCGAGGTTTTGCCGTGGTCGACATGGCCCATGATGGTGACGACCGGCGGGCGCGGCACAAGTTTTTTGGGATCGTCGAGATCGTCCGCCGCGCTGTCGGTGAGCACTTCCTCAAACGACTTTGCGATCTTCTGCTCCAGTTCGATGCCGAAATCGGATGCGATCAGCTCGCAGGTGTCGAAGTCGATCTCCTGATTGATGGTGGTCGGCATGCCGAGCAGGAACAGCTTTTTGATGATTGCCGCCGCGGGCTTGCCGATTTTTTCCGAAAGTTCTTTTACCGTTATCGTTTCCGTAGTGATCACCGCTTTCTCGATCACGACGGGTTCGGGCCTGCGGACGGGCTGTTTGCCGCCGCGCTTGGGCCTGCGGCTGCCCCTCGGGCCGTCCTCTTCCCAATTCTTTACGCTTGGCGCCGTTTCACGTGCAATCGCTTTTTTGTTTTTGCCTTTTTTCTTGTCGTTGTCGCGCTGTTTCTGATGCGCGCTCTTGTTGGGGTCAAAGTTGCTCACGCGCTCCTTCGCGCCGGACGCAGAGGCCGTCTGCGACTGTCCCGCAGGAGCCGTGCCCGTGCGCGGCGCACTGAAGCCGCCCGGCTTGGATGCTGTGCGCGGAGCCGTACCGGTACGCGGACCCTGCTGTGTGCGGGGCGCGTAGGTGGAGGTTGTCTGCCGGGGCTGGCGCGGCTGGCGGCGGAAATCCTCCGGCTGCGCAATGGTGCGCGCCTCGTAGCCGCCGGTCGTGCTCTTTTTCGCCGCCGGTTTTTCCGCAGGCGCGGGCTTTTCGGCCGGGGCCTGCGCAGCGGGCTTCTGCTCCGCCTGCGGTTCCTTGGCGGGCTTTTCCTCCGCCTTCTGCGGCTCTGCGGGAACTTCGGCGGCTTCTTCCTCGTCGTCCCTGCCGCCGGCATGGACGGCAAGGTCCTGGTCGGATTCGAGCATTTCGCGCAGACGCTCCATGCGCTCGCGCTCTTCGCGCGCTTTGCGCTCCTGCTCCTCCTTTTCCAGCAATTCGCTTTCGGAATGCCGCACCGAAACAAGCAGCTCGCCGACGGTTTCCTGCGTCAGCGTGAGCCGGTCGAGGAGTTCTGCGGCGCCGTTACGCGTTCCTTTTGCCGATTCCAGAAAATTGTTTTTTGCCATACCAGTCGTTACCCCCGCGTTATTCGCTCCCGGCGGGCTTCTGCTCCGCCGCAGCGCGTTTGATCATTTCCGCAAAATTATGGTCGGTCACCGCCGCGAGTTTGCGTCCGGGCTTGCCGATCCAGCCGCCCAGGTCCGCCACGCGGACGATTTCCGTCCCCTTCGCCGCGCAGAGCGCGCGGTATTTGTCCAGTGTGTTTTCGGAAGCCGCCGCATCGATGAGCGCCAGCTTCGCCTTTCCGGCGCGCAGGAGCTTTTCCACGGCGAAATCGCCGGAAACCAGCCTGCCCGCCTTCATTGCAAGGCCGACGGCGTTAGTCAGCCTGTCCGCCTGCTTCGGCATTTCTGCAGTCCTCCCTGAGCGTTTCATAGACCTCCGGGCCGACCTGCGTTTCCAGCGCGCGTTCGAGCGCGCGGGACTTGACGGCCTTTTCGAGGCAGGCCGTCTTTAGGCAAATGTATGCGCCGCGCCCGTTCGCGCGGCCCGTTTTGTCGACGACCACGCCGCCTTCGGGCGTGCGCACCACGCGGGTGAGCTCCTTTTTCGGCCGCATTTCGCGGCAGGACACGCACATGCGCATCGGCACCTTCTTCGCCAACGCTTACTCCTCGCTTTCGTCCGGTCCGAAGTCTTCTTCTTCCTCTTCCTCGTCGTAGATGGCGTCCATCGCCTGCTCGGCCTGCGTCTGGCTCTTGATGTCGATCTTCCAGCCGGTCAGCTTTGCGGCGAGCCGCGCGTTCTGGCCTTCCTTGCCGATCGCCAGCGAAAGCTGCGTGTCCGGCACGATGACCTTCGCGGCCTTTTCTTCTTCGTTGATGTAAACCATCAGCACCTTCGCGGGGCTCAATGCCTTGGCAATGTACACCGCGGAATCCGGGTCCCACTCGATGATGTCGATCTTTTCGTTATGCAGTTCGTTTACGATGCGCTCCACGCGCGCACCACGCTGGCCGACGCACGCGCCGACTGCGTCCACCTGCATATCGGTGGAATGCACCGCAACCTTCGTACGGAACCCCGCCTCGCGCGCGATGGACTTAATCTGCACCACGCCGCTCTGAATCTCCGGCACTTCCAACTCAAAAAGCCGTTTGACGAGCCCGGGATGCGTCCTGGAAACGAGCACCTGCGGGCCTTTGCTGTCCTTGCGCACTTCGAGCACATAGACCTTGATGCGGTCGTTGTTCTCATAAGTTTCGCCCGGGATCATCTCGTTGGGTGTGAGGATGCCGTCCGTTTTGCCGAGTTCGACATAAACGTTGCCTTTCTCCACGCGCTGCACGATTGCGGTGAGCACCTCGTTTTCCTTTTCGACGTACTCTTCGTAGATCACGCCGCGCTCCGCCTCGCGGATGCGCTGGACGACGACCTGCTTGGCCGTCTGCGCCGCGATGCGCGAAAACGCTTTGGTCTTGACTTCCTCTTCGAGGACGTCGCCCGCTTCGTAGAGCGCGTTGACGCGCTTTGCATCCTCCACCGAAATCTCGTTGACGGGATTTTCAACCTCGTCCACGACCGTTTTCGAAGCGAAAATCCTGAATTCCCCGGTGTCCGGGTCGACCTCCGCGCGTACGTTCGCCGTCGCGCCGAAGTTGCGCTTATAGGCGGACGTGAGCGCCGCCTCAATCGCCATGATCAGGACTTCCTTGCTGATGCCGCGCTCTTTTTCCAGCGCGTTCAATGCTTCGACAAACTCAATGTTCATTTGAACCTTACTCCTTAAAAATATTCCGAAGAATTCCCGTTGGCCGGCGCCGCAAAACGGCGCCTTCCTTTCATACTTAAAACACAAGCTCCGGCCGCGCCAGCGCAACGTCCTTTCGCGCCAGCGTGAGTTCGCCCTTGTCCGTGCGCAGCGTCATGCTGGTTTCGTCGAACGAAACCAACTCGCATACAAATTCCTTTTTGCCGTCCAGCGGCGCAAAAAGCTTCACTTCGATGCGCTTGCCGAGGTTGCGCGCATAGTCCGCGTCCTTTTTGAGCGGCCGGTCGAGCCCAAGCGACGACACGGAGAGGTAATACGCCTTTTCGATCGGGTCCGCCTCGTCGAGGATCGGATCGACCGTTTTGCTCACGCGTTCGCAGTCCTCTATGCTTACGCCTTCCGGCCTGTCGATATAGAGCGTGAGCACCCAGTTGCCGTATTCCTTCTGGAACTCCACGTCGCAGAGCTCAAAGCCGAGCGCCTCCACGGCCGGCCGGACCAGCTCTTCGACCCGCTGCGTCGTTTTCAAAAGCAACCCTCCGTTTTCGCGCGGCGGCCTCTGCGGCGCCGTTTTTTCCGCTTTCCGCGTAAAAATACCGCGGTCCGTAAAAAGGCCGCGCCGGCTGCCGCTGAATTGTCAACCGCGTCTGTCCCAGGATGCGAAAAAAAAGCACCCTTCAAAACGAAAGAGTGGGTTTTGCCCACTCTCCGCTTCAAGTTCAAACATCCAACAAAAGCAGTATAGCATCCCGTGCACGCGATTGCAAGGGTTATTTCGCCCGCCCTGCGCGCCCGGCGCTTATGCGTCCCCGCCCCTGCCGGATTGCTTCGGAAACGCTTTTTTAAGCTGTGTCGCCGCGTAATAGACCAAAGCAAAATAGGAAACGGCGGTCGCCGCGCCGAGGATGTAGAGGTTATACGGCTCGACCTGCAGCGAGAGGAACGAAAGCAGCGAGAGCATTACGCCGACGGCGAACAGCCCCGTTGCGATCTTGCCCGGCCAGTCCGCCATGGCCACGACGCTGCGCTTTGCCATGAACAGCCCGCCGGCGATCATCAGCCCTTCCTTCACCGCCATCAGCAGAAAAATCACGAGATACGCGCCGTCCTGTTTGCCAAGGTAAATGCAGACCAGCGCGGCCAGCGTCATCATCTTGTCCGCCAGAGGGTCGAGCAGTTTGCCGAGGTTGGTCACCCAGCCGTGCGCCCGCGCGAGCTGCCCGTCCAGCACGTCCGTAAAGAACGCAAACACGAAAACGGAAAGGGCAGGCAAATACCTGCCTGCCCGAAAGAGCCAGACGAACACGCCGACCAACACCAGCCGCAAACCGGATAAAATGTTCGGCAGTTGTCGCATTTTTACGCTCCTACGTCTTCAACGTAGAGCGTGCGCACCGCGTCTTCCGGCTCGGCCGCTTTGCGTTCGGCCGCCTCGCGCGCTTCAAAGAACTTGAGCGCGACCTGCGGGAAGAGCGCGTAGCTGAGCACGTCCTCGTCCTGACGGATGTGGTCCTTGATCTCCTCGCGGTAGTTTTCCAGCTCCGGCTTGAGCAGGTCGGCCGGACGGCAGGTGATGACCTCCTCGTCTCCGATGGCCTTCTTGCGCACTTCCTCGTTGACCGGGCCGGGCAGCTTGCCGTATTCGCCGCGCAGCAGCGCCTTGGACTCCTTGGTGAAGACCTTGTAGCGCTCGCCGTTGAGGACGTTCAAAACGGCCTGCGTGCCGACGATCTGGCTGGTCGGCGTGACCAGCGGCGGATAGCCGAAGTCCTTGCGCACGCGCGGGACTTCTTCGAGCACGTCGTAGTACTTGCCTTCGGCGTGCGCCTGCTTGAGCTGCGAAATCAGGTTGGAGAGCATGCCGCCGGGCACCTGGTAGAGCAGCGTGTTGATGTCCACGCCGAGCGCCTTGACGGAAATCGTGCCGTCCTTGAACATGCGGTCGAACACCGGGCGGAAAAACGCCGCGGCTTCGGAGAGTTTCTTGAGGTCCATGCCGGTGTCGCGCTCGGTGCCGGCCAGTGTCGCGACAAGCGGCTCGGTCGCCGGCTGCGCGGTGCCGTTGCCGAACGGGGACAGCGCGCAGTCCACGATGTCCACGCCCGCCTGCGCCGCCATGAGATACACCATGTCGCCCGTGCCGGTGGTGTTGTGCGTATGCAGGTGAATCGGCACGTCGATCTCTTTTTTCAGCCGGGTAACGAGCTTGTATGCGTCGTACGGCAGAAGCAGGTTCGCCATGTCCTTGATGCAGATGACGTCCGCGCCCATCTGGACGAGTTCCTTGGCCAGCTGGACAAAGTAGTCCTCGTTGTGCACGGGGGACACCGTGTAGCTGATGGCCGGCTCGCAGATGCCGCCGTATTTCTTGGTATAGCGGATCGCGGCTTCGAGGTTGCGCGGATCGTTGAGCGCGTCGAAGATGCGGATCACGTCGATGCCGTTTTCAATGGCCTTGCGGCAGAACTGCTCGACCACGTCGTCCGCATAATGCTTGTATCCGAGGATGTTCTGTCCGCGGAAGAGCATCTGCAGCTTGGTGTTGGGCAGCGCTTTGCGCAGCTTCCTGAGCCGCTCCCAGGGGTCTTCATTCAAAAACCGCAGGCATGCGTCGAACGTCGCGCCGCCCCAGACTTCCAGCGACCAGTACCCGAGGGAATCGAGCACTTCGCAGGCGGGGAGCATGTCCTCGGTGCGCATGCGCGTCGCAGCCTTCGACTGGTGCGCGTCACGCAGAATCGTATCGGTAATCATTAATTTCGTCATATCGTGCAAACTCCTTTACAGCGACGCGCCGCGCCGGGAATCCGGCGCGTGCGTCGTATCGGTCGTGTTATGCGAAGAGCGAAAGGAATACGCCCGCGGCAATCGCGCTGCCGATCACGCCGGCAACGTTGGGTCCCATGGCGTGCATGAGCAGGAAGTTCGTCGGGTCTTCTTCCTTGCCGACGCTCTGCGAAACGCGCGCGGCCATCGGCACTGCGGAAACGCCCGCGCTGCCGATCAGCGGGTTGAGCTTCTTCTTCGTAAACAGGTTCGTGAATTTCACCAGCAGTACGCCGCCGGCCGTGCCGCATGCAAACGCGAGCACGCCGAGGATGAGTATTGCGATGGTATTCCATTTCAGGAACGTGCTGGCCGTCGCGGTCGCGCCAACGGACAGGCCGAGGAAGATCGTGACGATGTTGATCAGTTCGTTCTGCGTGGTTTTGCTGAGGCGGTCGACCACGCCGCTTTCGCGGAAGAGGTTGCCGAGCATCAGCGAGCCGATCAGCGGCGCCGCCGACGGGAGGAGCAGAGTTACGAACGTTGCCGTAACGATCGGGAAGATAATCTTCTCGGTCTTGCTCACGCTGCGCAGCTGCGTCATGTGGATCGAACGTTCTTTTTTGCTGGTCAGCGCCTTCATGATCGGCGGCTGGATGACCGGGACCAGCGCCATATAGGAATATGCCGCGACCGCGATCGGTCCGAGCAGTTCCGGCGCGAGTTTACTGGTCACAAGGATTGCCGTGGGTCCGTCCGCGCCTCCTATAATGCCGATGGAAGCTGCGGCGTTGGCCGTGAAATTAATGCCGAGCACATTGCTCGCCCAAGACCACTGCCCGAGCAGCAGCGCGAGGATGAACGCAATGTAGATGCCGACCTGCGCTGCCGCGCCGTAGATCAGCGCGCGGGGGTTGGCGATCAACGGGCCGAAGTCCGTCATCGCACCGACGCCCATGAAGATCAGGCACGGATAGATGCCGAGCTTGACGCCGAGGTAGATATAGTCCAGAAGGCCCGCCTGCTTGGGATCGCCGAGCATTGCCCAGTCCACACCGTAGGAGACGTGCCCCGCCGCGTCGACGACTTCCTTTTTGAAGAACTCTTCGTGGAAGAGCCCCGCGCCGGGAAGGTTGGTCAGAAGGATGCCGAACGCGATCGGCAGAAGCAGCAGCGGCTCATATTTCTTTACGATCGCAAGGTATAACAGTACGCATGCGATCAGGATCATCACCAGGTTCAACGGAGAGTTGAACAGCTGGTAAAACCCCGTCGATTGCAGAAACTCCGTCATAGCGCAGCTCCCTTACTCGATCGAGCAGAGCAGCGCGCCGGTATCAACGGAAGCGCCCTTCTGCACGCTGACGCCGCGAACGGTACCCGCGACGGGCGCCGGGATATCGGTTTCCATCTTCATGGCTTCCAAAACGAAGACCGCCTGTCCGGCTTTGACCACGTCGCCGTCCTTGACCTTGACTTCGAGGATGGTGCCGGGCATCGGGCAGGTTACCTTGGTTCCGTTTGCGGACGCTGCCGCCGGCTTTGCGGCCGGTGCGGGCGCTACGGGTGCGGCTGCGGCTGCCGGTTTGGCGGCCGGAGCGGTTTTCCCGTCGATTTCCTCGACGGCTACTTCATACTGGGTCCCGTTGACGTTGACTAAGAAATTACGCATAAATACCTCCGATTATTCCTCTATGTTAATGAAAACGAAAATCTTTTTTTAACCGACGCGCTTGAGCGAAACGATCCGCAGGCCGGAAACGTCCCTGCCCATCGTCTCGGCGATGCAGGCGGAAACCGCCGCGACCAGAGCGCCGCGGTCCTGAATCGGCGCCGCTTCGGCGGATTCTTCCGCCGCGGGAACCTGCTTCTTTTCGATCGCGCGAATGACGACGCTGGAAAGCTTGACGATGTAAATTAAAACGATCAGTCCTACGAACACGGTGCCCAGACCAAGCAGCATGGTGCTGAGCCAAACCGGCATGCCAGCCATATATGTATACCTCCGTAATTTGATCAATCGGACAGAATAAAATATCCTCATCCTATCCCTTGTTCTATATATTCGACGCAATCCCTTTTGTTCCTGCCCGAATTTATAAAATAATTTACCGTTTTTTCATCTCGCCCGCAGGCAGGCCAAGCTGCGCGCGGAGCGCGGCGAGTTCTTCCTTCGTCAGTTCGCGCAGCTGCCCCGGCTTCATGTCCCCGAGCAGCACCGGCCCGAAGCGTTCCCGCTTGAGCCGCAGCGTGCGGTGTCCGACGGATTCGAGCATGCGGCGCACCTGGCGGTTCCTGCCCTCGTGGATCGTAATAAGGAAGCAAGTGTCCCCCGTCTTCGTGCGCCGTACGCGCCCGATCTTCGCCGGTGCGGTCGTGCCTTCCTCGAGGGCGACGCCCTCTTCAAGCGTCAGAGCCTGCTCCCGCGTCAGCTCGCCGTCGCAGATTGCATAATAGGTCTTTTCAACGGCGAACTTCGGGTGCGTCATGCGGTAGGCCAGATCGCCGTCGTTGGTCATGAGCAGCAGCCCTTCCGAGTTGATGTCCAGCCGTCCGACATTGTACAGCCGCGCGGGGATATTGCGCACGTATTCCTGAACGGTCCTGCGTCCCTGAGGATCGTCGGACGTGCTGACCACGCCCTTGGGCTTATAGAGCGCATAGGTGCGCACCGCCGTTTCGGCCAGCACGCGCTTGCCGTCAAACATGACTTCATCGGTCTCCGGGTCGACGCTGCAGCCGATCTGCGCCGTTTCGCCGTTGACGCGCACGCGCCCTTCTTCAATGAGCGCCTCGCTTGCACGCCGGGACGCGACGCCCGCTTCCGCAAGAAACTTCTGCAGCCGCATCATGCCCGCTCTCCCCCTTTGCGCCGGTCCCGCCTCAGCGGGAACGAGTTGCTAATTTCCACCAAATACAGTATAACTGTTTTCCACCCTTTGCGCCAATATATTTTTTGATTTGTCCGGCCAAATCAAAGGCCGCCGCGGCGTTGGCCGCGGCGGCCTGCGGCCGTCAAAAAATCCGTTTCAGGGCGTGTTCACTCTTTTTTCTGTTCGGAAAACCCTTTCCGCTTCAGCTCTCCCCAACGGCTCTTGTTTTTGCGGAAGCCGAACATCGCCTCCACCTTGTAGACGGTATTGATCTGCCGGTAGCCGAAGTTGTCCACCAGCGAATAGAAGAACAGCCGCAGCAGCTGGCCGAGGTTTGGGTACTTTTTAAAGGTGTTTTCTTCCAGCATCAGCGCGCCGACCGAAAGCACCGTTCCGTAGAGCACCGCGACGAGGAAGAACGAAAGCATGAACCAGAGGTTGACGATGCCGAGGAAAAACGAGATCGGCACGAAGAGGAAGCCGACCGTTTCGACGACCGGGCCGATGAGTTCGAAAATCCAGTAATACGGCAGGCAAACCATACCGATGCGCCCGTATTTGGGGTTGAATAGCATCTCCTTATGCCGCAGCAGACTGTCGATCAGGCCGATATGCCAGCGTTTGCGCTGTTTCTTGAGGTCCGAAAGGCGCTCCGGCGGCTGCGTCCAGCAGATCGGGTCCGGCAAGAAGCGCACGGAGTATTTCTTCTTTTTGCGGTGCATGAGTTCATGCAGTTTGACGACGAGCTCCATGTCCTCGCCGACGCAGTTGCGGGTGTAGCCGCCGGCTTCGATCACCGCCGCCTTGCTGAACGCGCCGAATGCGCCGGAGATGATGAGCAGCATGCCCATCACGTCGAATCCGATGCGGCCGGTCAGGAACGCGCGCAGATATTCCGTCGTCTGCAGCGCCACGATCGGATTTTTGGACAACCCGACTTCGGTGAGCTGGCCTTCTACGATTTCGCAGCCGCTGCCGATGCGGACGATGCCGCCGACGGCGATGCAGGTCGGGTCGCTCACAAACGAATAGATGATCTTGATCAGCGAACTCTTTTCGAGGATGGAGTCCGCGTCGATGGAGACGACCACGGGATACGCCGAAACGTTGATGCCCGCGTTGAGCGCGTCCGCCTTGCCGCCGTTTTCCTTGTCCAGCACGATCAGCCGCACGTCCTTGGCCGAGCGGTAGATCGTTTTGATCTCCTTGGTCTCCAGCGACTTTTTATACGGCTGCTGAAAAGGCAGCAGCTGGAACGCGTCGATGAGCAGCTGCAGCGTTTCGTCCTTGGAGCCGTCGTTGATCACGATGAGCTCATATTCCGGAAAGTCGAGCGAGAGCAGGTTTTTCACCGAGTCCACGATGGTTGCGGACTCGTTGTACGCCGGAACGAGCAGCGAGATCGGCACCATGTGCTCGGAGTCCAGGAACCGCCGGTAGTCGATGTAGCGCAGGGAGCGGACGTATTTGCGCAGGCCGAACGAAGCGGAAATCAGCTGGACGAGGTAGATCGTGCTCACGGCGATCACGTATGCCAGCGAGAAATAGTTGATTGCGAGGGCGATTTTATAGAGCACCGTATGCATCATGCCGCCTCCCCTGCCGCAAGCGCCCGCTTATCGAGCGCAAAGCGCATCATTTCGCGCGCATAGCGGTCTCCCGTTTCTTCCACGCGCGCAAGCAGCGCCTTCTCGTCCGGATATTCGGCGAGCGATTCAGCCGCGCGGTAACGCACCCACCACTCCCTGTCGCAGAGCAGCCCGATCAGCGGTTCAAAGTTTTCCTCCGCGCCGTAGCGCCCCAGCGCCGTCGCCACCGCAACGCGGATTTCCCAGCGCCCGTCGGCGGCGAACGCGCGTATCCGTTCGAGCGCCGGCGCATATTTGAGCTGGCCGAACGTCCGGATCGCGTCGATGCGCGCGTTGACCTGGTCGCTTTCGAGATACGGCTCGACCATCCCGGCAAGGTCCGCATAACCCCGTTCGCCGATCGTCTTGATGCATGTGCGGCGGATATACTGGTCCGCGGCGGTGTTGATTAAAACCCGGCAGAGCTTTTCGCGGTCGCCCGTGTAGGTTGCAAAGAGTTCTTCGAGCGTGCGGAACGAAAGCAGCGAAGCGACGGTGCTGTCCCGGCAGATGGCGACCAGTTCCTTTTCCGCGCCCAGCAGGCAGAGGGAAAGCATGCCGATATGCTGCATCTGCGTGGTCGCGCGGTAGCAGTAAATCTGCGTGATTACGTCCGGCACATACTGCCGTAAATCGAGCGTGCCGACGAGCTTTATAACGAGTATAATCGCGTCCACGCCGCCGCCGGCAAACTGCTTTTTCAGAAACTTGCCGTACCATTCGCCGCCGACTTCGCGCGCAAGCGCCTGCTTTTCCGCTTCGCCGAGCTCATCCGCCGTTTCGGATATGACCTGCAGCCCGCGCAGGGAGCGAATCCCCGCGATGTCGGAAATCGAGTCGGTCTCGCCTTCAGGATCGACCATGTCGTAGAGCTTGCTGCGGATGCGCTCCGCGCTCGCTTCCTCGGAAATCAGGCAAAGCAGCTGTTCGCGCATTTTCTGAATCCGCCTGCCGTGCGCGGCGCTCGTGAAATGCAGCGCGAGCAGCAGAAGCGTAAACAGCACGAGGAATCCCGCCATAATAATAATCAGCCAGTTTACAACCGATTGAACGATAACCAAGCAGCCTCGCCCTCCCTCAAAATCGATCTGTCCCGTCAGCCGACGTTTGCAAAATAGTCCTGCACGATATAATAGCTCTTTTTGAGCCGCTCGTGGTACGTCGGCAGGTCCCATTCCTCCCAGTCGTATTCACCGAACGGCACGCTGTTCGTCCCCGCCGCCCGGAACACGCCGAATGCGAACGATTCAATTGTTTCGCCCGTGACCGCGCCGGTGACGTTCCAGTCCGCAATGATGTTTTTCGTGCCCGGGTCGCGCACGTTGAACAGCAGCCACGGGATGCGGATTTCAACGAACCCGCCGCCTGCGTAAAAGTCCGACAACGAATCGTATGCTTCACTGGCCGGATCGGAAACGCCGTAATGCAGCGCGCCCGCGTCGAACGCCGAAAACGGCACGGTCTCGCCCGTCTCGGGCAGCACGAGCTGCCGGCTCATCGCGGCGGATATGACGGTAAACGTGCCGGAATCCTTGTCGAACTGGTGTTCGATGGGCTCGACGAGCTTGTTCTGCACGGCATACTGATACTGGAACACGTCGTAATACGGATCGACCAGCATCACGCTGTTTTCCTCGCCGTCCACGACGATCAGAAAGTCCGCCGCCCGCTCGAACGAACGCCCGTCATACGCAGTGTTGCCCTGCCCGCCAATCGTGTCCACGGCGATGTAATACGGTCCGCCCGAAAGGCCGCCGCCCGTCTGGAGCAGCAAGTAAACATACGCTTCGTCGCTCACGACCGACAGGGTCATATCGTCGTTGGCGGTCACGGCGCTCTTTGCGTTCCATTCGTCCGCGCTGCCGTCGAGAAGCACCGCCGTCGTCTCGCCTGGATCGAACGAGAGCAGCCCGAAGGTCTTCTCCGGGCTCTCCACGCTGAACCAGTACGGCCTGCGCTCGGCCTCCTCCTGCTCGCTTGTATTCCAGGTGCGCTTAAACCATTCGTCCTGCCAGGAGAAGATCAGCCCGCCCATGCAGCCGGTATCGGTGATATCGGTCATCAAGGAAACGAGCATTTCGCCCTGCGCGGTCTCCTCCACGTGTCCCTGATTGAAGCCGGAGATCACGTTTTCGTGCGTTTCGCCGCGCGAAGTCGGGATTCCGAACTCCGCAATCAGCACGGGCATGGTGTGGTAATCCGTCAGTTCACTCAGGTATGCGCGGTAGGTATTCGGGTTTTCCGCGTCGATGTATTTCGATTCGTAGCTGAAAAAGTCCGGATAGTACGGATAAACATGGTAGGAGGCGAAAAATCCCGCCTCAAATGAATCGGTCGCCTTGATGTGCTCGGCGTCGACGCTCACCGCGTCCTCCATTTCCGGGCTCGGCTCGCCGGGATGCTCCAGCGGGTCGGTCGTCACCCAGTTGGTGAACGCCACCGGCCGCTGCGTGCCGTAATATTCGGTTTCGTAGCCGATGAGCAGGTTCTGCGCTTCGGCGAGAAACACTTCGAACGGGGAAGCGTCCTCGGTATAGACGTACTCGCCCGTAAAGGAAACGCGCTCCGGGTTCTTTTCGTTGGTACCGATGACGAAGTCTGCGCTGAACTCGATGCCCGGCAGATAGCCGATCACATACGGCGAAACGTCGCTCGTGTATATGCCGCCCGCGTTGCCGGGCAGTTTTTCGATCACGGCGTTTCCGTGCACGGCGTCCACGGCGTTTTTCAGGTCGCTGTGGAAGATGTCCTGCAGTTCGCCGCCGTTGCAGTATGCGTCGGAATACTCGGTGATGAGGTCCTCGTTCATATAGATGCCCTGAAGCAGGTAAAGCGGGCTTTCGGCGCTTTGGTTGTATTCCAGCAGCGCGTCGTAAAACGCGGGCATCTGGGTCACGTACACGCGGATGGTGTTTGCGTTCATTTCGCCGATCCATCCGAACCAGCGCAGATAGTCGGACTCCTCAATGCCGAATTCGCCGGGCCAGTAGCCCGGTTTTGCCGCGCCGATGTTCACGCCTTTGATCAGAAACGGCTCGAACTCGCCGGATGTATTCCGGATTTGGAAGGATTTGCCCTCCACGCGCGTAAGCAGCTTTTCCGGTTCGGGCGTGGCCGTCGGCACGGCGGTTTCCGCCGGTTCGGCTCCTTCCCCGCTCTGTGCGGCATCCTGCGTGTCCGGCTCCGCCGCCTGCCCGGCGCAGCCGGTCAGAACCACCAATGCGAGCAGCGCGGCCAGCGTTGCAATCCAGAGCCTTTTACATGAATGAAGCCTCATATCCCGTCGCTTTCCCTTGCGGCCGCGCAGGGGGAAAGCCCGCGCCGCCGTTTGCTTCTGTTACAGATAGTATACGATGTGCGTTTGTTCCCGGTCAACCGGAATTACAGCCCGTCCGGCGAAAAAAAGTACGATAAAACAGACCCGCTTTCGCGCGCCTGCATGGCGGCGTTACGCCGCGCTCAGAATCTTTCCCGCACGACGAGTTCCAGGTTCGGGTTCTCGCCCGTCATGGACGAAAGCGCGGACAAAAGCTTCGTGCCGTATGCGCCGAGGCTTTTTTTCATCGCGCCCGCGTGAAACAGGACGATCACCGTCGGCTCCGCGACGTCGCCGAGGCAGTCGCAGAGCGCGTCCAGATTGCGCCCGTACCAGCGCGGGAGTTTCAGTTTTTTGCTCAGGTGGGCGTGTGCGTGCGCGCGCGTGCTCATCTTTCTGCCGTTGAGAATGACCCGCCGTTTCCGTTTCGGCATGTGTCTTTCCTCCTTATATTACGGCGTCCCGTATAGCAGCGAGAACGACTCGTAGTGATCGTCCGTATAATAGATCAGCCCGTCGTTTGAATAGACGATGCGCTTTGCGCCGCGCGAATCCGCGTGCAGCGTATCGATGTCGCATTCGTAATAGGAGCGGCCCGCGGCCTCCGGCAGCAGCCCTTCGTAGTTGCCGAACGAATCCCCGCCGATGCAGCGGCCGTATGCGTATTCGTCCAGTCCGCCGCCTTCCCAGCCGAGGGTGCGCGCCTGTGCTTTTGTGATGAAGTTTTCCGGCAGCGCGCCGTACTGTGCAAGGTACGCCGAAACGTCCTCCTTGCTCGTGTACGATCCCTGTTCGTCCGGCGCGGTTTCGCTTTGCGCCGCCGGCGCGGCCGTTTCGTCCGCGGAGGCGGAAACCGCGTCCTCCGGTTCCGGCGTACCGAGCGAAGCAAGCGAGCTCGCCGGTCCCGCCGCGTTCTGCGCCCCCTCGGCGGTCTCCCCGCGCAAAAACCAGAGCGCAAGAAGCGCCGCAAGTATGATCAGGATGATGGCAAGCGTGCGTTTTTTCAAAAGAGAATCCCCCTCCGCTTCGTTCCCGCCGGTGCGCTCAGTCGATCATGGTCGCGTGATACAGCTTTTCGTACAGTCCGCCGCTGTGCAGCAGTTCTTCGTGCGTGCCGCGCTCGCGGATGCCCTGCTCGTCCAGCACGACGATTTCGTCCGCGTGCTTGACGGTGGAGAGCCGGTGCGCGATCACAAGCGTGGTGCGCCCGACGGAAAGCTCCTCGAACGCATGCTGGATGTCGTGTTCGGTAACGGTGTCCAGCGCGCTGGTCGCCTCGTCCAGAATCAGGATGCGCGGGTTCTTGAGGAACAGCCGCGCGATGGAAACGCGCTGCTTCTGCCCGCCGCTGAGCATGAGTCCCCGCTCGCCGACCTCGGTTTCGTAGCCGTTCGGGAAGAGCATGATTTCGTCGTGGATATGCGCGCGCTTGGCCGCTTCCACGACTTCCTCGTCCGTTGCGTCGATGCGCCCGTAGCGAATGTTTTCGAGCACGCTGCTGGCAAAGAGGAACACGTCCTGCTGAACGATTCCGACGTTCTGGCGCAGCGAACGCAGCGTGATGTCGCGGATGTCCGTCCCGTCGATGGTAATCGACCCTTCCCGCAGTTCGTAAAACCGCGGAATCAGGTGGCAGAGCGTTGTTTTGCCGCCGCCGGACGGGCCGACCAGCGCGAGCGTCCTGCCCGCCGGGATATCGAGGTTGATATGCGAAAGAACGCTCCTGCCGCTTTCGTAGGCGAACGTAACGTCGGCAAAGCGGATGTCGCCTTTAACGTTTTCAATCGGTTTCGCGCCCGGGCGGTCCTTGATGTCCGGCTCGATGTCCATGATTTCGCAGAAACGCGAAAAGCCCGCCATGCCGAGGATATACTGCTCGGTGAAGCTCGCAAGGCGCTTGAGCGGCTGCACGAACGCGGCGATATAGAGCGTGAACGTGATCAGCAGCACCGGATCGAGGCTGCTGCGGTAGATCAGATATCCGCCGAGCGCAAGCACGACCAGGTTGAACATGGCGATAAAAAACTCCATTCCACTGTTGAAAAACGCCATGTATCGGTAAAAGCTGTCCTTTGCGTGCACGAAATTCCGGTTGCCGGTGTCGAACTTGGCCAGTTCGTGCTCCTCGTTGGTGAACGCCTTGGCCACGCGCGCGCCGGAAATGGAAGACTCGATGCTCGCGTTGATCTCGGCCACCCGCGCCTTGACGGAAAGCGACGCGCGGCGCATCTTGAGCCGGATTTTCATCACGTAAAAGATGCCGACCGGCACGATGCACAAAAGCGCCAGCGCCAGCCGCCACTCCAGCACCGCCATGCAAATGAACGCGCCGGTGAGCGTCGTGATGGAAATGAGCACGTCCTCCGGGCCGTGATGCGCCAGTTCGGTGATGTCGAACAGGTCGGTGGTCAGCCGGGACATGAGCTTGCCGGTGCGCACCTTGTCGAAAAAGCTGAACGAAAGCTCCTGCACGTGCGAAAAGATGTCCTTACGGATATCCGCCTCCATGTATACGCCGAGCTTGTGTCCCCAGTAGTTGACGACGAACAGCAGCAGCGAACGGACGACGTATGCAAAAAACGCGCCGACGATCAGCCACACGAACACGCGCACCAGCGCCGCGTTGGCCGCCATTTCCGGCAGGAGCGTGCGCAGGATATACTGTGTGAGCATCGGGTAGGCGACGTCGACCGCGGAAATCACGAACGCACAGGAGAGATCGAGGATTAAAAGTCCCTTATGCGGCCTATAATAAGAAAGAAAGCGTTTTACCTGATTCATGCCCACATAGTAACACAAAGCGGGATTTTGAATCAACAGCGCCCGTGCACAAAAAAACGCACCTCGTCGAAATATCCCGCCGAAAGCTCGCATAAGCTTGTTTTTCCTTTGCGCGCACCGGCGCGGCGCGGTTGAAAATACGCGCGGGATCGGTTAGTCTTTCAGCAGGACCGCTCAAGCGTTTTGCAGGAAACGGAGGTTTTTTTGGAATGGAACGCGTTTTTCACACCATCGGCCCAATCGTTTCGCCGGACAGCGAAATCCTGATCCTCGGCACGATGCCGTCGCCGAAGTCGCGCGAGACCGCATTTTATTATGCGCACCCGCAAAACCGTTTCTGGCCTGCGCTCGCGCTGGTTTACGGCGAAAAAGCGCCTCAAACAATCGCCGAAAAGACGGCGCTGATTCTGCGCCGCCGCCTTGCGCTCTGGGACGTGCTCCAAAGCTGCGACATAACCGGCGCGAGCGACGCAAGCATCAAAAACCCGGTCGCAAACGACGTCGGTTCGCTGATTAACGACACAAGCATCCGGCGCGTGCTCTGCACGGGCAGGACCGCGGCGCGGCTCTATCAGAAGCTGCTCGAAGACTCGACCGGCATCCACTGCGAAACGCTGCCTTCGCCCAGCGCGGCCAACGCGCGCATGTCGCTCGACCGGCTCGCCGCGGCGTACGCAAGGGCGCTGCTCGGCTAATTCTTGAAAACTGATTTTCGATGGCGCGGAGCGCGTTAAAATGCGCTCTTTTTGCCGCCGCGCCGCCACCCGCTTGCCGGATGCGTCCGCTCTGTGCTTTGGGGGATTAAAAAGCTTTCGTTTTCCAGCTTCCAAAGCGCCATTTCCGGTTGAGAAAATATGAACAATTTGTTATGATACCAGCATGGACCATATGCTTGACCGCGTCTATGCGGCTTTAAAAAATTTACATATTAAGTGCAACGTGCCGCTTTCCACGCTGACCAGCTTTCGCATCGGCGGGCCGGCGGCCATCGTTCTGCGCCCGCGCGGCGCAGAGGACGTCCGCCGCGCGATCCAGGCCTGCAGTCAGTTCGGCTGTCCTTACTGCGTGCTCGGCAACGGCACAAACGTGCTCGCGCCGGACGCGGGCTACCCCGGCGTCATCATCCGCATCGACACGCCGCTCACGCCGCCGCTGTTTGTCGACAGCGCCGTAACCAGCGCCGCGGGCACGTCGCTTTCCGTTCTTTCGCGCGAATCCGTTGCCAACGGCCTGATGGGGATGGAATCGCTTTCCGGCATTCCGGGCACGGTCGGCGGCGCGGTCGCGATGAACGCGGGCGCATACGGCGCGGAAATACGGCATATCATTCAGAGCGTGCGCGTGCTGCGTGACGGGCACGTGCTGGACATCGACACCAAAAAATCCGACTTCGGCAACCGCACGAGCAAATACTCCGCGCCGGGCGTGATCGTACTTTCGGCGACGTTTGCGCTCGAACCCGACGACGGCGGCGCAAAGAAGCGCATGCTCGAAGCCAACCGCCAGCGCAAGCAGAAGCAGCCGCTTTCCCTGCCCAGCGCAGGCAGCGTGTTCAAACGTCCGAAGGGACGCTTTGCGGGCGCGCTGATTGAGAACTGCGGGCTCAAGGGATACTCCGTCGGCGGCGCGCAGGTCAGTCCCCTGCACGCGGGCTTCATCGTCAATAACGGCGGCGCAACCGAGCGGGACGTGCTGGAGCTGATTTCAGTCATCCAGCGGCGCGTGTTCGACGAAACGGGCGTGCGCCTCGAGCGCGAAATTAAACTGCTCTCCGAACTGTAAAAAATCAACGAATCCCGGTCCGGGCGGCTGCGTGTTCCGTCCCGGCCGCACAAGAGGTCTTTTTTCATGTATCTTCTGATCGTTACGGGTCTTTCCGGCGCAGGCAAATCGCTCGCGCTGCGCTGTCTGGAAGAGCAGGGTTACTTCTGCGTGGACAACCTGCCTTCGTCAATGCTGCACGAGTTCGTTTCCCTCTGCATGAACGCAACCCCCGTCGTTGAAAAGGCGGCCGTCACGGTCGACAGCCGCGAGAGCCTGCTTTCGCACAGCGCGGCTTCCATCGCCGAGGCGTTCGACGCGCTCGACACGCCGTATGAAATCCTGTTTCTCGACGCGCGGGACGACGTTTTGCGCAAACGCTACAACGAGGTGCGCCGCCGCCATCCGCTCGGCGAAGCGGGCGACGCGACGACCGGCGTCAAGCGCGAGCGGGTGTTCCTGCAGCCGCTGCGCAACCGCGCGAACTATATCCTCGACACCAGCGACGTAAAGCCGCAGAACTTTCCCGGGTTGATCGCCAAGGTGCTGCCGGAATACGAAAGCAAGGATGTTACACTGCTGTTTTGCAGTTTCGGCTACAAACGCGGCGTGCCGGTGGACGCGGATTTCGTCCTGGACATGCGCTTTATGCCGAACCCCTTTTACTTCAGCGAATACCGCCCGCTTTCCGGCGTGGACAAGAAAGTGCGCGATTTCGTGCTCTCGCAGAAATACGTGCCGGAGTTTTTGGACGCAATCGAGCAGATGCTCGTAAAGATGCTCCCGCTCTATCTCGAGCAGAACAAGCATATCCTGCGCGTGTGCTTCGGCTGCACCGGCGGGCGGCACCGTTCGGTCGCCGCCGCGGAGGAAATGGCAAAGCGGTTCGTCGCGCGCGGCATGAGCGTGCGCGTGTACCACCGCGACCTGGACAGCGAAGCCGCAGACATTAAAGAGCGGTTTGAAAACACGTAACCCCCCCTGCCGGCGACCGGCGCACCGGTTTTTCCCGGCGCGGGCCGCGCGAAACGGAGCAAACAAATGTCGTTTTCGAGCAAAGCAAAGGAAGACCTCGTGCGGACGCGCGTCCGCACGAAGGCCGCGCGGCTTGCGCAGCTTTCCGGCCTGACGCTGACCTGCGGCGCGCTGTACGTCGGCCGCGGGCGCGGCGCGGCATACACGAGCGAAACGCTCGCCGTCGGAAAAGAGATCGTCTCCCTCGCCGCTTCGCTCTATGAACTGGAATCCGTCATCGAGCTCAGCGAGCGCGAACGGCGGCGGCCGCTGACGCTCGTCACGCTTTCGGGCACGGACGCGCAGCGGCTTTTGACCGACACAGGGCTGCTCATCCCGGCGGAAGGCGGTTTCCGCCTCGGCGGCGCGGCGCCGGAAACGCTGTTTTCCGGCGAAGAAGCAAAACGCGCGTTTTTGCGCGGGGCATTCCTCGGCAGCGGCTCATGCGCCGACCCGCACCGCGGATACCACCTCGAAATCGTGACGCGCACGCAGGCGCTCTCGACGCAGATCTGCGCGCTGATTGCGCCGTTCGGCCCCGCGGCGAAAACCATGCGCCGCAAGGAGCGTTTTGTCGTGTATCTCAAAGGCGAGGACGTTTCCGGCTTCCTCGCGCTCATCGGCGCAAGCGCCTCCGCGCTGGAGTTTGAGAACGTGCGCGCGGAACGGGACTTTCGCAACTATGTCAACCGCACCACCAACTGCGACACGGCCAACATCGGCAAAACCGTCAACGCCTCCGCGCTCCAGCGCCGGGCAATCGACCTCATCGAAGAACACATGGGCTTAAGCCGCCTGCCCGCGCCGCTCTACGAAGCGGCGATGCTCCGTCTGAACCATCCGGACGCGACGCTGCAGGAGCTCGCGGACATGGCGGAAATCGGCAAAAGCGGCATGAACCACCGCCTTACAAGGCTGGTCCGCATCGCAAGGGAGATTCAGCATGAGTGAATTTACGCATCTGCACGTACATACGCAATACAGCCTGCTCGACGGGGCGGCGCGCATACCGGATTTGGTAAAGCGCGCAAAGACGCTCGGCCAAAAATCGCTGGCGGTGACCGATCACGGCGTTATGTACGGCGTGATCGACTTTTATAAAGCCTGCCAAAAGGAAGGTATAAAGCCTATCATCGGCATGGAGACCTATGTCGCCCCGCGCTCCATGCGCGACCGCGAAGGCTCGCAGGACCGCGAATACGCGCACCTGATTTTGCTCTGCAAAAACCAAACCGGCTATCAAAACCTCATGTATCTTTCCAGCGAGGCGTTTCTGCACGGCTTTTACTATAAGCCGCGCATCGATTACGACCTTTTGAGCGAGCATGCCGAAGGGCTGATCTGCCTTTCCGCGTGTCTCGCCGGGGACATCCCGCAGCTGCTGCTCGCCGGGCGCTATAACGACGCGCTCGCGCTGGCAAAGCGCCTGCAGGGCATGTTCGGCGAGGACTTTTACATCGAGCTGCAGGACCACGGCATCCCGGAGCAAAAGCAGGTTTTGCCGGGGTTAAGGCGCATCGCCGCCGACATCGGCGCAAAGTGCGTCGCCACCAACGACGTGCACTATGTCGAAGCCGGGGACGCGGAAGCGCAGGACGTGCTGCTCTGCATCCAGACCCAGCGCTTTGTGGACGAAACGGACCGCATGCGCATGCAGGGGCATCAGTTTTACCTCAAGTCCGCGGAAGAAATGCTCGCCGCCCTGCCGGAGGACGCCGAAGCGCTCGCCAACACGGCGGAAGTCGCCGAAAAATGCAATCTCGAAATTGAATTCGGCAAGCACTGGATGCCCGCGTTCACCGCGCCGGACGGCATGGAAAACGCCGCATACCTGAGGAAGCTCACAGCCGAAGGCATGGAAAAAAAGCTCCCGCAGGCGGACGAACCCGCGAGAAAGCGGCTCGAATACGAACTCGGCGTGATCGAGCAGATGGGCTTTGTGGACTACTTCCTCATCGTTTGGGATTTTATTCACTACGCCAAGGTCAACGGCATCATGGTCGGCCCCGGCCGCGGCAGCGGCGCGGGCAGCCTCGTTGCGTACTGCCTGGACATCACCGACGTCGACCCGCTCAAATATAACCTGCTGTTCGAGCGCTTCCTGAACCCGGAGCGCATCAGCATGCCGGACTTCGACATCGACTTTTGTTACGAGCGCCGGCAGGAGGTCATCGACTACGTTGCGCGCAAATACGGCGACGGGCACGTCAGCCAGATCATCACTTTCGGCACCATGGCCGCGCGGGCGGTCATTCGGGACGTCGGCCGCGTGCTGCGCGTGCCGTATGCGGACGTGGACCGGCTCTCCAAAATGGTGCCTGCCGAGCTGAACATGACGCTTGCGCGCGCGCTTTCGATCTCGCCGGAG
>Ga0209607_1000297_pt1 | contig 45069 bp, 38 predicted proteins | sample AD_UKC117_MetaG_FD_184413 | JGI IMG/M metagenome (GOLD analysis project Ga0209607, IMG submission 184413) | Active sludge microbial communities of municipal wastewater-treating anaerobic digesters from Hong Kong - AD_UKC117_MetaG (SPAdes)... | ecosystem: Engineered > Bioreactor > Anaerobic >... | reverse complement strand
CGCCGATGATCGTGTGAGGTTACTCATGCTAAAGTAGGTCATCGCCAGGCGCCTTCCCCCAAACCCTCACTCGCGCATTGCAGTGAGGGTTTTTTGTGATGCGCAAGCATCTCGTTGTGATGGATTGCAAAATTTGTTATAAGCCCCACACAGTATTAATCCGGTTATGCCGGTTGGAGAGAAATTCAATGTCCAGAGTGTGTCAGGTAACGGGTAAAGGCCCGACTACCGGAAACAATGTATCCCATGCCAATAACAAGACTCGCCGTCGGTTTCTGCCTAATCTGCACGAGCATCGCTTCTGGGTCGAAAGCGAACGGCGCTTCGTAAAGTTGCGCGTGTCGGCGCACGGTATGCGTATTATCGATAAGAAAGGGATTGACGCAGTGCTCACTGAACTGCGCGCCCAAGGCGAGAAATTCTGAGGAGCATTCACCATGCGCGACAAGATCAAACTGGTATCTACTGCAGGTACCGGACATTTCTACACCACCACCAAGAACAAGCGGACCACGCCGGAAAAGCTGGAGATGAAAAAATACGATCCGGTAGTTCGCAAACATGTCCCCTATAAGGAAGCCAAGATCAAGTAGAGGCTGGCTTATGGAGGGTCGTCCGATTGAAATGAACCCGCTGTCAGGCGGGTTTCTCGTTTACGTTTTCCTCGCCATGAGCGCGCTGAAGCTGGCCAAAATATCATTGACATTCAGCAATCCCACCGGCGATATCATCGCTCGCTGGTAGAACATCCACCCTACGTTAGCAACGCTCCACATAATTACCAAGTTCATTAGCACCGCCAAAATTCGCACGCAGAAGCGGGTAATCACATGCAATTCGTCCCATATCGTTCCATGTGTATGGAAGAAGTGATGATGGATGAAATTCTCGTGCAAGTAGAGAGACTAACCCGTTGTTATGGCGATGTGCGGGTGGTTGACGATGTCAGTTTTACCCTGTTTCGCGGACAGATTCTGGGATTTCTGGGTCCCAATGGCGCGGGAAAGTCCACAACTTTGCGCATATTGGCTGGCGTACTGGCCCCGGATGCCGGACGTATTATGATTAATGGCATTGATCTGCTGGACCAACCGGTGCAGGCTAAGCGGGCGCTGGGCTATTTGCCTGAACATCCGCCACTGTACAGCGAACTGACTGTGGATGAGCAACTCCATTACAGCGCGCGTCTACGCGGGCTGAACCACAGAGCCAGCCGTCAGGCCGTGGCGAGCATCAAGCAACGCTGTGGGTTGACCGAGGTCAGTCGCCGTCTGATTGGTCATTTGTCCAAGGGTTACCGCCAGCGGGTCGGCATTGCTCAGGCCGTGCTGCACGATCCAGCAGTGGTAGTGCTGGATGAACCCACGGTCGGACTCGATCCGATCCAGTCACGGGAAATCCGTGAGTTGATTCACGAACTGGGGCAGGAGCGCGGTGTGATTTTGTCCTCGCATCTACTGGCGGAGGTTCAAACGCTTTGCACCCATGTGCAGATCATGCGCACGGGGCGGTTGGTATATGCCAGCACTCTGAGCGACCTGGAATGTCGGCAGTCTACCCGGTTGCGGATTGGTCTGAAAACGCCGCCACCGCTGACTTTTCTGAAGCAATTACCCAGTGTGAACCGGGTCGATGAACTGGGTGAGGGGCGTTTCCGTCTCCATCATAGCGCCGCCACTGCGCTTACGGCATCATTAATTCAGCAGGCCAATGACTGGGGGCTTTGGGAAATGACACCGGAACTTGCCCATCTGGAGCAGGTTTTCGTTGAACTGATTCTGGAAACCGACACGGACCGATGATTCTTACCATTGCCGCCCGTGAATGGCGCAGTCTGTTTCTATCGCCGCTGGCCTGGACTTTGCTGGCAGTGGTTCAGGGACTCCTGGCTTGGATATTTGTGTTGTTGGTGGAGGATTTCCGAAATTTACAGGGGCAATTGACCGGGCTGGATAATGCGCCTGGTGTGACTGATCTGATAGCCGCGCCGTTATTCCGCGTCGCCGCCTGGGTGTTGCTATTGCTGATTCCGCTATTGACCATGCGCCTGTTTAGTCAGGAACGCCGAACCCGTACCCTCGATCTGCTGTTCTCAGCTCCGGTGGGGATTCCTGCGATTGTGTTGGGCAAGTATTTGGGGGCGCTGACTTTTTTTCTAAGCGCCATCGCCTTGATCACATTGATGCCGCTGTCGCTGGCTGTCGGCGCCACCCTTGATTTTGGCAAATTGCTGTCGGGAGCGCTGGGGCTAACCCTGCTGACGGCGGCGGCAACTGCGGTCGGTCTGTATTTGTCCACGTTGACGACCCAGCCCGCTGTAGCGGCGGTCGCGACGCTAGGGGTATTACTGGCGCTGTGGATGGTGGACGCGGCCCGCGTTGATCAAACAGCCAGCAGCAATCTGTTAGGCTATCTATCACTGCGGCGTCATTATGATTCCTTCCTGCTTGGGTTATTCGACAGCACTGACTTTGCCTATTATTTTCTATTCAGTCTGGCGTTTCTAGGCCTAGCGATTCGTCGGCTGGATGATCTGCGCTTGCGGGATTAATCCCCATGCGCCTTGATTCCTCTGTGCGTCGCCGACTATGGCTTCAGCATCTGCTATTTCTACTGCTGTTTAGCCTGGTGATCGGCCTTTTAGCCTGGCTGAGCGTCCGCTATCCGGTGCAGGCTGACTGGACCGCCAGTGGTCGCAATACCTTGTCCGAAGCCAGCCAGGCATGGTTGATGCGCCTCGATGGACCGGTCCGCATAACAGCCTATATCCACGATCATTCGCCACTCCGGGAGGGCATTAGCCGGTTAGTCGACCGCTATCGGCGTTACAAGCCTGATATGACGCTGACCTTCGTTAATCCCGATCTGTTGCCGGATCAAGTGCGTCAACTGGGAATTACCGAGGATGGTGAGTTATCCGTGGAATACGCCGGACGCCGTGAAACATTGCAACACCCCGGCGAACAAGCCTTGACCCAGATATTGCAGCGCCTGAGCCGCCGTCAGGATCGGCTCGTGCTGTTCCTCGAAGGTCATGGTGAACGCCAACCACAGGGCGTTGCTAATCACGATCTGGGCGCGTTCGGGCGCGAATTGGCGAAAATTGGCATCCAGACGCGTGGACTCAATCTGGCGACAGAACCGGATATCCCCGCTGATGCCGATGGACTGGTGATCGCTGGACCGCAAATAGCATTAGCAGTGGGTGAAATCCGGGTCCTGCTTAGCTATGTGCAACGCGGCGGCCATCTGCTGTGGTTGCTGGAGCCAGAGGACCCCTCTGGCCTGCACGCGCTGGCGGCGTTGCTAGGGATCACCCTTCTACCGGGCGTGGTGGTGGATGCGGATACGCTCCGACTGGGCATTCACCATCCAACCTTTATTCCCATCGCCGATTATGGCCCCCATCCGATCACCGCACCCCTGCGCGCTCCCGCTCTGCTGCCCCAGTCGGTCGCCTTGGACAGCCAACCGTTAGCCGGTTGGCAAACGGACGTACTGCTGGAAAGTCGGTCTTCCAGTTGGAGCGAAACCGGCGCGCTGGAAGGTCAGATTCAGTTCGATCCGAATACCCTTGAGCGACCGGGTCCACTGATCTTAGGATTGGCGCTATCTCGGCTAAAACCTGGTGAAGAACCTGGAGATGCCGCCCGGCAACGGGTGGTTATCATCGGCGATGGTGATTTTCTATCCAACACCTATTTGGGTAATGGCGCTAATCTGGAACTGGGTTTGAATATTTTTAATTGGCTGGTGCTGGATGAGGCGTTGATTGCGCTTCCGCCCCGATCCGTTCCCGATCCAACTCTGCGCCTTTCGGAAAGCGCTCTGGCGCTACTGGCGGCGCTGTTCCTGGTGATTTTGCCCGCAGGACTGATGAGCAGCGGCTGGCTAATCTGGTGGTTCCGCCGCCGGCGACGTTGAGTTGATCATGAATGCGCTGACGCGACAGTGGGCGGTTAATCTGGGGCTGCTAATTCTGGCGGGTGGATTGGTGATGCTGGAACTTTTGGGGCCAAGCCAGGAATCGTCGGTGATTCCATCGCTGTTAGAGGTATCGCCTACTGAAATAAAACACATCGAAGTGCTGCGGCCAGATCAGGAAACGATAGCATTTACACAACAGGAGGGACGCTGGTGGATGACCGCGCCCAACAGTGGGCCTGCCAATCCAATTTTAATCAACCAGTTGCTTCAAGAAGCAACCATGCATTGTCCACGTCGATATCTGGGCGGAGAGCTTGATCTGAAAGCGTTATCCCTTGATCCACCCCGGTTGCGACTCAGGTTCGACAGTCAGGAAATCCGCTTCGGCGCGACTGCGCCCACCGATGGTTTGCGCTATGTGCAAACCGGAGCGATGGTTCATCTCTGCCCTGATCGCCTATATCGGTTGCTAACCAGCGCGGCGGCAAGTTTTCTGGCGCCGCCCATTGAATCCCGGCAGTCGCTTGCTCCAAAGAGTCAATGATGCCTGAATTGCCTGAAGTCGAAACCGTCCGGCGCGGCATTGCCCCTCACCTCATCGGTCAACAGGTCGTTCGCGTTGTAGTGCGGCAACCCCGGTTACGCTGGCCAGCGCCGGATGAATTGGCAACGGTATTGTCTGGACAGATCTTTCAACAGGTCGAAAGACGGGCTAAATATCTGTTGCTGCATACCCATATCGGAACCGTCATCTTTCATCTGGGCATGACCGGACGTTTACGCATCTTGCGCGCCGACACGCCTTATGAAAAGCATGATCACGTTGATCTGACGCTATCTAATGGTCACTGTCTGCGCTTCAACGACAGCCGTCGCTTCGGGGCTGTATTGTGGACGGTCGAGCCGCCAGAGCGGCATCCCCTGCTTCGGGCGCTGGGGCCGGAACCACTGGACAAGGGATTTTCCGGTGACTGGTTGCACCAGCGAGCACGAGGTCGCTTAATAGCAGTCAAGCCTTTCATTATGGATAACCATATCGTGGTCGGCGTGGGCAACATCTACGCCAGTGAATCGCTGTTCGCCGCCCGAATCAACCCTTTGCGCCCGGCTGGACAAGTGGCGCTGGATGAGTACCAGCGGTTAGCAGAAACCATCTGCGAGATTTTAGGCGAGGCCATTCGCCAGGGCGGTACGACCTTGCGCGACTTTGTCGGCGGCGAGGGTAAACCCGGTTACTTTCAACAACAGTTATGCGTTTATGGTCGCTACCAATTGCCCTGCCGGGTTTGTGGGGAGCCGATTGACCGCTGCCGGCTGGGGCAACGGTCGACCTATTTTTGTCCGCGTTGTCAGCTTTAACGGGTTTCGGTCGGCTCTGAAGATTCAATCACGGGGGGTATCGTAGTGGATGACTCGGCGGCAGGCGGGACGGGCGGCGGGGGTGAACTACCTGGCGATGGCTCGGTGACCGATGGCATGACGGGTGAATCATTGGCAGGTTCAACGACAGGCGTAGCCGGTGGCGGTGGCGGTGGTGCGGGTTTCCTAACTGTCGGAGTGTAAATCACGGCTACCGCGACCCGGTCCTCCTCGCCAAAGCGCTTGATCGCCGCTGATGAGGGCAGATTTCCCTCAACCAGCGTTTGCAACCCTGGGTCATCCTTGGCCGAAGCCATGACCAAATCACGAATTTGCCTGAAACGGTTGGCGCTGGGTTCGTTATCATCATAGCCACTGGCAGCGGTTCTGACCTCTCTTTGGCTGATCTCGTCCAAGTTGTGTTGCCATCGGGTATCATCACCGATCGCCAGACCAATGATGGCTTCAGTAGCGCGCGCCGTGGCGATTTTCTCGGCATCAACGCGAAGCTTGTCCTGGGCCGCTGCATTCGGATGTACCCCAATCAGGTTAATGGCATAGCCCACCAGTGTGAGTTCGCCCGACGCATTGACCACAATCAACCGGTTGCCGACCGGCGGAATTAAACCGGCCTGTATTTCAGCCAACAACTGCGCCAGTCCTTCCTGAATCGACGTTGCTTCGATAGCGTTCGCCGCAGGACGGGTTAGCTGGGTCGCAGTTTTTAAAGTAGTGACCAGGTTGACCTGGATCGAGTGCGAGTGCTTGGCGGTATCTTCTTCGACCGAATAAGCGACGAAACCGCGCGCCAGAATACGCAACGCCTGTTCCCATTTTTCCGCATCGTTAGTCGCCAGATTGATCAACGCCAACTGGATCGAACTATCCTGTTCCAGACGTTTCGCAACAGCGCGTCGCGCCTCTGGCGACAACGCGCGCAAACAGCCTGCCAACTGGGTTCGGGCATCAGTAAACGCCTTGAAGCGGGCTTCTTGTTGAGAGCGGCGCAATGTCACGGGATTATCAGAGGCGGAATAGTGGATGTTGCTGGCAGCCACCCAGCCGAAATCTGTTCCATAACGGATCATCCAGCAGCCCGAAGTTTTCTGATTGATTGCGGCGATGATGGCTGTTTGCGCGTTTTTCGCCTGAAACGCTGGTTTCCCGGTGAGTTCATCCTTCTTCACCAGGCGCACCCGGCCAGAATTGCGTAGCGTTGAGCGTGAGGTGGTTGCCTGCAACGGTACGATGAATTCCTCTGGAGCCGATTTGCTGGCTGGCGCAGGCGACATCCACGACATAGCGCCTAAAAAAATTCCAAGAATCAATGCAGAGTGCATGATGATATCCTCCAAGGCATAGCCGATAGCGTCAGGCCATCGACAATGGTTCAGTCGCGCCTCCCAGCCGCGACAGTTTTTCCTTGGTGCGCCGCAGTTGTTCAATGGCCAATTCCAGTTCGTCATCCATCTTTTCTTGACCGGAGTCTTGCCGCAATTCCTTCAGCTTGCATCGGGTCGTTTCGAGTTCTTTAACAGCCAGAGCCAGTTCATCAGTGGTTTTCTTCAGTCGTTCAGCGATGACCTGAGCAATAAAACGGTAAAGCAAAGCGTAATAGGCATCCTGGTCCTCAGAGGGCAGATTTTCCAGAGCGCTTGGATTGAGTTCCAGGCACCAGGTCAGCTTGGCGGCGATGACCGAGGCAGTGCGCGGCTCATGGTCCAGCGCGGAAATTTCGCCAAACACCTCTCCTACCTGGTCGAGCACCGCGATAGATCGCTGGTTCTTGACGACGCGCACTTTGCCGTTGATCAGTACGTACAGATGATCTCCGAATTCGCCTTCGGGAATAATAACCTCATCCTGGCCATAGACCAGCATGCGGCTGGCATTGAGGATTTCCTTGAGAGGCTCCCCCGCGAAGGCGCGCAATAGCGGAATGCGTTTAAATTGTTCACTTAACTTGCTCAGGGCGTCGCCGCTTTTATAAATTTGCATGTCGAGTTTCCTGGAGAGCGGAGAACAATGCAGCCAATCATCAAGGGGTATAACCCGGAATTTGGCTAATGTCTATCGCATCCATTTGCTCCGGTTGCACCCACTGGCGGGCATAGTCCAGCCAGACTCCTTCTCGAACGAACGCATCGAACAAATCGGAATCGATTTCATGGTCTTGCACCATTCGGCCAAGAATAGTGAGTACTTCGCTCATTTTCTTTCCCGGTTTATAGGGGCGGTCGCGCGCGGTCAGCGCTTCGAATACATCGGCCAGGCAGATAATGCGTGAGGGTAACGGTAACGATGATTCATTCAAACCCCGATGGTAGCCGTGGCCATCGAGTTTTTCATGATGGCTGCCGGCATATTCGGCGACATTGCGCAGGTTTTTGGGCCACGGCAGTTGATTGAGCATCCTCATGGTGAGTGCTACATGCTCCTCGATGATGGCGCGTTCCGCCGGATTCAAGGTGCCTCTGGCAATACAAAGGTTATGAACCTCGTCCTCGGACAGGAAGGCGCTATCCTGACCATCGGGTCCGACCCAGCGGCGGGCGGCGATTTGTCGAATCCGCTCCTGATCTGCGGCGCTCATGAACTCGCCGCCAATATTGTTGTGGCGCACGTAGGCGCGTTCCTCCTCCAATTGAGTCAATTTTTCACTAAACTGCTGTTCCAAGCAGGAAATAGTGGTCAGATCGCCACTTTCCAGGGCAGTCAGTTTCCCCTTAAGCATTTCAATTTCGGCATCACGCTTGAGCACCTCAAAGCGAGTATCCACCAAGTGAATGCGGTCAAAGAGGGTTTCGAGTTTAGTTGCTTTGTCCACTACATGTACAGGAGTGGTGATCTTGCCGCAATCATGTAAAAGTCCGGCGATCTTGAGTTCGTACAATTCCTCCGGAGTAGGACAGAAATCCTTGAGCCGACCTCGTTTAGAGCGTTGAGCAGCCTCGGCGATCATCATGGTGAGAATCGGCACCCGTTGGCAGTGCCCGCCGGTGTAAGGAGATTTATGATCGATAGCGGTGTTAATCAGGGCAATTAGTGCTTCGAACAGATTCTCAAGTTGCTTGATCAGTTGCCGGTTCGTCAACGCGATGGCGGCCTGGGAGGCCAGTGATTCTGCTAGTTGCCGGTCGGCGGGTGAAAAGGTGCGCACCTGTCCGGTTTTCGGATCGAGAGCGTTGATGAGTTGAAAGACGCCGATGATTTCCTCCTCATGATTCTTCATCGGCACCGTCAGGAAGGAGCGGGAACGATAGCCGGTATGTTGATCAAAGCGGTGGGTTCCTGAGAAATCGAAACTTTGTTCGACATAGGCATCGTCAATCACCACCGTGGTATTGTTCAGTACGGCGTAAGTGACCACCATGCCGGTATTTGGTTGACCGGAAGCATCATGGAGTGGAATAAAGCGGGGAAAGCCATCAGGGAAATCAGTACCCGTGGCGCCGCCAATATGGATATGCAACGAATCGTTGTAGACCACATCGAAACGAAGTTGTTGGCGACCTTGCTCTTCCACCAGTCGGTATAACGTACCCCCGTCCGCATTGAGCAGGCGCTTGGCGGCGATCAGGATGATGTCCAGCAGCTTTAGCGTATCCCGCTCCTTGGACAATGCAATGCCGATGCGGTTAAGATGTTCCAGACGCTGTAGAAGATTACTGGAATTAGAGAGTTGCATTGGCGCTCCTTGTGTTTCGGGCTGGACAGCGATCAACGGTATTCACATAGTATAGCGATGCAATGGCGCCCCTTGACGACAATGCCGGAGGGCCTCTCTATTAGGGTAACTCGCAATAAATATCTAGTGTTGCTAGTGTAGAAATCAGGTCAGATTTTAAGCAAGAAATTGATTTTGCTTAATTAATATAAAATTAATTGTTCTGGGATGTAGGGATTGTTATTAGCGAGACAATGATAGGTTGGGCATAAGCGGAGCGTTGCCTGACAAGAGTTCGCCGGTCGAGCGCGTTCGGGGCCAGACCTGCGAAAAATCCTGTCCCATACCTGTCAAAACTCAGCCGGTCATGCCGCCCCAAGCGGGATCAGCAGCATGGCGCTTGAGATACCAGTCCACGGTTTTAGCAATACCGGTTTGGAAAGTTTCCAGCGGTTGCCACTCCAGTTCGCGATCCATCTTACTGGCGTCGATAGCGTAGCGCCAGTCATGACCTGGCCGGTCGGTTACAAAGGTAATCAATCGTTCATGCGGTGCGTGCTCCGGGCGACGCTCATCAAGTAACTGGCAGATCAGCCGAGTAATATTGATGTTCGCCCATTCATTGCAACCCCCTATGTTATAGGTTTCTCCTAATCGGCCCTGGCGAATGACGGTTTCGATGCCTCGGCAGTGATCTTCAACATAGAGCCAGTCGCGGATATTGCTGCCATCGCCATAGACCGGAATCGGGGTTTGCAGCAGGCAGGAGCGAATGACCGTTGGAATAAACTTCTCGCCGTGTTGGAAGGGACCGTAGTTGTTGGAGCAATTAGTAGTGACGACCGGCAGGCCATAGGTGTGGAAATAAGCCCGCACCAGATGATCGGAGCCGGCTTTGGAGGCGGAGTAGGGGGAATTGGGCGCGTAAGGAGTCGTTTCGGTGAATGGCGGGTCGCTGAGCTGGAGCGTACCGTACACCTCGTCGGTGGAAATGTGGTGGAAGCGGGGAGATTCAGCAATTTTTTCCTCCAACCAGGCGATGCGCGCCGCTTCCAGAAGGGTAAATGTTCCAACCAGATTGGTCTGCACAAACGCCGCAGGCCCAGTGATCGAACGGTCGACATGGCTCTCGGCGGCGAAGTGGGCAATGGTGTCAATCTGATGCTCGCGCAGCAGGCGGTCGACCAGCGCCCGATCGCAAATATCGCCCTGGATGAAGAGATGTCGGGCGGGATCAGGCAGGTCGCACAGGTTGTCCATTGAACCCGCGTAGGTTAGCAGGTCAAGCGTGACAATGCGGATATCGGGATCAGCAACCAGCAGATAGCGGACGAAGTTGCAGCCGATGAAGCCGGCGCCGCCGGTGACGAGAACATTGCGTGGATGGTGGTTCATGAGCAAGGCATCAGGTATCAGGCATCAGAGGGTGCTGTGAATTCAGCCACGACAGGGGCATGATCAGAAGGACGTTCCAGTTGACGCGGTTTCTTGTCCACCCTACAGGCGACGCAGTCCGCCGCCAGCGCCGGGCTGACCAGAATATGGTCAATACGCAAGCCAAGATTACGCCGGAATGCAGCAGCGCGGTAGTCCCACCAGCTAAAACTGTGCTCTTCCTGAGGGAACAAACGAAAGGCGTCGCGCAGTCCCAGATTCAATAGCCGTTCAAACGCCGCTCGCTCGGATTTGCTACACAGCACCTGCCCGGTCCAGGCTACTGGATCATGCACATCGCGATCTTCTGGGGCAATGTTGAAATCGCCCAGGATGACAAGTTTTGGATAACGCGCCAACTCGGTTTCCACCCAGGCGATAAGTCTTTCGAGCCAAGCGATTTTGTAGGCGTATTTGTCGGAACCGACCGACTGACCGTTGGGGATGTAAAGATTAATAGCGCGCAGTTCGCCCAAGGTCGCGCCCAGCACCCGACGTTGCGGATCATCCATGTTCGGCAGGTCGGTGATCACATCGCTGGCCGGCAACCGGCTGAGAATTGCTACGCCATTGTAGGTCTTCTGCCCGGCAAACACGGATTGATAGCCAGCGTTGGAGATATCCAGAGTCGAGAAATCGGCGTCGATCAGCTTGGTTTCCTGGAGGGCCAACATATCAGGCTGGTGCTGTGCGAGCCAGTCCAGCACCTGTGGTAAGCGCACTTTCAAGGAGTTGACATTCCAGGTCGCAATTTTAATTTTCACTTCATCGAACTCTATATGATCTAAAAAATACTTCAAATTCAGTTTATAATCACTCTTGCCATCCCATACGCTATCGTGTTATCTCATAGCATTGCCTATGATTTGTGGTAGTCCTGCAGGTTATAGTGAACCTTTATACAGCAGAGATCGACAAGATTTTGTTATAATGATGGATAAAACACCAGATCGCTCCAATATGATTTTCGATCTTTTGAGGGATTACCTATTAGCTGTAATGCCCTTGAATGGTAAACGCATCTGATGATAACAAGCATGAGATTACCAGGATCAACCAGTCTGCAGGTGAGTCCGCTAGGGCTGGGTACAGTCAAATTCGGTCGTAACCAGAGTGTCAAATATCCTCGACCATTTGAACTGCCTTCGGATCAGGAGGCGCTGACGTTGCTGGAGCTGGCCTGGGATCTGGGCATTAATCTGCTGGATACAGCGCCGGCTTACAATAAAAGCGAGGAACGGCTAGGCCGGTTGCTGCGACAATGCCGACGGGACTGGGTGATCGTGACCAAAGTCGGCGAAGAATTCCACGATGGCGTCTCCAGATTCGACTTCTCAGCTGCCGCTGCCTACGCCAGCGTGGAGCGCAGTCTACGGCGATTGGGAGTGGAGACGCTGGATGTAGTGTTGATCCACTCCAGCGGTGACGACCTGGCTATCCTGGAGCAGGAGGAGGTGTTGCCGACCCTGCGCGATCTGCAGCAGGCGGGTTTAATCCGCGCGGTAGGAATGTCCAGCAAGACCGTTGCCGGCGGCTTGCGGGCGGTGGAGTGCTGTGATGCGGTGATGGTCACTTATAATCTGGCCCAGCGCGAAGAATTGCCCGTTATCCAGGCTGCTCACGCCGCGGGCAAGGGCGTGTTCATCAAGAAGGGCTTGCTCAGCGGCCATCTCGATCTGGTAGAGAGCACTGACCCGGTGCAGTCTGCGCTGAATCTGATTTTCGCGGAACCGGGGGTCAGCAGCGTAGTAGTAGGAACGCTGAATCCGGAGCATTTGCGGGCCAACATGACGGCGGCGGAACGCGCTTTACAACACGTCAATTCTGTAACGCCTGTCTGATGCGCTCTACGCCCTTCTCCAGCTGCGGGATGGCGTTGGTGTAAGCAAAACGCACATGCTGGCTCGCGCGATGGCAGCCGAAGTCAATGCCGGGAGTGATGGCGACGCCCGCTTTATCCAGCAAGCGCAACGCAAAGTCGTAGCTGTCGTCGGTGAAACGGCCACAATCGGCATAGAGATAGAATGCGCCATCTGGAGTCACGGGCATGACAAAGCCCAGTTCGCGCAGGGCGGGCAGCAGAAAATCCCGCCGCGCCTGGAATTCCCGACACCGCGCCTCGAAAATCGCCTGCGCCTTTGGGGTAAAAGCGGCCAGCGCGGCGTGTTGCGCCGGGGTAGACGCTGCTAGAAACAGGTTCTGCGCTAGCTTTTCGGCAGCGTCAACACTGTCCTCGGGAGCGACCAACCAACCTAGCCGCCAACCGGTCATTCCGTAATACTTGGAAAAACTGTTGACCAAAAAGACCTGGTCCGAATACGCCAGCGCGGTTTGCAGCGGCGCGCTATAGACCAGCCCGTGGTAAATCTCGTCCATGATCACTCGCCCACCGCGCGCCTCAACCGTTGCGACAATTGCCGCCAGTTCCTCGGGAGGAACCACGGCGCCCGTGGGATTAGCCGGCGAGGCCAGCAACACCGCTACCGTCTGCGTATCCCAGTATTGTTCAACCAGACTTGCAGTGAGTTGATAGCCGGTCTCCGGTCCGACCGGAATCCCGACGGTTTCGCCCTCCACCAGCCGCACAAAATGCCGGTTGCAGGGATAGCCCGGATCAGCCACCAATACCCGGTCGCCAGGATTAATCAACACCGCCGTAGCCAATTGCAACGCGCCAGATGCGCCGGGGGTGATGAGAATACGCCGGGCTGGAACCGCGACCTGGTAGCGCTCCCGGTAATGAGTACTGATCGCCTGGCGCAGTGCCGACAGACCGGCAGCGGGGGTATAACGAGTGCGTCCTTCCGCCAGCGCTTGTTGACCTGCGGCGATGATCGGCTCCGCTGCTGGAAAATCCGGCTCGCCGATTTCCATGTGGATGATGGAACGGCCTGTCGCCTCCAGTTCCTGGGCGCGCGCCAATAGCGCCATGACATGAAACGGCGCAATATCCGCCATCCGCCGGGCGAGTCCGATGAACTCTCCTCTCCTAGCTGGGAAGGGGGGCTGGGGGCGAGGAGGGATATTCATATCCCAAACATCCGATTCTTTTCCTGATCATCGTCGTGAAGCACCAGATCAGCGATGTTAGCCGACGATTTGTTGCTCGACTCCATCCCTTCCGCCAGCCGGATTTGCAGGCCGACGTTGTTCTTGGAATCTGCATTCTTAATCGCCTCATCCTTGGAAATCTTGCCTTCCTTATACAGCTTGAACAGCGCTTGGTCAAAAGTCTGGGTGCCGGCTTCCGTGGATTGTTCCATAGCGTCCTTGACGTAATCGATCTTGCCCTTTTGGATCAGGTCAGCAATGTAGGGCGTGTTTAGCAGGACCTCTACTGCAGGCACCATGCCGCCGTTCAGGGCGCGCACCAGGCGTTGGGAGATGATGGCGCGCAGGTTCAGCGACAGGTCCATCAACAACTGAGGCCGGGCATCCTCGGGGAAAAAGTTGACGATGCGCTCCAGCGCTCCATTCGCGTTGTTGGCGTGCAGGGTGGACAGCACCAAATGGCCGGTTTCCGAGAACGTCAACACATATTTCATCACATCGCGTTCGCGAACTTCTCCGACCAGGATCACGTCCGGCGCTTCGCGCATGGCGCTGCGCAACGCATACTCGTAGCTATGAGTGTCAATGCCGATTTCACGCTGAGCGATCACCGATTTTTTATGCTGGTGGGTGAATTCAATCGGATCCTCGATGGTGATGATATGCCCTGGCGAACTGGAGTTGCGATGATCGATCATTGCCGCCAGGGTGGTCGATTTACCCGAGCCGGTCGCGCCGACCAGCAAAATCAGGCCGCGCTTTTCCATCACGATCTGGCGCAGCAGCGGCGGCAGGCCCAGTTCCTCGACCTGGGGGATGTCGCCCTTGATGTAGCGGATCACCATCGATACTTCGCCGCGTTGCTTGAACACGTTGGCGCGGAAGCGGCCTACGCCATGCAGCGGGATGGCGAAGTTGAGTTCCCAGTCGTGTTCGAAATCCTTGATTTGGTCATCTTTCATCACCGAATAGGCGACTTCGCGCACGCCGCCGGGACCCAGCACTTTATTACCAATGGGCCGGACTACGCCGCCAATCTTGATATTGACCGGCGCGCCCACATGGAAAAACAGGTCAGAGGCTTCCTTGTCAACCATAAGTTTGAGATAGGGAGTGATATCCAAGATAGAGTCCTCTCTCAGGCCAACCGATTCAGACCGTTGAGCGCCGCAACCCGGTACGCTTCGGCCATGGTGGGGTAATTGAAAGTCGTGTTAACAAAATACTGAATGTTGTTGGCTTCACCCTGTTGCGCCATGATGGCTTGGCCGATATGCACGATTTCCGCCGCCTGGTCGCCAAAACAGTGGATGCCCAGAATTTCCAGCGTATCGCGGTGAAACAACAGCTTCAAAATCCCAACAGTGCGTCCGGTGATCTGGGCGCGCGCCAGGCTCTTGAAATAGGCGTGTCCGACTTCATAGGGAATCCGCGCTTCAGTCAGTTCGCGCTCGGTGCGGCCAATGGAACTGATCTCGGGTGAAGTATAAATGCCGGTCGGGATGTAATCCACCAGGTGATGGTCGCAACTGCCTTGCACCAGATGCGTTGCGGCGAAACGGCCCTGATCATAGGCGGCGCTGGCCAGACTCGGGTAGCCGACCACATCGCCAACCGCGTAGATGTGCGGCAGGGCGGTGCGGTAGTTGTCATCAATTTTAATCTGGCCGCGATTGTTCGGGGTGATGCCCAGCTCCTCCAAGCCCATGTTCGCCGTGTTGCCAGTGCGGCCATTCGCCCACAACAGCGCGTCCGCCTTGATCTTCTTGCCAGACTTGAAGTGCATGAACATGCCATCCGGCAAACCTTCGACGCTTTCATATTCCTCGTTATGGCGAATCATCACCCCCTGGTCGCGCAAGTGATAGCTGAGCGCGTGGCTGATCTCATCGTCGAGGAAGGAAAGCAACTGCGAACGAGTATCCACTAGATCCACTTTGCAGCCCATATTGCGGAAGATGCTGGCGTATTCGCAACCGATCACTCCAGCGCCATAGATCAGGATCGAGCGCGGCGTGGTGGACATGCTGAGAATCGTGTCGCTGTCGAAGATGCGCGGATGGTTGAAATCGATATCGCGGGGCCGGAAGGGATGAGAACCGGAGGCAATGACAAAACCGTCGGCGGCCAGCACCGCCGGTTCGCCCTGATTGCCAGCGCGAACTTCCAGGGTATGCGCATCGAGAAATTTGGCATGACCGTGATAGAGCGTGACTCGGTTGCGTTCGTAGAAATCCCGGCGCATAGCGGTCTGACGGGCGATGACTGATTCTGCGGAGCGCAGCAATTCGGGATAGGACAGTTTCAGGGCATGTCCCAGGGCGCTGCGGAAGGTCGCGCTGGTGTTGAATTCCAGCATTCGATTAATAGCGTGCCGCAGGGCCTTGGAGGGAATGGTGCCCCAGTGCGTACAACCGCCCCCCACCAGGTGATGCTTCTCGATCACGGCTACGGATTGACCTTCCTTAGCGGCTTTCATGGCGGCCCCTTCTCCTCCCGGGCCGGTGCCAATTACGATGACATCATAATGCGGGTCGTTCATGCGTCGCGCTCGTCGCTGGTTGGGGCGGAAATTGGCTGATGAGAGTTTCCGCAATTTTGCAGTTTCTATGGATGATAGCACTGATGCCGGGACAGCAGCGAGTGAGATCAGGCCATCCATTCAAACATTCCTTTACTCCATCTCTGAAGACCCTAGTCGCGGTCAGAATGGGTCCAAGAGCGTCCGAATCCCGGCCACGCATGAAGGGATGGGCTTGACGATGCAGTCATCGTGCTTTGAAGTGGGCTTTGGGCCACGGTCGCGTTTTTTCCTGCTTCTGGGAAAGTCCTTTCATAGGCTACCTTAATCCACCTTGCCTTTCGATCAAAATCGGATTATGTTTATTTATAAATATAAATCAAAAGTATAAATCTGAAAAATAGAATTGGTAGCGAGTAATCCAAAGTGTCTTACAGAAAGACCGAAATATCGTTGTGTTACAAAATCGACAAGTTATCTTTTTCGCGAAGCAGCCGGGCTGGCGCCTTATGAGCATTACCAACCTGTTCAAAAAGAACAGCCTTGCCTACCGGCTTCTCGTGCCAACGGCCATCCACATGGCCGTTCTCATCCTGGTGGTGGCGATAGCCATTTTTATGATTTTCCACCGCTACGCGCTCAACCAAGTTCAGGAAGTCAAGCATAATATTGGGGAGCAGATATTCAATACCCTCAATCAATCGTTTTTCATGGCGAGCCGGACTGCCAAGTCCAAGGGAGTATTTATCCAAAAGGCCAAGGGCATGGCAAACATAGAAACCTTTTCCAGAAACATGATACTTTGGGCACAAATCAGTGAAGGAGACAGAATCATTTACGAGATAGACAATACGTCCATATTCGCTAATCGCGCGTCACTGGCTGAGTCCAAACTGGTAAATATGTTGGCCAAGGTATTTCGTATCGATTACTCCGAATCTTTATATTTCAAACCCTGGGACTGGCGGGTTGATTTTATTATGGACGATAGCGCATATTATGAGTTTATGGGTGACGCGCTATATGTACTTGCTGGTCTCGCCATACTATTGATCGCCGCAATTGTTATGCTTGTGCTGACCATAGTAAATACTGTTTCGAAACCGATTCGCCAGTTGATTGAACCTGTCCAATGTGGCGCAAAACCCGATTACAAGGGAATTAATGAGTTTGAATTTCTAAGTAAAACCATCGCCGATTTCATAGAGGAACGGATTAATACCGAAGAAACGCTCCAATTGGCAAAAAGGCAGGCCGAGGTTGCCAACCAGGCAAAGTCTCTGTTCCTGGCCAACATGAGCCATGAGATCCGCACGCCGATGAACGGCGTGATCGGCATGAGCGAGGCGCTGCTCAAAACGCGCCTGACCGATGAACAGCGCCGAATGGCTCAGGTCATCTACGACTCCGCCCAGGCGCAGCTCGGCATCCTCAACGACATCCTTGATTTCTCCAAGATCGAGGCCGGCAAGCTCCACCTTTCCGTCGAACCCTTCGCTCTGACTGACATGGTCGAGAAGACCTGCGCCGCCCTCGCCGGCCAGGCCCGGCAGAAGGCGGTGACGCTGCGCCATGCGGTGGATCCGGACATCCCCCACATCCTCAAGGGCGATGCCCTGCGGGTGCGCCAGATCCTCACCAACTTCCTCTCCAACGCCATCAAGTTTTCCAGCGGTCTGGACCGCCCCGGGGAGGTCACGGTGACCGTCCGGTTGGCCGAAGGAGAAGGCGATCCGGTTTGGGTCACGCTGTCGGTGCGCGACAATGGCATCGGCATGGACGCGGAAACCATCGACCGCGTCTTCCATCCCTTCACCCAGGCCGACACCTCGACTACGCGCCAGTACGGCGGCACCGGGCTGGGGCTGGTCATCAGCACGCGGCTGGTCGAGGCGATGGGCGGTGCGATTCGGGTGGAAAGCATCTCGGATGTCGGCAGCACCTTCACCGCCCGGTTGCCCTTTCCCCGTGCTGACAAGGCCAAGCTGATGGCCACCGCCACCGATACCGGGGACCTGTCGCTGGCCCAGACGAGCCTTCCCAGCCGCGAGGAGGCCATCCGCCAGGGGCGGCTGATCCTGGTCGCCGAGGACAATGAGACCAACCAGGCGGTAATCGAGCAGCAGCTCACCCTGCTGGGCTACTGCTGTGACATCGCCGCCGATGGGCGCGAGGCCTTTGGTAAATGGCTGAACGGCGACTATGGGCTGCTGTTGGCCGACATCCATATGCCGTACATGGATGGCTACCAGCTCACCCAGGCGATCCGGGATGAGGAGGCAAAACGCGGCGCCGGCCGCACGCACATTCTGGCCCTGACGGCCAATGTGTTGAAGGGCGAAGCCGAGCGCTGTCGGGCCGCCGGTATGGACGAGTACCTGGCCAAGCCAACGCCCTTATCCCAACTCAATGAGTGCCTCATCAAATGGTTGCCGACCGCGACCGACGAGGCAGCGGTTCAGTAGAATTTTTGAGATAAGGTTTTTAATCAGACATTTGGGTAAGAAGTCACATTATAATGATAACTGAACTAAAGCAATACCGTATGGAGATTTGTTATGAAAGTTCTAAACATTGTCGGCTTGATGGCTTCAACTTTGCTGTTCTTTTCGCATGCTGTAGCCGACGGTCTTGAAAGCTTCAACCAATTAGAAGGCAATATTTTGATTGCCGGCGGCACGGCCCATCTGCCGATCATGTACGAGCTAAAGCACAGAATCGAAGAGTTCAATCCGAATATCCATATCCTGGTCAGAGGCGGCGGCTCCACCTTTGGCATCGAGCAGATTGGCAAGGGCCTCATCGACATCGGCAACGCAGGACGCTTGCTGAAGCCGAAGGAGCAGCAGCATTATGATCTGCAAACGATACCCCTTGCCATCGATGCGATCGCCGTGGTTGTCCATCCATCGAATCCCATATCGAATTTGTCCACTGATACCGTAAGGAAGATTTACGCCGGTGAAATCACCAACTGGAAGCAGGTCGGGGGAGACGACAGCCCGATCTCGCTGTACGACCGAAACGCCGGAAGCGGAACCCGGTCCGTCTTCCTCAAAAAGGTTATGCCCAACGAGACTCCAACAACGACGGCTAATATTATCGACGACCACGATAAAATGAAGGTAGTGGTATCCTGGGACAAAAATGCCCTTGGTTACATGAGCCTTGGGCATGTCGACGAGTCCAAGGTGAAGCCCCTTGCCTTGAATGGTGTGGTGCCCAACTTCTCCAATGCACAATCAGGAAAGTACATTCTTGCCCGTAAAATATACATATATCTTCCTGCCGACATAACAAAGGTAAGTGAACTCACCAGGCGGTTCGTCGAATATTTGTTGAGTCCTGATGGCGCCGAGATCATCCGACACAACGGATACATCCCGGTGAAGTAAGAGTGCCTCTGATATCAATCGTTAACGAAGTCTTCTCATTATCCCCTAACCGCCGCTAGCTGGCCTCTTGGGCAATGGGGTCGAGAACCGCCCGCTCAGGCCACGCTGACGGACTCAACAGGTGCTGTAACGCTTGGTGATCCGCTTCCGGCGCCCCCGCTTCCATCCGCTCCATAATCTGATAAAGCAGCGCTAAAAACCCTACTTTTTGTAGAACTGAAAACTCATGAACAACGTAATCTCAAGTCGTACTAACGGCAATATTCCCGTGATCCCGGTCACCGAGAGCGAGTTCGCAACCTGGCTGGAACAGCAGGATGAACCCTTGCGCCGTTGGTTGAGCGCGACCAGCTTCAAAGCCAAGCCGGGTCAATTCAGCCTGGTTCCCAGCGTGGAGGGTCAGCTGCGAGTCGTGATTATCGTGATCGGCAAAGCTGACCACCTGTGGGCGCTGGGCGGTCTGCCCACGGTGTTACCCGAAGGCGATTACGCGCTGGAAGCGGCATTTGACCCCCAGCAGCTAGAGCGGTTAACCCTGGGCTGGGCGTTAGGCGCCTATCAATTTACTCGCTACAAGGCGTCCAAACGTACCATCGCGCGGCTGGCGCTGAATCCCGTTTGCGACGCTGACCGTATTCAGCGCATGGTCGATGCGGTTACTCTAGTTCGCGATCTGATCAATACCCCGGCGGAAGATTTGATGCCGGAGCAGCTTGCCGAGACGATGCAAACGCTTGCCCAACAATTCAGTGCGACGTTCGAGCAAACGGTTGGCGAGGAGCTGCTGACGCGCAATTTTCCGCTCATTCATGCTGTGGGCCGGGCCAGCGCCCATCCGCCCCGCTTGTTGGATCTGCGCTGGGGCGATCCGGGGCACCCCAAAGTAACTCTGGTTGGCAAAGGCGTCTGTTTCGACAGCGGAGGACTGGACTTGAAGCCATCCAGCGCCATGCGGTTGATGAAGAAGGATATGGGGGGGGCGGCGACCGCGCTGGGTCTAGCTCGCCTGATCATAAGCGCTCGACTGCCGGTGCGGTTGCGCCTGCTGGTCGCGGCGGTGGACAATGCGGTGGCGGGCAACGCGTTTCGACCCGGCGATGTTGTTCGCTCGCGCCAGGGATTAACCGTGGAAATTCACAATACCGACGCCGAAGGCCGCCTGATCCTTAGCGATGCCCTGGCCGAAGCGGGTGCTGAGCAACCAGCGGTTATCATTGACTTCGCTACATTGACTGGCGCGGCGCGAGTGGCGCTGGGAACACAAGTACCGGCGCTATTCTGCAATGACGAGACGCTTGCATCCGGTCTGCTGGCGGCGGCGGAACGCGAACAGGACCCCTGTTGGCGATTGCCGTTGTATTCCCCTTACCGCGAAATGCTGGATAGCAAGATCGCCGATCTCGCCAACGCCTCGGATTCTTCGTATGCTGGAGCCATTACCGCAGCGCTGTTTTTGAAGGAATTTGTACCGGACGGCATTCCATGGGCGCATTTTGATCTGATGGCATGGAACCTCAAAACGCAACCCGGACGCCCGGAAGGCGGCGAAGCGATGACTCTGCGCGCGGTGTTTAGCTGGCTGGAACAGCGCTATGGCGGGTGGTAACCCATGAACCGGCTTCCAACCGGGTCGCCCGACTGGAAGCGTTTCTTGCATCAATAGGTCATCATGCAACTGGATGACGCAACGCCGGATTCGGCATCGGCGGCTTGGTTGAATAATCGTAGAAACCCTTGCCGGTCTTGCGGCCCAGATAGCCGAGCTGGACTAACCGGGTCAGAGTATGTGGCGAAGATACATGGGGCTGATGCATGTCCTGATAAATGTTCAGCGTCATGGCTTCCACAACATCCAAACCGATGTAATCAGCCAGTTCAAACGGCCCCATTGGATGTCCGGCGCCCGACTTCATCGCGTGATCGATGTCGCCAATCGTGCCCGTCCCCATTTCCAGGAGGCGGATAGCGCTCAGCATATAAGGCGTTAGCAGGCGGTTAACGATAAAACCCGTCGTGTCTTGCACAATAACCGGGTCTTTGCCCAGTTTCTTGCAAAACGTATCGAGCGTTTCAATCGCGTCATCGGAAGTCTCAAAGCCGTGAATGATCTCGACCAGTTTCATCACGGGCGCCGGGTTAAAGAAGTGCAGACCCGCCACCCGGTTGCGATGCTCGCAGACCGCCATCATTGCGGTCACCGAAAGCGTCGAAGTATTCGTGGTCAGCAGCGCCTGTGGCGAGACGATACCCTCCAGCCGCTGAAAGAGCGCTTTCTTGGTGTCCAGATCTTCAATAATGGATTCAATGATCAAATCGCAACCCGCAACCTCTTCTTCCTGAGTTGTGAATTGCAACAGGCTGAGGGTTTCGTCTTTTTTCTCGGCGGTCATTTTGCCGCGTTCGACCATCTTGCCCAATGATTTTTCCAGTCCTGAGCGAATCTTGTCTGTTGAACCCGGCGTCGCTTTAACCGCGACCGTCGGCATGCCCGACTGTGCGCAGACCTGCGCTACGCCCAATCCCATCGCTCCACAACCCATTACGCCAACTTTTTTGATTTCCATTGTCTATTCCTTCTAGATTTTAACAACACGAATTCCTGGCGACCGAGAAGCGCCAGGCATTAACAACATCAAACATAGTGGATTTAATCAACGATCCGGTCAACCCAATCCACGGCGCGTCACTGGCCGGATCAGTCTCTTCAAACCTTAGAGGTGCTTGAACTGCGCCGCGCGTTTGCCGGCAAACGCTTCCATGCCTTCCTTCTGATCCTCGGTTGCGAATACCGCATGGAAAGTCCGGCGCTCGAACAACAGCCCCTCGGCAAGACTCGTTTCATAAGAGCGGTTGACGCATTCCTTGGTCATCATCACCGCTGGCAGCGAATAGCCCGCAATCGTCTCGGCGGTTTTAACCGCCTCCTCAATCAGTTCGGCAACCGGCACGATTCGGCTGACCAGACCGGCGCGCTCAGCTTCCTCAACATCCATCATCCGCCCGGTCAGACAGAGTTCCATGGCTTTGGACTTGCCGACCAGCCGGGTCAGGCGCTGGGTGCCGCCAGCGCCGGGCAGAATGCCCAGCTTGATTTCCGGCTGACCAAATTTGGCAGTATCAGCGGCCAGAATGAAATCGCACATCATCGCTAGCTCGCAACCACCGCCCAGCGCATAGCCGGCTACTGCAGCAATCACCGGCTTGCGGCAACGGCTGACCCGCTCCCAGTTGCGGGTGATGAAGTTGGCCTTATAGGCGTCCATGTAGGAGTAATCTTTCATGCCCTTGATGTCAGCGCCAGCGGCAAACACCTTCTCGCCGCCGGTCAGGACGATAGCGCGAATCGCCTCATCCGCTTCGACAGCATCCAGCGCCTGGGTCAGCTCATCCATCAGATCGTTGGACAAGGCATTAAACGCCTTGGGCCGGTTCAGGGTAATCAGGGCGACCGGGCCGCGGGTTTCGACCCGGATATTTTCGTAATTCATGCTTTATTCTCCTTACCGAACGGTGATGGGCGAGGCCAGTTTGATTCTGGGGGCAACCGCCACAGCGCGGATTGCACGAGAACGCCGTGCGCGATTCGCTTTTGCCTACAATAAGTGATGGCAAATGATACCACAGGCCAGAATGAACCGGGTTAGCAAGAATTCAAGCAGAATAACAGAGGGAAATGCAAATACTGACGATGACTTGAAGAAGATAGAGAGGGGATAAGTCTGAGCGGGCGCTACAAACCGGTCAATCATGACCGGCTCCTAAAGAATCTATCTCTTATTGTCTTGCTCGCCGTTATCCCTACATTCCGGGTCATGGCTATTCACTGCAGCGGTACGCGGTGCGTACCCTACTTTTGAATGATCGGTATCAACGTCGTCGACGTAGTCGATGCAGGGTACGCACCGCGTACCTTGGAATGCAGGCTAAACAGGTTGCCAGACTATAATCTAGCGTTTCAGATCGTAATTCAGCTCTTTAACTGGCACCAGAGAAGGATTGACTATTGGCATGCCGATCCCATTGGCAAAATCCCGCGGATCTATCAGCTGCGTCGCGGGTGATGTCTGAACTGATTGGATATCTTTTGTCTGCGGCGTGGCAGCAGCTCGCACCGGAGTGCGCGGCGCCTGGATGGTTACCGGAAATCGCCAGATCGTTGCAGGCTCGCGTGCATAAGTAATCTCTTCTTTTGGCGCTGCTAAACGGGTCGATTCATGCAATATCGATGGTGATGGATAAGATTCGGATTGCTGCGGCAGGGGAATCCAGTAGGAAACTGCAGCGAGCGCCATAGCCAGCATCAAAATAATAAGTTGTTTGCGGTGGATCTGCGTGTTCATCAAAACTGGCTCCTGTAATCCAATCCTAAAATGATTTGTTACTTATTACAATTTATTTGGTATGCAAACATCGTACCTAATTTTCAGTTTGCCTTGAGAGCCTTGTTAGATAATGAATTTTACGAATGATTCACCTCACCTCCTGTCATCTTGAACCGAATTTTCCATGGACCAGATGACCTTCAAATATAGGATGATTGACCAGACTTATCAGCGAGTGACAGTATCTAACCGGAAACGGGCCAGTTTGGCCCGATGTAGAGTTCGCTCTCATTATTCCAACCCTAAAATGAAATGTTGACCTGCGATCTTATTGTCTTTCCAGATGGAAACCGGACAAATTCGGGAACAACTCCCTGTTTCCATTCCTGATACTTGGAACCTCTATAGTTAACATTTACTGCTGCCTATCTATCCGAAACCGATGCAATCCGAATTCGTCAATGCGCTGTTTGTCTGGGTAGCCGCCCATCCTGGCTGGATGAGTCTCGTCATCTTCATCACTGCCATGACGGAATCACTGGCCATTATCGGCGTCATCATCCCCGGCGTTTTGGTGATGTTCAGTCTGGGCGCGCTGATCGGCTTGGGACATCTGGAGTTCTGGACCGCTTACTGGTGGTCAACCGGAGGCGCTATTGTCGGCGACGCCATCAGTTTCTGGATGGGTCGCGCGTTCCATCAGAGTATTCGGCAAGTCTGGCCTTTCACTAAGCACCCCGGGATGATTGCCCGCAGCGAGGAATTCTTCCGCAAGCATGGTGGTAAAAGCGTGTTGTTTGGTCGCTTCTTCGGGCCGGTGCGTGGGACGATTCCTACGGTGGCCGGGATGATGGACATGACTTGGCGGCATTTCATGATCGCTAACGTGATCTCGGCAATCCTGTGGGCGCCGGCTTATCTGATTCCCGGTATGGCGTTCGGCGCCTCACTGGACATCGCCTCGCGTGTGGCTGGACGGTTAGTCGTGTTAATCCTGATCGTCGCTATACTGCTGTGGCTGACTGTCTGGTTAGTCACTCATGTAGTACGGATATTCCAGGCCCACGCCACGGATTGGTTGCAGCGATTCACCGTCTGGAGCCAGGGCCGGCGCTTTATCGGTCCGATCAGCGCCTCGCTGCTTGATCCCCGCGAAGGAGAGTTGCGCGGTTTAGCGACCCTGGCGACGCTGTTACTGGGTGGGACAGTGCTCCTCGGCCTGAGTCTGAGCGCTGCCGGTCGACAGTTGCCCAGTGGTCTGGATCAAAGTCTCTATCACTTTTTTAAGGAGTTACGCACGCCTTGGGCCGATGCCGTGATGGTGTTTATCACTGAAGCAGGTGATTATCAGGTAACTTTACCTGTAAGTCTAGTGGTTTTCGGCTGGTTGGTCTGGCAGCGCAACCACTCAGCGATTTGGCACTGGCTGGCAGCGCTGGGTTTTGGCATGGCGACTAATTTGCTGTTCCGTATATTATTACCCGTTTCCAGTCCAGATGATGTCGCACACGGTTTACAAGGCTACTCCTTCCCTTCGAGCCACGCGACGTTCAGCACCCTGGTCTTTGGATTCCTGGCAGCGCTGATTGCCCGAGAGATTCCGCTGGTTCGCCGCTGGCTCGTTTACCTGGCAGTAGCATTCATTATTATATCCATTGCCTTCGCTCGTCTTTATCTGGGTATCCATTGGCTGACCGATACCCTGGCGGGTCTATGCCTCGGATTGATTTGGGTAACGGTGCTAGCCATTGCGTATAACCGTCATCCGAAAACGAACCTGCATTGGCGCGGACTGCTGGCTTACGGTGTAGTTGCCTTATTGGCCACTGATTTTCTGCATGTCAGTCTTGATTACCAGGCCGATCTGCATCGTTATCAGCCGCAAACCGTGCTGCATACGCAGACGCGGGATCAGTGGTGGCAAGGCGGTTGGCGGGAATTACCCCAGCAACGGCTGGATTTCCAGGGACATCGCCGCCAAGATTTGTTGCTGCAATGGGCGGGAAACCGCGAACAATTGCAACAACGGTTGCAGGAAACCGGTTGGCGCCTAGCGCCAAAGCTGAATTTTAAGAGCATGCTACTCTGGCTAAATCCCCAAATCACATTGGAGGAGCTTCCAGTGTTGCCGCAACTCCACAATGGACGCGAAGATGAGTTCATCATGGTTCATTACAGTAGCCATGCTGAAACCCGCTGGCTGCTGCGGTTCTGGGATATCGGCGAGCGGTTGCGGGAAAGTGATGCGCCGATCTGGGTCGGCAGCATCAGTCGTCAGAAGCGCGAACCCCGGATGCGCCTCTTCACTTTCGCGGTGGATGACCCACGCTCTCATGTTCCGATGGATTTACTGATCCCCGCCTGGCGAGGCTTGCAAACCCAGCGGGTTACGGGTTCCAATCCCAAAGAATTTATTATCTTGATTGCTGATTGAGAGGATTGACCGATGTTGATGAGAGCCGAAACTTCCTGCTTGTTAGTCGTTGATTTCCAGGAACGACTGATGCCAGCGATTCACGAGGCTGACCGCGTTGTGGCCAATGGCGCTTGGTTGATCCAGATCGCCCAGCGACTGGAGGTGCCGGTGCTCGCTTCGGAACAGTATCCGAAAGGACTTGGCGCTACAGTAGCGGCGATCCGCGATCTACTGCCAGTGGAAGCATTTATGGAAAAAACCCATTTCTCCTGCGCCGCCGAACGAGATTGCATGAGGCGCATCGATGCGCTCGGTCGTCAGCAAATTATCGTCATCGGTGCCGAAGCCCATGTTTGTGTATTGCAAACTGCGCTGGATTTACGAATGGCGGGTAAGGATGTTTACCTGGTCGCTGACGCGGTTTCCTCACGATCGCCACGCGATGTGGATCTGGCGCTGGAGCGGATGCGCGTCGAGGGGGTGCGCGTGGTCAGCCGGGAAATGGTTGCCTTTGAGTGGCTGCATCAGTCCGGCACGGATCGGTTTCGCGAGATCAGTCGTGAATTTCTGCGTTAAGTCCGCACAGGAATACTCCCTATGGCTCTTGCTGCTTCTCCTCTCCCGCGCCGGCCCTGCATCGCCGTGCGCATTGGCCCTATCACTGTGGGCGGCGATGCGCCCATCGTCGTCCAGTCGATGACCAATACTGATACCGCCAACGCCGAGGCCACAGTCCAACAGATCGCCGAATTAGCTGAAGCGGGTTCGGAACTGGTGCGCATCACCGTCAACACCGAGGAGGCCGCCGCCGCCGTGCCAGTTATCCGGGAACGGTTGGCTGCGCAAGGGGTGAGCGTTCCGCTCATCGGGGACTTTCATTTCAATGGCCATAGATTGCTGAGCAAATATCCTGCCTGCGCCGAGTTGCTGGACAAGTACCGCATCAATCCTGGCAATGTCGGGCGTGGCCGGAAGAAGGACGAGCAGTTTGCCACGATCGTTGAAATCGCCTGTCGGCATGACAAGCCGGTGCGTATCGGGGTGAACTGGGGCAGCCTGGATCAGGAGCTGGCGGTGCGGCTGATGGATGAGAATGCGCGTTTGCCGAAGCCAGAACCGGCAAGTGAAGTGATGCATGAAGCGATGATCCGGTCGGCGCTGGAAAGCGCCCAGCGGGCTGAAGAAATCGGTCTGGGTCGCAATCGCATCCTTCTGTCGGTGAAGATGAGCGGAGTGCAGGATTTGATCGCGGTCTATCGTCGATTGGCGGCGCGCTGCGACTATCCGTTGCATCTGGGGCTGACCGAAGCCGGCATGGGCAGCAAAGGCATCGTGGCGTCCACCGCCGCGCTGGCGGTGCTGTTGCAGGAGGGCATTGGCGACACCATCCGCATTTCGCTGACCCCGGAACCGGGCGGCGATCGTCGTCAGGAAGTCCAGGTCGCCCAGGAGATTCTGCAAGCGATGGGGCTACGCTCTTTTACCCCCCAGGTCACTGCCTGTCCCGGGTGCGGGCGCACCACCAGCGACTATTTCCAGCGCCTGGCCCAGGACATTCAGACTTGGTTGCGTGAACAAATGCCGATGTGGCGTGAGCGTTATCCCGGAGTCGAGGAATTGAAAGTGGCAGTGATGGGGTGTGTCGTGAACGGCCCTGGCGAAAGCAAACAGGCTAATATCGGCATCAGTCTGCCCGGTACCGGAGAGGTTCCCGTGGCCCCGGTTTACGTGAATGGCCAGAAGACGGTGACCCTGAAAGGTGAAAGCATCGCCGTCGAATTCCAGCAAATTGTCGCGGATTATGTGGCGCGGCGTTACGAGGCCCAAGGCTAAATGCTCAAGACGACTTAATGTGAACTTCCGATGACCGATTCTGATTCTGCCGCCATGACCCGCCAATCTTCCCATAAGGTGGAGGATCATCTGCGGCAAATCGTCAAGCTACTGGAGAAGCATCAGCTGGTCGAGATCATGATCGACCGTGACCGGCGCAGTCCTCGCCATGATCTGATCGAATCGCTGGTGCATCGTCAGCACTTGGTGGAATTGCAACTTAAACTGCGCAGTCTGCATCCAGCCGATATTGCCTTCATCCTTGAGGCGTTGCCGGTCGATGACCGGTTGCTGGTCTGGCGCCAGATGCCCGATGAGCAGGGTGGAGAGGTCTTGCTGGAAGTCTCGGACGCCGTGCGGGATTCGCTGATCGAGATTCTGGAACGGCCTGCCCTGGTGCGGGTGCTAGGTCAACTCGACGCCGACGATTTGACGGAATTCGCCGAGGCCGTGCCCGACGACGTGCTAACGGAAGTCCTGCAGTCATTAAACGCCCGCGACCGCGACTGGTTGCGGACCACCATGGCCTATACCGAAGACCAGGTCGGTCATTTGATGAGTCAGGATGTCCTCACCGTGCGCGAGAATCAGCGGGTTGAACAAGTGTTACGGCTGCTGCGTGGCCGCGAGGATTTACCGCCGAACACCGATTGCCTGTTCGTGGTCGACGCCCGTCATCTGCTCAAAGGCGTGTTGCCGTTGCAGGCGCTATTGCTTAATGAACCGCAAACGTCTGTGGCGGAGCTGATGCTAACGGATTCCGTGGTTTTTAACGCCACGGACAACGCCGATGACGCCGCCCGCGCTTTTGAACGCTACGATCTGGTATCCGCGCCGGTGGTCAACGAACGGGGTAGGCTGGTGGGCCGGCTGACGGTGGATGAAGTAGTGGACTACATCCGCGAGGAGTCGGAAGAGGATGTGCTGAACATGGCGGGTTTGCGCGGCGACGAGGATCTGTTCGCGCCGATCTGGGACAGCGCCCGTAACCGCTGGCTGTGGCTGTCGGTCAACCTCTGTACTGCGTTCATCGCTTCCCGAGCGATTGGTCTGTTTGAAGGGACGATTTCGCAAATTGTGGCTCTGGCGACCTTGATGCCGATTATCGCGGGCATCGGCGGCAATTCCGGCAATCAAACTACGGCCCTGGTGGTGCGTGGCCTGGCGCTGGGTGAAATTACCCCGGAGAATACCTGGCATCTGGTATTTAAGGAGTTGGGCGTGGGGCTGCTTAATGGCATCGTGTGGGGGGCCACCGTGGGATTGTTCGCCTACCTGCTATACTGGAACCTGCCCTTGGGGGGCGTTATGGCCGCGGCAATGCTGCTGAACCTGTTGCTGGCTGCGCTAATGGGCGTGGCCATTCCCTTGATTTTGCACAGTCTGGGTCGTGATCCGGCGCTAGGTTCCAGCGTTTTACTGACCTTTATCACCGATGGCATGGGATTTTTCATTTTTCTGGGGCTGGCAACGATTTTTTTGCTGTAGGACCCAGCAAATTTATTTTCGGCAATTGGCGGCGGCGGGTTGCCTGACCATTTTGGTAAAATCTTTCACAAACTGTCTTAGTGTTTAGGTTTTCGGTTAAAACCTGTGTAGGAGCGTAACGGTGGAAATTCTGAACAGAATTTTTCCTGGTGATTGTGGTGATGTCCTAAAAGCATTCCCTGATAACTCAGTGGATTTAATTTTTACGTCGCCACCCTACGCAGATCAACGCCAAAAAACTTATGGTGGAGTCAATCCTGATGAATATGTTGATTGGTTTTTGCCAAAATCGGAACAATTACTCCGTATATTGAAGCCTACCGGGACTTTTATACTCAACATTAAAGAGCGAGTCGTAGATGGAGAACGACATACTTATGTTATAGAACTTATATTGGCCATGCAAAAACAAGGCTGGCTTTGGACTGAGGAATTTATCTGGCATAAAAAAAATTCATATCCTGGTAAATGGCCGAACCGGTTTCGGGATAACTGGGAAAGACTCATTCAGTTTAATAAAAATAAGAAATTTAATATGTATCAGCAAGAAGTTATGGTTCCAGTAGGGGACTGGGCAAAAGATCGCTTGTCTAATTTGAGTCAAACCGACAAAATGAGAGATGAATCCAAAGTAGGCAGCGGTTTTGGAAAAAATATCTCAAACTGGTTAGGGCGTAATTTGGTATATCCGACGAATGTTATTCACATGGCTACCGAATGCTCTAATCGAAATCATAGCGCTGTTTTTCCCATTGACTTACCTAAGTGGTTCATCAGACTTTTTACTCAGCAAGGTGATGTTGTGCTCGATCCATTTGTTGGCTCTGGCACAACGGCTGTAGCAGCAGCGCAGATGGGGCGTTGCTATTCAGGAATTGAAATTAATCCTGAATATATCGATGTTTCTATGAACCGTTTAACTCAAATACGAATTCAATTGCCTGATACTGTGGAAGAACAAGAAATTTATTAAACCTCTTAAATATCTTTCTTAAAAAGTGTTCCACTAATGAATCTTCTTGATCTGGATAAGGTTTGTACTTATGTTAATGAGCATGTGGCAGACTTTCACCACCGTCGCATTAAATCACTTGAAGAACTTAAACTTGATAAACTGTTGACTAAAAATCCTTATCTCTTCAAGGCAAAAAATGTCGCTACTGCAAGTGAGTTAATATCTAACCTGCTTGAGGCTTTCTTATCTTCTTCCGAAGAAAAGCTATTTGGGGATTTTTTAGAAGGATTAGCTGTTTACATTGCCGAGATGACCTGTGGAGGCCACAAGTCTACTGCTCCAGGAGTGGATTTGGAATTCATCAATAACAGCGTTCATTATGTGATCTCCGTAAAATCAGGAACAAATTGGGGTAACAGCTCTCAACAAAACAAATTGGAACAGGATCTGAAAAATGCCGTAACCCGAGTCAAGCAATCGAAGCGAGGCATGAATGTTCAACCTGTGCTGGGTATCTGCTATGGAAAAACAAAAACAAGCTACGTTCGCGGATATATGAAAGTAGTAGGGCAGAACTTCTGGTATCTTGTTAGCGGGAATCAGCATCTCTATACAGAAATTATCGAACCTGTTGGATATATGGCCCAAGAACACAATGCAATGTTTTTCATTGGGAAGAGCAATGTAACAAACCGATTTACCAAGGAATTTATCGACCGTTTCTGTGATGAAAACGGGGCGATAGACTGGATTAGACTTGTAGAGTTTAATAGCAACAATTTTGACTTAGACAAATTTCTACCGTGAAACGAAGACTGCTACCACTCCCATCAACGCGAGGTTATGCAATGGCTGATGTTTTTAACCGTATTCTGCAGATTGAACTGCCCGAAACGCTGGAATGTGACGAATCTGGCAAAAATCCGGCCTTTACCCTCACGTTCGTCGCTGATGGCCAGGTTCCGTTTCCCCAGATGATCCTGCACGCGCCGGACGGACAGCGCCTGATCACCGGTGAGGCGTTGGAGGAAACGGTCGTCGATGGCGATTACCACTACACAGCCACCGTTCCAGCGGGACTGTTGTGGCCCAACACGATCACTGTACAGGCGGAAGGTTGCCGCAAGGCCGATATTCAACAGGCCGGCGGCGGCGACTGGATCAAGGAATTTCGCCAGTTGCGCATCGCGCCGAATGTCAAGGCCAAGCCGGTGATTCGGGTCGCCACCGGGCCGGGCGATACTCCGGTCAAGCTGTACTTTGGCATCCACAAGCACATGCACCAGCCCTACTATAACGTCACTGACCAGTATTACTGGGATGGCGAAAAGGACGGCATCTTCGGGGCGCGCGGCGGCCCCTACACGCATTTCATTCCCACCGCCGCGCGTCAATACATCAGCGGCGGCCTGCCGCATGGGGGTCTGTCGACCAGTTGGAGCGGTTCGCTGATCGAGCAACTGGACCGTTGCGCCACCGATGGTCTGTGCGGCGGGCGGTTCGGCAACTGGAATCATGAGTTGCGCGCCATCGCCCAGGAAAAAACCGTGCTGGGTCATCCCCGCGTGGATTTCGTGGCCTTCGGGTTCTTTCATCCATTGATGGCGCTGATCCCGGAGCGGGACATCGTCAAGCAGGTCGAATGGCATCGGAACATCATCCGCTCGGCGTTTGGCGTGGAAGCGTCCAGCGTGATGTTCCCCCCGGAAACCGCTTTCCATATTCGCATGATCCCGGCGCTGAATCAGGCCGGAGTCAAGGCGGTGATTTATGATTCGATCCATCGCTTCCGGGCCTGCCAGGATTATCCTTACGCAGGCATTAATGAGGGCATGTTGCCGCCGAATCCCGCCGAACAGGTCAATCCGCCGGTCAATGACTGGCTGCAACTGCACAATATCTGGGCCGGGTCGAAAATCTCGCCGAGCTTGCTGAAACCGGAATATGTGCAGTATGAAGACCCAGAGGGCAAGGTTCATAAAATCATCGCGGTGCCAGCGGAGCGCTATATCGGCAACGAGGACGCCCGGGGCGGCTTCGGGGCGCTGCAATATCCCGACGTGCTGGGCCAGGTCTATAACCGGATCGTCGACACTGGGACGTTTGACCCCAAGCATCCGCCGTTTTTCTTGCTGCACTCCGACGGCGACAATCACGGCGGCGGCGCGGACAGCTACTACAACCACAACACTGGGGAAATGGTGCGTTGGCTGCAAGGCGATCCGCGCTTTGAACTGACCTCGGTGCATGACTACCTCGATCGGTTCCCGCCTGATCCAGAACAAGCGGCGCATATCGAACCGGGTTCCTGGAGCGGGGCCGACAATGGCGATCCGCAGTTCATGAAGTGGTTCAGCCGTTACGATCAGCCCTATTCGCCGGATCTCAATTCCTGGGCGGTGCTGACTGCGTTCCAGAATGTCGTGCATACCCTGGAAGACGTCGATCCCAACCAGGCTGGACTGCATGATATTACCTGGCTGATGCTGGCTGCCGAGACCAGTTGCTACTGGTACTGGACCGGGCAACACGTTTGGGATCAGCAAGTCACCAACGCCGCCAATCAGGGTTATCGCGTGGTGAAGAGTCAGGTTGACGCCCTGCTAGCCGCTGGCAAAGATCGCACTGGACCGACCATTTTTGCGCCGTGGGTGACCCCGGAAAATCCCGGCGGCAAGCGTTGGGGGCAAGGTTGTCTGCTGGATGCGCCGCGCGAGGGTACGGTGCATACCTTCGTTTACGACATCAGCGGGCTGAAGCAGGTGACGCTGATATTGCGCGATGCGAACGGCGAAACGCGGCTGGCGATGACCGATCATGGCCCGTATCCCACGCAAACCAGTGCGGCAATCACCGGAAATTATTACACGGCGAAGTTGCCAGTCGGCGCGGGTGATGTGCGTTACTACATCGAGGCGGAAGACAGCAAGGGGAACTTCTCACGCAGTGCGCTGGAGCGGGTGTATCTGGCGTAGCGGCGCAGAAGAGGAATCCCCAGATCTCCTTTTTCAAAGGGGAGCAAAGCGTCCCTGCTATGGTTTCCTCACCTTTAGCAAGCGGGTTAGGGGGATACTCCCTAACCCCAACACTCCCCCACGATGACCTCCCCTGCCGAAACCTACTTTACTGTCCTGGCTGAGATTCGCGCCACGGGCGGCGGCGTTCAGGAAACGTCCTATTATCCGGCGCTGATCCAGTTGCTGAATGCGGTCGGCGAGATGCTGAAGCCGCGTGTGCTGGCGGTGTCGCAATTGCAGAATACCGGGGCGGGCAACCCGGATGTAGGCTTGTTCACCGCGAATCAACTACCCAAAGGCGTCGCCGAACCGTTGCCCGGCCAGTTGCCGGAACGCGGCGTGGTCGAGATCAAGGGGATGGCGGACGATAGTTGGCTAACGGCGGGTGGGGCGCAGGTCGGCAAGTATTGGGAGCGCTACCGGCTGGTGCTGGTGACCAATTATCGGGATTTTCTGTTGATTGGTGCGGATCGGCAGGGGCAGTCGGTGATGCTGGAAACCTTGCGGCTCGCGGAATCGGTTGATGAATTCAAGTCCCGGCTGCAACAGCCTCGTGCGTTTGCCCAAACCCACGGTGAACGCCTGGTGGAGTATTTGCAGCGGGTCATGTTATGCGCTGCGCCGTTGAACAGTCCGCGTGACGTGGCCTGGTTCCTGGCCTCGTATGCCCGCGAGGCCAGGACGCGATTGGCGGATAAGCCGGATTTGCCGGCGCTGCTGGCGCTGCGGTCGGCGCTGGAGAATGCGCTGGGCCTGCATTTCGAGGCGGAGGAGGGTGAGCATTTTTTCCGGTCTACGCTGATTCAGACCTTGTTCTATGGGGTGTTTTCCGCCTGGGTGTTGTGGTCTCAGGAACAACCGAATCGGCAAGATCGTTTCGACTGGCGGCTGGCCAGCTGGATCTTGCGCGTACCGATGATTCGCGGGTTGTTTGAACAATTGTCGCAGCCGTCCCGGTTGTTGCCGCTGGGACTGACCGAGGTGCTGGACTGGGTGAATGGGGTGTTGAACCGGGTGGATCGGGAGGCGTTTTTCCGCCTGTTCGCCGCCGGTAACGCCGTGCAGTATTTCTATGAGCCGTTCCTGCAAGCATTTGACCCGGAACTGCGCAAGCAGTTGGGTGTGTGGTACACGCCGCCGGAGATCGTGCGCTATATGGTGGCGCGGGTGGATACGGTGTTGCGGGAAGAATTGGGCATTGCGGACGGGTTGGCCGATCCGGGCGTGTTCATTCTCGATCCGTGTTGCGGCACCGGCGCGTATTTGACCGAGGTGTTGCGCTTGATCAAGGCCCGGCTGGATGAACAGGGTTTGGGCAGCTTGGCCGGGGCGAAGTTGAAACAGGCGGCGCTGAAGCGGGTGTTTGGCTTCGAGCTATTGCCCGCGCCGTATGTGGTGGCGCATTTGCAACTGGGTTTGCTGCTGCAACAGGGGGGCGCGACGCTGGAAACCGATCCGTTGACCAGCGAAATGGAGCGGCTAGGCGTTTATCTAACCAATGCGCTGACCGGTTGGGAACCGCCGGATGAGGAAGGCAAGCGGCGCATGGCGCAACTGATGCTGAACTTCCCGGAGTTGATGACGGAGAATCAGGCGGCGCGTCGAGTGAAACAGGAACAGCGAATTCTGGTGATTCTAGGCAATCCGCCCTACAACGGATTCGCCGGGGTGGCGGTGGACGAGGAACAGGAATTGACCCGCGCCTATCGGCAAACCCGCCATGCGCCCGCGCCGCAAGGGCAGGGTTTGAATGATCTGTATGTGCGGTTTTACCGGATGGCGGAGCGGCATATCGTCGAACACAGTGGGCGGGGCGTGGTTTGTTTTATCTCAAATTATTCCTGGCTGGATGGGCTGTCGTTTACTGGAATGCGGGAACGCTATCTGGAGAAGTTTGACCGGATTTGGATTGATTGCCTGAATGGCGACAAGTACAAAACCGGCAAGCTGACCCCGGAAGGGTTGCCTGATCCCAGCGTTTTTTCCACCGATTTCAACCCGGAAGGGATACAGGTCGGGACGGCGATTGCCTTGATGGCGCGGAAAATCCCTGAAAATACAGAAACTCCCATGAGCGATAATCTCCCCCCTTTGGAAATCACCCATGCGGATCTCCCCCCTTTGGAAATCACTCATGCGGATCTCCCCCCTTTGAAAAAGGGGGGTCGGGGGGGATTTAGTGCAGACTCAGAAATCCCCCCTAGCCCCCCTTTGCCAAAGGGGGGAACTGAAAAGACTTTGCTCCATTTCCGTCACTGGTGGGGCAAGCGCAAGCGTGAAGAACTTGCCGAAAGCCTCGACCCGTCGCCGGAATCTCATTACTCGGTGCTGCAACCGCCACTAGCGTTGGGCCTGCCCTTCATGCCCATGCAGGTGGAGGCGTATTATCTCGCTTGGCCACGCCTGCCCGAATTGTTGCCCGCCTCCTACCCCGGCGTCAAAACCAGCCGCGACGATGCCTTGGTCGACATTGACCGCGCCGCGCTGGAACAACGGATGCGCAAGTATTTCGATCCGAAGGTCAGCGATGAAGAAATACGAAGAATTGCGCCTGCTTTGATGGAGAAAACCAGCAGCTTTGATCCGAAAGCAACACGCGCAACTCTGCAAAAACGTGGATTCAGGCCGGAAAATATCGTGCGTTATGTTTATCGGCCCTTTGATGTTCGGTGGTTGTACTGGGAAGCGGAAACCAAATTGCTTGATCGAAATCGGAGCGAATACATTCCGCATGTTTTCCAACATAATTTATGGGTTGCTTCTGCCCAAAAACTACGGCGCGACTTTGATCCGCCCGTTGTGATTCAGCGAATTGGCGCGGGACATTTGATTGAAAGAGGCGCAAATCTTTTTCCCATCTATCTCAAGCCCTTCGCCAGCCAAAGCACTTACCAACCCAATCTCAGCCCTGCCGCCGCCAACTACCTCACCCGCCTCGATGCCGACGCGCCAGCGTTGTTTCACCACATCGTCGCCATTCTTCACGCCCCCGCCTATCGCACCGACAATGCCGGAGCGCTGAAACAGGACTGGCCGCGCATTCCATTACCCGCCACGCGAGAGCGGCTGCTCGCCTCCGCTGAATTAGGTCAGAAAATCGCCGCCCTGCTCGATATTGAAACACCCTTGCCCGGCATCACTCAAGGTAAACCACGCCCGGAACTGGCGGCCATCGCCCTGCTGACTCTTCCGAATGATGTCGCACTCACGCCGGAACATCTTAAAGTCACCGCCGGTTGGGGTCATGCCGGCAAAGGCGGCGTCACCATGCCCGGCAAAGGGAAAGCGGTCAGCCGCGCCTTAACCGACGCCGAACAGCCGGGTTTAGGCGCGGAAACCCTGGATATTTACCTGAATGCACAATGCTACTGGAAAAATATCCCGCGCCCGGTCTGGGAATTCACGCTGGGCGGCTATCAGGTGATTAAAAAATGGCTGTCGTATCGGGAGCTGGAATTACTGGGACGGCCCTTGTCCGCTGATGAAGCCCTGGAATTGACCTGGATCGCGCGGCGGATTACCGCACTTGTGCTCATGCGCCCGATGCTGGATGAAAATTATCATACCAATTCTCGTTATGTTAGCGAATGTAGCGGATAGGGTCAGCGCAGAAGCTCCCCCCTTTGAAAAAGGGGGGAACCTATGATTCAAAACTTATCGAGAAGCGGTATTAGTAGCGTAACCGGGAAAATGCGGTATGCAACTTTTATTCATCATTACAATAAAACCCTGTCCGTCGCCGTTGCGTAAGAGTCCACTACTCTTTCTACAGCTACCGATGCTTTAATCCATGATCAGTCATGCTGGATACAATGTTGGCAGTGCCTCTCCTTTCGCTCCGTGCTCGACCTTATCTGCCTTCATCCTGAATGCTGTGGAAATTTGTTGGTAGAACGCAGCGCCATCCAGGATTTCTCCAGAGTCTCGATATAGCCACCGATCAAACTGCTTCAACGCCTGACGCGCCCCGTCGTCGTTGATTCGCGCCGCCATGCTTAACACGGACCGCGGGGGATTTTCGGGCCATCGAATCGTTGCCCAATGCAAAAGCGCGCTTTTCATCCGCTCGGCGTCATTGGTCTGGCAAGCCCGTTTCAAGTCACGCAGGGCTTGTTGCTGAGAGAGGACGCTATGTTCCTGTTCGTTTGTTGATATGGATACGGTGCGCGCCTCCCGGCGCGTCTTCCACCACAGGAACAAGGTTGCGATCCAGGCCAACAAAAAAGCCAACGCAATCCAGGGCCAATAGGCCGGTGTGACCACAGGCGGAATTGACGGAGTTGATGCAGGTTGCGGCGGTGTTTCCTTGGCCACTGGAGAGAGGGATTCCTGAGTTTGCGGTTTGGGATTCACAATCGGCGCTTGGGCCAGAGCTGGTTGGGCCGGCGTTTGTTGTGCTGAAGCCGGGGCTTTGCCCACAACGGTAATTTTCCGGGCGGGCGCGACGGCTTCACGCATTTGATTGGCTTGAGTGTCCCACCAGGGAATGCGGATCTCCGGCAACACGAAATCGCCGGGGCGCGTGGGGACGATAGCGATCTTCTGCTCGCGCTTCCCTATCACGGTTGTGGGGTCGGATTGGGTTTCAGTCACTGGTTGGTCAGGGTAAAGCTTCAAATCGTCCTGAGAAGGTAAGGGCAGTTCGGGAAGCTGGGCGCCGGTTAGTCCACGCGCTTTCAAGGTCAGTGTTCGCGTGACTGGCTCCCCCACCTGGAACTTGGGCGGGTCGGGCGACCAGGCTTCATCAAGGGTTAAATTTTCCGCCGGTAGCCAGGGGCCAACACCGGATTGGGGCGGACGCGCCTTGACGTTGATTTCGGCGGGCTGACCGCGCACCTGCACCGGGCGGGTGGCCTGAAACAATGAATTGAAAGGATCGGCGCCAAAAAAGCTGCTGCCCGAGCCAAAGAAAGGGTTAGTGTGCGAGGGCTGGCGAGTATCGGGAATCTGAGCCGCGAAAATTGGCGATTCAATGGTGAGAGCGCCGCTGCTTTGCGGAAAAATGGCGTAGCTGCGTTCGATGACGCCATAGCGTCGGCTGCCGCGCTGGGTCTGGTATTGCCGGTCATCACCCAACCGTTCGATCAGCGCATTCGCCGCTGTGGGATCCGTCAGTTGCGGTGTGCGTGGGTTCACCGCGTAATAAATGCGGACGACATAGGTGATTTGCTGCTGTACATAGGGCGCATCCGGTTTGACCTCCGTCTCGACGAACAGATCAGGCGTCGCCCCGTCAGCAGGGGCAGCGCCGGCCTTGGCGACTTGAAGGGTGATCGGCTGCGTTTGCTGTTGACCGACGGTGATCGCTGGAATGGTGAGCGTCCCACTGCGTTGCGGGGCCAGCGTCACCACCCAGCGGGTCTTGGCGCTCACTGCGCCGTTCACGATGCTGACCTGATTACTGCTGGTGGTCCCCAGCACCTGGAAGTCTTTCGACAGCGGCGATAAATCAGGATCGCCACTGGGATTGCGTTCCGCCACTTCGATGATCAGACGTAAAGTTTCTCCTTCGGCGACCGTGTTCCGATCGACGAAGGCGTTGATCTCCTGAGCCGCCAGGGCTGGATAAACCCATAAAGTCTGAACCAGGCTCAGCAACAAAATGGAAAGCCAGTGTTTCATGATGACTCCCGGCCTTATTGGGCCTGTTGTTGGCGGCGCAGATGTTCCAGCCAGAATTTTCGCCGCAGCAATCCGCTAGGATCATCGGGTATGCGCCGTAACCACTGATTCAGCGCCTGCTCATTTTCCGAAGGTTGAGTCAGTTCCGGGGAAGGAGCGGCAGGGGCTTCCGGCGGGGAATCCTGCGGCGCTTCCGAAGCGGAGGGCGTCAGAGTGTTTTGTTGAGCTTCCTTATTTTCATCCGCTTTTTTCTGTTCCATTTGAGCAGTCGATGGCTTGGAATCCGGGGATTGCTGATTGCCCTTGCCCTTCTGCTGATCTTGCTTGGAGTTTTCTTTACCGGTTGCGGATGGCTTGTTTTCTTTGCCTTGCTGCTGGTCTTCCTTGGAGTTTTCTTTACCGGTTGCGGATGGTTTGTTTTCTTTGCCGTTCTGCTGATCTTGCTTGGAGTTTTCTTTACCGGCTGCGGATGGCTTGTTTTCTTTGCCCTTCTGCTGATCTTGCTTGGAGTTTTCTTTACCGGCTGCGGATGGCTTGTTTTCTTTGCCGTTCTGCTGATCTTTCTGCGGGTTGTTCTGACCGCTTGACGACTGCGAGTCCGGCTTGTTGGATGACTTCTGATCCTGTTGCGCCTGTGAGTTCTGATCGCTGTGCTGATTTTGCGAGTTTTGGGCGTTTTTCTGCTGCTGTTTCTGTTTTTGCTGCTGTTTTTGCTGTTCAAGCAACTGCTCCATCAGCGCCTTGTTATGCTGCGCATCGGCGTGATTCGGGTTCCGTTTCAGCGCCTGCTCGTAAGCACCAATGGCTTCCTGCAATCGCCCCAGGTGCGCCAGGACATTACCGCGATTATAAAAACTGTCGGCGGTCTCCTGTTTCCCAAAGTTCTCCAGGGCCTTTTCGTAGTCGCCGGCCCGGTATTGCGCCGAACCTTTCCAGGCCGGATCCTGAAGTAACTTTGCTGCCTGTTGCGCATCGCCGGCCTGGAGCGCTTGAACGCCTTGCTGATCAGGACGCGCCCATAAATCCTTCCAGCCGAAGGCCGCCGCCGGGTGCGGTGTGACTAAGATGCCGAGAACAATGACCATCAGCCAGCCACGCCGGAAGGCCAGAGCTGCCAATGGCAACAGAAGCAGCACCAGCCACGGCCCTTCTTCCCGCCAGCGATCCGTGGACCGTTGATGCGAGGGCTCCTGACGAATTTCCCGAGGGCGCTCCTGAGCAGACAATAGGGTTTCAATATCCCGGTCGTCGACGCTGAGACGAGCAAAACGGCCGCCACCCTGGCGCGCTAACTCGGTCAACGTCGCCTGGTCCAGGCGTGGTATGACAATCGCCCCAGATGCGTCTTTCAGGAAGCCACCCTCCGGCAGCGGAATCGGAGCGCCTTCCGAGGTGCCCACCGCCAACACCGACACCCGCCGACCGTGGGCGCGCAGCGCAGCCACCGCCTCCAGAACCGCCGCCGGATCATCATAACCATCGGTTACCAGGATGATTTCCCCGGTATCCTGGATGCCTGCCTGACTTAACAAATCGTCAGCCATGCGCAATGCAGTATGGGCATGGTCGCCCGGCGCCGGCATCAATTCTGGAGCAAGCGCCGGCAGAAGGGCGGCGATGGTTTTCGTGTCATCCGTCAACGGCGCGACGACGAAGGGTTCCCCAGCAAAAACGACCAGACCGGTTTGACCCTCCCGAAAGCGAGCCAGAAGGTCCAGCACCTTGAAGCGGGCGCGGTCGATGCGCGAGGGACGCGGGTCCGGCGCATTCATGGAGGGAGAGAGGTCGAGGACCATGATCCGCGCCGCCTGAGCCTGGAAAACCGGTTGGGGCAGCTTTTGCCACACCGGACCCGCCAGGGCGATTACTGCCAGCGCCCAGCCCACGGCTAGCAACAACAACGGCAGATGATGATGTGAAGTGCGGCGCACCAGTAGCCGCGCCAGTAAGTGCGGGTCGCACTGATTGTCCCAAGCGGACGCTCCGCTGGACTGGCGCAGCAACCGCCAGACAATAAACGTCAATGGCAACAAGGCCCATAACCAGATTGGGCGCAGCCAATGAAATTCGGATAAAGCGCTCACCGGTTGACTCCAACTCGTGCGGCCCTTGCTTCTCTAGCGTACGCTATCGCGGGCCAGTACAGGCGGCGGGCGGCGAGAAGGACTGAGATCAACAACGCGAAACTCAGTGGCCAAACGAACAAGGATTGGCGCGGACGGAAATATTCCGTGTCCCGAGCAACCGGTTCCAGTTGGTCCAGTTCCTGATAGATGGCTTCCAGGGAGGCAAGATCTGTGGCGCGAAAATAGCGGCCACCGGTCATCTTGGCGACGGCTTGCAGCGTCGCTTCATCCAGGTCAGCGGAAGGGTTGATGATTTGCGGGCCGAAGAAGGTGTCGCGGCGCATCGGTTTAGCGCCCAGGCCGATGGTGTAAATGCGCATGCCGTGTTCAGCCGCCAGTTTAGCGGCTTGGCGCGGCGTCACTTCTCCGGCGGTATTCGTCCCGTCCGTTAGCAAAATTAGCACCCGATCCTGAACGTTGGAATCTCGCAGCCGTTTCAGCGCCAGCCCGATGGCGTCGCCGATGGCGGTTTCTTTTCCCGCCAGACCCACGACGGACTCATTAAGCAGAGTCGCGACGGCGTCGCGATCAAAGGTCAGCGGGGTTTGTAAATAAGCCTGCGCGCCAAACAGAATCAGTCCGAGTCGGTCGCCAGTGCGTCGTTCAATGAAGTCCTGGGCGGCGGCTTTGACGACTTGCAAACGATTCGCTGGCTGTCCGTTCAGCATGAAATCCTCCTGCGCCATACTGCCCGAGAGGTCGACCGCCAGCAGCAGATCTCGCCCGCTGGTCGGCAAACTCACCGGTTCGCCCAGCCATTGCGGCTGAGCAGCGGCCAGCACCAGCAGCAACCAGGTCAGCCACGGCGCAACGCTTGTCCAGCGCTGCCGCCGCATCCTGCGCCCGTCCGTTTCGTTGTGCAGCGCCAGGATTTCTTCCAGAAACGGAACCCGCAACGCCGAACCCTTGCTGGAAGGTGCAGGCGGCAACCCGCGCATCGCGAGCCAGGGCAAGGGCAACGCCAGCAGCGCCCACGGCCATGCCAAGTGAATCATGATGAGGTGACCCTCCTCCCGCGTTTACCAGCCCGCTTGATCCAGGTTTCGGCGATCTTCAGCAGTTCTTCCACGGCGAAGGCTTCGCTGGGTCGATAAGGCGCGCGGGTCAACGCCTGTCCCGGTCCTTCGCTGAATCCGCCGCCGCCGGTGCGATCCAGAAATTGCAGCCAGGCTGCGCCGACCAGGCCAGCGACTTCATTTCTGTGGAAATAAACCAGCGCCAGCCGGCGCAATAGCAGGGAGACGCCCACGGCAACGGCGGTTCCATCGCCATCGCGCAGAAAGTCGGTGCGTAACCGCGCCAGTTCTGTGAGCGCAGCGCGCCGAGGCGACTCACGCCGATAGCGACGCCAGATCGCGATCAGCCCAGCGATGATCATCAGCGACAGCACGGTCAACAGCCACCAACCCGGCGCCGGAGGCCACCAGGAAACTGCATCGGGAAGATGAATATCCCGCAAATTCGCCAGAGGGTTAGCTGTAGGCATGGGGCTAAGCGCGTCGAGCCAAGGCGCCGGGACGCCGGCGATGGATCGCCAGGCCATGGCGCAAGGATTCCGGGGCTGGCTGATGGGTGGCCAGCATCAGGAAATGCCCGCTATGCCGGTGGCACAACGCGCGAACCGCATCGCGTCGCAAGGTAAATCGCTGTCGATAAGCGTCGGCTACGCCGGGAGCACCCGTGTCCAGGACAGTGAAGCGTTGCCCATCGCATACTGGATAATAGCCAGGGGGCGGCGCTTCGGCTTCCAATTGATCGTGCACCAGGATAACGACCATCTCATTATGGGCGGCCAGGCGGGCAAACGCTTGTTCAGCTTGGCGCGACGCGCCGCGAAAATCGCTCAGGAGAAAGATCAGACTGCCGGGGCGAACAATGCCGGTCAACCGCTGCAATGCGTTTGCCCAAGGACTGTGCGAGGTGCTTGCCGGTGTCGCGATCGGCGTCGGAACATGCGGCTGCAATTCGACCAGCGCCTTGAAAAAAGGCAACAGACCTCGTTCCCGCGCAGCGGGCCGTAATTCCCGATGTCGCTCCCCGGCAAACACCACCCCGCCGATGCGGTCGCCGTTATCGCGGGCCGCCCAGGCCAGCAACGCCGCTGCCCGCGCCGCCGCGACCGATTTCAGGGCGACCCGTGCGCCAAAGGCCATGCTCGGCCCTAAATCCACCAGGAACAGCACCGGTCGTTCGCGTTCTTCCCGAAACAACTTGGTGTGAGGCCGCCCAGTGCGCGCGGTGACCCGCCAGTCCATATTGCGGATATCATCGCCAGGCTGGTAGGCGCGCACTTCCTCGAATTCCATGCCGCGACCCCGGTAAGGCGAAAGGTAGCCGCCGGCCTGAACGGATAGCGCCTTGCGTTGGCGAGAAAATCCAAGACCGACTGCCTGATCGCGCAGCTGTAGCAGTTCTTGAATGGAAACAGTCAGTCCCGGGATATGGGTTGGCATTGACGGAAGCGGCCCGCTCGGGGTCGATTGGCTCGAAACGACGTTCGGCCAGAGACGTTTGCCGATTTCTTTCCACATGGCGTAATCGTTGAGAACACAAAGATCAAGTCGCGTTGCAAAGTCAGCGCGGGTCTGCGCTGAGTTCACGGAATGCGCTCGTTAAGGCGCGGGAACCCGGTCAAGCAGTTCGGCGATAAAGCGCTCGGTATCGATGCCATCGGCTTCCGCCTCGAAGGTCAGCAATACGCGGTGGCGCAACACATCGGGGGCAATCGCCTGAATATCCTCGGGACTGACATAATCGCGGCCCTGAAGCCAGGCGTGGGCGCGGGAGCATCGATCCAGGGCAATGGTCGCCCGTGGGCTGGCGCCATAGCGGACCCAGCCGGACAATTCTGCGCCATAGGAGGCCGGATTGCGCGTCGCCATTACCAAAGCCACGATATACGACTCCAGCGCCGGCGACAGGTTCAGCGCCAGCGCTTCGCGCCGCGCCGCGAATACCCGTTGCTGAGACACCCGGGGGGGTTCTCTGGCGGTTGCAGCGCTTTGCAGCGCCTGTTCGCGCGTCAGGCGTAAGATGGCGTGTTCAGTTTGCGCGTCGGGATAGCCAATGCGTACATAGAGCAGAAACCGGTCCAGTTGCGCTTCGGGCAATGGATAGGTGCCTTCCTGCTCGATGGGGTTTTGGGTGGCCATCACCAGGAACAGGTTGGGCAACGGATAACTGGTGCGACCGACCGTCACCTGGCGCTCGGCCATAGCCTCCAGGAGGGCGGATTGCACTTTCGCGGGCGCCCGGTTGATCTCGTCAGCCAATAACAGATTGTGAAAGATGGGGCCGTGCTGGAAGTGAAAGGAAGCCTCCTGGGGCCGATAAATCTCGGTGCCAGTCAGATCTGCTGGCAGCAGGTCCGGGGTGAACTGAATGCGGTGAAAATCGCCTTCCAGCCCTCCGGCCAGGGTCTTGATGGCAGTGGTTTTGGCTAACCCAGGAGCTCCTTCAACCAGTAGGTGCCCATCGGCCAGCAGCGCCACCAAGAGCCGGATATTCAACGCTTCCTGGCCCAAGATGCGCTGGTTCAGGTAATCCAGTAGATCCCGGATATCCAGAGTGGTTGAAGGGATTGTCGAGGATGGTGTCGGTAAGTCGGTGTTCATGGCGTCTTTTTTAGCCTGGAGTGCAAAATGAACTTAACGGCTTACGACCTGTGGGCATCTGATAGAGTTCCAGAGGGCGGCTGATCGTGTGCATTGACCCGCAGCACGACGATGGGTTGATCGATTGATGAACGCTGGGTAGTGTTCTAGACTTGGATATGCTATATTTGGTCTAGAATTCGCTTAAGTATTTTATAGGCTTGCCAACGATTATCCCTACATTATCAACGAACTGAGCGTTAATCAAATTGTCTAATAACTATAGAAGACCTCTTTAGAGACTCTAAATTTATAGAGGAGGTGCGGCAATGAACGCGGAATG
>Ga0209607_1000295_pt1 | contig 45115 bp, 40 predicted proteins | sample AD_UKC117_MetaG_FD_184413 | JGI IMG/M metagenome (GOLD analysis project Ga0209607, IMG submission 184413) | Active sludge microbial communities of municipal wastewater-treating anaerobic digesters from Hong Kong - AD_UKC117_MetaG (SPAdes)... | ecosystem: Engineered > Bioreactor > Anaerobic >... | reverse complement strand
ATCTGGCCATAATTCACCCCTGCAGAATCGGTCACAAAGCCATCCTGAGTGATAATGAGATCATACACGGAAGCAACGCCATCCACACTGACCCCATCCAAAGCATGACCCGCACTGGTATACAATGTACCATCCTTTTCATGAAAGGCACCATCTCTTGTATAAGCGGGCCCGCCATTATCCAAAATTACCCGAAAGAAACCCTGACCGTTAATCGCAACATCAAGTGGTCTTTCAGTTTTTTCGATATTTCCCTGTGTATACAATCTGGTTGTCCTCACTTCACGAACCCCTAAGCCGGTATATACAGGACCCTCGGATCCACTGATATCACTTTCGGGGCTCCCAGTCTGTTTTGCGTAAACATAGAACAAATCCGCAAATTCATTACGAGACTTTTTAAACCCCGTGGTATCTACATTCGCTAAATTATTCGCAATGGTATCCAATTTATGCTGTTGGGCATTCATTCCGGTAGCTGCACTATACATACCTGTAATCAAAATAACCCCTCCTGTTTAATTCTATTTTTTTATTGATTAAACTCTTCCTACTCTGTTAACAGCCGCATCAAGCAGCTGATCTTCAGTTGTGATTACCCTTTGTGTAATTTCAAAGTGTCTTTGTGCTGTTATCAGATTCAGCATTTCTCTGACAGCGTTGACATTTGCCCGTTCATAGGCACCCTGTATCACTTGAGATGTAAAATTCTGACCGGGCTCACCAGAGAAGGATGTTTGAGCATAGTAATTGTCCCCGACCTTTCTCAAACCCGTTTGTTCTTCAAATTCAACAACTGCTATCCGACCCGTCAACACACCATTTTGGGTAATGGCACCATTGGAAGAAACCCTCATTTGATCGGTTATCATAATCCTCTCATCGCTATCCGTCAGAAGGAAATTTCCCGAACCGTCCACAAGATAACCCTCATGATTTCGATGCCATTGTCCATTTCTTGTAAAATAACGGTCACCATCAGTGGTTTCAACCGTAAAAAAACCCTCTCCGTTCAGGGCAAAATCGTACTCCCTTCCTGTCTGGACGATAGACCCCTGGGAGAAATAAGTTTGGGATTCATCCAATACCACGCCGCTTTCCATCTTCCCGATGGCATATCGCTTTTGTTCATCGGTTAAAGATTCAGTCCTGAACATTTCCCGTTTTAAATAGGTGCTGAAAGCTAATGTGTCTTTCTTAAAACCGGCCGTTTCAACATTAGCAAGGTTATTCGCCGTGGTATTCACACGTGCTTCCTCAGCCAGCATGCCCATTGCAGCAGTGTATATGCCCCTAATCATCCCCTCACCTCATTCCCATTATTTAGCAGGTTGAACTTTTCTAGTTGATCCCGCTGAAGATCTGAAGAAATTAACTTAAATCCCCTTAAGATGTCCTCTCCAGGCGTATCACTTATTACAGCCGAAAAGCCTGTTTTCTCCTCAATCGCCCTGATAAACCAGTTCTCATTAATCGGCCCTCCCGTTAAACGAAGGCCTTTCTCTAAAAACTCTGCGCTCAAATCAGGCGATAACCGTTTAAAGACTTCTGTTATCATCCCCGAAAAACGGATCAGGCTTTCTTCCAAGAGGTGTTGGAAATACGCTCTTTCTATCGTTTTTTCAACAACTTCGCCAGTTACCTTGTTCCTTCCCTTCACCACCAAGTGTTGGTTCTCGGTATTGGAAAAGGCATCAAAAAGGATCTTTCTACCTATTTGAACACCTTCTTCAAAGCGAACTTTTTTAAGCATATCGGCAACCATTCTTTCAAAACCACCCTTTTGGGTATCGCCATAGAGCATCTTGCCATTGTTAAGCAAATAGGTATCAAAACGCCCGGCTCCTGTTTGAGTAATAAATTCAAAGCCAAACTTCCCCAACTGCTCGTAAATTGAAGTCAAGCAAAAGATATATTCCGGGATAAACAGCAAATCTGAAAAGTCAAGCGATTGTGCAACGAATAAATAAGCCCTTTGTTCGACATTGGTGGCAAAAGTGGGAATCGAAAAAACACCGTTAATCCTTGTTCTAAATCCCCTTTTATAATGATTCGCCAAGATGGTTTGCAATAGAATCAGAAGTGCATGATGATTTGCAATGGTACCATTTTTTATAGGATAGACAATTTTAATGTCTTGATTAAACGATGCTTCATGAACACTCGATCCATAAGCAACCACTTCGGCCTCATCGTTTAAGGCAATGATCGACGATCCATGATAAACCAAGCCATGACTGGAAGAAAATATTCTGATGTTCTCAGTTCCCAAATCAAAAAATAAAAAATCGTTCTTCAATTCTTATCACCACTATATCTTTCTATAACGGGGGCTTAAATTCCCAATACAATCAATGCTAATTTTATGATGCTCAACCCTGCCAAATTGACGAATCAATGCTTTTTGAGCTCGTTGATGATATAATTGATCCAGTTCTCAGGTGGTACTTGACTTTTTTTAAAAGCTTTAGTCAAAAAGCAGTACGGCATCGGGTTGAAATATCTAAGTTTTTAAATCGCCTCAAAAATCATACGAGTCTTTTTTTCACCCTTTGTGAACCTGCCAACGATCTGTTGAGAAAGTAAAATAACTTCGAGGTGAGACTTTTGTCAAAAGAATTGTATATTGGGGTTGGCGATGAAGTCATCAACGATTTCATCCATGACAGTCTGGTTGCCACAAATGAAAACATGGAAGCGTTCTCTGTAACAGCTCATCAGCGTACACTGGAATTGTTTATCACAGGCAGTTTTAAACAATTAAAAGGAACCGTCAAATTTCAAATGTTTTTGGAAAACTTTTCACAAGATCTAAACTCACCCGAAACGATCGTTTTCACTGTAAAACCCATCGGGACACTTTCGAAAATGGCTTTCCCCAGTATTAAACTGTTCAAGGACAGGTTTGAACCCTTCTTTATTTTCCAAAAAGACATTTTAATCGTCAATCTCCATGCACTCATTAAAGAAAAAAAGCCAGAGTTTCTCTCCCTGTTAAATCGCTATCAATTGAAACAACTCACCATAGAAACCGGCATGATCATGGTCAATCTGATAAAAAATCAATAAATCTATTGTTTATTAGCTTTTTTTATGTTATAATGAAATAAATTTCTCTTCATTTTATTCTAACAAAGGAGGTGATGATCGATTCCGAGTCATTATTTCCAGCAATGATTATCAAGATTATGATGATGAAAAAAACAACCATTACAACGGCAATGATAGAATTGATCTCCAATGGGTATCCAAAAGCTGAGATCTTTGCACGGCTGATTCAGCAGTATGGTCTGCAGTACCACAATCTCATTTCACAAGTGATTCATTTCGAATACGACTATCTCAGGAAAAAACATGACCCAGAAATGGTTATCCGAAGAGAAATCAGCGAGTTGTTACAAAGCCATAAAACAAAAGCGGAGATTTATCAACATTTATACGAAAAACACGGCAATCAAGCTGATTCGTTGATCGCAACCACTTTGGAAAAAGACTATGACACATTGAAAGGAGAACAAAAGGAAGTTCAGAAAGTCTTTGAGTCAGCGGATAAAATAGATTATACTCTCTTCTTTAACCTTGATGAGAAATTAAAAGTTACGAATAAAGAAAGATTTGATTATCAGCTTCAAAAAGAGTTCATTGTGAACCAAAGAGCCTTGATCGGAGAAGTAGAAATCAAACACGGGAAATTATTCATTGGTGCTTATTCCTTTGAAGAAAATTTGGTTTTAACTTTTTTCAACTTCATTACGGTTTTAAATTCAATTTTTAAAGACTATTTTGTATTGACTTTATCACATATTCTTTCGGTTGAATTATTAAAAAAAATCAACTGTACCCAATCCCTTGAATTCGAATCAATCATCCATATCAAGGACATTGCACTAACCTGCTGTAAACCATCGAACTCAAACGATCAGCAAGATCAGTATTTGCTGGATGTTTTTTATAGTGTTGATTCAGAAATGCTCAGCATGACCGTTATTGCGAAAAAACCTTAAGAAAAAACTGATAAACAGGCGTGATACTGAAGAATATCACGCCTGTGAATCGTTAAAACCTAAGCCAAATACGGATCTGGAAATTCGGATTAATCTGTATTTGAGGTTGATTTGGATTAACTTGGATCATGGGTTGTTGGGGTTGTGGCATCGCCCATATACTGCCTTGTCCGTAAGAATCCAAAACCACCGAAATCAAGGTCCAGCTGTTCCATTGTGGCCGGTAAAGTCTTAGAATGATGTTAGACAAATACGGAGCCGAGTTGATAAAATTCAGCATGGTTGTGTAATTATTTGTCGGGGTATAGTGGTATTGATAATTGAACTGCGCCAACTGCCCCAACTGTTGGTTCAAAGAGTAATAAGGGTTTAAAGAGATCAAGGCTCCTTGATTCGGATTGTATTGATAACCCCAAATTTGACTGTTGGGCAACATAATCGCTTCACTGATAATGTCTCCCGGGAACAAGTAGCCATAAGCCGGATATCCCGGAGCGGTTTGTGTCACAGAAACACCACTCAAATACTGTCCGTTGACATAGCCGTTGTAATTTTGGAGTTGCACCCCTAATCTAACTGAAAACGCAACAGTGACTATTAAGGTTATTAAAACCAATAGCAAGAAAAGCTTCCTCATGGTATCACCCACTTTCTTTATCGTCCTTCAGTGACCCAACCGCCACCGCCACCGCCGGCTTCTACTGTAAATGATTGCGATCCGGAAATATACCACCAACTATGTCCTGAGGGAAACTGCAAATACAAACCATTGCTCATGTTTTTCACCCTCAGATAATAGCCCGGTTCACCAGATATTGAATTAGTTGCATTCCACCAACTGCCGACTGTGGTTTGTCTGACGATCCAATCAAAAATAAGATCATCGTGAATCTCAAGAAGTAACTGAACACCAGACTGGTTCGTAACGGTTATCGTGTATAAACCGGGCCCCGGCCCTGGTGAAACAACACAACTTGCCGCCATAAAACTGATGGACACAAAAACAATGACACTGACCAACAAAATTGTCAACAATGCCTTTTTCATAACAACCACTCCCTTCTCATTAAGATTAACCTCATTGATTGTCAATTTCATCCAAAATCTTGAGATAATTCTCATACCTGCTCATTAGAATCTTGCCTTCCTCAACGGCTTCTTTCACTGCGCAACCGGGTTCAGCGATATGGGAGCAATTTTCAAAGGAACACATTGAAGAATAATCAATTAAATCCGGCATTAAAAATCGGATATTCTCACTGTCAAAATCTTTTAAATCGAGAAAGGCAAATCCCGGTGTGTCTGCAATCAAACCTGTTTCACCTATACCCAGTAACTCCGTGTAGGTAGTGGTATGTTTTCCCCTTACCAGCTGCTGGGACAGATCACCTTCCCTTAATTTCAACCCCGGTTCGATGGCGTTTAATAAACTGCTTTTTCCCACGCCCGACATACCGGCCATGGTGGAGATCTTTCCGTTAAACACTCGCTTTAAGAGGTCTATGCCTTGAGCTGTTTTCGCACTGGTCTGAATGCAGGTATGGTATTTTGAATAATAAGCCATCAATTTGTCCTGATTGATTTTTGCTTTTGAATCCAGTAAATCCAGTTTGTTAAAAACAAGAACACTTTCAATTTCCTGTAATTCTGCCATAATCAAAAACTTGTCCAAAGTGATAAGCGAGATAGGGGGGTGTGATATGGTTAAGACGAGGATTACTTGATCGATATTCGCAATCCTTGGTCGATTCAGCTCATTTTTTCTGGGCAGAATATTCTCTATTCTCCCCTTCATATCGTCAAATCCGATATATTCAACGATATCGCCCACAATAGGTCTGATTCCCTGCTGTTTGAATTTTCCTCGTAAAGTGCACGTATATCTTTTTCTGCTCAAGGTATCGATCACATCCAGCATATTTGAATGAAACCGAACGACTATAGCCTGACGCCTATCCATTCATCACTTCCTTCTTCTTTCATTATCCCCATCATCACCAAATCCTGTATTCTTCCATCCTCAAATCGCACCGCTTCTTTTCTGACCCCTTCCACCTGAAATCCGTACCGTTCATACAATCGGATTGCCCGTTGATTGGAATGCATCACAAAAAGCGTCATCCTTCTTATTACTTTGTTTTTTTCTCCCCATCGCATGAGATTTTCAACCAGTTTCGAACCGATTCCCCGGCCAAAATAATCTTTGTGAACGGATAAACCAAACTCGCCATCGTGTTTGTCTCTGGCTCTCGTTCCTCCGACAAAATTCAGAATTCCTACAACCTTTTTGTTTTGCACCGCAACCAAGAACACACAGTTTTCACGTTCCGCATGAAGTCGGATCATCTGTTTCTCATGGGCTATATCCAAATTCATCTCTGCCGTTCTTGAAATCATGTAACGATAATGATCCTGATTATCCTTGATGTACTCAATAATGGCTTTTGCATCGGCTTGTTCAGCCTCTCTGACAATAAACGGTTCATCTCTTTGCATGGAAGCCTTAGACCTTTAAATGGTCCCTGATCATCATTTCATCTACTCGACCGTAAATCATGGCATGATAACCGTTATCCTGTTGATAATGCTTGCGGATATAGGCGCTATCCAAATGAAAGGCCTCGATTTGATTGGTGGTGATGATACGGCAGTTGAGAACGATTTTTGCCTCATCGATGACGGCATATCGGTCTTTCGTGACAGAATAATGAATAAGGCCTTTGGCAAATTTGTCTTCATTGTATCCGGAAACGGACCCGAAATAATTTAAGGCATCCTGATACCCATCATCGAAGAAATTTACACTGAACGTACCGGCATCATGAATGGCATGGATGGTGTATCGGTAAGGCCTGACTGCAGCGATGAAAAAGGGCTCGTTCCACATGTTGCCAAAAAAACCCCAAGCCACCGTCATGCCGGTTGCCCCCTTGTCTTCATCAATCGCAGTCAAAATGACTTGCCCATCGATGAGTTTTTTCATCATGTACTCAATTTTTGAGAGAAAAATCCCCTTATCCACAGGTTAATCGACCTCCTTTAATTTTTTTAAAAAATCACTCAAATCCTGTTTCAAATCCGCTTTGAATTCATAGGCTTTTTTCTTTTCCCTATCGTAAAAAGACATCTTGCTGCAGTGTAAAAACTGCCTTTTCAAACCCAAGGGTCTTAATCGATGGTTGATGTCCCTGTTTCCGTATTTATCGTCTCCAGCCACCGGGTATCCTGATTGGGCCAGATGCCTGCGTATTTGATGCTTTCTTCCGGTCTCGATCACAACACTTGCGAGTGTCAGCCACTGTACGGGTTCATCCTCAAGAACAAACGTACGTAAAGGATGGATCCTTGAGAGAGCCGGTTTTTCTTCAATAGGAAGCTCACAAATAAAATCATGATCTGCTTTGCCAACAAACAAAACGGTGTATTCTTTATAAACATCCTTCTTTGCAATCAAATGGGATAAGCTGCGGGCTAATGGCCTTTTTTTCGAGATCAGTAATACACCGGAGGTGTTTCTGTCTAATCTGTGAACCAGATATGGTTCAAATCGCCTTTGCCGGGCGTAATACATCAGTCCTTCGATCAAAGTGGCCCGGGTTTCTTCGCCCGTTCCAGGATGGACTGAAATACCGGCTTCTTTGTTGATCACCAACAGATCTGAATCTTCCATTATGATATCTAAGTCCATCGGAATGGCTTTGAGTTCTCTTTTCCCTGATGGCTTGCGTTGAATAAACACTTTGGTAGTTTTCTCACCCGGAAGCCAAACGCTCACCTCATCCCCCACCACAATCGACGCTGAAGGATCTTTTATTCGCTTCCCATTGAGCTTTACATCACCTTTTCTAATCATTTTATAAAGGGAGGCCATTTTCAATTCCTCAAACGATTTTCTTAAAAACTTATCCAATCTGTTGAAATAGGTTTCTTCTGTTACTTTAACAATCCGTTCCAATAGCCTCTCCCTTCTATTGTAAACAACTCAAATTGTGAGTCATTAAAACTGCTCGATAAACGGCAATTCTTATTCAAAACTGTACGATTTTTAATCAAGGTTCTGGGGTTTAAGGCCAGGAAAAACTCAATCACGTCTATGTTTGTTTGATTTTTTTCATTAACCCAGACCCCAAACCCTCTCCACTTCATAAGATCTGAACAGTAAATTTGAAAATCCGGGTTGTAAAAAATACTTGGTTATATTCACGCAACACTTGAGTTTATTAATAATAAAAATCCAGTTTAATCCCTTTCAACCCGTCAAACGCATCGTCGGAATAGGTTTCCAACAGGATTCCGTTAAAATAAGACTGTTTTTTAAAAAATGTTGAGGTGGGTAAAAAAGCCATATTCGTCTTGCGTTCACCGTTTATATTTTCTCTCAAGATTTCTCTCGCTGCCAAACCGTATTCATTTTCTTCAAACAGGATATCGGCCTTTGGAAACAATCGCTTGAAATGAACGCTGTTAACATAACTGTTTTTTTTACCTGACGACAATTTGTTTCTAGAAGTCACATGATCTTTAGCTGAAATGGCTGTTTTTGACAACTCTCTATTAAAATGGTCGATGAGTTGATTGATTGAATGGTATTTATTTTCGCTGATTGATTCACGAAATTGTTGATATTTTAGCAAAAGAGAGGATGAATCCTTCGCCTCATTAATTCTTCTCAACAAAAGAGTCAAGAGGGTATCCTGTATGCGTTTATCGTAATCAGAGCGCTTATAAGGAAAAGCAACCGTTTGAGCAGCTGCACTAACCATTTGGTATCCTCCCGATTTCACTGTTTGTTCTTATGAAACCATTATATCACTTTCTTGATCAATTTTCCCTCGTATCAGGTGTTTGACTGCAAAAATTGTTTGAAATCTCTTGCCAATTTCGCAATGGCATATAATATGACGATAAATTCCAAACGCCCTAAAAACATCCCCACGGTTTCGGTCCAAATAACCGCCATTGGAGCAGATGTGCTGGTAATCCCTAAAGAAAGACCCACCGTTGATAATGCAGAGGCATACTCGAAAGCCGAGGCCATGAAGGGGTTTCCATGCGCAACCAAAACGCCGACACCTATGACAAAATTTAACATATACAACGTGGTGAAGATGAGGATACTCTTTAATAATGCGCTATCGATTTTGAATTCGATGTTTCCTTTACAAGCTGAAGCGTATTTCACCGTTCCTTTGGGTAGAAAGAATTTTTCTATTTCAATCCAAATGGCCTTGAACACCACATATATTCTAAACAGCTTCAACCCACCTGAAGTAGAATCCATCATTCCACCAAAAATCATCAACAGCGTCAGCATGAAAAGGGGGAAATGCCCCCAAAGCTGTAAATCTGCCGTAGCAAAACCGGTTCCGGTCAACGCTGAAACTGCCTGAAACACACCATGCCTGACGGATTCACTCAAATTGGTGTAAATTGTGCCGAAAATCCCTCCGATGATCAAAGGAATAAATAAAATGAGGATAAATAAATACGTCCAAGGTTCGACATTTCTCTTTAATTGTCGAAAATCACCGGACCACAGTAAATAATGGATACCAAACCCGGTTGTACCCAGTGTCATCAAAACGATTGTAATCATTTCAACAGGAACGCTGTCGAATCCGCCGATGCTGGCATGGCTTGTAGAAAATCCTCCCGTCGCCAATGCCGTAAGAGCATGGTTAAAAGCATCGAAAGGATGCATACCTGCCAGGATATATGATACGATACCGGCAACAGCATATGAGAAATAGATCAGGAGGATAATTTTCGCAGATTTTTTGATATGCGGCTGCAGATTGTCTATGCGCCCTTCAGCAGTATAGACCCCCGAACTAACACCACCCCCGATAGAAGAAAGCATAATGATAGCAAACCCTGCACCACCGAAATATTGCATCAGACTTCTCCATACCAAGAACAGTTTCGAAATATTATCCTCATTAACAAGTGTTAAACCGGTAGTCGTCCATCCGCTGGTGCTTTCAAAAATGGCATGAGAAAGATTCAACATGTTGGAAAATACAAACGGGAGGGCTGAAAAAAAGACGGAGCCCAGCCAGACAAAAAAAATGATGATGGCACCTTCATGAATCGTTAATTGATTTCGTTGCGACCCCTTTCCAAAGAAAAACCAAAGGGTGTATCCCAGGATAAAAGAAATGGCTGCCGATTCGACAAAGTAAATGGCATTCGGAAATTCTTCTGGATAAAATAAGCAAAAAAGAACCGGTAGCAGCAAAATCAAGGCAAAACTCATAAACATCCAGCCCAAACTTCCCAAGATCATCCGGTACTGGCTTCGCAGGTAGCTCTTATATGCCACTTTAATCTTTCCCCGCTATAATCTTAACCGTTTTCGTTTGAACAGATGGCTTGCACATAATCGCCAGACGATCCCCTGTCTCTAAAACCGTTTCACCATGAGGGACTATCAATTCCTCGTCTCTGGTGATTGCTCCAATAATGGCTCCTTTTGGTAAGCCTAAATCTTTGAGCATAATGCCGTTGGCCGGAAAATCCTCTTCAACGGTTAATTGCAGAACCAACCCCTTGCCTTTCTCAAATGACATGATATTGGTCAGTCTGGAAGAAACCCGTTGCTCAATTAAGCCTGAAAGCATTTCGGTCATACTAATCACATTTTTTATCCCCAACTGATTGAAAACTTCCACGTTCTCCGGATCGTTAACAAGGGTGTACACGTTCATTACATTTAATACTCTTATACACAGCTGGGATATGATGAGATTGTCCTCATCCTGGGGTGTTAAAGCCAGCATAATATCATTTTCAAATATCTCGGCCCGCTGCAAAATCTCGATCTTACTGGCATCACCATTGATGATCAACGCTTTAATATCTCGGGCTAACTCTTCGCAAAACGGTTTGTCCTTGTTGATGATGACGACATTCGACCCTTTTGATATGAGCATCTTAGCCAAATTATAGGTAATCCTTCTACCACCGGCAAGTATGATTTTCATGCATCTTCCCCCAACAGTTCTTCAAAGGTTTCATTAAACATGATCTCAGCCAATAACATGGGAATAATGACCTGTACATTAATCTGTTTAAACAATTCCACATTGTCCGGATTGTATATCCTGGCAATGACATGGGGTGTTTGGTAAACTTCCTTCGCCACCTGAGAAACCATATAATTGATATTGTCGTTATTGGTTAACGCCAATACCATATCCGCTTTATCTATTTTGGCCTTTTTCAGTGACTCTATTTCTGTCGCATTTCCCGCTATGCTAAATCCGGTAAATTCCTGCGTTAAATGTTGAAAGCTGGATTCATTTTTATCCAATACGACAACACTATGCCCTTTATTGGACAAATTGGCTGCAATCTTGGAACCTAATCTCCCGCATCCAATGATGATGATGTACAAATTACTCTTTTTCGCCATTCTCTGCTTCCTCATTTTTAAGTTGATCATCAACCTTCTCTTGATTGGTCAGAATGTCTTCGATCATTTTTTTCGCCGGCTCATAACTTTCGTCAAGTGCAACCGAAGCCTTTAAATGCTTTAAAGCCTTGAGTTCGCTTCCCTCTTTCAGGCACTTCATCCCCATGAGATAATGGGGGATTGAAGATGAAGGATAGGACGCAAAAAGCATGGAAAGGTATTTTTCCGCTTCAACTAAGACATTTTGCTTGATGAGTCCTTTGATATACTGGGCCGTTTCTTTGATATCAATCTTTTTTTTCAGCATATCCTTCGCTGCTTTTTTAATTTCTTCTGGCGTAAAGGGTTTTGTGATGAAATCCATGATCCCTTTTTGAAAGCACTTGATGATGTTCTCCGCTTCCGTATAAGCGGACACAACAACTGTGGGAATATTCATCGCCTCTTCGTTCATGGCATCTAGTAAATCAAACCCGTCCATACCCGGCATTTTTAAATCAGTAAAGACTCCATCGTATTTTGTTTCAAATAACGCTTTTAAAGCTTCTTCGCCATTTGCAACCGTATCATATTGATACTCCAATTCTTCAATGGCCTTTTTAATCATATTGCGTATATGCAACTCATCATCAACAATTAAAAAAACAGGCATCTCCCAGCTCCTAAAAAAACAAAATTCAATATTGATTATATCATCATTATTGGTTTTTTTCTCAATCAAGTGCTTGTGTCCAACCGTTGAATAAACCGTATTTGTCCATTATTGAGATAGCCTTTGCATATTCTTCACGGGTTATCTTCCGGTTGATTGTCTCATATTCACCTGCGAGATGTACCGGAAAATATTGTGACATGAGGGAAATGCTGACCGAAGGAGATAATTCTTCTGCTATGAAAGCCATGGCTTCTTGTGTCCCCGATAGTTCATTCGGAAGTACCAAATGCCGTACTATCAAACCGGCAGACCCTTTCTGGCGGTACATCTCTCTGATTGCCCTTTGGGTGCAGGTCCAATAATCAGGCACGCCAGAGTATTTTAAACCAACTTCATCATCCGTATAGCGAATATCCGCCAAATAAACATCCACTATCCCTTCCATCAGCCGAAGAATTTCAACACATTCATAGCCGCTGGTATTGTAAACAACCGGTATCGTCAATCCCTTTTCGATCGCATAGATCAATGCTTCAACAATACTGATCAAGTGAGGGGAAGGAGTCACCAGATCCAAATTCGAGCATCCTTTTTCCTGCAAACTCAAAAATAAATCTCCCAGTGCTTCAACAGAATAGTATTTTCCGTTGTTTTTTTGACTGAATGCGAAATTTTGACAGTAAAGACACTTCATAGAACAGCCCGAAAAAAAAACAGCACCTGCACCGCTGCCTGTTATCAGAGGTGGTTCTTCACCCGTATGAACAACCGCATTGGTAAGTCTTGCCATGTTTGTCTGTTGACAGGCCCCTGTTGTCGTTTCACGATTCACACAACAAGCTCTTGGACATAGCCTGCACTCTTTTAAATTCTTCTTTATTTTATCCGCTATCTGCTGTAATCCCCCTGCATGATAGCTGGAAAGGTAAACCCCTTTTTCTGGCAGTGTCAGCATTTAGGTCCTCCTCTTCTAAAAAACACTCAATGATAACACAAAAAGCCCTCACTACTGTGAGGGCTTTTTGATTGTAAATTCATTTACTTTATTTTAATGAAATTTTTACAGGCGTGGTATTTGTCAAATTGTCGCTAACCGGGCAACGGGTTTCGATCGTCTCCAACCATTTTTGAAGGGTCTGATCGTCAGCATTTGAATCCACATCAATCGTTACACGAATATGCTGATAACCGGGTCTGACATTCTTTGATTTTCCCATGAATCCGGCCGGATCCAGTTCGCCCTCCAAATCAAAGGACAATGCGTTAATTGCAAAGCCCATTTCCTTCGCTACCATTTTACCTACAACATTCAAACAACCCGCTAAGGCTGCCAAAACGTATTCTACCGGATTTGCACCATCGTCTGTACCGCCCAAATTGGGTGGTTCATCAATAATCATCTTAAATTTTCCCGCTGTAACCGTTACTTTTGTGGGATTTTCACTTTCCGCATGCACTGAAAATTTTGCATTAGGCACTTCCATCAACTCCTGTTTTTATATTGTGTTATCATAGCAATTGACGGAAAGAAAAATAATTTTATTACACAATAATGAATGGTGATAAAATGATAATTTCAATTTGTTTGCTTGCAGCAGGTGAATCAAAGAGATTTAGAGGTGAAAAACTCATTCATCTTTACAAGAAAAAAAACCTTGTTGAACATGTATTAGATTTAATAAACTCTTTGAATAGCCATGACTCAATTCAATTTCGAAAACTCATCGTGACAAAACCAACGTTGATGAACTTTTTCCTTTCAACAGTTTCCAAACAATGGCTTGTCATTGAAAATGCAGGTTTTCGTTCGGGAATGTCCAGCTCTTTAAGAATAGCTGTTGCTCAGGCAAAAAAAAGCCAATCTGAGTTTATACTCCTTTTTCTAGCCGATATGCCAGACATTCAAAGTAATACTGTTCGAACTGTGTTGGATTTGATGACACAAAATCCCGATAAGATTATTCGTCCGGTATATCTTTCACAACCCGGTTTTCCGGTGGCTTTACCCAAAAGCTTATTTCAGGAATTATCTCAACTGGAAGGGGATTGTGGCGCAAAACCAGTGATAGAAAAGCATAAAGATCAACTCATTCTACATCAGACAAACGATATTGGCAGTATATTCGATATTGATAGAGATAATTGAAGTAATAAGGAGAATAAGAATAATAATTAAGTATTTTCATAATTATAGTCCTAATATCTCTTATTATAAGATTTGATAATATGAAGGATTTTTAGTATCATACATTTAGCACTTAAGGCACGAGAGTGCTAAAATTTAAGGAGGTGTCACGATGAGAATTAAACCGTTAGGTGACAGAGCTTTAATTAAACCTATTACTGAAGAGAAGAGAACAGAAGGGGGACTCGTTCTTCCCGATACAAGCAAAGAGAAGCCTCAAAAGGCTGAGGTAATCGCCATTGGCAAACTTGAAGATGTGGATTTAAACGTTGGTGACAGAATCATCTTCTCCAAATACGCCGGTACTGAAATCAAGATTGACGGTGAAGATTACATCTTAATTGATTCAGGCGACATTCTGGGCCTTATTGAAGGTTAAGAGTCGATAAACTCATTAAAGGAGGGAATATTGTATGGCAAAGATCATTAAATTTGATGAAGAAGCAAGAAGAAAATTGCAATCAGGTATGAATCAATTGGCAGATGCCGTAAGGGTTACACTTGGACCCAGAGGCAGAAATGTTGTTCTTGAAAAGAGTTGGGGGAGTCCCACAGTAACAAACGATGGCGTTTCAATCGCAAAAGAAATTGAATTGGAAGATAAATTCGAAAACTTGGGTGCCCAATTACTCAAAGAAGTTGCTTCAAAGACCAACGATGTAGCCGGTGATGGAACAACAACCGCAACGGTTCTCGCCAGTGCTATTGCTAAAGAAGGCATGAAAAACATCGCTGCCGGTACCAACCCGATGGTTATGAAAAGAGGTATAAAGGCTGGTGTTGACGCTGCAGTATCAAGTATCAAAAGCGCCAGTAAAAAAATTGAAAGCAAAGACGATATCGCTCATGTAGCCAGTATCAGCGCTAACAATGATGACGAAGTCGGTTCCTATATTGCAGAGGCAATGGATAAAGTCGGAGAAGATGGCGTTATCACTGTTGAAGATTCAAAAACAATGGATACTTTTGTAGACTTTGCAGAAGGCATGCAGTTTGACAGAGGCTACATCTCACCTTATTTTGTAACGGATACAGAAAAAATGGAAGTTGTTTTAAAAGAACCCTTAATCCTCATCACCGACAAAAAAGTAACAGCGATCAAGCCTATTGTTCCTTTATTGGAAAAAGTTGCCCAATCCGGCAGACCATTACTCATCATTGCTGAAGATGTTGAAGGTGAAGGCCTCACAACATTGGTATTAAATAAATTAAAGGGAACTTTGGATTCTTGTGCGGTCAAAGCACCTGGATTCGGAGACAGAAGAAAAGCCATGCTTCAGGATCTCGCCATCCTCACAGGCGGAACTGTTATCAGCGAAGAAGTTGGTCTGACACTCGAAAACGCAACATTGGATGATTTGGGCCAAGCAAATGTCATCAGAATTAAAAAAGACGACACCATTATCATTGACGGCCATGGCAATCCCGAAGAAATCAAAGACAGAATCAACCAGATCAAGAAACAGATCGAAAATACCACCTCTGATTATGAGAAAGAAACTCTTCAAGAAAGAATGGCAAAACTCTCCGGAGGCGTTGCCGTAATCAAAGTTGGAGCCGCAACAGAAACGGAATTAAAAGAGAAAAAGCACCGTATTGAAGACGCTCTCAGCGCAACCAGAGCTGCTGTTGAAGAGGGTATCGTCCCCGGTGGCGGTGTAACACTTCTTAGAGCAAAGAAAGCGGTTGAAGCAGTAGCGGAAACCCTCTCAGTTCCTGAAGAAAAAATCGGTGCTTTAATCGTTGCCAGAGCATTAGAAGCACCAATCAGACAGATTGCTCTTAACGCTGGTGTTGACGGATCAATCATCATCGAAAAGATCAACAGCAACGATGATATAGAATTTGGATACGACGCCATGAAAAACCAATACAGAAACCTGGTTGATGCCGGCATCATCGATCCCACAAAAGTTACAAGAAGCGCATTACAGAACGCAGCATCCATTTCTGCCATGCTCCTCACAACAGAGGTACTGATCGCAGACAAACCACAGGAAAACGACAATGGTGGAATGCCTGGCGGTATGCCCGGTGGCGGAATGGGCGGAATGCCTGGAATGATGTAATCTATAAGTTTTAAAAGGCGGGTCTATCCCGCCTTTTTTTCATGCCATTTTCTAATCTGCAAAAACAAATTTCTTCTCCTCCCCTTTCAAAAAAACTCTGTTCTACTTTCCGGAATATTATCTCAATCGGCATTCCTACACCCATCAAGTGATGATATAATAATAAAAATTACTTGAGGAGTGAGTTTATGTTCAAACCTGAACAGATGAATCAGTTTTTTAATATCCGCGTGGATGGCTACGATGAACATATGAGGATGAACGTGGCCGGATTTGAAAAAATCTATACTGCCATCGCCAACCCCATTCCCAGCAGTCATGACTCCCTCAACATTCTGGATTTGGGTTGTGGAACCGGGCTGGAACTGGCTGCGATCTTTCAAAAAGCACCAAACGCCTTAATAACAGGCATCGATCTTTCAAAGGACATGCTGCGTAAACTGGAAGAGAAATATATCTCCAAAAAAACACAACTATCGTTAATCGTTGGCTCTTATCTTGAAACACCTTTTCCTAATCTCACTTACGACATTGTCCTTTCAGTGATGACACTGCATCATCTGACCTATAACGAGAAAAGCCATGTATATGATAACATCTATAAATCCCTTAAAAATGGCGGAATTTATATCGAAGGGGATTATGTAGTCGACCCGATTGAAGCTGCTCAAAGGTTTCAGCAATATAAAACAATAAAAGAAACTTACAACATTGAAGATATGCACAATTACCATGTGGATATTCCATTCACCAAGAAAACACAAATTGAATTATTTCATAAGGCCGGATTTCAGTCTGTGGATATCGAGGTCGAACTCGAAAACGCTTGCGTTTTCAGTTGCAAAAAAAACAACCTACCCCCGGAGGTTTAAAGATGTTCGAAAAGCATGAAGCAATAAAATCCAGATTTGAACAGAGAATCGATGAAATAGACGCCTTAAAGATAAAAAAAAGAATACGGGTTGACCAATGGCATTTTACACAGGCTGATACTCTTTTTCCACCGACATCTGGCTGGAAGCCTTGCCTGAGAGGACATCTTTGGGATAATACCGGTGAGAAACCCGTGTGGTTTGAAACGCAAGTGCAAATCCCCCAAAGGAGAGAACACGAATCGATTTTTTTCAACGCCTGGTTTGGTGGAGAAAGTATGTTATTTGTCGATGGCAAACCTTTTGGAGAACTCAATCCTTACCATCAACAGGTCAATGTAAATGCCTATACGGACAACCACACCCACACCTTATCCGTTCAAGTCGTCCCTCATTTGCTTTTCGGCGAGAAATCTCAGAAGAGGCAGATGGATCATTCTCATCTTCTTATCATTGACGAAAGAATAAGCCAATTTGTCCATCAGCTGAAAATAACTTTAGAAACAGCCTTTTACACAAAAGACTCTCTTCTAAGTGAAAGACTCTTTCTCCTATTAGAAAAAGTCCTCTCGAGAACACAAATCCCAAGAAACTCCGAAATATACACAGACTCACTGATGGATAACCCTTCATTGAGTCAATATATCCAAAAAAAATACATCAGCGAAACCCTTGATTATTCTCAAGGTCATCTGTTCAGTTCTGATTTTTCTGATAAGCTGGAACTAGCTCAAAAAGAGTTAACTGAGAGCTTAAAGGCTTTATGTAAGGATTTTCCTTCCTTGGGAACCCTTTCAGCTGTAGGCCATGCTCATATCGATTATGCCTGGCTGTGGCCTATCTCTGAGACAAAAAGGAAGATTCCACGGACTTTTTCAAATGCAATCCAGATGTGCGGGCGATATGACCATTTTATCTTTGCCCAATCATCGGCTCAAATGTACAAAGATATTGCCGAGGACTACCCAGAAATCATGAGTCAGATTAAAGAACTCCAAAAAAAAGGGCAATGGGAGCCGGTAGGCGGAGCGTGGGTGGAACACGATTGCAATATCCCTTCACCTGAATCCCTGATCAGGCAAGTCTATTACGGTCAAAAATTCTTTAAAGAACTATTTGGTTCGTATAACAAAGTAGCGTGGTTACCAGATGTATTCGGATTCCCTTGGACACTACCACAGATCCTCAAAGATGCTGGAATGGATTATTTTTTCACCACCAAGCTAACCTGGAACGAGAAGAATCCCTTTCCACATGATGTGATGATTTGGCGTGGACTGGATGGTTCTGAAGTGTTGTATCGCAGCTTTAAAAATCACGAAGGATATAATGCCCGTCTAAATCCTCAAACGCTGTTTGAAAACTGGAATCAGTATCGGGAAAAAGCCAAAATCCCCCTTGGTTTTATCACCTTTGGCTATGGTGACGGTGGCGGCGGGCCTTCCGATGAGATGATGGAAAATTATCAACACCTTCAAACAATGCCTGGATTGCCGAAGGTTGAAATCATGACCGCTCATGATCACTTTGAAAAAACCCGAGAGGCCGTTGATCAAATGGAAACTTGGGATGATGAACTATACCTTGAATTTCACAGAGGCTGCTACACCACTCAGGCACGAACAAAAAAGTTGCATAAAAAAGCAGAAGACTCTTTGATCCAGTTGGAAATGATGCAATCCATCCTGAAAGAGAGTTCAGAATGCCCTCCGGAGAGTTTAGTCTCTGTGACGGCCGATAAAAATGAGGTAAATGTACTTTGGCAAACCCTTCTTAAAAATGAATTTCACGACATCCTGCCGGGCTCGTCTATTTCTCAGGTCTATGAAAGAGCCGAACAGGAATTAGGTGATGTTTGTCTACAAGCCGGAAATCACCTGAGCAATTTACTTGATGAAAACGCCACTGATCAAGGGGAATATCTGAGTATTTTCAATCCATGCGAGTATGAAAGACACACCACATTCCAATTGAAACTTCCAGACGCCTGGTTGTTAAAAGGGCCAAACGGCGAAACATTAGTCCCTTATCAAACCCATAACGGTCATTTTCTATATCATTACACTCAACCCATCAGACCTTTTTCTACATTCGTCTTCCATAAAGAAAAGATTGTTCAGGCAGTACAAGAAGTAACGGATCATTCATTAACAACAGAAACACCATTTTACCAAGCACACATCACAAATACCGGCGCTATACAAGTATACGATAAAGTATCCCAAAGATTTCTTTTCAAAGATTCTGGCAATCATCTCAAAATGTACGAAGATGTTCCCATGTTTTGGGATGCCTGGGACATCGCCTGTCATTATGAATCCTATGAGTGTCCTTTATCCCCATGCAATCTTAATGTTATTGAATCCAATGCAATTCGAAAAGTTATACAAGTTACATATAGGGTTGATGACACTCAGATGATTCAACGGTATCTTTTCAACTACTACGATCAAACCATCACCGTTGAAAATGAGATTGACTGGCATCACAGAAGAATGCTTTTGAAGGCTGAATTTGACACAACGGTTCTTTGCAGAAGGGCTGCTTTCGATCTGGGAGCGGGGTATATCTTTAGAAACACACATAAAAACACCGATATGGAAAAAGCGAGATTCGAGGTACCCGGTCACCGCTGGGTGGATTTATCCGAAAGAGATTTCGGGGTGGCCATTCTCAATGATTGCAAATACGGTTATTCTTCCAATCAGTCTGAAGTAGCCTTAACCCTTTTAAGATCACCCATCAATCCCATGGTTTTTGCGGATGAAGGAAAGCACCGCTTTAGCTATGCCATTCGTTCTCATCTTGGATCCGATTTACTCCCTACCATCCAGAGTGCCAGAAAACTGAATCGAAAACTGTTGGCTTATAACGGGAAAATAGATAAACTGGAGCATTTCGGATTATCTTTTGCGGTTGATCATCTGCATCTGATGTGTCTGAAGCGGGATGAGAAAGGTCGACTGGTATTGAGAATTAGTGAAGTGGCGGGATCCAGGGGAACAACACAAATCCAAATAAACGGCATCGATATTCAAGAAGTTTATCGGGCAAATTTATTGGAGGAAATCTTAGAAAAACTGCCGATTCTCTCCAACAACTCTTTTGAGCTGAAATATGAACCGTTTAAGATTTACACTCTCATCATCAGTTGAAAAAGGCAGGAGATTTTTTTGAGACTATTCAATATTTTAGATTGCAAGTTCAGGGGGCACAAAAAGGAATATATTCTGCAATCACTCATAACAGTGGGAATTGTAGCCGTCGTGTTGTTGTTCTTGGATTTATTGGCGGACGGCATCGTTGTGGCTTCCATTGGGGCCAGTTCAACCATCGCCTTTGGTAATCCTCACGATAAAACCGCCGGTCCCCGGTATTTGATCGGCGGTTACATGTTCGGCGTGATCAGTGGCGCAGCTTGCGCCGGACTTGTTTTTCTGATCCACGAACTATTTCCTGGCGTGAATTCGGATACGACAATGGCTCTATTAGGAGCCTTTTCGGTTGGTTTGACCATGTTTCTCATGGTCATCACCAACACCGAACATCCACCCGCTTCAGCCTTAGCGTTGGGTCTGACCTTAGATGGATTCTGTCCCACCGCTGCATCGGTAGCCATTATCGGTATTTCATCAATTTCGCTGATTCAGCGCTTGTTGAAGAAGCATTTAGTGGATCTGTATTAACCTTTCTTTTCCAGAGCATTGAGCCCTCTCTTTAAAAACACGCCCAATAACTCTTTTCTATATTCTCCGGATAACCCAAAGCCATCTGACAATGTCGCATTTTCAGTCATTTCCAGGATTGAGGACAAATGAGCTTGTATTTCACTGACCTTAAGGCCGTTTAAAATACCTTCAACCTCTTGCAACCTTTTTGCATATCCGGGAGCTGCTCCATAAGCCATTCCGCTTTCACAGATCAAGTCTTCCTCCAAGTGAACACACAGACAATAGTTTAACTGAGAAACATCGTAATCAGTTCTTGAAAGATGTTGAAAATGACTAAAATTGAATTTTTTTTCTATCCTCACACCCAACACAACAGCTGGTTCTTTTGATTGAAGGTACTCACCGATGGAGGTATAAAACGCCTGCTCGCCGTTATACAGCTGTACCTGAGCTTTGTAAGCAACCAAAGCGGTTAGGATGTCTGACCAACCGTATTTCTGGGCAATGGAACCCGACAGGGTCGCCATGTTTCTGATCTGATTCGTTCCCACTATTGAAAACACCCGAGTCAAATCATGTGTTTTTAAAGCATTGATTATCTGGTTAATGGTCATGCCACCGCCGATAAACAGAGCATCCGGTGTCTCTTCAACCATTTTAGGCAGGACAGCGTTAATATCCAGAATCACTTGTGTTCTTTCATCTTCCCTCAAGGCCGTTGACAATCCGCCTGATGAAAATAAAGTGTGTTCCGGATTTTTTTGATAAAGATCCCAAGCCTCTTTAAGACTTTTCGGTCTCAAGTACTCCTTTAGGTTTAGCAGCATTCAAACTCCCTCCTTCAAATTGAATCTGATGATCAGGTATGTATTCATCAATCAGCCGCTTTAATTGCAATTGCTCTTTTTCAACGGAAAATCGATAGAGTTTTTCCATTAACAACGCCATCTCATCGGCAGTGTATTTCTCATTCTCAATCACTCTGAAAATCTTTGGATGCTTGGTGGATAAGGCTTTTTCCATCTCCAAAAATAACTCCTCATAGAGCTTTTCCCCAGGCCTGATACCGGTGTATTCAATCTCGATGTCTTGACCGGGAATCAACCCCGCTAACAGAATCATGTTTTCAACCAAATCTTTTATGTAGATCTGCTCTCCCATATCCAAAATAAATAGATCCCCGTTGTTCATAAAACTTGATGCCTGTAATACCAGTGATGAGGCTTCCGGTATGGTCATAAAAAAGCGGCGCATATTTTTATCCGTAACCGTTACAGGGCCACCTGTTTTGATTTGTTCTTTGAATTTAGGAATAACACTTCCCCTACTCCCCAGTACATTGCCAAAACGAACGACGGAAAACTTTGTTTTCGTTCCGGTCTTTGCCAACGCCCGAATATACATTTCAGCCAATCTTTTTGACAAACCCATAATGGAAGTGGGATTGACCGCTTTATCGGTGGAAATCAGCGTGAACCGCTGCGTTCCATAGGCCAAACATACATCCACCAATGTTTTCGTACCCAAAGAATTGACTCTAAATGCCTCTGAGGGATTCTCTTCCATCAGCGGTACATGTTTGTGAGCCGCACAATGATAGACAACCTGAGGAGAGAATTCCTCAAAAACAGAAACCAGCCGTTGTCTGTCGGTAATATCACCGATAATCCGGGTATACTCGACTTGATATTCCTCCAACAACGGGAGAAATTTTGATGTGGCATAGTAGATGCTGTTCTCTCCCCGTCCAAATGCGATGACTCTTTTGGGTCTCATGGCAATCAGCTGGCGGGTAATCTCGCTGCCGATGCTGCCACCGGCTCCTGTAACCAGGATAACCTTGTCTCGATTAGCTTCCTCAATTTCACTCAAATCCAATCGAACAGGTTCTCTTCCCAATAAATCTTCTATGGCAACTTCACGTATCTGATTGGCTGCAATTTTGTTGTCCATGATTTCGCTGATGGAAGGTAAAACTTTCATTTTAACCTTTTTTAAATCGATTTTGGAAGTGATTCTTTTCATCAATGTCGAACTCGCACTGGGTATGGCCACCACGATTTCTTCCAGTTTTTTTTCGGAGATGATCTGATCCAAACACGAAATAGGCCCCGATACGTCAATACCCCTGACCTTTCTACCGATTTTTCGTTTGGAATCATCAATAAAAAGTACAACATTTTTATCCGATTTACTCTTTTTCATATCCTCGAGGAGCAGTATCCCTGCTTCGCCGGCACCAACAATGCCGACTCTTTTTTTCATTTGACCTTTATCTTCCCTTCTTTCACCTTCATGAATAAACCAACTCCACCAAATCCGGCTTAACAGTACAACCAATGCCGCTCCCAAAAACTGCATGATCCCAACCGAACGGGGCATCACCGTGGGAAAGATCAAATCAATCAAAAGATTCATGAAATAGGCCACAATCGTTGCTTTAAATATCAACACCACTTCGTTGTTGCTCATATAGGCCCAAACAACTTTATAAATTCCAAACAAGAAGAAAGCGATCACTCCTATTATGGAAGCAATCAAAACCGCCGGAGAAAACTGAATGATGGAGTCAAAATCCCAGCCAAATCGAATAAACAAGGATATGATCCCCGCCAATAAAAAGATTACAAAGTCAACAAAAAAAAGGCAGAAGCGCCTGAGCATTTACCGTTCACCACCTGGTTGTCAATTCGACTTTATCTGAAAATTGCAATAATGCGTATTTATCCAGCAAATCCCTTTTGTCCTTTGTCAGATAGACCCTGACAATTTGAACCAATTGTCCGGAAACCGATTGGTAAAAAGGATTTGATTTGAGAAAACTTTCAAAATCAATCAACCTGACATGTTCTGCATTCGGACCAGTCTTATGTTCTCCGGTTCTTAAGTATACTTCGTTAACCAAAAATTCATTGGGATGAGCCAGAGTCAACTTATAGGGTGTATCGATTTTGAAATACTCCTTGGGATGGTCTAGTATCATTTTTAGTTCTTTTCGGTCATTCTCGTCAATCCGTTGTTCATTCGGCAGGCCCTCTTGTAGATTCAGTAAACCGGCAATTCGCTGCTTGATTGTTTCTATGCGTTCTTCGCCTACACTCATAGCCACACTTGTGGGATCCATGCCCGTGATACTAAAAGATAGTTCGATGATACTTTTCCACAATCTTCTTTCTTTATAATCCGTCATGATTTGAAATGCTTCCTGTATCTTTTTTCTCTGTTGATCTTCATATTGTTCGATCTGTTTAAACTTTTCCAGAATACTGAAGTAAAGCCAATCTTCAGTTAATTCGCAGAATTTTGAGTAATCGTTGATATAGTTTTCAATGGATAGAAAATCGTATGACAGATCCAGAACACGTTGAATCATTAAATCAGCCGCTCGTGCTGTTTTGTGAAAATAAACATTCTTATACATCATGAATCTTCCGAACAACACCCGATAAATGCTATCAATAATCTTGGCGTCGTAAGTCAAGCGCTTCAAGCCATCTTTCTCAATCAGTCTGGAACTGCGAATAATCCTCTGTAAATCAACCGTTCCATATTCCGGTGTTCCGCAAAAATACGAATCTCTCAAAATAAAATCTATACGATCTGCCCCTAAAGGACCTTGAATGATGTTAAAATCGGCTGATCCTTCTACTTCGCCTTCAAAAACCTCACACAGGCGTTTCATTAATTCCAGAAACATGTCTTGTATTTCATCCCCTTCTGAAACTGGCTGACCGAGAATATCCTGCAACTCCTCTTTCACGTTCTGCTTCCATACCGCTTTCATGGATTTCTCATAAACCCGTTTCATCTCCTGAGGCATTAACTCGATTAATAACTGTTTTCTTTGATCATCATGGCCGTTTTTCAAACCCGCCTTTTTATAAGCCACATCATCGAACTGATGGCTATAGGGTCCATGACCAATATCATGCATCAGACCTGCCAATCTCAACAATCTGTTTTGCGTTTTCGATAACTTTAAGTGATCCGCATACATTCCTGAAAGATGCATAACCCCTAATGAATGAAGAAATCTGGTATGCGTAGCCCCGGGGTACACGCGTTCTGCCCCCCCTAACTGAGAAATCTCTCTGAGTCGCTGCATGGGTCTTGAATCAACGCATAAAATCTCAAGAGGCGATAAAATGATCTCTCCGTAAACCGGATCTCTTGACACCCTGGTTTTGTATTCATTCATTATGATTTCCCCCATTCTTTGACGGTTCTTAATTCTGAAGTACCAGACATTCCTCCGAATACTCCAGAACCCCGTTTTCCAAAATGATTCTCACCGTCATTGTGTATTTACCAGGCTCTTGAAAACGGATGGTTCGCCATTGTGTGGAATCAAAGACCACCTTTTTCGAGTAGGCTGGAATAAAGATGTTGATATCCTGTTCGTCATATTTTGTATATCGGTACACTGTGGCATTCTCTTTGACGATTTCAAATATAAAGCCCTTAACCCGCTCATAAATATTCCGATCCTCATCGTTGGCTATTAGAATCTGTGCTTCGTAATTCTGATCAACACCAATCACCTTCATGGTATACGGCAGGATTCTTAGTGTTTTGATCGTGTTCATTTTTGTTATGTTGTTTACCCCGAGCGTCTGCTGGTCTTCGTACAAATCATCGTTTAAAAAAAAGGAGGTTTTCAGTTGATAGATACCCTCTTGGGCCGGAGCCTGAAGACTTCCCAGCTTAATATCCAATTTTTCTCCTGCAAGAACCTCATATTCTCCCATGGCCTCTTCATTCTCATTGATACTTCCAAGAATCTGATCCTGTAGCGTGTTTTCGGAGGGGCTGAGAACGACTCGATAGGTCCCTAAAAGAAAATTTACACCGTCGGGAGAATTGTTAACAATTGTCAGGTAAACGGGCATTTCCTGAGAAGGTAAACTGTAATCGTTGTAAAGGTTTAGATTTGTCTGAACATTTTCAAATACATTAAATTCTTTTACCAGTTCAATATCCTTTTCATCGACGACAAAGCGGGCATGAATGGTATAAGTTCCGGGTTTTAACGTCATATTGGGATTTTCCCGCCTGAAATCGTAAACATCTCTTGAATCAAAGGCGTCCATACTAATGGTCGTTTCAATGGGAAAAGTGAAATTGAAAATCCGATCTGCATTCTCAGAGCTGATATAAAAACGAAAGTCTTTAAACGAAAAAGACTTTTGGTTCTTTTCAATGTTTGAAACCCTGATCTTTATTTCACTCTCACTACCATACTCATAATCTGAAGCAGCAACGATCTTAAAAACAAAAGGATGAACAGTTTTAATGTAATCGGGTAGATATTCGGACCGATTGTTATAGATGACAAAAAAAAGAGCGACGCCAGCAATTAATAGACCACTGATGGCAATCAGGACAAAAGCCGTCCTCCGGTTCTTATTGTATTTTGAAGTCCGGTCCCGGTTTTTCTCTTTTAATTCTTCAAGGAGCTTTTCAGGGGATTTTGAATGGTATTGAATCTCCTTGGATTCAAAATCGACTTTCCCATGATTCTTTGAATGGAACCCCTCATCAGGCATTGATGGCCACCCTTTTGATTTCATCGATGGTCGTTTCACCGTGGAGAGCTTTGATGATACCATCTTCAAACATGGTTCTCATTCCTGATTTTCTGGCAATGGATTCAATTTGACTTTCGGGAGCTTTTTCATTCATTAACTGTCTGATTTTTTTATCGACAATCAACACCTCATGGATCCCTGTTCTTCCTTTATAACCCGTTTTTCTGCAGGATTGACACCCAGAGCCTGTATATTCATAATAGTCTTGTTCGTTCGGCAAGAGCAATTTAGCCATCTCTTTGAATTCAGCATTATGAAGCGGTTCTTTCTTTTTGCATTCCGGACAAATGGTTCTGATCAATCTTTGCCCCATAACACCTAAGAGTGATACTCCCAAAAGATCCGGTTCAATTCCAAGGTTTAACAACCGGCTAACTGCAGCGGATGCCGTATTCGTATGCAGTGTGCTGAGCACCAAATGACCTGTCATAGAAGCTTCTATGGCTAATTGCGCCGTTTCTTTGTCTCGAATTTCACCGACCATGATGATATCCGGGTCTTGTCTGAGGATTGCTCTGAGGAATCGGGCAAAATTCAGACCGATCTCAGCATGTGTTTGACATTGATTGACTCCAGAAATACTATATTCTACGGGGTCTTCAACCGTAACGATGTTATGTGTGACGTTTTTCAAATGGTTGATGACACCAACCAAGGTAGTGGATTTACCACTTCCGGTAGGCCCGGTGACCAGTATAATGCCATAAGGAAAATTCAGCAAGTATTCAAGACGGGAATAATTATAATCTGAAAAGCCTAAATCAGTCAGTCGTTTGTTGGAATTGGAAACCTTTAACAACCTTAATACGACTTTTTCGCCATTCACTGTGGGCATGGTGGACACACGGAAATCATATTGTTCACCTTTATTTTTAAGATAAAACTTCCCATCTTGAGGTAATCTTCTTTCCGCAATATCCAAATCGGAGAGTATTTTGATTCTGGAAATAACCGAATGGTGCATTTTAGCGGGGTATTCAGCGATTTTCCTCAACATACCGTCCACTCTGTACCTCACCCTCACCAACTTTGCATACGGCTCGATGTGTATATCACTGACATCTTGTTCAATTGCTTGGAGAATAATCTGATTGACCAATTTGATGATAGGACCCGAACTCTCCGCTGATTTATCTTCATTTTCAACTGATAGATCTGACAAATCAAAAACCGCTTCTTCTGTTCCATCAGCCTCCAATGACTTTTTCAACTCTTCAGCCACTTGAATGTTGCTTCCGAAATGCTCTTTTAACAATGAATCCAACTGCGGCTTAGGAACAATGATAAATGAAGGCTCCAGATTCGTCATGAACTTGACAGTCCTCATGATGTTGTTGATATCCATCACTTCATCAGTTAACAGAGTAATTCGACTGTCTTCCTTTTTATATGGGATGATTCGCCATTTCTCGCAATTCTGTTTACCCAGCAAAGACAACAGCTCAGAACTGAATTCAAGCTCAGCTACCGTTTCCATGTATGGAATGTCATATTGTTGAGATAAAGCTTGGGCGATATCCTGCCAAGTAACAAAACCCTTTTCGACCAAAATCTGCCCCAAGGGTTTTTTTTCTTGTTTCTGAAGGGTTATAGCCGTTTGAATATTCTGTTTTGTCACATACCCTGTTTCAGTTAGAATTTCTCCCAATCGCTTATACTGAAATCGTTGCACCTTTTCCGGCAATATCAATCACCTCTTAAAAATTCATTCAACCCCAATCGAAATACTGCGGGAATATCTGATTCCATACTCAACAAGTCATCGTTGTCTTCAAAACGAGTGGCAATTAACGTCACCCGGACTTCATCTTCCGGTAAATCCTCATCCAGAATCAATCCAAACTTCATATCCACTGTTTCGCTACATCTTTGACGAATAACCGCTGCTGCCAGATTCATTTCCTTCATGGTGATGTTTTTATTGGAAGAAATATTCAAAATAACAGCTGTTGCGTTATCAACCGGCCTTTCCAATAATTTACTGTCCATTGCTCTGATGGCCGATTCTTGAGCTCGATCCTCTCCTTTTCCGATTCCAATGCCAAGGAAAGCCACACCTGCTTCACGGATCACCGATTCGATATCGGCAAAGTCCTGATTGATCAAACCACGTCTCGTTATCACTTCCGAGATTCCTTTGATAGCCTGATGCAAAGCTTCATCAGCTTTCAAAAAACCATCCATTACGGTGATATCCCCGGGAAATTCCTCCAATAACTTATTATTTGATATTTTGATAAGGGTGTCCACGCTTTCCCGTAAATTGCGCAATCCAGCTTTTGCATTTTCCCAGCGGTTGTTTCCCTCAAAATAGAAAGGCGTTGTCACCACACCAACTGTGAGAATTCCCAACTCCTTTGCCAATTTGGCAATAACCGGCGCTGCTCCTGTTCCGGTTCCACCGCCTAAACCAGCAGTTATGAACAGCATATCCGTATCTTCTAATACGGAAAGAATATCCTCTTTGCTTTCATAGGTTGCCTTTTCTCCCACTTCCGGATTTCCACCGGCTCCCAGCCCTCTGGTCAATGTCTTTCCCAGTTGTATCTTGACATCCGCTTTGGAATCCTCCAAAACCTGCAAATCCGTATTTCCTACCACAAATGTAACGCCATGGATTCCACTCTCGATCATCCGATTGACTGCATTATTTCCGGCACCTCCCACACCAAATACCTTTAATGTGGGGTTTCTTTTCGGTGGTTTTCGTATTTCAGACCCATCATCTATTTCAAAAGCCATCAGGATCCCTCCCTAAACTAATTTTTTTAAGAACTTAGCAAATTTTTCCATCATTCCAGGTCCTTCCTTGACCTTGACCTTTTTGTTCGAAACTCTTTTCTTTTTCTTTTTCATTGAAGAATTTTCAACTTCTTCATTCTCTCCACCACCGATAAATTTGTACCAAAAAACGCTCCCCAAAGCAGCGGAGAAAGAAGTAACATCTATCTCTTCAGGGATCTCTGCCGACATATTCTCAGCATTCACCGTTCCCACTCTCACTGAAAGGTTAAAAACGTCCCTGATAAATTCCGTCATGCCTTCGATCCTTGAACCACCCCCGGTAATGACAATCCCCCCCGGGATATTCGTTTCGCCTTCTTCTGCCATTTTGTTCAAGACCGTTCTCAGTTCTTTTTTAACGAAGTTTAAAATCTCTCGAACTTTTGCATAAATAACGATTGAGAGCTGGGATCTGGGAATCTGTTTGGTTGTTTTGCCATCCAACATGACATAGCTGATCGTGTCAGTACTTTTGTCCTTCAAAGCCACTTTCCCATAATTCATCAATAGCCTTTCAGCTTCATCAAAGGAGGAATGAAAGACTTTGGCAATGTCTTTGATAACCTGCTTGATTCCTTGATCGATGGCTTTTAAAAAGAAAATAGATCCGTTGATATACGCAGTAACCGTTGTGAATGAATGTCCCAGATCAACACATACCACTCCGTGCTCTTTTTCTTTACTGTTCAAAACAGCCTGGGATGAAACAAAGGTACTCAAATAAACAACCGGTTTTTCTCCCACCAAGCTGGCAAAGGCATTAGACATTGATTCCTTTTCAGTGTAATCAATTGATATGATAGATGATTCCATCCCTAACACATTGGCTTCCATATCAATGGGATTTAAAACGCTTTTCTGTTCATCCAGTATATACCTGATTGGAATAACATGCAAAATACTTCGGGAGTTGTTGATAAAATCGAACCCTTCGGCATGTTCTTCGATCGTACTTTGTTGATATTCAAGATCATCTTCAGCTGTCTTGCTTGTATTGAGAAAACTTTCGTACAATTCCAGGACATGATCTTCATTTACAAGTTCAGGTTCTTCTTCTGAAAGTCTTAATCGCTTAACCTCTTTATTGAGAAAAGCACTCTTTTCGGAATATGTTAATATGAAATACGATTCCATTCGCCTGGGTAACTGACTGCTTAAATCCTCGATCAACTCATTTAAAGACTCTTTCAGAGCAATGATGTCCTTTAATTCACCATTTTCATAGCCCCTAGAACGCATTTCTGAGAAAGCGAGAACTTCCACAATCCCTTCTTCCATTTTCGTTACCACACCTTTGAGTGAATGAGAACCTATATCCACAGAGGTTAGCACTTCAAAAGAATCGGACATTTTATTCACCTCTTTTAATTATCGGGAAATACCTTCCGTTACTGTATAAATCATATATTTGACCCTTCCCCATCTGATATATAAACCCCTCTCCGTCGAACATTTCAAGATTATTCCAACTGTTTACTAATAACACATTGCCATTTCGCAGATAGAATGTTCTTTCCTTCCCGTCGATTGCGGAAAGATAATTTTTAAACAAGATAGACTGTTGGGAAACCTTTTCAATAATCATCTTGACTTCATCAATATCATCAACATTGTATATCTCGGGCAGCGAATAAAACTTGCTGATATAAAATTCAGCTGACGGTATCCGCCAAACAATCTCTGCATCTTCTGAAAGAAGAACTTTGCCGTCGTTTTCAAGATTCACATAAAACGAAGCCTTTTGGCGACTGACCTGTTGCGAAACAAAGTTTTCGGACTGATCTTCATTCTGGTTGTTCCCATATCCCTCGATCAAAAAACCCTGAGGTTGATATGATTCCATAAAATTCAGATCAGGTTTCCAATAACTTAAAAAAACATTTGCTACAATGATTTGCTCATCTTGCTTTTGACTACCTGTAAAGGCAATGACCGGTGTATGATTCACAAACAAATCGGAATGACGAAGAAAAAAGGCCTTGGTCAAAAAAACCAATCCCATGAAAAGGATCAGAAAAAGAATCAGTTGAACCCTTTTTTCTCCTTTCTCAAACATCAAATATCCAGATTGGTTACCTGCAGAGCATGATGCGTGATAAACCGGCGTCTATCTTCAACATCGTTGCCCATCAAAGTGGTTAATATTGAATCTGCCAGTTCCGCATCTTCCATAGTCACTCTGGCCATCCTTCTGGTCGTGGGATCCATGGTCGTATTCCAAAGCTGTTCCGGATTCATCTCACCCAACCCCTTATAACGCTGGACATTCACCTTTCTATTGGACTCTCCTCTCAGCTCTTTCATCATCTGAACCTGATCCTTTTCGGTATATACATAATGAGACTCTTTGCCGACTGATAATTTAAATAACGGAGGAATGGCAATGTATACCATTCCATCGTTGATCATCTCTCTAAAATGCCTAAAGAACAACGTTAAAATAAGAGTCCGAATATGTGCGCCGTCCACATCCGCATCGGTCATGATAAAGACCTTTCCATAACGGCTCTTTGAGATATCAAAATCATCGTCAATTCCCGTTCCCAAAGCGGTAATGATATCGGATATGGTATCACTTTTCAGCAATTTATCCAAGGAGGATTTCTCAACGTTGAGGATCTTTCCCCTTAACGGAAGGATGGCTTGAAACTCCCTGTCTCTCGCCTGCTTAGCAGAACCTCCAGCCGAATCTCCTTCAACGATAAACAACTCGGATTTCTCCCTTTTCTTCGTGGAACAATCAGCCAACTTTCCGGGCAGAGTGGATGATTCCAGGGCACTTTTTCTTCTAACCAATTCCCTCGCCTTTTTCGCAGCCAACCTGGCCTTTGCGGCTTGAATAACCCGATCCAGTATCTTTTTTGTGAGTTCTGCGTGAATATCAAAGTACTCGGATAATTTATCTTTTACCACATGATTAACCGCTTCCTGTACCTCTTCATTTCCCAGCTTCGCCTTAGTCTGACCCTCAAATTGCGGTTCTTTGACCTTAATGCTTAAAACACCTACCAAACCCTCTCGTGCATCTTTTCCAATAATCTGTAATTCATCATCCTTCTTCTTTTTGCCGTTGGAAAGGAGATCGTATTTTTTGATATAATCGTTCACACATTTGGTTAATGCCATTCGAAAACCCGTCAAATGCGTTCCACCGTCAACTGTGTTGATGTTGTTAACATAGGAACGGATCTTCTCTTCACTTCCTTTTGTATAATGAAAGGCCAAGTCCACCTCTGTATCGTTAAAAGAACCAGATATGGAAATGGGATCCGGCGTCAGTGTTTTTGAATTTTTCAGTAGGTAATTGACGAACTCCGCCAATCCTCCGCTGTAATGGTGAACTACCTCTTCACATTCCTCTTCTCTTTTATCCGTTATTTTGATTGTTACCTGAGGATTTAAGAAGGCTTGCTCCATGAAACGTGTGTTTAAGATATCAAAGTCAAACTCAATGGTGGAAAAAATCTGAGAATCAGGAAAAAACCGGACTTTAGTTCCCGTTTTGTCGGTCTCTCCAACAATCTCTACTTCGGTTTGTGGGAACCCTCTGGCATATTTTTGAACGTAAATTTTTCCTCCCTGATGGATTTCAACATAAAGCCATTCTGATAGTGCATTTACAATCGACAATCCTACACCGTGCAGACCGCCGCTAACTTTATAACTGTCTTTGTTGAACTTTCCTCCCGCATGCAGCGTTGTCAACACCACCTCAAGGGCACTTTTTTTCTCGATCGGGTGCATGTCACAGGGAATTCCCCTGCCGTTATCCTCAACTTCCACCGAACCATCGTTCAGCAGCGTTACGTTTATTTCATTACAATATCCCGCAAGAACCTCATCAATACTGTTATCTACAATTTCATAAACCAAATGGTGTAAACCGGTACTAGATGTTGATCCAATGTACATCCCCGGTCTTTTACGGACGGGATCCAATCCCTTTAAAACCTTAATACTATCAGCTGTATATTTTTCCGGCAACTTCTTCACTCCTTCTAACGATCTTGATCAAATGAACATCTCGAGTATCCTTCAACCTTGCTCTTAACTTCTTTAAAATATCTGTGGTATAAAAACGCAATTCCTGTGCCCACATCGGGTCTTCACACAAAACATACAAAACCCCGCCCTTTAAGGCAACGGGTTTTGTTTTATTTGATAGCGGACTTCCGATAATCGCTTCCCATTCTTCCAAAATAAGTCTGACCTTAATCTCGGAAAAAACGCCGCTTTTTTTTGCCAGCTTGTCAACCAAATGCTCAAAACTGTTCATGAGTTTATTTTATCACAATTTGACAAATTTCTAAACACCAAATCCTCTCCATCCAGAAAAAAAGGTTTCTATTTCAAAAGAACGTACCCCGCCATCAGGAAAGAACCGGCTGCAATGATGGCAGAACAAACGGCAACCCACTGATACCGGGTCGTTTTCAAATTCAACGCAGCGAGTTGAAGATTCATCTCACGATTGTGAACAGCCTGCTCATCCAATCGGTTTAACATATCCTGGTTGGAACCCTTTAACTGTTCAATTTCATCGTGGGTTTGAGCCAAATCAGCTTCAATATTTTTGGCATCCCATTTGACTTCCAGGATTTCCTCAACCAGCCTGTCTAATTCTTCGTATTCATACCCACCACCAGCATCAGGAATCCCGGTTGTTTGCTCAAGTTTTTTCATGATCTGCCGATAGTCTTCACCTGCTTTTTGTACCGCATTGAGTGATTGATTAACAAGATTTTCCAATTCTGACAGCCTTTCGAAAAGGTCTGACGGGATTTGTGTACTACCGCCTGTCTGAGTCGAGGTGTAATCCAGAATCCTTTTCATTGCCACTGCCGATTGATAGCGGGTCATTGGGTCGTTACCCTTAAAAGTACCATCGGGCATTCCGCTAATGATACCCAATTGGGTCAAGGACATGACCGATTCATAAGCCCAATGACTGGAAGCTAAATCACTGAAAGCACAAAAATGGGTTGTCAAGTACACCAATAGAATCAAAGAACTGATCCAGACTTTTTTCAAATTGAATCACCAAACCTTATCTTGGATTGACTTGTATGGTTAAGCCGGGTGCAACGCAATCCGATCCCACTTCATACATCTGAAACAGTTTCAACGGCGGCACCAGAAATTCACCTGCAGAAATGACCTTGTAATGGTTTTGATAAATGGATAATCCTTCATCAAGAAATTCAAAAAAGAGTGAGGTTCGATCATATCTTTTCTCAATATTAGAAAGATAATAAGACCAGAGATAATAACGGGATGAAAAATACTTGCCAAAATAGTAATTATCCATGTATTGTTCATTCTGAACGAAGCAAACCGGTAAATATTCTTCGATTGCCACCCAGTGATAATCAACTGGAAAATGCATCTTTATGGTTGAACGGATCTCATCGCCTACCATTAATTCCTTGCTGTTGATTTCAAAGAAAAATCGGAATTCACCCTCATCATAACTGAATGGATTACGGTCAAAGATCAGAGCTGTGGCATCCATCCCAATCAATTTCACATCCTCGGGGATTCTCAACCCTGTTTCGCAGTTATTTACGAACAAAGCACTCCAATAGTCTTCTGAGGTTTGCTGAATGCTGAAGGATTTGATTTCTACCGGTTGTACCTGACAGGGGACTTTTGCACCGGATTCAACAACCATTCCAAGTCTGATTTCGCTTTGTATGGGAATATAAAGAGAATCGTAAGTGATTTTTCCTTCGGCGTCGATCACCGTTACATCCCGTTTCACTTCTAATGTTCGCCGGACATAATTCTCTTGTGTATGCTTATCCTCCAACCTAGGATCGAGGGGATTCCAAGATTCAGCAACACCAATTTCCCATAATAGACCGCCCGAACCTGACAACGAAATCGTCAGGTTAGATGGAACATCTACAGGAATAATGAAGTCCTTCATCTGACCTTTGGTGATTACACCGGTTGCCATCCATTCGGTTTCATCCTCTTTGCAGTCTTTTTTCACTGAGAATTCTAAATCCGTGTTTTCAAAGACAAAATGCGATAACGCCATTACTACAAAAGCGGTGTCTTTTGTAGAAGACCAAAAACTGCCCGTTTTGTTAGCATATAAATATCGGAACAAACTATTCAACTGTTCACCCTCATAGCCTGTTCTAGCCATTAATTCAAACAGAAGTGCGTTTAACATCAAATCGTTGATGAAATAACTGGTTCGATCAAAACTAATTTTGAAAACCCCTCCTACCTCAGTTCCCGTTTTAAGCAGATCTTCCAATATTGAACGGGCTAATTCAGTCTGATTGCGCTCCAACATCACCAAACCCAGGAACAGTTTCGATGAGGTGGATTGTTGATTCGTTAAAACAATCGTATAAGAAGGATCCAGCAAAGCCATAACATATTCGCTAAAGGGCAAAGTTTTATCGGATGATTCTAAGAGCCCCTTCAAAGCCGTTTGTCCACGATTAAAAGCTTGTTGATTGATTTCAATGTCCATCTGCGTCAGTTTGTAGAAAGTGTACAAAACATAGGCTGTCATGAACGGATCTGATTGGCCGTCTTTCCACCATCCCCATCCGCCTTTGTAATTCTGATAGGAATAGAGTCGCTTCAACAAAGTCTGTGTAATATCTGGAATCTTCGAGAAAGCCAGTGAATAATCTTCAACTGTTACATCACGATTTAACTGCATGAAAGCCAAACTGGGAAGGAAACTGCTGACGGTTTGTTCCGTACAGCCATAAGGATAACCAATTAAATATTCCAAGGCATTGATCAATTCTGCTTCTAAATTTGCACTCACCCTCACTCTCACTTCAGAAGGAACTTGAATATCAATGGTTTGTTCCACCCCTTCACGGGTAATAATACCCGCATACCCAAGCTGTTTCGTAAAATCGTAGGGATGAACGGGGAGTTCTTTGACCATTGCATCTGAGAAGCTGTCGGAAACAGCGCTAATCTGGAATTTAAACGTTTCTTTTTCCTGCACTTGCGGTACTTTATAGCAAAACCATTGTATGCTTTGTTCCTTATCTTTTAAGACTATTTCTCTGTTTTCTTCAATGGATGGACCTTGAAAAACCAGCTGGAATGTCAGATCTTCTCCGGAATAGTTACCCAAGTTGACTCCTAATTCCACCTCATCACCTGAGATCAAGAATTTCGGGAATATCTCGTTGACAGTAACTGGCAATGTGGAGATGAATTGCTGGCTGGCGTATCCTCTTTTACCGTCAGCTGTGAATCCGATTGTTCTGATGTTCCACGTGGTCAAACTTTCCGGGAGTTTGAATTCCGATTGAAGCTCGCCATTTACAATTACTGCCGGTAACCAAAGTGCTGAATCTGAAAAATCGCTTCTTACTTTCACACTTTTTCCGGTAGCGGCACTTTTTGTTTGAGCGAGTGTATCGGGTGTGTCATAAGGGAGTTGGTTCTGACTTTGCTCTCTTCTGATGTAATAAACGTTGTTGAAATACTCAAAATAGTAATTAAAGGGCGGGTTTTCCAAGGTTGAGAGAACCTCTTTCCAATCATCATCACCGTATAGATCCAAAAGTGACTGATCAATTACGTTGAGTGTTACGATGCCATCAACTGCGTTATTCTGGGCATCGGTCAATAACACCTTATAAGCCACTTGATCGCCCGGCTGTACTTTTTTCTCTGTATCCAAGGCAATATTCAATAGATGTCTATCCAGTAGAACCGGAATGTTCTTATCCATTGAAATCCTTTCTCCGGCAAAATAACTTAAGAAACGAATATTGATGGCATTTCTGGTCATGTCCGCCGGAATCACAAAGGACAAATCGGCAGAGTACCCGTTAATTCTAACATCTTTGGTCACAACAGAATTACCGAAATCAAGCACCGCCAACACATGAAGCGTATGCAATGAGGAAATGAGCTTCAGGTTGATCAATTCAGAAGGTTTGTAAACCTCTTTGTCGGTGATGATTTCGAGTTTTTCATTGGTAGAATATGAATACGCCGAGGAATAAACGAAAAATGACCTTTCCATCCTGTTTTTTGGGTATTGAGAATCAATGATTATCATCGTATAGTAACCGGGTAAAATGGGGTCAAAGGACACATCGATTTGCCCGTTTTGATCCGTTTGATAGATTTCATCCACGATGAGGTTCCCTTTTCGATAGATTTCCACGCTCAAAGACCTGTTCAAGGTGTTGGTCGCATCATCCAACGGAGTCAGATAAAACTGCCCGCTTACACGCTGCCCGAATTCATACCAATACTGCCATTTTTTTGATTTGATTTGGACATCGGATGGGATATATTGAAAATATCTCTGCTCGCTCACTTCCCTACCACTTTGGTCTACCACTGTAAACTCAACGGAATAATTCTCCACTCCCTCCCTCATCATTGCGAGAGTACCTGTAGCCAATCCGTCAGTCAGATTTGTGAATCTGATATCGGTGGTTTGTGAACTGAACACCTTTTCATAATCGGGTAACAGATCCAGTTTCACATGAACTTCACCAAATTGAAGTGGTTGCCCGTAGTAATAATCCGATTTGATTTTAAATTCTGGAATCTTGCCAATAGAATACACATCTTGCAAACTCTCTACTTCGACTGTAAATTCCGGTTTTTCATAATCCGATAATTCCACATAGCGATAGAATTCATGTCCTTGGTACAGAACGGTGAAATCGTAATGACCTCTGACAGACTCTTCAATGGTGTCGTAATAAAATTCAAAACCGCCCCATTGATCCAAATCGCAAGTCTGTTCCTTCAATTTAATGCCCATGGGATCAGTTAATACCATGGTAACCGTCCCGCCATCCAACAATTTGGAAGTCGGCCGATCGTAAAAATAGCCTTTTAATTGAATCTGTTCCCCCGGTCTATAAAGCGGTTTTTCCGAGAGAAAGATCAACTCTGCTGAATAAGTCTTAATATAGTCCTCTTCATCCAGTTGAACAATGGCATTGCCCGAAGGGGTTTTAATCACAATTAAACCATTTTTGATCGTGTTTTTCTCAATCTTTCTCAACAGCGGGTCGCTTAATGACCCCATGTATATCTGATCGAAACCGGTGTAAATATCTCCAAATGAAACCCGTTCTCCTTTGTTAGAATGCCATACTTCCAGGTTGATAAACGATCCCATATCCATCGCTACGCCATCAATATCCGTCCTTTCCACACAAGCGTATGACAATTCTTTATCTCTTGAAAAGCGGCAAATGTAACCACCCAATTCTTTGAAAAACGTAAGCGGAAAGCTTTCACGCTGCCAGGAGGAATCCACCGGTATCTGATAATGAATCAATGCCTGCTTCTCAGACAAAACGGTTTCGATTTGGTTGTTATCCAACCCGTTCAAAAAGATCGAAAATGCATCGTCAACCTTGTAAATAGACATGGTAACCGGTTTCTTTTCTGCATTGGAATAAGTATAGATCTGAAATTGAAGTGTATCACCGGGACCCAGGATATTCAAATCATTCACATAAATGGTGCCAAAGACCACCGATGCCAAAAAACACATAACAAACAGACTCCATATTATTCTTTTATTCATAACACCCTCCTACAGACTGATCAGTCATTAAGAAATTTCAACCGATAGACACCGAGAAAATTCGGATTCTCTTTTACGGGCAGCCAGACCAACGGAGCGGCATCCAAATAATCCTGTTGCTTCCACAGTCTCACATAACCCTCAGTTTCATCATCTGGACCGGTGTGATAGACAAAGCCGTCATCCGTCACAATCATGACATGATACGGAAATACTGAATCCTGCGGATGATAGAAAAACACCAAATCCCCTTTCTTTGAAACACTCAGATCCCTGCCTATTCTTTCACAATTATACAGCAGTAAGTGTCTGGCATCAGCAAACGTCTGAAACCCTTTAGAGGTCAAAAAAACACTGGAGTGAATCAAAGGAATATCCGGGTAATGATAGGCCTGGATATCCTCATAATCCGGGTGAGAATAGCCAAAACTGTTAATCCACGCTGTATCATGCCGCTTTAACGATTCCACGATGGAAAAACGGACCAAGCCTGAACAATCTCGATGAATCCAAGCCGGAGAAGGTCTGTTTTTCTGGTTTTTTGCTATCCAGACCATCCAGTCCCGAAACCTCTCACTGTCTGATTTGCTGAGTTCGATTACATCCGGAAACCCGTCGTGATCCGAATCCTCTGTTTCAAACGAAAGAAAATACATGATTCTACCTTTATTGACCAATGTGCCAGGACAAAAATAATCGAGCTCAAAAGAAGGCTCTGTTAATTGAATCGTACAGATGTTTCCGGTTCCCACCAACTCGCCTCCGCGAATATGTGTAATCTGACTGAAAACTGGCATCGAAATCTGCAAATAATCGTTGATAGACGAAGGTTCGTTGATAATAGCAGGCTTTTGAAAGAGATGAAATAACAAAAAGAAAAACAAAAAGAAAAACAGAAAAATACACTTACAGGCCCCCAAGTTATTACCCTCCTTGATCAATTATAGCACAGAAAAAGTGATGATGATTTATGTTAAAATGGTGTGAGAAGATGATAGGTGGTGTAGTGGTTGAAAAAAGTTCATTTTATTGGCATCAGTGGAATAGGGATGAGTGGTGTAGCACTTTTTGCAAACGATTTAGGTTATCATGTCAGCGGCAGTTCGGATCAAAATAACGATAGGGTTTCACTGTTAAAGAGTCAGGGAATAACCATCCATATCGGACATAAAAGGGATAACATCCAAAACCCCGACATATGTGTTTTCACTACTGCAGTTCCTGAACAAAATCCTGAATTGCTTGAAGCCCGTCGTAGAAATATTCTTGTTTTATCCAGACTGGACTTTTTTCGCCTCCTGTTAAGGGATTCAAAATGCGACTTAATTGGTATCACCGGGACAGATGGAAAAACCTCCACCACAGCAATGATCGGACATATATTAATTCAAACGGGTCTTGATCCGACAGTTATCTTGGGAGGTCTGCATCGGGACCTGGAATTCGGCAATTATAAACGCGGCACAGGCCCTCTCGTTGCAGAGATCGACGAAAGTGACGGTTATTTTAAAACCATCCAAAGTAAGATTGCCGTTTTAACCAATTTAAGGGGCGACCATTTGGAGCATTATAAGGATGATCTGAAACACTATAAAGAATCCATGATGACCTTTATTCAGAATGCTGAAAAAAGTGTCGTTCCATGTGATTTGGAAACAATACCCGATAACGCCGTTTGTTTTTCACCTGGGCAATATCAAGCCTATTCCGAAATCAATGAAAAAATAAGGGATTCCTACACAAAGATCAATCTGATTTGTGCTGTGAAAACCTGTGAACAGTTGTCCATTGACCCTCAAAAAGCCATAGCATGGATGAACAACTTCGAAAATGTGGACAGGAGAATGACAATCCGATTAACAGGAGAAAAGCTTACCATCATTGACGATTACGCCCATACACCCAAAGAAATCGAGTTTTCAATTCAGGCTGTGACCCATCGATACCCAAACAAAAAACTCATCATCTGCTTTGAGGCACATCGCTATACCCGACTTAAGCGTGATATGAAATTGTTTGCACAAACTCTTTCTTCTCCGCTGATAGAAAAACTTATCATCATGCCGGTGTTCAGTGCCTACGAGGTAGAAGAACCCCCTGTTTTTGACAAATTCAAAGAATTGTTGGATCTTTTAGACAAACCCTACACCTGTGTCCAACAACCTGAAGAAATTATCCGACAAATAAACAACATAGGAAACACCGGAACAGTGCTTTTAATGATGGGGGCAGGTCGAAGCTCCGAGTTTTCAAAAAAGGTTTCGGCAATTTGTACACAAAAAGAACTTTTTTTTACATAACAGATTGCTTGACAGTTTATAAGATGATCCTTTATAATTGTTTGGTGCTAACAAGAGCCAAAAAAGTGGCTTATAAAGATATATTAGACTAACTTGAGGAGGGGATTTATTTGGCTACGGTTCAGATCACAGTTAATGGCCGTAACTACGAAGTACCTGAAAATGTCACCGTACTAGAGGCTTGCAAAGAGGCCGGTATAGATATTCCAACACTCTGTTACCACCCAAGGCTGGAAGCCACGGGAGGATGCCGGGTTTGTGTCGTTGAAGTTGAAGGCGCACGCAATCTTCAGCCCGCATGCGTTACAATGGTTAGAGACGGAATGGTTGTGAAGACTAATTCCGATCGGGTTTATAACGCCAGGAAGTTGAATCTTGCATTGATTCTTTCCAGACACCCTAACGATTGTATGACCTGCGAATCCAATGGCAAATGCGAATTCCAGGATCTTATATACAGCTATGACGTTGAACCCATCTTCCCAAAGGCTGAGAATAAAACGATCATCTTCGATGACAGCTCCCCATCCATCGTCAGAGACTTGGACAAATGTATTGCCTGTACCCGTTGCGTAAGAGCCTGTGCAGATTTGCAAGGTATGAACATCTATGGCATGGCAGACAGGGGATTTGAAACATTACCCCTTACAGCCTTTAACATTCCTTTGTCTCAGACCGACTGTATTAACTGCGGACAATGCTCTGCATTCTGCCCTGTAGGTGCTATCACCGAAAATTCAGCCGTAAGAGATGCCAAACGAGCAATTGAAAAACACGACAAGGTATTAATCGTTCAGACTGCTCCAGCGACACGTGTTGCCATCAGCGAGGAGTTCGGCATGGAACCCGGAAGTGTCTCGACTGGACATATGGTTGCAGCCTTAAAAGAGCTGGGTTTCGACTACGTTTTTGATACCAATTTCTCCGCAGACTTGACGATCATGGAAGAAGGCTCTGAATTACTCGAAAGAGTTAAAGAGGGAGGGCCGTTCCCCATGTTCACTTCCTGTTGTCCTGCATGGATAAACATGATGGAAAAGCTTTACCCGCAATACAAAGACAACGTTTCTTCTGCAAAATCACCTCAGCAGATGCTGGGACCCGTTATAAAAACCTATTTTGCAGAAAAAATTGGTGTGAAACCAGAGGATATTTACAGTGTTTCCATCATGCCCTGTACTGCGAAAAAGGACGAGGCACAAAGGCCTCAACATGCCATGGAAAATGACGACCCTTGGGTAGATCTTGTTCTCACCACAAGAGAATTGGGCAAGCTCATTCGATTGAAGAAAATACCATTCGCCTCTTTGGAAGAACGAGAATACGACGATCCGCTTGGCGAATCAACCGGTGCTGCTGTAATCTTCGGAAACACTGGCGGAGTTATGGAAGCGGCATTAAGAACTGCTTACGAGTTGGGCACCGGCCAACCACTTCCCCAGATTGATTTCATGCCGGCAAGAGGTTTAGACGGTATCAAAGAAGCCAGTATCGATTTTAACGGTATTGAGTTTAAAATCGCCGTAGCCCATGGCGGCAAAAATGTTCGTGAGCTATTAAGTCAGATCGAAAGTGGAGAGAAATTCTATCACTTCGTGGAAATTATGGCGTGTCCGGGTGGTTGTATCGGAGGCGGTGGCGAACCGTACAGCCTCGATGCACAGATTTTGGAAAAACGGGCAAAAGGCGTTTATGCAATCGATGAAGCTTTCACACTCAGAAAATCACACGATAACCCATCGATCAAGAGGCTGTATACTGAATTCCTTGAAAAGCCTTTGAGTCACAGATCTCACGAGTTATTGCACACCCATTATACCGATCGATCCAAGCAGAAAACAACCGAAAAGACTGCTGCAAAAGAATAATCAATACTGTTAGATCAAATAACAGCAAAAAAAGGCATCAAAACAGGTGTCTTTTTTTGTTTGAAATTTTTCAACGTTTTATGATAAAATAAGGTGAACAAAAACAAAGTAAATTTTAATAATTCCATACAGATTGATAAAGGGCGGTTGATTTTGTTTAGGCATCAAGAAGAACTAGAAGAAAAAATTAAAATTGAAAACGAACATCTCCAAAAAGATAAAGGTTATTCTCTAAAGCCTGTTCTATTCAGGGATTATCTGGCTAAGCTTGAACTGCTGAACGATCTTGGCGAAGTCCATTCACGATTTAATTTGTATTACAGTCCAAAACGCAAAGCATTTACGATCACCTTTGAAAAAAAAACAAGCGAACCCGTGCAACAGATGTTAAACAAGCTCTTTGAAGGCACACGGTTATTCCAAGAAAATAAGAGTCTAAGCGAACTGGTTTATCAGGCTTATGTCGATGGCAGCTATATCAACTCTCAAACAGGATACGGCGCAATCATCCTCAAACATGGAATTCCTATAGTCAAGATGAGTGGACGAATCGAAGAAAGTGACGGTCTGCATCAAGTTACCGGTGAATTAAGGGCTGTTCAGGAAGTCCTTCAATACTGTAAAGAAAACGGTATTGAAGAGATTGCCATATTTTATGATTACACCGGTATTCGTGAATGGGCAGAAAAGACATGGAAAGCAAACAATCCCGTCACACAGGCCTATCAATCGTTTATAACCAAAAACACCGTCCAAATACAATGGCATAAAGTAAAAGCACATTCAGGATCCATGTTTAACGAGATGGCAGATTTGTTAGCAAAGAAGGGTGCATTGGAAAATAGTTAATCAACGATTGTTATTAAGATGTTTTCTGATTAAAGAGCCTTGTTTTATCTGAGAATTCTCGAGATTCTCAAATCTGATCATTAAGTTTTCCTGTGGATGTGGCGCATCTTCTCTGGATTCACCGGTTGATTCATCGATGATTTTAACAATCCGCGTGTATATTGTGGACTGAGAATCCGGCTCGATGATTTCAACTTGATCGCCCAGACTGAATTTATTCCTTTGTTCCACTTTCCAGCAACCCGGCTCATGATGATGAGCGATCACAACACCGATAAAACTGTATTCTCTGATATACCTGCTGGTATCATAGGCCTGTGCTTGATCATACTGATTGCCGTAATAGAACCCCGTTGTCAATCTTCTGTGACTGGTTGTTTTAATTTCGTCCAGCCAATAGGGATTAAATTGCCAGTTTTCAGGATCTTTTTCAAATGCATCCAATGCCATCCGATAAGCCCTTACAACGGTAGCCACATAATAGGCGCTTTTCATTCTTCCCTCGATTTTTAAACTGGAAACACCTGCTTGGATCAAATCAGGAATATGTTCAATCATACATAAATCTTTGGAATTCATGATATATGTACCATGGTTATCTTCTTCGATGGGGAAATACTCATCAGGCCTTGAGGATTCCATCAAATGGTATCGCCACCTGCACGGATGGGAACATTCTCCACGATTGGAATCTCTACCGGTCATAAAACTGGAGAGTAAACATCTTCCGGAATATGAGATACACATGGCACCATGTACAAAGGCTTCCAACTCAAAATCATCATCAACGCTGTCACGTATCTGCCGTATTTCAGTTAAACTCAATTCTCTGGCCAGAACCGCTCGTTTCATCCCCTGCCTTTTCCAGTATTCCACCGCTTTGTAATTGGTGGCATTAGCCTGTGTGCTTAAATGGATTTCAAGATCCGGAACCATTTCTTTTGCCATCATGAAAATTCCGGGATCAGAGACCAATATGGCATCCACTTGTGCCCGATAAAGGCCCAAAAGGTAGGCGTCAAGTCCCTCTAAATCCTCATTGTGTGCCATAATGTTGACTGTTACATAAACTTTTTTCCCAATTTGATGAGCGTACTCAACCGCTAGCACAATCTCTTCCAAATCAAAATTTTTGGCGTTCGCTCGAAGTCCAAAAGCCGTCCCCCCCAAATAACAAGCATCTGCACCGTAGAGAAAAGCCATTTTCAATTTTTCCATCGAACCCGCCGGGGCCAGTAATTCAACTTGACTCATTCGCATCACTCTTTCTCCAATACTTTTTAACAATTGCTTCTTCCAATGT